>Ga0182742_1000023_pt1 | contig 337189 bp, 324 predicted proteins | sample eDN5th37CBELigMG_FD_128880 | JGI IMG/M metagenome (GOLD analysis project Ga0182742, IMG submission 128880) | Enriched Miracle-Growth compost microbial communities from Emeryville, California, USA - eDNA 5th pass 37_C BE-Lig MG (version 2)... ... | reverse complement strand
TCGCCTATGGCGGCAACCAGGATATTCATATCGAGGGGCCCGGACCCAATGCGAAGATGGGCTCCATCGCCTACACCGGCCCGGCCAAGAATATCCTGATAAGGGGCATAGGCCTGTCGGGCACCTCCTTCCTCAACGCAATCCGTTTTGAGCCGGCGGGCGGCTCCCTCACGATGGAAGACGTGGCCATCTCCACCCAGAGCAATGGAGACGGCAGCGGCTTGCAGTTCGCGCCCGGCGCAAACGCGTCGCTGACTTTGCGGAACGTGCGTTTTCAGCGCGCCAGCGCTGGCAACGGTGCAGGGCATGCCAGCCGGCGAAATCGCAAGCGCGCTCAAATAGAAGAGGCGATACCGCGATAGCTCGCGCGGGACGATCGATCTTTCCCCGCCGGGAGACCGGTTGCGCCGCACCGGAGCGCGGCAGGCCATCTCTGAATTAGTGCTTGGCCCGGTGACGCGCAGCCGGCTCAGGCTTTGCATTCGCCGCCGTCTCCTCGAGATAACTCTGTAGCGCGACGGCATTCGAACTGTCGGCCACGAGCCTTTCGACGATACCGGCCAGAGCAACGAATTCCCCGCGCGTCAGGCTCGCGAATTCGACGTCGTTGACCTTGCGCTGGATCGGAGACAGCTCGTTGAGCTTGCGCATGCCGTCAGCAGTCACCGTGAGCGAGACGCGCCGCTTGTCGGCCGGGCTGACTTCCTTGTGGACCAGCCCAAGCTCAACGAGCTTGTGTACGACCCTCGTCACAAAAGCTCCGGTGACATGGAGATGGTCGCCCACCGCTTTGATGGACACGTCCTGATTGTTCTGAAGGCGCGAAATCGAGATCAGGATCGAATATTCGATCCCTGCCAACCCGATATATTTCGCGTGGCCGGAGCGGATGGCTTCGTGACGATTGAGAAATGCGAACAGGTTGTGGACGAGAGTTCGAAACAGCTCATCCGAGCCGTCGACGAGAAGTTCTTCTCGCCCCACCGTCAATGACGGCTTCGGGCCTTTTTTCTCCAATATTTTTCTTCCTTCCCAGACATTCTCAACCACTCGACCCGAGAGACCAGCGGAACAGCCACTTCTGCAGCCATTCGACGGCCTGGTAAAGAAGAACACTTGTGAGTGCCAGGAGAACCACTGCCGCCATCGCACGTGGAACGTCAAAGTTCTGAGTGGAATGTACCACGAGATAGCCGAGTCCGCGATCGGATGCAATGAACTCGCCGACTACCCCGCCGATGACGGCGGTCGAGATACCAATGCGCAAGCCGTTGAAAAGATAGGGGATTGCACTCAGAATCTTGATGTTCAGCAAGCATTGCAAGCCGCTTGCGCCCGCCACCTTGGAAAGCTCCAGCATCTCGCGCGGCGTCGCGCGGACGCCCGTGATGGTCGACACCAGGATGGGAAAGAACGAGATCAGCACGACGACCACGACCCGCGCTGCGAAGCCAGGTCCGAGCGAGACGACGATGATCGGCGCCAGCGCGATGACCGGGATCGCATGCCCGAACACGATCAGCGGGAAGATTGCGGTGGCCACGAAACGGGAGCTGGCGATCAGCGCTCCAAGCGGGATGGCGATGACGACCGCCAGAGCGAAGCCGACGAGGATCGTCTGAAGCGTCACGAGAAGGTGCGGTACGAAATGGAACCCGAACCGCATGTATTCGCCAAGTATATCAAGCGGCGACGGCATGATATAGGACGGGATGCCGAACCCCGACGCGACGACCTGCCAGACGACGACCATGATCGCAAAAGCGAGGATCGGCAGCGTTCTGTTCATGGATTTCTTCTTCACGTGCCGGTTGCCGGATCTGTGTGCGGCACCGCGCGCCCGTAGATCCCGTCGCGGATTCGCTTTGAATAGGCATGGAACTGCTCGGACGCGGTGGCATTCTCCGAGCGGTCGGGCAGTTCTATCGTACAAAGATCGCGCAGCCGTCCCGCATCCGACGACATCACTGCGATGCGGTCTGAGAGCATCACGGCCTCGCTGACCGCGTGGGTGACGAACAGCGTCGTCTTGCGTGTGGCCTCGTGCATGCGGCGCAGCTCGAACTGGATCTCCTCGCGGGTCAGCGCGTCGAGCGCGCTGAACGGCTCGTCCATCAGCAATATCCGCGGGTCGAGGATCAGCGCGCGGCAGATGGCGACCCGCTGCTGCATGCCGCCCGACAATTCGTCCGGCATGCTTTCAGCCCATTTGCCCAGTCCCACCATGTCGAGCAGCGACCGCGCCCGGTCGCGGTCCCCGGCGGTCGGGCGCCGCAGGACCGTGACCGGATAGAGGACATTCGAGATGACATCCTTCCAGGGCAGGAGGTTCGGCCGCTGGAAGACGATCGCCACGCGCTCGAACCCCCGGCGGCCGGCGGCGCCCCCGATGCTGACGCTGCCTGCCGTCGGCGCGATCAGTTGCGCCGCCAGCCGAAGCACGGTCGACTTGCCGCATCCGGAAGGACCGACCAGCGAGACGAACTCCTGGTCTCTGACCGACAGGTCGAAGTCCCGCAGCACCGTGTGCGTTCCGTATTGAAGCGTCACATGGTCGAACCTGATAGCATAGCTTCCAGCGGCAGGCTCGCCTTGATCCTGAGCTTCCGGCATCACGGCGCCGACCCGATCAATTGAAGACAAAGGAAGCCGACGCCGGAACCGAGGGCAGCCCTTGCGACTCGGCGGTGAACCGCGCGGTCTGCTCGATCCGCTTCTCGTCCCACGTCAGGGCCGGGCTGGCGCTGTCGAAGACGAGGCCCCAGCCGATTTTCGCCAGCCGCAATTCGCGGTCGGCATCCATTTCCGGCGCTGTTTCGACCATCGCGCGCACCGCTGCTTCCGGATTGTCCTTTGCGCCATTGTAGGAGCAGCGGACGGCCTCGCGGAAGCGGTTGACGAGATCGGGATTTTTCTCGACGGTCTCGTTGGCGGCGAAAAAGACGTCGCCGTAAATCTCCAGGGATTTTCCGAAGTGGATGCCGCGCACCGATCTGCCGGCCTTCTGCGCGGCCTCGTTGATGCCCGCAACCGTGGTGACGTAGCTCATGATGCTGTCGACCTGCCCTTGGAGCAGCGAACCGGCGAGCGCCGCGGGTTCCATCGTCTTGTACTCGACCTTGGCGGCATCTCCGCCCGCCTTCTTCATGGCGATCGGCAGGAGCAGAAGACCGCCCTCACCCGGACCGGCGGCAAGCGAACGCCCTTCCAGGTCCTTCAGGGACTGGATCTCGCTGTCGCCCCTCACGCCGATGGTCAGCGCGGAGTCCGAAAACAGCGGCATGACGGCCTTGATCGGCACGTCGTTCTTCGCGGTCTGGGTGATGATCGCGCCCAGATCCGCCTGTCCGAACTGCGCCGCGCCGGTGACGATCTTGGTGATCGTATCGGCCGCGCCGTAGCCGCGCTTGATCGTCAGCGAGATATTCTTGTCGGTGAAGCATTTCTGCCCGACGCCATAGAAAAGCGCCGAAGCCTGCCCCTGCGGCAGCCAGCCGAGCTGCAACGTGACGTCTTCGGCCGCGGCATATTGCGTCGAAGCAACGATACCGGAAAGGCCGGCGAGAAGGCCAAGGCCGATCATCCTGGCGCGGATTCCGGTCTTGCGTTGAGACTGGCAAGTAGGCATCGTCATGGTTTGTTCCCCTGTTTTATGACTTAGCTAGTTGGTTATGACTGTACTGATGATCCTCATGCTGGCTGAATCGATCAGCCCCTTGTCGGAAAAGCCGCACGCGGCCGCATTGGCCATGCTCAGCACATTGAAGCGCATCAGTATCTGGCTTGCGCGCGGACAGCCCAGAACGTCGCATAACGTGTCCTCGAAGGCCTGAAGGCCAGCAGCCACGGTATCGATCCGTTCGCGCGACATGAGCCCGGCGACAGGCAGGGCGAGCTCGGTCAGGACCTTGCCCTCGGCGACCGCGATATATCCGCCGCCCATCTCGGCCAGCCGGTTTGCGGCGAAGGCCATGTCTGCGTGATTGGCGCCAACCACCAGCATGTTGTGGGCGTCGTGACTGACGGTCGAGGCGATCGCGCCGCGCTGCAGGTGAATGCCGCCGACGAATGCGAGCCCGATGCTGGCCGGGGTGCCGTGGCAGGCGACCATGGCGAGGCAACTGAGCGTCTCGTTCGGCATGACGACGCCGCCGCGCACCGGCAGGTCGACATCCTCCTGGCGCTTCGGCGTATCGGTGATGATGGCGCGCACGCGCGCCACGCCATCCTGCTTCTCGGCCCTCAGCGCGAAGTCGGCCGCTTCCAGCGCGCGCCCCATATTGATCTCGACGACGTCCGTCCCGTCATAGCGCCCGGCCTCCTGCGGGCCTTCATAAGCGCCCTGCCTCGCCCAGGTTCGGCCGCCGATCAGCGTCTCCGCGATCTCGACACGCTCCAGATCGTCCAGCACGATGAGATCGGCAGCCTTGCCCGGCGCGATGCTGCCGAAGTCGCGGTCGATCCGGAGCCCCTCGGCCACGTTCACGGTTGCCCATTGATAGGCGGTGATGGGGTCGATCCCCTCCTCGATGCACATGCGCACCCGGTTGTCCATGTGACCGTCTCTCAACAGGTCGTGGGGATAGACCTCGTCGGTCGAGAGCTGAATATATCTGGTATCGATCCGGTCGCGGCTTATCCGCTCCGCCAGTTCGCGCACATGCTCGCGGCCCAGGCGCCTGCCCTGCCGCATGACCAGGGTGGTCCGCAGGCCCAATCTGAGATTCTCGATGATTTCGTCCACCGAGCTGGCGACATGGCTGTCTTCCAGCCCGGCCGCCACGAAGGCGCTCAGCGGCCTGCCGCGAATGCCGGCCGGCTGGCCCGAGACCGTCAGCCCGCGGGCGACGGTGGCCCCGATCTTCGCGAGCTGATCCGGATCGCCGCGCAGGATCCATTGCGGATTGTAATCGCCTGCGAGACATACCGCATCGGGCTGGTCGAGCAGATCGAGCGACTGCCCGAGCGTCACGCTTCCCGTCGATGTCTCCAGTTCCTGGGGATAGCCCGGTATCCGCCCCGGCACCCGCAGGAGGACGCGCAGCGGCACCGATTTCGCCTCCTCGCGCATCATGTCGATACCCGCCATGCCCAGCACGTTGCCGATCTCGTGCGGGTCCTGTGCCACCAGCGTGACCCCGCGAGGAACGACCGCGCGGGCGAATTGGGTCACCGTGACCAGCGACCCTTCGATGTGCACATGCGGGTCCATGAAGCCGGGCGAGACAAACCGGCCGGAAAGGTCGCGCGTCTCGACGGCATCCCATGAATGAGCATCGCATTCGGTGACGGCCGCGATCCGCCCCGCGGCGATCACGATGTCGACCAGTTGCAACTCGCATGTCAGCACGTTGACCAGCCTTGCATGCCTCAGAACGAGGTCTGCCCGCGCACGCCCCATCGCGACGTCGATCAGCAGAGCCCTGTGCGCGGCATCCAGGCGATAACCGTCAGTCATGATAATCCTGCACCAAGTTCGCAAACATCATTCGCAAAATTAATACTACACTGCACGACAGTTCCAGCCGCTATCGACTGCTCACCAACCCATGAATGGCGAACCGATATCAGGCACCGCGCCGTCGGTCTCCACCTGCAGGGAAGCATAGCGCCCCCGGTAATAGACAAGCCCCCTTGCCGACCGCGACGACGCCGTGCGCACCGCCAGCACCCGGCCGACGAGGATGATGTGGTCGCCGCCGTCGAGACATGCGTGGCGCACGCATTCGAAGCAGGCGAGCGAATTGGCTATCAGCGGCGCATCGATGGTCGCGGCTGGCTGGTGCATCGTGCGCGCCCACTTGTCGCCGCCCGCCTTCGCGAAGCAGTTCGATGTCTCGCGCTGGTCCTCGCCCAGAACGCAGACCGCGAACTCCGGCACGGCCATCCATTGATCGAATGCGAGAGACGACTTCGCAATGCAGAACAGCACCAGCGGCGGGTCGAGCGAGACGGAATTGAACGAGTTGACGGTCATGCCTATCCGATCGCCGTCCTCCGTCACCGCCGTTACGATGGCGACGCCCGTCGCGAAACAGCCGAGCGCGTTGCGGAATTCGCGTTGGTCGATGGCTTCGCGGAGCGGATCGCGCACGGAGCGCTCTGCCAGGGCGTTTTTCATGCCGGGCCTCCCAGGAACCTGTGCGGCAGCTCCCATCGGGCCACCTTCACCGGCCGGCTGGGGGCGGGTGTGTTCCTGCTCCTGCCGACGAAGCGGGGCACGCCGTCCGTGATCACCGCGGCGACGGCAGCCACGTCGCCATGCGCCAGTGCGGCAAGCGCGTCCTGCTGCGTCCCGCCCGCCGGAGCGTCGAGGATGACGACATCGGCAAGGCAGCCGGCCGCCAACACGCCGCTCCGCAACCCGTAGACGCGGGCCACGTTTCCGGTCGCCGCGCAGATCGCCTGCTCGGGAGAAAGGCGCCCGAGGCTCGCAAGGTGCGAAATCGTATAGAGCATCCCGAGCGGCATGATCCCGCTGCCCGTCGGCGTGTCCGTCGCGATAAGGAGGCGGTCGAGGGCGCCCGCTTCCTCGAGCAGTTGCGCGCAAAGAAGCGTCGTCCGCAGATTGCCGGCCGTGCAGACCTGCAGCGCGATGCTGCTCTCGCGCACCAGCATCGCGAAATGCGGATCCGGCATGGCCGTCGGCCCTCCATTCACATGGAAGGAGACGTGCGGATCCAGCGCCAGAAGATGATCGCCGGTGATCGCGCCGGATCCGGGTATGGAAGACCCGCCGGTGTGCACCGTGGTCACCATCCCGTTGGCGCGCGCGGCCGCGATCAGCGGCGCATAGTCATAAGGGCTGGCGAAGGCGCCGAACCCGGCCTTGGCCAGCCACACGCCCTGACGTGCCACGTCGGCGAGATCCTCCGGCCGCAGCTCCGGCTCCAGGATGATCGAGCCTGCGTGGACGGTCATGCCGCCCGGCCGATAGGACTGGAAGGACTTGTGAGCAGCAACCGCGAGCGCCTTCACCCCGTCGCGATCGCTCGGGCGTCCCGGCACATGCACCTCGGATGCCGAGATGGACGTGGTCGTTCCGCCATACAGGTAGCTTTCCAGATAGCCGACGGTCTGCTGCCGCGGCGTATAATCGCCAAACGTGATGTGAACGTGGGAATCGATGAGCCCCGGAGCCACCGTGGCGCCCGCCGCATCGACCACCACCTCGCATTCATCCACCTGCGCAGCAGCTGCATCGCCGACCGCGGCAATGGCGCCGTCGTGCATGATGACCGTGTCACCCTCGATGAAAGGCTTCCTGAGGTCGCCCGAGACGATCACACCGGCGTTGACGACTGCACATTTCATGGGACGGGTTCCCGTGCTCGTTTATCCTAGGAGGCTGTGGCGGCCCCGGAGCCCGGATAGCTGTCGAGCAGCCTCTCGACGAGCGACCCGCATTCCGACCAGTCGAATGTCCGGAAGCTGTGGCCGGCGGTGACGAATTGGGCCCCGGCATAGAACATCTCATATTGCAGATGGCGGGAGCCGAATTCCGTGCCGACCGCATCCCATGCGGCCTTGAGGAATTTCACCTTGGCGTCCGGATCGAACGCAGGCGAGCGTTGCGTCTTTCGGATGATATCGCTCACGGTGCCGTTGGCGAAATCTCGTTCGGACGAGGGCAGCATGATGAGGGCTCCGCCTGCGAGCTCGCGGATGGCGGCGATGATGCGCGGGTAGAGGCCTTGCGTGGTCACCTGCGCGGAATAGAGATAGTGGCGGTTAGGCACCCAGAAGCCGTTCTGCTCTTCTCCGGCGATCTCCATGCCATCCAGCATCGCCTCGACCATGCCGACTTCGGCCGCTATCAGGCCGAGCTTCTCACGCACCGGAGGCAGGTTGATCGTGCCGATCGTCTCGGTGACGCGGCGGGCCACGCCGGCGAGGAATTTCAGCTTCGCTATCAGCCTGATCTGCGACTGATAGTTCTGGTAAACGTGACCCGGCGTCTGGTGGAATTGCGCGTTCGCCAGCTCGACGTTGCGGTGGACGAAGACCCGCTCCCAGGGAACCTTCACCTCATGGAAGTAGAGCACGGCATCGTTTTCGTCGAAGCGTGACGAAATCGGATTATCGAACACCGAGGATGCGTGCTGCTCGTACGACTTGCGCGACAGGACATGGAGGCCCTTCGCGTTCATCGGCAAGGCGCAGGAGAATGCCAGCGCCTCCTCGCCCGGCCGCAGCGGCTGAAGGTTTGCAACCAGGACCTCGTTGGCCATGATGGAACTGGTGCCCAGCATCTTCGCGCCGGAGATCGTCAGGCCTTCGGCATCCTCGTCGACGATGCGTGCGACCACGTCGTCGGGCTGGTCGCCCCAGTCCCTCGACCGGTCGACCTGCGGATTGATGATCACATAGGTGAGGAAAAGATCGTTGCTGCGCGCATAGTCGAAATAGTCGCGAAAAGCCTTTTCGCGCGCTGAGCCGCCACGCGCGAAGACGTCCAGCCCGATCCTCTGCCCGACCAGAGCGGAGGCCACGTGGTCGGGCGACCGGCCCATGAACCCGTAGCTCAGTTCGGCCCATCTGGTCAGCGCCGTCCTGCGCTCCCTCATCTCCCGATGGTTGCGCGGAATCTGCCAGGCGCGGCCCACCGGACCGCCTGCGCCGCCTTCCGGCTCGAACGTCATCACCGCCCGGTTGGCGGGGTCGGCCTGATAGTCATACAGATCGGCAACGGACTGCACGGACCTGCGGAATGCAGGATGGGCGGTGACGTCGCCGACCAGATCACCCTCTATGTAGACAGCGCGCCCGTCGCGAAGCGACGCGATATGGGCGCTTCCTGTTTTACCGACATTCATCTGCCCGCTCCCTTTCGCCGATCAATACAGGCCGTCGCCCTTGGCCTCGTCGCGCGATACCCCGCCGACACGGTGGTTCAGCCGTCCGCGATTGGCGTAGGCGCAGACGATGGCGATTTCGTCGGGCAGCGGCGCGTCCGGGAGGGTTATCGTCATCGCGTCGTAGTGGGACCGCACATAGAGCGCGTCCTTGTAGGCAAGCGGCACGTCGATCGTCGCGCCGGGTCCGGCACGCTTGGTCGCCGAGGAAATCCACGCCGTTCCCCCGCCTGCCGTGCGACGGATTTCGTTGCCATACACCGTCGTGAGCAGCGCTACCGCATGCTCCTGCTCGCCGCCGATTCCAACGATGCCGGCCTTGCCGTAGCTTTCCACATCATAGGGCTTCATCAGCTCCCGCGCCATTTCGCCGAGCTGCCGGCCGATCGCCGCGCTGGCCTCCACGAGAACCGAGAGATCCTCCTGATATTTTCCGGCGAACGGATTTGAGACTATGGCGACGGCAGCCACCTTGCGCAGCGGCACATCGGCCGTGATTCCGGCTTCGGAGCCGACTTCCTCGACGAAGCAGAATGTCTTGCGAATGTTCATGGCAGTCCTCCCGCGAGTTGATTTAGCGTACTTAGTTTGCTATGTAAAGACGCTTTTATTCGGGCGGTCGCGCATATGGACTTCGCGTCTCGACGCGATGGTGGGTCGATCGATGGAAAAGCCCGCACGTTTCGGCTTGGATACGGGCGGCGTGAAAGATCAGAGGGGAGACGCGATGACACGCGCAGATGCCGAATTCATTGCTGCGATGCCGAAGGCCGAACTGCACCTCCATATCGAGGGCACGTTCACCGTCGATATGAAGCGCAGATTTGCCGAACGAAATAAGCTCGAACTCGATGAAAAGAGCTTTACACGCCTCGAAGTGCCGGAAGGTTCAACAGGGCGTGCCCTCGACATCCAGCAGTACAAGATGTTTCTGGGCCTCTACAATGAAGGCCTGAAAGTGTTGAAGACGGAGCAGGATTTCTACGAGCTCGCCTGCGCCTATTACGAAAACTGCGTCCGAAACAGGATTCTCTATGCCGAGGTCTTCTTCGATCCGCAGCCGCATCTGGACCGGGGGATCCCGTTCCAGATGATGATGGAGGGCCTCGACGCCGCACGGCGCGAGGCAGCCCGGAACCACGGGATCGACGGCGGCTTCATCATGTGCATCAACCGCGACCTGCCCTTGGACAGCGCGCTCGCCATGCTGGATTCGGCGCGGCCGTTCCGCGACCTCATCATGGGTCTGGGCCTGGACTCCGTCGAGGACGGCCATCCCCCGGTCAAGTTCAGGCAGGCCTATGATATGGCGCGCAGCGAGGGCTATCGCCTGACGGCGCATTGCGACGTCGACATGGTGAATGCTGCCGAGCATGTCCGGCAATGTATCGAGGTGCTGGGCGTCAGCCGCATCGATCACGGCATCAACGTCCTCGACGATCCCCGCCTCATCGACCTCGCCGGCGAGCGCGACATCAGCTTCACAGCCTGCCCGACATGGCGCAAGGGCGACGTGGCGCCGCGGCGCGTGGACCGGATCGAGAAGATGCGAAAGCTCGGCCTGCGCGTTTCGCTGCACACCGACGATCCGGGTTATTTCGCCAGCGGCTACATGAATGGAATGTTGACCGAGGTGGCCCGCCACGGCGCGCTGGAACGAAGCGACATGCTGGACTACATGCGCAACGCCTTCGAGAGCGCGTGGCTGCCCGCTCGTACCCGGAACCACTATCTGCAGATGCTGGGCGACTTCGCCGCCGAGCACGGCCTGACGGGCGCCCGCACACCCCACTGAAGCCGCTTCCGGAAGAACGATGAGGATCGCCGTCGACCCTCATCGTTCTGGCCGAAGCCTTACCCCGGCATCTTGCCGCTGACGCCGGCGACGAAGAAATCCATCTTGAGGAGCAGGCCGTCATCGGCCGCCTCGCCCTCCTTGATCCAGACCGATCCGTCCTGCTTCCTGACCGGCCCGGTGAATGGGTTGAACGCGCCCGACGCGATCCTGGTGGCCGCCGCCTCGGCGAGTTTCACGGCCTCGTCAACAATGCGGGTTGGACATATCGCAACAAGCGGTTTCTCGACGTCGGCGAGGACGAATTCGACAAGGTCTTCAACGTGAACGTGAAGTCGATCTTCCTGATGAGCCGGGCCGTGATCCCGTTCATGGCAAGTCAACGATCGGGAACCATCATCAACATAGGTTCCGCTGCAAGCTTGCGCCCGCCTCCGGGATTGACCTGGTACTGCGCTACCAAAGGCGCGGTGAACCTGGTGACGAAATCCCTGGCGCTCGAGCTGGCCGCGGACGGGATCCGTGTCAACTGCGTGGCTCCCGGCATCGGCGAATCCGCACTCCTCGAGTCTTTCATGGGCGTATCCGACACGCCCGGGAACCGAAGGAAGTTCGACACGATGAATCCGCTCGGCCGCATAACGAAGCCAGCCGATGTGGCCAATGCATGCGTCTATCTGGCCTCGGACGAGTCCGCCTACGTCAACGGCGTCATCCTGCCTGTAGACGGCGGCCGCTCTGCCTGAGCGATCCCCGGCGATCAGACTCCTACCCTAGTGGCGAAGCTGAGCAGGCGGGCGTTGAACTCTTCCGGGCGCACCCACGGGATCAGGTGTCCGCATCCCTCGAAGAAAACCGGCTCGCACCGGTCGGTGCGGGCGGTGATCTGCTCCAGCGTGTCCTGCGTGATCGCGCCGTGGCTCGCCCAGTAGACCTGGTTGGGCACGACTATCGTCGGCAGGACGGGCCGGAAGTCGCAACGGTGGGAATCGGCGACGATGGCCAGGTGCGATGCCGAATGCGTCTTCATGCACTCGGACGCCATCCACATCCGGGTCTCCTCGTCCGGCTCCGATCCCGCGCCGAAATAGCGGTCGATCTTGGCCAGGTGGTTGCGGAAGCGGTTTTCGCGAACGGCGGCCTTCGCCGCCTCCAGCTGTTCCTCGGAGACGTGGCGGTAAGGCAGCTGGTCGACATTGACGAAGCCACGCAGCCTCGACTGACCGAACTGCGCGATGTAGCTCCAGCCGACCGCGCTGCCCAGCGACCAGCCCACGAGCAATATCTGCGAGAGCCCGAGATGCTCCGCCAGCGCGTCGATGTCGCGGGCGAACTGTGCGATGCTCTGGCCATCCTCCGTCTTTCCCGACTCGCCGCGCCCCCGCAGGTCCGGCGCCACGACGCGGCAGTGCTGCGCCAGCGGCGCGATATTGTGCTTCCAGAAGCGGGAATTGAACGTCTCGCCATGGATCAGCAGGATCGCGGTCGACGGGGGCTTTCCGCGGTCCACGAAGAAGATCGGAACGCCGTCATCCGTGATGAAGAAGGGCATCCATCGCCTCCTTGTCAGTGACGCCGCGAACCGGGATCGGCAAGGTCTGGCCGCTCCAGTCCGCAAGCCTCGTCCAGAAGGACCCACAGCGGCACCGACAGGGCATGCAGCATGACCGAGCCGACATGGCCGCGGCCGTCGTGCCCGACCGGAACGGAGATGCTGTCGAGATCGTGAACGTTCGCCAGGACGGCGAACCGGCCCGCCTCGCCGGATAGTTCGCGCGGCGCGCCGTCGCGGTTGCGCACATCGGGCCACGGCACGCTCGGCGTGAGCAGGATGTCGACGCCCGCCCGTTCCGCGTCCTCCAGCAAGGCGGTGGTGAGAAAGCCAAGACGCCTGCCGGCCTCCTCCGCTTCGTCCTGACCGATCCCCTCGCCGGCTTTCATGGCCTTCAGCACATCCGCTCCGTAGAGGTCGGGGCGGCTGGCGATGAACGGCGCGTGGAAGGTCCAGTTGTCGAAATTCATCAGGCGGACGAAATCGTCGCGCGCCTGCTGCGTGAACCATACGGATGTCGGCCTTACCTGATATCCCCGCTCCAGCAGGCGGGCGGCCGCGTTGCGAAGAGTGTCGGCCGCTGCCGGCGCGATGTTCCGCCAGCCTGTGTCGGGGATGCCGAAGACGGGTTTTCGCCCGAGGACGGGCCGAGCCGGCGGTTTGGCGAGGATCGAAGGGCAGGCATCGATCGTCGCGGCGATGTCGGCCGCGCTGCGGGCGATGAGGCCCGTGCTCTGGCCGAACAGATGCCCGTTGACCTGGCCCTCGTCCGAGATCGTCCCCTTGCGCGGCCGCAGGCCGGCGACGCCGGCAAGCGCCGCCGGCTTGCGGATCGAGCCGCCGCCGTCGGTTCCCAGCGCGATCCGCGTGAAGCCCGCGGCGACGGCCACGGCGCCGCCGACGGTCGAGCCGCCGGCGAAGAAGGCGGAGCCGCGCAGCGAGCGCGTGGGCGCTGGCCCGGCGCTGGACGCGAACTGATGCGTGGCCTGCTTGGCGACCACGACCGCGCCGGCCGCCTGCAAGGCGGCGACGGCAGGGCTCGCCGCGAGTTGCATGATCGCGTCGAGACCATGGCCCGTTCCGGCCTCGGTCGGCAACCCCGGCACGACGATCGTGTCCTTCACGCCGACGGGGACCCCCGCCAGGCCGGCCTGGGCGCCGGAGGCGAGCAGCGCCTCGACGCGTCCCACCTCGCCGCCGATCCATTGCCGGTCAGGTCGGATGAGCGATCGCAGCGACGCATCCCGCGCGACGATCGTCTCGAACAGGCCAGCATAGAGGCCACGCAACGATGCCGGGTCGGCCGTCGTGCGGGCCACGAATGTCTGCAGCGGGCTATCGAAGAACACCCAGAATGTCCGTCAATTGCTTCTCCGGCGCGAGAAGCCCGTCGAGCCGCAGCGCTTCCGACCAGCGCTCGAGCTGATCCAGCCGAACCGCGCTGGAGGACGTCCACAGGTCGATCGAGCGATAATATGCCACCGCCGCGGCCAGCCGCTCGCGCGAATAGCCTGGGAAATAAGGCAGGACCGCATCGACGACGTCATCGGCCGACACCTCCTGCATCCACTTCTGGGTGCTGTCGAGCGCCTCGGCGAACCGCGCCATCGCCGGCCGCTTCCGCTCAGCGAGGCGGCGATCGGCCATGTAGACGCTCCACGGCAGGTTGCCCGATTGCCGGCAGACCGGCAACGTGGTCCGCAAGCCGGCCTCGAGCGCCGCCTCCCCATGGACGAAGAGAACGTCGCCGACGCCCCTCGCGAACTCGCCGATGGAATCCGCGGCCGTATAGCCGATGACGAGCTTCAGATCGCTGGTCGACAGCCCCGCCTTGCCGAGCGCATAGGTGAAGGCGGCCCAGGCCGTCGGCGCACCGCCGGGATGCACCACCATGACCTTGCCGCGCAGGCCGGCCCAGCTCAGGCCGCCGGCATCGCCGGCGCGCTGCGCCACGACATGGTGGGTCTGCTGGTTGATCTGGGCGACGACGACCGGGTCGATGCCCGTCTGCGCCAGCCTGAGCCCGTAGACGCAGCTGCCGAGCAGCAGGTCGACCTCCCCCCGGTTGACGGCTCCGACGGTGTCCTCGACGGTGCCGCGGCCGTGATAGAAGGCGAGGCTCAGGTCCCGCTGCGCGAACTGCCCCGTCGCCAGCCCCGCAAAATGCGGGACATAGGTCACGGCATGGGCACAGGATATTCGCAACACATCCATGGTGGGTCTTTTCCCGGTCGGCCGACTATTTGCCGGACGCATGCCTGTTCACGACGACGTCGTCCAGAACGATCGCCGGCAGGCCATAATGGGTGGCGATCGCCTTCAGCGTACCGTCGGCCATGAGCGCCCTGGTCGCCGCTTCGATCGCGCCGGCCAGCTCCGTCTCCGCCTTCAGCACCTGCGTGCCGCCCTGGTTGGGGTTCCACCCCTGCGGGCTGTTGTCCGGCTTGAGCAGCCTGAACTTCCCGACATTGCCCTCGCTGGCGATCAGCCGCTCCGCCATGGGCAGGCTGTTGATCTGCGCGTCGGCGCCGCCGCTCTTCAGCGCCAGGAAGGCCGCATTGATATCCGGCATGGTCTTCACGTTCACCTGGCCCTTGCCGGCCGCTTCGCATTTCGGCTGCAGTTCGTCGATGAACTTGCCGAAAACGTCGCCGCTCGACCGGCTCACGGTCTTGCCGCAGAGATCCATCAGCTCATGGCTGGTCGTGTCGGTCTCGGGCACGATGACGACGTTGCCCATCGCCTGGTAGTTGATGAAGTTCAGGATCTTCTCGCGCTCGACGGTGTCGCCCAGGTTGGCCGCGGCCACGTCGTATTTGCGGGCCTGCATGCCGGGGATCACGCCCTCGAGCTGGACCATGTCCCAGGTCAGGCCGACGCCCATCTTGGCTGCGAGAGCGCGCGACACGTCGATATTGATGCCGGTCAGCTCGTTCTTGCCGTCAAGGTAGGTGAACGGCGGCACCGGTCCCATCGTCACGACGCGAAGCGTGCCGTTGAACCTGGCTGGGACGAGCGCTGCGATCTTGTCGTCCCTGGTGATGGTCTTGCCCAGCACGACCTGGTCGGTGGCGTTTGCCTGCGCCATTGCCGCGGTGACGAAGCCGTGTCCGAGAATGGACAGGGCAGCGGCGGTCACCAGATTGAGCGTTTTTCCCAGAAGAGCCATGTGACGTCCTTCCAAAAGCTGGAGTTGATCTAGAGAATGCGGCGGAGAAAATCGCGCGTCCGGAGATGCTGCGGGTCGAGCAGCACCTCGCCGGGCGCGCCCTGCTCCACGATCTCGCCATCCGCCATGAAGACGACGCGGTCGCAGACCTCGCGCGCGAAAGCGATCTCGTGGGTGACCACGACCATGGTCATGCCTTCGCCCACCAGCGTGCGCATGACGCCGAGGACGTCGCCCACCAGCTCGGGATCGAGTGCGCTGGTCGGCTCGTCGAAGAGCATGATGCGCGGCTTCATCGCCAGCGCGCGGGCAATCGCCACGCGCTGCTGCTGGCCGCCGGAGAGCTGCGCGGGATAATGGTCGGCCCAGGCTCCGAGGCCGACCAGGTCGAGCAGCCTGCGCGCCTCCCGCTCGACCCCGGCCCGGGGGAGCTTCAGCACCTCGACCGGCCCTTCCATGATGTTCTCCAGCGCGGTCATGTGCTGGAACAGGTTGAAGTGCTGGAACACCATGCCGATGCTGCGCCGCTGGAAGGAGACGGCGGTGTCCGACAGCTCGTGCAGCTCGCCCTTCCTGAAGGCGTAGCCCACAGGGTCGCCGTCGACCAGCACGCAGCCGCTGTCGGGCTTCTCGAGATGGTTCATGCAGCGCAGCAGCGTACTCTTGCCCGAACCGCTGGGCCCGATCAGGGCCACCACCTCGCCTTCCGAAACGTCGAGGCTGATGCGCTTGAGCACGACGTGGTGCCCATAGGACTTCGTCAGGGTCCGGACGCTGATCAGGGTCCCGGCCATCAGCGTTCGCCTCCGCCACCGCCGGCGGTGCCGGGCCGCACCGTCTTGCGGCGCGGCTGGGTGCGGGCGAGCGACTGCCCGAAGCGCCGCTCGAGCCACGCCTGGGGCACGGACAGGATGGACACCAGGACCAGGTACCAGATGCTCGCCACCATCAGCAGGGGAATGATCTCGAACGTCTGGGAGTAGACATGCTGCAGGTTGGTCATCAGGTCGGCGCCCGCGATGACGGAAACGAGGGAGGTCGCCTTCAGCAGGCTGATCACCTGGTTGCCCATGGGCGGGATGATGACCCTGACGGCCTGGGGCAGAACGACCCTCCGGAACGTCGCGGATCGCGTCATGCCGACGGAGCGGGCGGCCTCCACCTGTCCGCGCGGGACTGAAAGAATGCCGCTCCTGACGATCTCGGCGGCATAGGCCGCCTCGTTCAGCGACAATGCGAAGATGGCCGCGAGCATCGGCGTGACGACCTGAGAGGTCTCCACTGAAAAGAGCGTGCCGACGCCGGGAAGGCTGAGGGACAGTTGCGGGATGAAGATGCCCAAATAGCCCCAGAAGATGAGCTGGACGAGCACCGGCACGCCCCTGAAGACCCAGATGTAGAGCCGCGCGATGCTGGACAGCACGATGTTGTCGGAAAGGTTCATCACCGCAAGCACGATCGCCCCGGCGAAGCCGGCCACGAACGACACCGCGGTGAGGTAGAGCGTGACGCCGAGGCCGCGGAGCGTGATGTCCTTGAAGAGATATTCGAGGATCACCGCGCGATCGACTGCCGGGTTGGTCGCCACCTTCCACAGCATGAAACCGATGACGGCGATGCACAGGACGGCCATGACCGGCGTCCAGGGCTGGCGCCGCGGGACGACGACCACATCGTCGGGAACCGACACAGGCGAACGGTCAGCACTGCCGTCTGTCATTTCAGCCCCCTCGCCCGCACGCCCTTCGCTACCCCTTCAATTCGCTCCCGCCGCAACGGAAGCCTGGAAATCGGCCGCATCCGATACGGACCGGAAATACCCCTCGGAATGCGAGAGATATCTCCATTACAGTCGGACGCGCATGCCTTGCACAAAGATGACTACATCCACTCCCATGGATGAAATAGAGAATGGAATACATACAGGAGATTGCATTTACATCATCCGCACGATTGACATTCTTTTTTTCGTTACTAAACGTACGGACGACCGGATGACAACATAAATGTCCGCCGGGTGCAAGGGAGGAATTCGTGGGCGCCTTGAAATATTCGCTGATCGGGCTGGGCGCGGCAGGCGCGGGCATGGCCGTGACGCTGAACGCCCGCAACGCGCGCATTTGCGGCTGGTACGATTGCGACGACGCCGTCAGGTCGGTCACGGACACGGCGGGCGGCCTTTCCTTCGAGGGCCTGTGCGGACACGGTATCGTGCCGCTGCCGCCGAGCGCCGACGGCGCGGCGGCCGCCATCGCCGGGTCGGACATCGTCCTGGTCTCGACGACGGCTGATCGCCACGCCACCGTCGCGCGGGAGATCGCCCCGGCCGTCTCGGCCGACCAGATCGTCGTCCTGCATTGCGGCTATGTCGGCGGCTCGAAGGTCTTCGCGGACGCGCTCGCCTCCGCCGGAGCACCGGCGGGCATCGCCATATTCGAGCTTAACAACACGCTGCATCTTGCCGGCAAGCCGGATCCGGCGACGGTCGTCATCAGGGGTGAGAAGCGGTGGCTGGAACTGGCCGGCCTGCCCGCGGGGCGGGAAAACCCGCACTACGCCGCCCTGCTTCAGCTGTTCCCCGAATTCGCATATTCCGCGAACGTGTTGGAAAGCGGCCTGAACAATCCCAACTGCATCGGCCACGTGCCGGCCTATGTGGGCGGCGCCGTGACCCTCGACCGCGACATGGGCGACCTGACCACCGGCATCCTGCAATTCGAGGAGGCGCGGATGGGCCGCGTGAACCTGGTCGCCGCCGCATTCGAGGCCGAGCGCGACATGGTGATGCGCGCCGCCGGGCTGACGCCGCTGCCGATCACGGAGTTTTCACGCCGGGCCTATCCGGCCGGGACGCGCCTCTATGGCGGGATCGCCCGCTTCGGGCCGAAGCTTCAGCGGCGATACCTCCATGAGGACGTGCCCTGCTCGCTCGTGCCACTGGAGCTGCTCGGCCGGCAGGTGGGCACCGCCACCCCGCTGACATCCGGCCTGATCGACATTGCCAACGTATTGGAGGGCGTCGACTTCCGCGCGATCGGAAGAAACAGCGACCTCCTTCCCGCGGAGTGGATGCGGTCTTATTGCAGGTAGCCACATCGACCCCAGCGAGCATTCCGCCATGCCCATGCCCCTTCATCTGCAACTCCAGTCCGACATATTGAGCTCCATCGAGCGCGGCGATTTCGAAGTGGGGATGCAGCTTCCCTCGGAGGCCGAGTTGCAGGCCCGCTATGGCGTCAGCCGGGCGACCGTGCGCAAGGCCATGGAGGAACTCTCCGCCAGCGGCGTGGTGATGAAGCTCCAGGGGCTGGGCACATATGTCAACGACAGGGTGCAAGTCGGGCAGAGCGTCCGCCTGCGCGGCTATCTGGACGATGTTCTGGTGTCCGACGAGCGCGTCTCCTTCGAAACGCTGTCGATCGACGCCGTCGAGCCGCCGCCCGACATCTCCCGCTTCTTCGCGCCGGCCGACCGCGGCCCCGCAACCTGCTACCGGGGGCGGATCCTGCAGGCGGAGAAGCCCATCATGCTGGGGGCCTCCTACATTCCGGTGACTGTTTCCCCCCGCCTTGACGACATGGATCTCGCCCCCGGCGAGCAGCAGACGGTGGTGCGGCTGCGGCGCGCCGGCCTCGTGATCCGCCGCGGCCAGCAGACGCTGACCGCGACCGCGGCCGACGAGGAGCAGGCGCGCCACCTCCGGCTTCCCGCCGGGACGCCGCTGCTGGCGTCCCGGCGCGTCTACTACGACCGCGCCGACCGGCCGCTCGTCGTCATCGACGGGGTGTTCCACCCCGACAACTACGCTCTCGTCGTCGACCTCGTGCCGCGACCGGGGGGACGTTTCATCAACTCCGACCGGTAAGGCCCGATGTTCGATACAGTCATCCGCAATGCGCGCTGCGCCAGCTCCACCGACGTCTTCGAAGCCGACATCGGCATCAGCGACGGCCGCATCGCGGAGCTGGGTTCCATCGGCGACCGGGGGGCGGAGATCATCGACGCCGCCGGCCGGCTGGTGACGCCCGGCGGCGTCGACAGCCACCTGCACATCGACCAGCGCAAGGGGCATGGCCGCATCAACGCCGACGACTTCTATTCGGGCACGGTTTCGGCGGCCTGCGGCGGCACGACGACGGTCCTGCCCTTCTCGCCGCAATATCAGGGCGAGCGGATCCGGTGGGTCGCGGCCGACTATCGCGAGCGTGCGCGCAAGGCCGTCATCGACTATAATTTCCACCTCATCGTCACCGATCCGTCGCACCCCGATTTCGACGACGATCTGGCGGAAGCCGCCACCGCCGGCCTCCGCTCGCTGAAGATCTTCACCACCTATGCGGCCGTCGGCATCGCCGACCGCGACATCATCACGGTCTTCGCCGCGGCGCGGCGGCACGGCTTCATGGTGATGGCCCATTGCGAGAACACCGGCATCATCGACCATGTGACGAAGGTGCTGCTGGAAAAAGGCTGCACGCAGCCGCGCTTCCATCTCGCTTCCCGTCCCACACTCGCGGAGGCCGAGGCGGTATTCAGGATCTGCAGCTTCGCCGAGCTGTTCAACGTGCCGACGATGATCGTCCATGTCTCGACAGGCAGGGCGCTCGACGTCATCGCGCTTTCCCGCGCCAGGGGCACGACCGTCTTCGCCGAGACCTGCACGCAATATCTGACGCTGGACCAGAGCCTGCTCGCCGCCCCGGGCCGCGCGGGCGCCAAGGGCATCTTCAGCCCGCCGCTGCGCGATGCCGAAAACCGCGCCCGGCTGTGGCAGGCCGTCGCCGACGGCCAGGTGGACGTGCTGTCCTCCGACCACTCGCCCTACATGTTCAACGAGCAGGAAAAATTCCCCCACGGCTTCGATGCGAGCTTCGACAGGATCGCCAGCGGCATACCAGGCGTCGAGGCGCGAATGCCGCTCCTGTTCACGCACGGCGTCAAGGAAGGCCGCCTCGGCCTCGCCGACTTCGTCAGCCTGACGGCCACCAACGCGGCGCGGATCTACGGCCTCCACCCGCGCAAGGGCGACCTCCGCGTCGGCTTCGATGCCGACCTGTGCATCTGGGATGAGAACTATGACGGCGTCATCAGGAACGAGCTGATGAACCACAATGTCGACTTCACGCCATATGAAGGCATGCGCGTCACGGCCTGGCCGGCCGTGACGCTGAGCCGCGGCGAGATCGTGAGCCGGTACCACACCTTCTGCGGAAAGCGCGGACGCGGCCAATTCATTCCCGCCGCCCCGACGCCGCGGCGCTGCCGCGAGACCGACAGCGAGATGGAAATCGCTGCGTTCGGCGTGACCCTCTGAGCGGGGCACGCGACGCCGGCATATTGGCCGGCGAAGCCTGCGCTGTCTCTAGCAGCACCAAAGCTTCGTGGGTCGCGCCGGGAACCAGTCACGGTGCGACCCATTGTGGACTTCGTGCGCCAACCCTTGAAGACTTCCTTGGCGGCTTTGGCACCGGCTGCGGGATTAACTTTGGCGCCGAAGCCTTGCCGGCGAGATTAAGTGCCTGCAATAGGGTCGAGCACAAAACGAGACTCGGTCTGGATCGACCCCATATGCCCGATCCAGACTGTCTCGCCAGCCGACGATGCGTTAGTCGCACCCGACGGGGTGTCGACATGGACGACGACCGTCAGCCTGACGTGAGGGTTAGCGGCAAGCGCCTTCGACGGCGGCAGGGTCGATTGATCGCGCGTCAGATCATCTTGAAATATCCGGTCTGGACGAATGTCTCGATCGCGGCACGGTACGGGGCTATGTCGAGGCCTTTCGCATCCAGCCAGTCGGGATCGTAGTAGGTGTCGGCGTAGCGGTCGCCGCTGTCGCAGATCAGCGACACCAGCGAGCCTTCCTGGCCGGCCGACATCATCGCGCTGGCGATGCAGCAGAGACCGAAGAAGTTGGTACCGGTCGATCCGCCGACCCGGCGCGACAGATGCTCCGACAGAACATGCATCGCCGCGATCGATGCCGCGTCCGGCACCTTGATCATGTGGTCGATTACGCCGGGAATGAAAGACGGTTCGACGCGCGGGCGGCCGATACCCTCGATGCGCGACGGCCGATCGCAGACCGTCGAGGGATCGTTGTCGCAGTAGGAATCGTAGAAGGCCGAGTTCTCCGCGTCCACCACGCACAGGCGCGTCTCGAAGTTTCGGTAGCGGATGTAACGGCCGATGGTGGCCGAGGTGCCGCCGGTGCCGGCGCTCATGACCACCCATGTCGGCTCCCTGTACCGTTCCCGCTGCATCTGCTCGAAGATGCTTTCCGCGATGTTGTTGTTGCCACGCCAGTCGGTGGCGCGCTCGGCATAGGTGAACTGGTCCAGGTAGTAACCCCCGGCTTCCGCGGCGAGCCGCGCCGCGATGTCATAGACCTCGCCCGGATTGTCGATCAGATGGCAACGACCGCCGAAGCGCCTGATCGCCTCGATCTTCTGTGCGCTGGTTGAACGCGGCATCACCGCGATGAAAGGCAGTTCGAGCAGCCGGGCGAAATAGGCCTCGCTCACGGCGGTCGAGCCGGACGAGGCCTCCACCAGCGGCGTGCCGCGCCGGATCTTGCCGTTGCAGATGCCGTAGATGAACAGCGACCGCGCGAGACGGTGCTTGAGACTGCCCGTCGGATGGGTCGACTCGTCCTTCAGATAGATCGCGATGTTGCGCAGGCCGTCGAAGATCGGGTTGATCAGGTGGGTGTCAGCCGAGCGGCGGCCGTCGCCGTCGAGGATACCGATGGCCCAGCGGGTCCAGGCCCGATCCAGGTTCTCCGGCACCTCGGCGATCGGCGGATGGGAAAGCGCCGAGCGCATCACAGCCGGTCCGGAGCAAGCGAGATGACGGCTTCGACTTCGACCTTCGCACCCCTGGGGAGCGCGGAGACCTCGAACGTGCTGCGCACGGGATAGGGTGCGGCGAAGCACTGGCCGTAGGCGTCGTTGATCTCGGCGAGGCGCGAAAGATCGGTGAGCATGATCGAGGTCTTCACCACCCGCGACAGGTCGGCACCGGCCGCCTGCGCGATGGCGCCGATATTGGCGAGGCATTGCCGCATCTGCGCGACCGGGTCGTCCGAATTGAACTTGCCGCTCGCGGGATCGATCGGCAGCTGTCCGGAAACGAACAGCAGGTCGCCGGCGCGGATGGCTTGAGAATAGGGTCCGATTGCTCCCGGCGCCTCGTCGGTCGCCACCGCCTTGATCTGGCTTGCCATCACTTCCTCTTCCTTCGTGTGATCTTGTCGTCGGCCGGCTCGAACGACTCGTCGCCGGCCGAACGCGCTGGTTTCAGGCAGCATATGAAGCCGAGGTGCTGCCGCGGTGAACCGCGGTCTCCGCCGACGATTGCGCCGGGGGGCAATGCGCGCGCCGTGTATTTCATTGAGAGCGTCGGCGCAGGAACTCCGCGAGCAGAAGAAACACGGTGTTGAGCGCGATGAGCATGGATGCCACCGCCGCCAGCGTCGGATTGATCTCGTACCGGAGATCCGACCAGATGCGTACCGGGAGGGTGATGTTCGTTCCGCTCGTGAACAGAGCGATGACCAGCTCGTCGAAGGACACGAAGAAGGCGAAGATGGCTGCCGAACAGATCGGCGCGAGCAGGGCGCGGAACGTCGTGGCGAAGAACGCCCGCAGCGGGCCGGCCCCGAAGATGCGGGCGGCCTGCTCCGGTGCGATGTTCACCTGGGCGATCGCGCCGCCGACGATCAGCGTGACGAAAGGCAAGCCGAGCATCGCATGCGCGAGTGCGAGCACGATCTCGCTGCCCGTCGCCGACAGCTGGATCGCGAGCATGAAGACGCCGAGCGCGATGATGATGTTGGGGATGATGGAGGGCACCAGGAAGAGCGTTGCGACGAAGCTTCTCAACGAGCCGTGCCGACGCGAAATCCAGACCGCAGCCGCCGTGCCTGCAATCGTCGAGATGAGCGACGCGCTCACCCCCACGCGAACGGAGCGCAAGGTCGCGTCGATCCACACGGGATCGTTGAAGTAGACCGCGTACCAGCGCAGGCCGAGATCATGCGGGGGGAACTGGAGAAAATCCGCGGTCGAAAATGAAAGCGGCACGATGATCATCATCGGGACCAGCAGGAACAGCGTGACCAGCGCGAAGAAGAATTTCGGCAGCAGGCCGGAGGATTGTGGTTCCATCTCAGGCGGTCTCTCTGGCCTCGTAGACGAAGCGCCGGCCCAGCATGTTGATCAGCCACATGACACAGAGTGCCGAGGCGAGCAGCACCAGCGCTATGGTTCCGGCAAACCCCCAGTTTCCCTGCTCCACCTGCAAGGTGATGAGGTTTCCAATCATCGCGTCGGAGCGGCCCCCCAGAAGCGCGGGCGTGATGAAGAACCCCATCGAGAGAATAAAGACGATGGTGGTTCCGTTCAGAGCGGCTCGCAAGCTCAGAGGCAGGAAGACTTCCCGGAAAGCCGCGAAGCGGCTTGCACCCATGATGCGGGCCGCCGGTACGAGGCTGCGATCGATTGCCGACATGCCGCCGAAGCAGGTCAGGATCATGATAGGCAGCAGGATCTGCACCATGACGAGGCGTACGGCGCTGCTGTTGAACAGCAGCTGCAAAGGTTGACCGGTCAGGCCCAGCTCCATCAGCAGTGAATTGGCGATGCCTTCGCGTCCCAGCAGCACCATCCAGGCGTAAGTCTGGATGAGGATGCTCATCCACATCGGGAGCAAGATCAGGAAGAGCAGTATCGGGCGCGCGGATTCCGATTGCGTGACGATGAAATAGGCCGTCGGATAGCCGATCGCGAGGCATAGCAATGCGACCCACAGCGCAGTGCGCAGCGTGCGCAGGAGCACGTTGAGATAAACGGGCTGGGCAAAGAACCGCTCGACGTGGCGCAGCGTGAAATCGGGATCGAACAAGGTCACCTTCGCGACCATGAACACCGGAATCAGGCACAGGAGCAGCACAAGCAGCAGCCCGGGCAGAAGAATGAGAAGATGGCGCTGTCTGGGCATTCAACCGGTCCGCGTTTCAATCGTGTGGGGCGGCTTTCGCCGCCCCAACTCTCCATGGGACAGCTATTCGAGCATCCAGGCCTGCCAGCGCTCGGACAATTCGTCCTGATATTTGAGCCAGAAGGCCTCGTCGAAGCGGAGCTGGTTTTCGAGGTTCGCGGGGAAGTTCGGCATTTCCGATTTCTTGTCCTCGTCGACGAAATCGATCATTCCGCGCACCGCAGGCGGGTAGAATGACTGGTTCGCGAACTGTGCCGCACGTTCCGGGCTGGCAATGCGGTAGCTGAGGAACTTGTAGGCCTCATCGACATGCTCTGAACCCTTAATGATGCCGAAGTGGCCCATCTTCAGCAAGGCGCCGTTGAACGAGGTGGTGACCGGCGTGCCGGAACGACGCAAGGTGGAGATGCGGCCGTTGAACGCCGAGGTGTAGAAGACTTCGCCGTCGGCCAGCGCCTGCGGGGCCTGCGCGCCGGTCGTCCACCACACATTGATGTGCGGCTTGATCTTGTCGAGCTTGGCGAATGCGCGGTCCACGCCTTCCTTGGTGGCGAGCGTTGCGTAGACGTCCTCACGCGCGACACCGTCGGCGAGCAGCGCAATCTCCATATTGTGGAGTGCCGAGTTCTGCATGCCGCGCGGCCCGGGGAACGCCTCGACATCCCAGAAGTCGGCCCAGGACGTCATGGTCTTGCCATTGGGCGCCTTCGCGTCCGCGGTTACCAGCACGACCGAGAAATAGGCATCCGGGACTGCATAGTCGCGGCGGTCGGCTTTATCGACCATGTTGTTTGGATCGAGCCTCGCCCAGTCGATCTTTTCCAGCCAGCCTTCCACCGACGCGCGGGCATATTCGTTGCTCGCGAGTTCCGACACGTCCCAGGTCGGCTTTCCCGCCGCGAACATGGCGCGCAGGAGCGAGACGCGATCGGAGCTCGGAACCGACTCGATGACGATGCCGGTCTCCGCCGTGAACGGCTTGTTGTAGATGTCGTCCAGCACCACAGCCAGGCTGCCGCCCGAGCCGGACACGACCAGTTTATCCTGCGCCGCTGCTGGCCCGGCGATGCCGAGCGAGAGAAGTGCCGCTACAGCACAAATGTTGAGCATGTATTTCAAGGTCATGTTCTCCTCATTGTTGTATGTTTAGTCCTGAAGCGGCCAGGCAGACTCGGGAGCGAAGCCGAGCGTGATCGTGTCGCCGCGACCGTGGATGGGCTGATTTGTGCGGCGGCTCTCCCGGAACAGGATTTCGTCGCCCTGAGATGTCGAAACGACATACTGGACCGTCTCCCCGAGAAAGAGGGTGCTCTCGACGGTCACGGGAAACAGCATCGGCGCCGTGCCGTCCTGCGAGAAGCTCTCCGGCCGGATGCTGAGGCCGGTGATGCGGTCGGGCCAGGAAGCGGGTTTCGCAAAGCCGATGGCAAGGCGCGGGACGAGGACGGAGCCGTCCGTTTCGATCCGCGCGTCGAGAATGTTGGTCTTGCCGATGAAATCGGCCGTGAACCTCGTACTGGGACGATCATAGATGTCGTGCGGCGTTCCGAGCTGGACGAGCCTGCCCGCCTGCATGACGGCGATGCTGTCCGACATCGCCAGTGCTTCGCCCTGGTCGTGCGTGACGAAGACGATCGTGGAGCCGATGTCCTGATGGATGCGCTTGATTTCGATCTGTAGCTGTTCGCGCAACTTGAGGTCGAGCGCGCTCAGACATTCGTCCATGAGAAGCACGGGCGGCTCGAATACGAGCGCACGGGCAAGCGCTACGCGCTGCTTCTGACCACCGGACAGTTCGGATGGCCTGCGTGACTGATAGCCGGCAAGGTGGACGCGCTCCAGTGCAGCGCCCACGCGCCGCCGCCGCTCACCCCTGTCGATGCCGCGCATCTTCAGCGGAAAGCCGACATTGTCCTCAACGGACAGGTGCGGAAAGAGCGAATAGTTCTGGAACACCATCCCGAGATTGCGCGCCTCGGGCGGACGGGAGGTTATATCGGTGCCACCGATCTTCACCCGGCCTTCGCTGGGATTGAGAAATCCGGCGAGAACGTTGAGCGCGGTGGTCTTGCCGGAGCCGCTCGGCCCCAGGAGCGTCATGAACGCGCCAGTTGGAATATGCAGGTCGAGATCGGACAGTGCGGCCACGTCCCCGAACCGCTTGCTTACCCGCTCAAAGGCGATATCAGCGACCGCAACCCCTCGGCTGCCATTGGGGGAGTTGATGTTCACGCGCGCCCTCCTCGCGGCTCGGCTGTCGCCGCGGAACGGCGGCAGTGCTAGCTCGTAATTGGATAACAGTGCCGCTAATTGGCGACAAATATGATTTTAATATTCATTATGATATGTTTTTTGTATCAAGAAAGCATTTGCGCAAATGACGATGATACCTTTCCAATATCAGAACCAATATTGAAACGATATTTGCTTAAGCTCGTGATGCGTCTCATGTTCGATATCGATCAGGTATCGAAAGGTCGAAGACGGTGCATCCACGCACGACGCAGCCCGATAGCAATGCCCTCGGCGCCGCGGTAGCAGGCATCTCGGATGGCGACATGCTGGCGTTGACCAAATCGACGCCGGTCGCGGCGATCCTGGCGCTTGTCGAAGCCGGACGCGGCAAGCTGCATCTTCTCTCTGTACCGACGGCCGGGTTCGGCGCCGACCTTCTCGCGGCAGCCGACGCGCTTGGTGCGATCGAAGCCGGTGCGACGGTCGTTCCGGGTTTCGGCTTGCCGCCCCGCTTGCGCAGCGGCGTCTCTCGCGGCGCGATCAGGGAGATACCGTCTTCCTGCCCGCTCATCGAGATGCAGCTGGTGGCCGGCGCGATGGGGCTGCGCTTCACGGAAGTGCCCGGCATAGAAGGATCGGCGCTGGCACATGACCGCGACGATTTCAGGGTCATCGAGAGCCCCTTCCATGCGGGAGAGAAGATGATCCTTGCCCCGGCCCTGAATCCGGATGCGGCAATCATCCATGGCAGTCGTGCGGATCACTACGGCAATGTCGTCGCGTCGATCCACACGGAGGACCGTCTGGTCGCACGCGCCTCTCGTTATGTGATCGCTACCGTTGAGCGTGTCGCGACCGATGCGCTCGACAGCCTCTCTCCCGAAGAGGAAGTCATCCCGGCGCTGCTCATCGACCGCGTCTGTCTCGCGCCGAAGGGCGCGTCGCCTTGGGCCTGCGCCGGCGTCTATGCGGAAAACCCGGCGCTTCTGCGCCGCTGGTTCTCCGGCACCGATGCGGACGGCAAGGAAGCCTTGACCGCACTTACGGCAGAGGTCGTGCGTGCCTGAGCCGCTGACCACAGACGAGTTCGTCGCCATTGTGTGCGCGCGTGAAATCCGCGCCCACGACAAGGTCGGCGTCGGCGTCGTCTCGCCGGTGGCGACGGCGGCCGCTCTGCTCGCACAGCGCCTGCATGCGCCGCAGGCACGCTACGACGTGCCGCGGCTCGCCCGCAGCTATTTCCGGGGAAGCCACGAGATGACGGGCTACGCGAACCAGGGGCGCGTCGACGTCTTTTTTCTGTCGGCCGCGCAAGTCGATGCGCGGGCCAGCATCAATCTCGAATATGTGGGCGACAGCGCTTCACCCAAGAAGCGTTTCTTCGGCGCGTTCGCCGCGCCCGTCTACTACGCCACGATGCGGCGCATCATCCTGTTCCTCCCGGAGCATTCGCCGCGCGTTTTCGTCGAGCGCGTCGACAGGAAGACGGCGGTGGCCTGCAGCGCGGCCGGCTTTCGGCGCAACGGCGGCATCCATCGCATCGTTACGCCGCGGGCCGTGCTTGCCTATGACGCAAGCGACCAGCGCCTGACGCTTGTTTCCGCCCATCCCGGCGAGACGATCGAGAGCGTCCAGGCCGCGACCGGCTTTCAGCTCCGTCCGGATAGGTCATTCGGGACGACGCCGCTCCCGACGGCCGACGAGCTACGCCTGATGAGGGGTGAGGTACGCGACGTGATGGCAGGGCTTTTCCCAGGATGGGGCTCATCCCCTAAGACCGCAGAATAACGGAGACTTCCCATGACGACTTCAACGGCCGCCACCGGCATCAAGGCCGGCATCAGGCAGAGCGCATGGCGGCCCCGCGAAGAGGATGACGGATCGGCGCTTGGCGGCATTCGCGTGCTCGAGCTGGCAGCGATCATTGCCGGCGCCTATTCGGGTATGCTGCTCGCCGACTTCGGCGCGGACGTCATCAAGGTCGAGCATCCGAACGGCGATCCGTTCCGGCATCTCGGCAACAAGCGCGAAGGCACCGCCGTTGACTGGAAGCGCATCGGCCGCAACAAGCGGCTCGTCGCGCTCGACCTTCACGATCCGGACGCGCAGGAGCTGGTGCGACAGCTTGCAGCCGAGGCCGATGTCGTGACCGAGAATTTCAGACCCGGCCGTCTCGAGGAGTGGGGCCTCGGCTACGACGAGCTCAGCCGCGACAATCCCGGCCTGGTGATGCTCCGCGTCACCGGCTGGGGACAGGACGGCCCGCACAAGGATCGCCCCGGCTTCGGTTCCGTCGCCGAGGCGATGGCCGGTTTTGCCGCCGTCAACGGCGAGAAAGGCGGTCATCCTCTGCTGCCGCCGTTCGGTCTTGCCGATCATATCAGCGGCATTTACGGCGCGTTCTCGATCATGACCGCGCTGACCGAGAGCCGGCGCAGCGGCAAGGGGCAGGTCATCGATCTCGCAATCTACGAGTGCATGTTTTCGGTGATGGGCGGTATGGCCCTCGACTACGACCAGTTCGGCTTCGTCCAGCAGCGCTCAGGCAACCGGGTTCATTATTCCTCGCCGCGCAACGTCTATGAGACGTCGGACGGACGGTTCGTCGCGCTTTCGGGCAGCACGCCCAACATCTTCCGCCGCATCATGATCTCGATCGAACGGCCGGAACTGGTTAACGATCCGAAATTCATCGACAACACCGCACGCCTGAAGAACGCCGACGAGCTGGACCAGCTGATCGCCGGATGGATCAACACGCATCCGTTCGACGACGTGCTGCGGGTCTTCGGCGCCAACGAGGTCGCGCTCGCCCCGGTGCAGGACATCTCGCAAATATTCGAGGACGAGCAGTTCATCGCGCGCGGCGCGATCACCTCGGTCGAGGACGAGGAGTGGGGCACCCTGCGCATGCCGGGCGTCTTCCCGCGGCTCAGCCGCACGCCCGGGAAAATCCGCTGGGCAGGGCGTAAGGTCGGCCAGGACGACAACGAGGTATTCGTGACCAGGTGAGCCGCGATACGCCCGCTGGCCCGTACACGGGTCGACACTAGAGTTGACCCGCGATCCTGAAAAGGCAGGCCGGCGTGGCGGCGGCTCAGGGCAGACGCCTCGCCAGCGTCTGCGCCACGTCGTTGATCGTTGCGATCATATCCATCAGTATCGGGTTGGAATCCGCTGCGCGGCGGATGGTGCACACGGCGCAGCTGGCCTCAGGATCGTCGATCGGAAGAAAGCGGATGTCGTCGAATCCGTGCTTTTGCATCATCGCCGGTATCACGCCGATGCCGGCGCCCGAAGCGACGAGGCCCAGGATCATCGGCGTGCTGCCGCACTCCTGAACGATCTTGGGCGAGAACCCCTGCTTTCGGCACAGGTCCCGCAGCGTGTGATTGACGCCAACGCCGCTGCCGCTAAGGTAGGTGACGATTTCGCAGCCGCGCAATTCGTCGACGGAGAGGCTCTTCTGCCTCGCGAACGGCCATTCCGGGCCGACGGCGACGACCAGGCGTTCGCGCCATATCTCGCTGACCGCAAGCTCGGCGGGAACCACCTTCTCCGGCCGGCGCGCGATGCCGAGATCCAGTATTCCCCGCGTGATGGAATCCAGCTGGCTGTAGGAATCGATCTCGCAAAGATCGATCGAAACGCTGTGATGCGTGTTGCGGAACGACTGGATGGCGTTGGGAAGCAGCGCCGTGAAATCGCCGGAGCTGGTCCAGCCGATGCGTAGCTTTCCGATCTTGGAGTCGCCGGCAAGCCGCGTATCGCGCTCAGCGAGCTCGACCGCACGCAGGATGGACCTAGCGTGGTCGGTTAGCACCCGGCCAGAATTGGTCAAGAATGTGCCAGTCCGCGAGCGCTCGAAAAGCCGCACGCCAAGTTCATCTTCCAGCTGCTTTATCTGCATGCTGAGCGGCGGCTGGCTGATATTCAGCCGCTCCGCGGCACGGCGAAAGTTCAACGTCTCGGCGACGGCGAGAAAGTACCTGAGCTGGCGTATGTCCATATGCGTTAAGCAGGTCGCCTTCTGTCGCACCGCATCGGCGGCTGGGCAAGATCAAGCTATTTCCGGTTTTAATCTCATGGTCAAGGCGGTCGGCCTTGCCCGCTGACGCGCATCCTGATCACGCTGAAAGGACGGTTCGATGAACGGAACATTGTCGGAAAAGGACGGCCGAGAACGATTGTCGCCGGATGAGATCTCGCTGCTGTCGCGAGCCGACGCGTGGTTCGAAGCCCATCGCGGAGAATTTGTCTCCGACCTTCTGAGCTGGGTCGCTATCCCGAGTGTTTCGGACGAGGCGCGCGCGTCCGAGGCGGCGCCGTTCGGCCCCGAGGTCGCCCGGATGTTCGATCATGTTCTCGCACAGGCGCACTCGCTCGGTTTGGCGACGCAGATGCATTCCGGGTACGCCATCTCGGTCCTGCTGGGCGAAGGCAGGCACGAGATAGGGCTGGTATCGCATCTTGACGTCGTTCCGGCCGGCGAAGGCTGGCAGGGCGAACCTTTCGCGCCGCTTTATCGGGATGGGTTCGTCGTCGGACGCGGCGCGGCCGACAACAAGGGAGCCGCGCTGGTCGATCTCTATCTTCTGCGCGCGATCGGCGAGCTCGGCATCGACCTCTCGAACCGGCTGCGCGTCATCTATGGCGGTGGCGAGGAAACCGGCATGGCCGACATGCAGCACTATGTCTGTCATGCGCCGATACCGGACATCTCGATCGTCACTGACGCCGGCTTTCCGGTCAACTACGCGCAGAAGGGCTACATGCATCTGCTGGCCTCGATTCCTGCCGGCCCGGTTCTTTCGCGGTTCGGCGCCGGCACCACCGAGAACGTCATCCCCGCAAGCGCGTCGGTCAGCCTAGCCGGTGTTGACCGCGAGACGGTGCTGGCCGCCTTCGCCGGTCTCGCCGCGGGCACGCGGGAGCGTCTTTCCCTGGATGAAAGGTCGCCGGGCCTGCATCTGCGGGCGACAGGCAAAGGCGGCCACGCCGCCTTCCCGGACGATACCGCGAATGCGATCCCGTTGCTCATGGCGGGCCTTGTCGAAATGAGCGTGCTCGGTCCGCAGGACCGCATCGCTGCCGAATTCCTGTCGGATCTGCTGGCCGATCCGTGGGGAGAGCGCTGTGAAATCGCCTGCAGCGATGCGGAATCCGGCCGCCTCACCGTCAATGGCGGTCGCGTCGTGCCGACCCGTTCGGGATTCGAACTCCATATCGATATCCGCTACCCGGTGTCCGTCGATATCGCACCGATCGTGGAGCGGCTGTCGCAATCCGTGGCGCGGGCCGGCGGTGATCTGAAGACGCTTCGCCATGCACCGTCGATGTATATGGACCCGCAGGATCCAGTGGTGCGGCTGTTGCAGGACAGTTTCGACGACGTGTCGCAGAACGAGACGAGCCCTTTTGCCATGGGTGGGCTCACCCATGCCCGTATCCTGCCGCGCTCGATCACCTTCGGTCCCGGCTTCGGACGCTGGCCGGGGCTGACGTTTCGCGGACAACCAGTCGACGGGCGCCCCGCTTTCCTCCCCGCGAACCACGGCGCCGCGCACGGGCCTGATGAATTCGTCGAGATCGAGAACCTGAAGCGCGCCTTCCTGATCTATCTGGTGGGCATCACGCGGCTTGATCAGCATATCGCGAAGCAGGCGAGCCAGTCCGGGTCCCCGTATCCGTCATCGGACCGCAAGGCTGTGCCCGCTCCCGGATGAGCGCATATGATCGAGGAAGCGTATAATTAATGCTGGATACTTACCTCGACAGCCACCCTTTCACTACCTCCCTGCATCCGGCGCCATGCCGCGACGCTCACCACCGTCACGGAATGAAAGACCGGCCCGAGCAGGACGGCCAGCACCGTGGTGGAGATCATGCCGCCGAACAATCCCGTGCCGATCGCGTGCTGCATATCCGAATTCGTGCCGCCTGGCCGGCGCAGAAGCCCCTTTCGTGCGTCCCGACATCTTCCGCCCGCATATAGGACACTTTGTGCCGACCAGGCGAGCCGCCATCATCGTCCGATCGCCCTGCGGACTAAGGGCTTCAGGGATGGCCTCACATCAAGATGCGTTCAAGCCCGCCATGGCAGCACGCCATCCGGCAGGAAGCGGGCCGCGAGGGTGGCAAGTCCGGCGAGCATGAAAACGACGAGGGTCGAAAGCGCCGCGACGGCGGCGGCGGCGGTTGAATTGCCTTCATATTGCAGGGCGAAGATCATGACGCCGATCGTTTCATGGCCGGATGACCACAGGAGCGCGGAAAGCGTCAGCTCGTTCATCGCCGTCATCACCGCAAGGATCGCGCCTGCCGCGGCGGCCGGCAGCACGCCGGGCAGGAAGATCGCCGTCATGCGCCGCAAAAGCCCCGCGCCGGCAATGCGGCCCGCCTCGTCCTGCGAGGGATCGGCGGTCACGGCGGCCGCCGCCACCGGGCGAAGCACGAGCGGCAGGAAGCGGGCGAGATAGGCGATGGCGAGGATCGCCATCGTGCCATAGAGCGAGACGCCGATCAGCGGCAGCGGGCGCAGAAAGGCGAGGATCATGCCGAGCGCCACCACGGTGCCCGGAATGACCCACGGCGCCTCCACCAGAATGTCGAGCGCCTTCAGGATACGGCCGGGGTAGCGCACGGAAAGATAGGCGAAGGGCACGGAAACGACGACGCCGGCGGCCGCCGTGAACAGCGACAGCAGCAGCGAATTGGCGAAGGCACGCCGCACCGTCTCGTTCGCGAGCACCGCCGCGAACTGCGCCAGGCCGACCGTATCCGGCCCGAAGGCGACGCCGATCGCCGGCAGCAGCGCCGTCATGACGAGCGCCGCCAGCGGCGCCACCGAGACCGCAAGCACAACGAGCCACAGCAGCACCTCGGCAAGCGGGGCCGGGCGCGACGGCCGGAAGGGCTGTCCGGCAGGCAACGGCACGGCGATGCGGCGCATGACGAAGCTGCGCATCAGAAGCGCCGCGGCGGCGATGATGGTCAGGAGGATCGCCAGCACGGCGATCTGTCCGGCCGCGCTCGGCCCGAAGCCGTTGAGCCGCTGGTACATGAGCGTCGTGAGGACGGAGACGCGGCCGGGAATGCCGAGCAGCGCCGGCACGCCGAAATTTCCGATTGCCGCGGTGAAGGCAATGAGCGCACCGGCGACCACCGAAGGCATGACCACCGGCAGGATGATGCCCGAGCCGATGCGCGCGGGCGGAATGCCGATGATGCGCGCCGCCTCGATCAGATCGGCCGGCAGCGCGCGCAGTGCCGCGCGCGTGGCGATAAAGACGAGCGGCATGTGCTCCACGCCCATGACCAGCGCGATGCCGCCGGCGGAATAGAGCGGGTTCGTGGTGCCCGGCGCGGGCGCGAGACCGAGGCTGCCGAGGATCGGCGAATTCGCGCCCGTCAGCTCGATCCAGGCCAGCGCCATGGTCTGCGACGGCACGATGAGCGGCATCAGGATCAGGAAGGTCAGCGCCGCCCGTGTTCTCAGCTTCAGAAGGCCGACCGCGAAGGCGAGCGCTACCCCCAGCGTCGTGGAGAGGAGGACGGAGAGGCCGGAGGTGTAGAGCGAACCGGCAAGCGCGCGGCGCGTCGAGCGGCTGGCCAGCGTTTCGGTGAAAATGCCGAGGAACGCGCCGTCGTCACCCGGCCGGAAGGCGGCCGAAAGCAGTTCCGCCAGCGGCCAGAAGGTGGTGACCAGCACATAGGCGGCAAGCAGCAGCAGCACGAGAAGGGAGGCGAGCTCGGGCTCGCCTCCCCTGATCGTCTTCACGATCGTGGGCACATCAGCCGCCGAAGAGCTCGGCGAAGGTTTCCTTGTTCTTCTTGTCGTCAGCCAGGAGCTTGTCGCTGTCGACGGGCAGGATCTTCAGGCTCTTCGGGTCGGGATAGCCGGCCGGCTGGGCGACGCCGGAGAGAATGGGGAAATAGCCCTGCGTGGCGGCCTGTTCCTGCGCGGCTTTCGAAAGCTGCCACTTCACGAAGGTCTTGGCGGCCTCGAGCGAGTCCGAATCCTTCAGCACGGCGACCGGCTGGGTGATGGAGCTGACGCCTTCCTTCGGGAAAACGAAATCGACCGGCGAGCCCTTGGCCTTCGCGTTCAGCGCCATGTACTCGATGATGATGCCGTAAGCCTTCTCGCCGCGCGCCACGGCCTCGATGACCGTGCCGTTGCCCTGGCCTGCGACCGCGCCGGCATTGGCGAGCTTGTCGAAATAGTCCCAGCCGAATTCCGGCTGCTGCGCCACGGTGCCGACGTGGATGACGGCCGCGCCGGAATAGAGCGGGCTCGGCAGGATGAGGCTCTTGGCGGCGTCGGCGGACAGCAGGTCCTTCCAGCTCGTCGGCGCGGCCTTCACCAGATTGGTATTGTAGACGATGCCGGTGGTGATCAGCTTGGTGCCGAAATAGGTCTTGTCCTTGTCGACGAAGGCAGGATCGATGCCCTCGACCGGCGCGTCGGTAAAGGCGTAGAGGCGGCCGTCGTTCTTGAGCTGCGTCATCGCCACGGTGTCGGCGATCAGCATGACGTCGGCCGGGCTCTTGCCGGCGGCATATTCCGCCTGCAGCTTGGCCATGACTTCCGTCGTGCCGGAGCGGAACAGCTCGACCTTGATGTCGGGATGTTCGGCATTGAACGCGGCGATGACGGCGTTCATCTGGTCTTGCGGCTGCGACGTATAGACCGTGATGGTCTCGGCTGCGCCGGCCGAAAGGGCCGAGCCGGCGAGGAAGCCTGCGGCGAAAAGCGTGCGGAAAATCGACATATCGACCTCTTGTGAGCCAGCTCCGCAGGGACGGAGCAAAAGCGTTGGGAAACGCGTAACGGGCGTCTGTTAGCGGCGCGGCATGACGCGGGCGCTACAGTTTCGTGACAATCCAGTGCCGGCCTTCCAGGCGGAAATGCAGGACGTCGCAATTGTCCGGCCGGACGAAGGGCAGGCCGAGAAGCGCGAAGATCTCGCGCGCCGTGCCGGAATGGGCGACGATCATCGCCGGAGCCGGCCCGCATATCCGCCTGAGCCCGGCCTGGATGCGGAGGTGGAACTCGTCCGGCCCCTCGCCGCCGCTCGGCTTCTCCTCGCGGCGCAGCTCGGCGCGCTGCCGGCCCTCCCACACGCCCCAATTGCGCTCGCGCAACTCGTCGAGGAGAAAGAGCGGCGCGCCGCTGACGGCCTGCACGGCTTCCGCCGTCTGCCGCGCACGGACGAGTGTCGAGGCCCAGAGCGAGCCGAGGGGAATCCCGCGCAGCTTCTCCGCCTGCCGGGCGGCGAGTTCGCGGCCTTCGGGCGTCAGGGGCTCGTCGGTGAAGCCGGCGATGCGGCCGGCGCCATTGCTGGCGGTCGTGCCGTGGCGCATGAACCAGAACTCGTCTCCGAGCGACCGGATCACCATTCCAGAACGTTTCCGCCGGCAATCGGCCAACCGGTCGCGGTGCGCAGCGCGGCCAGCGTAGTCGCCGGGCAGAAGGCGGCGAGCGCCTGAGCTGGCCGCACCGCCTGCATCAGCGCCTGCTGTTCGGAAAGCCGCGGATGCACGTTCCAGCGCAGGAAGCGGGCCGTGCCTGCCTTGATCATCGCTTCCGAAGGCTGGCCGGCAGCGACGTGGCCGGTGAAGATCACTTGCCCCTCCCCGCCCGCCGCGATGCGTTCTGCCATTGCCTTCGCCACGCCGCGCTCGGCATTCGGCCCGGCGGCGATCATCACGCCTTCGAGGCGAGAGTTCTCCGTCAGCCGCCCGCCGCGCGACAGCAGGTCCATCAGCGCCGCCCGGCCGCGATCCGCCAGCCAGCGCTCGTGGGAGAGCAGCGTTTCCGCCACCTGCCGGTGCGAGGGGCAGAGGGCGACTGCATGTCCGCTTTCGAGAAAATGCAAAGCCATCTCCAGCCCCCGGCCGCCGGCGGGGCAAGGAAAGAGCACCGGACCTTCGATGGCGGCGTCGATCTGCGCGACTTGTTCGGAGAGGGCCGTGTCTGCCGTACCGTAGGAGGCGTCGAAGACCAGCGCGGCGGCGCGTGGGAGCAGAGACGTGCGGAACAGCGTGCTTTCGAGCGAGGCGTCGCCGGTATAGACGAGGCCCGCCTCGCCGCCGAGCCGCATCCAGACCGCGCCCGGCGCATGGCCGCATGGCCCGCTTTCGAGCGCGATGCCGAGGATCTCGTCGCGATCCTCCAGCGCCTCGGCCGTCTTCAGCGCCGCGTGCTGGGATAGCGCGGCCGTGGGGCGCGTGGCGAAGAGCGGCGGCTTGCCGAGGCTTTCCCAGAGGACGAGCCCGCCCGTGTGGTCGGCGTGGCCGTGGCTGAAGAGAACCGCGTCGATGCGGCCGATGCCCTCCAGCGGCGGCAGCCGGTCTTCATCCGGCCCGCGCCCGAGGTCGAGCAGCAGCCGGCGGCCGTCTGCCTCGAAGAGAAAGCAGGCCGGGCCCTTTGCGCCCACGCCGGAAATCGCGGTCAGCTTGGGCATGTGGCTCAGGCGAGCTCCGGCTGCATGCTGCGCACCAGCGCAGCGCCGGTCGAGGCGCGGGCGATCACCCAGCCGCCGTTGATGGCGATGCCGAGGCGCGCGCCCGGCTCCAGCCTTTCGGCAAGCGGCAGCCCGATGACGTCCGCGTCGATGCCGAGCGGCGAAAGCCGGCTCAGCCACGCGCCGTTCTGGAAAATCTGGCCCACCAGTTCGGCCTGGATGTGTCCCCGCTCCGTTTCGGCGGAAAGGTCCGAGGCATGGAAGCACAGCCAGCCCGGCCCCGCTGCCGCCTCGCCCGGCATGTCCAGCACCGTTTCGCCCAAGCGGATAGTGCACAGGCCGCCCCTGGATGCGAGCACCTCGACCGGGAGGGTCCGGCCGCGCCCGATGAAGCGGGCGACCATCTCGGTTTCCGGGCGGCGGTAGAGCTCCTCCGGCGCGCCGATCTGCTCCAGCCGGCCGCGGTTCATCACGGCGACATGGGTGGCCACCGCCATCGCCTCGTCCTGGTCGTGGGTGACGAAGACGAAGGTCGCGCCGGTGACCGAGTGGATGCGGCGGAACTCGGTCAGCATCGCCTCGCGCAGATGCGCGTCGAGATTGGCAAGCGGTTCGTCGAGAAGGATGAGACGCGGATGCGTGGCCAGCGAGCGGGCAAGCGCCACGCGCTGGCGCTGGCCGCCGGAAAGCTCGTGCGGGCGGCGCCCATCGAGGCCCCTAAGGTCGACGACCTCCAGCACTTCGGCGATGCGCCGGGCGCGCTCTTCCGCGGAAAGTCCGGCGATCTTCAGCCCGAACTCGATATTGCCGCGCACCGTCATGTTCGGCCACAGCGCGTAGGACTGGAACACCATGCCCAGCCTGCGCCGCTCCGGCGGCACGCAACGCTCCGGCCCGGCCATCACCTCGTCGTCGAAGAGGATTTCGCCCTCGTCCGGCCGTTCGAGCCCGGCGATCATGCGCAGAAGCGTGGTCTTGCCGCAGCCGGAGGGACCGAGCAGCGCCAGGAATGCCCCGTCGGGAATGGCGAGCGAAACGTCGTCGACGGCTGGCGGGCCGCCGAAGCTCCGGGTGAGCGAGCGGATGGCGAGACGCGGCACGGATTTGATCCCTTCTGATCACGGATCGGCGTTACATCGCCCCGTTGCATGACAGAAAATTGAAACCTGCATGACAATTGCCGTGAGGGATCAACTTCGCGCCCTGCGGGTTCATTTAACCACGCTGATGCGCATGGCCCCGATGACGGCAAGCGGCAGGAGGGTGGTGAGCAGGATGGCGAGGAAGGCCATGGCCATGCCGAGGCCGATGGAGCCCTGTTCGAACTGCCGCCAGATGAACGTCGCCACCGTCTGCACGCCGACCGGAGCGATGAGGATCGAGGCGACCAGTTCGCGCGATGCGACGGCGAACACCAGCAGCATCGAGGACATCAGGCTTGGCATGATGAGCGGCAGCAATATGCGGCGCAGGGCGGTCATGCCGCTTGCGCCCGACACGCGGGCCGCCGCCTCGAGGTTGTCGCCGATCTGGAGGAGCGCCGCCTGCGTATAGCGCACGGGATGCGGCAGCAGGATGCAGCAATAGGCGAACAGCAGGATGAGGACGGTATTGTATGGCGTGACGGGCAGCCAGGCCTGGTTCCAGGCGAGGATGAGGCCGACGGCGACGACGATGCCGGGCAGCGCATTGGGAAGCACGGTCAGCGCATCGATGGCGCGGCGTCCTCGCGTCCGTGTCTTGACGACGACATAGGCGGACAGCGCGCCCAGCAGTCCCGCAATGAGCGCGGTGGCGATGCCCAATGCCAGGCTGAGGCCGAGCGCGCGCAGGCCGCCGGCGGCATTGCCGAAGATCGCATGAAAATTCTGAAAGCCGAGATTGTCGAGGACCAGCCCGCCCGAGATCGTCCCCTGCATGGCGGTCGCCAGGACCGCAAGCAGCGGCACGCCCGTGGCGAGGAACGAGACCAGAGCGAACAGGGCGACGACGGGCACGGTCAGCAGGCCGAGGCTGCGCTTGTCCTTGTTTTGCGGCTTGCCGTTGACGGCTTCGAAGGAGCGCCCCGCGAGGATGCGCCGCTGCAGCAGGAAGGCGAGGAAGGACAGGCCGACCAGAAGCAGTGACAAGGTGGCCGCTCCCGGCAGGTCGATCGGCCAGTCGGAGATCCGCAGGTCGATGCCGCTGACCAGCACCTCGAATCCGGCGCGGCGCCCGAGAGCAGCCGGCGTGCCATATTCCTCGATCGCCATCGCGAAGACGAGCAGCAGGCTCGCCGCCAGCCCGGGCGTGGCGAGCGGCAGGGTGATGCGCCAGAAAGCGCGGGCCGGCGTTGCCCCGAAGACCCGCCCGACATCCGCATAGCGGGCGCCGATCGCCTCGACCGTCCGCGACACCGCGAAATAGACGAGCGGAAAGGTGTTGAGCGCCATGATGAACGTCATCCCGCCCAGCGAGAACAGGAAGGAGGCGAGATGAAAGCCGCCCAGTTGCTCGAGATAGCCGCGCGGCTGCAAGGTCATGATCCAGCCGAGCGTGGCGATGTAGGGCGGGATCATGAAGGGGACGAGCAGGAGCACGTCCCACAATGGCGCCAGCGGAACGCGGAAGAGCGCGCGGAAGACCGCCAGCGGAACGGCTATCAGGGCCGAAACGGCGACCACGGCGATGCCGAGCAGCACCGTGTTGGCGGCCATCCGCAGCAGCGCCGGATTTGCAAGCGTCGCGGCGAGGTTCGAGAACGGCGCCGCGAACGATCCCGACCCGAGGGCCGGAAATATTGCCTGCAGCACGACATAGGCAAAGGGAATGACGACGAGCAGCGTGAGGCCGCCCAGGGCGACCCACACGACGGCGGGTGCGCCGCCGATTCCCTTTGCCGTGCTCATGAGACGCCTATTTGAAGATAGCCGCGGCGGCTTCGAGCGTTTCCTTGCGCTTGCCGTAGACTTCGGCCGCGTCATATTTCAGCAGCTTGAGATCGCCGATGAGCGGACGGTTCGCCTTGACGTCGGTGCGGGCCGGCATCAGCATCTGGTCGGCCACCGCCTTCTGCCCCTCGTCGGACAGCATGTAGTCGACGAACTTCTTGGCATCGTCCTGGTTCCTTGACCAGTTCATGATCATGATCGGGCGCGGCGCGATCACCGTGCCGGAGGCCGGGAAGATCACCTCGACGCTTTCGCCCTTCTTCTGCGCGTTCATGGCGATGTAGTCGACCGCGCCGAACACGACGGCCTTGGCGCCCTGAAGCACGGGATTGAGCGCATCCGCATTCGCGCCGGCGATCATGGCGTCGTTGGTCTTGAGCGCCTTGAACAGCTTCCAGTCGTCCTGCGCGGCCAGCGCGGCGGTAAGCTCGAAGGAAGAGCCGGACTGCGCCGGATCGGGTATATTGACCAGCCCCTTGTATTCCGGCTTGGCGAGATCCGCCCACTCCGCCGGCTTCGGCGTACCGCTCTTCGTGTTCCAGACGATGCCGAGGCCGGACACGCCCTGGGCGACGGCGGTGTCGGTCTTCAGGAAGTCGGGAACCGTCTTGGCGTTCGGGCTGGTGTAGGAAACGAGCCAGCCGCGCTTGGCGAAATCGGTTGCCGTGTCCCAGGAAGCCGAGATGACGACATCGACCGACGGGTTCGACGCTTCGGCCTCGATGCGAGCCATCACCTTGCCGGTGGTCGCCTGGAAGACGTTGACCTTGATGCCGGTCTGCTTGGTGAAGCCTTCCGACAGCTTGTCGATGAGGCTCTGCGGGCCCGCGGTGTAGACGGTGACGTCGGCGAAGGCCGTGGAGGCCGACAGCGCGCCGATCACGAGCACCGCGGCGAATGCTGATTTCGACATGATGGGTGTCCTTCTCATGTGTTGACTATCCCCCCGCTGGAAACCAGCGAAGTCCTCCGGGCTCGATCCCGAGCCCGATTTTGTCGCCCGGCTGCAAGCGCGTCTCGCTCGTCATCTGGACGGTGACCGGCGGCGCCGTTCCATCGATCGTGGCCGACAGCGCGTAGCCGTCGCCGCGAAACTGCGCCTGCACCACCGTGGCATCGAGGTCGCCGCCGCCAGGCGCGACCGGGCGCAGGGCCTTGCGGCCGAACAGCACCCGCGCGGCGCGCGAGCTCGGAATGTCGGCAGGTCCCGGAATGACGATGTCGGAGCCGGCCAGATGCCAGCGGCCATCCAATGCGTGTGCCTGCGCGGCGGTGCCCAGCTTGAGGAACTCGGCAACCGCCAGCGTGGCCGGCGCGGCCACCAGCGTTTCCGGCGAAGCGAGCTGGGCGATCTCGCCCCCCTGCATCACCGCCACCTCGTCGGCCAGCGTGAAGGCTTCCGCGTGATCATGCGTGACATAGACCGCGGTCAGCCCGAGCCCGGCGACGAGCTGGGCGATCTCGCCCACCAGCTGCTCGCGCAATTCGCGGTCGAGATTGGACAGCGGCTCGTCGAAGAGCACGATGCGCGGCTCCGCCACGATCGCGCGCGCAATCGCGACGCGCTGCTGCTGGCCGCCCGAAAGGTCGCTGGGCCGTCGCCCGGCAAGCGGCTCGAGGCTGACGCGCGCCAGCGCGGAGGCCACGCGCCGCCGCCGCTCCTCCTTGCGCATACCGCGCATTTCGAGCGGGAAGCCGACATTCTCGGCGACGGTCATGTGCGGCCAGAGCGCATAGTCCTGGAAGACCATGCCGAGTTCCCGGCGTTCGGGCGGAACGAAGAGCCCATTGGCCGCGTCGGCCATCACCCTGCCCTCGATGCTGATCGAGCCGCGGGTCGGCGAAAGCAGGCCGGCAATCAGGCGCAGCAGCGTGGTCTTGCCGCAGCCGGAGGAGCCGAGCAAAGCAAGCGTCCTGCCGCGCCTCAGAGCGAGGTCGATGCCGCGCAGCACGGGTGTGTCGCCATAGAACTGGTCCAGTCCCCGCACGGCGATGGTGGACGCCGCGTCGGGCGGATTCGGTGAATGCATGGCGCTCGTTTCGAGGGAGGGCCGTAAGGCCGCCGCAAACGCGTCCGGACCCCCCACGTCCCGGCTCGCTGGAACGAGCAACTAGAGTTGCTGCATGACAGGAATATTACAGCCCGGCCGCCCGCCGTGCGCGCATGCTAACGCCCATCGCCAAAGCGAACAGCGTATACAAGCCTGCCTGTGAGGTATGGGGGCTACATGCCTTGGGCCGCGGTGGACATTTCCACCCCGAAGCGCTCGAAACGGGTACTTGTACGGGTTGCATATCGGTTCCGGGATGATAGTGCGAGAACCTGAGATTTTCCCAAGCAGTCGACCGCCATCAACGTGCGCGGGAGATCGTTGCTCAACAACTTCGAGGTTGCGATGCCTGATGACGACTATGTCTATGACGAAGCCAGCGGCGAATGGCGCCCTACCTCCGAGACCGCGGCGGTTGCGACCAATCAGTTGGCCGTTCGCGATGCGGCTGGCAACGCGCTTGCCGACGGAGATTCAGTCACCCTCATCAAGGATTTGAAAGTGAAGGGGGCAAATCAGACGCTGAAGCAGGGCACTGTCATAAGGTCGATCCGTCTGACGGACAATATCGATGAGATCGACTGCCGCTACGAAGGGATCAAAGGCCTGGTGCTTCGGACCGAGTTCGTTCGGAAGCGCTGAACCGGATTCGCGGAAGAGGCCAAAAACGTCTCCGCGGTTGAGACCTTCGCTGCCGGAAGATAACGATACACTCCGAAACTCCACGGCCCGCCACGCTTGTAGAGCGGTCCCCGAAGCACTCGCCAGCCAAGAGCGCCAGAGCGCGAGCCAGCAAGCCGTCGACGTATGGACCTCGCTCGCGCGGTCGCCGCATGTCGTCAGATACATGAAAGGTCATGGAGAATGCTGGATCTTTTCCGCAAGGTCGCGCTGGTCGAGGGTACAACCACGCTGATGCTGTTTCTCGTCGCGATGCCGCTGAAATACCTCGCCGGCTGGCCAGCGCTCGTACCGCCAGTCGGCTGGCTTCACGGCATCGCCTTCCTCTCCTATATCGCTTTCATGGTTATCGCCTTCGCTTACCATCGCGTAGGTATCGTAGGATGGCTGAGGTCCATCATTGCCGCGCTGCTACCCTTCGGTACCTTCGTCAACGACGCCTGGGTGAAGCGGCTGCAGACTAGGGCTTGACCGGGTTGGAACGTCGCCTGCAGTGTCAGGCAACGTTTCTGACGGCCTCGATGCGGTCGCGCCCGCCGACGATGTCGGCGAAATCCTTCCAGACTGCACGCGCGCCCTTTTCCCACTCCTCGCGCGCTTCGGCCGCGACCACCCTGCCGCCATGCTCGATTGCAAGCGCCACCGAGCGGTTCTCGTCTTCCGCGATGAGCCGGTTGAAATAGATCGCGCCCCGGTTGGCGGCCTGCCGGAAGACCGCTTTCTCGTCGCCGCTCAGGCCGTTCCAGAAGGCGGTCGAGAAATAGACGACGCCCGAAGCCCAGATATGTCCGGTTTCGGTGAGGCAGGGCACGACCTCGTAGAGCCTGAAGCCAGCATAGGCCGACTTGGTGAGGTCCATCGCGTCGGCCACGCCGGTCTGGAGCGCGTTGTAGGTCTCGGTGATCGGAATGCCGATCGGCGTGGCGCCGAACGCGCTCCACAACCGGGTATGCAGCGGGCTCTGGATGACGCGGATGCGTTTGCCCGCGAGCTGGCCAGGTCGCGTCACGGGCTCCCGGGTCAACAGATGGCGGGCGCCGTAATTGATGAAGTCGCCGACGACGAAATTCTGCGCGGCGAGCTTCTGCCTGAGCTCGTCCCCCATCTTCCCGTCCACCACCTTGCGCACGTGACCGGCGTCGCGGAACAGGAACGGCAGGTCGAGCATCTGCACCTCCGGCACCCAGCCCGACAGCGCCGAAACGGTCGACAGGCTGGCCTGGACGGAGCCGAGGCGGATGCCTTCGGCGACTTCCTTCTCGCCGCCGAGGGCGGCATTGCGCACGATGTTGAAGGTGAACCGCCCCGGCTGCTCCTCCTCGACCAGATCGCGGATCTTCAGCCAGATCCTCGTCTCCGGCTTGTCGTCGCCGAAGAGCGAGGCGACCGTGAGGGTCGTTTTCGCCTGCGCCCGTCCGATGACGGCCGGCGCGATGGCGAGTCCGGCCGCTGCTGCGGCTGCATTGCGAAGGAAACGGCGGCGTGTCGATGCGGTCATGATATTTCTTTCGTCGCTATAGGAAAAGGACCCCCGCGCAGATCAGGGCAAGGGAAACGAGAAGGGCGAGGAGATAGGGGATTACGGCCAGGAACACCGCGCCGGCCGGAATGCGGGTAACGCCGCTCACCACGAAGACGAGCATGCCGAGCGGCGGCGTCAGCCCGTGGATCATCAGGTTGACGACGATGACCACACCGAAGCCCGTCGGGTCGATCCCTGCCGCCACCGCCGCCGGCAGCAGGATCGGTGCGAGCAGCAGGATCGCGGCGCCGATATCGAGCACCAGCCCGGCGACGAGCAGGACGAGATTGGAGAGCAGCAGCACCGCGAGCGGGCCGCCGCCGAGCGCCGCCGTCAGCTCCGCCACGCGGCCGGACATATCGTCGACCGCCAGCAGGAAGGCGAACGGCCCGGCCGTGCCGATCAGCAGGCCGATCGCCGCGGCCGCAACCGCAGCCCGCCGGAAGGCTGCGTAAAGCGGTGCGAAGTGCAGCTTCGCACCGAGGCTGAGGAACAGGGTGTAGAGGGCCGCCAGCGCCGCGGCTTCCGTCGTCGTGACAACGCCCATGCGGATGCCGGCAACCACGATGACGCCGAGGCCGAAGGCAGGGATGGCGGCAAGGGCCGCGCGGCGGCGCGCGGCGGCGCCGGCACGCGGCAGCGGCACGTTTTCCCGCACGGTGAGGTGGATCGCGACCGCGAGGCAGAGCGCCATCACCGGCCCGGCAAGAAAGCCGCCGACGAACAGCGAACCGACCGAGAGATTGGTGGCGACGGCGAGGATCAGGAAGGCGATGGAAGGCGGGATGACATTGTCCAGCACCGAGGTGGAGGCGATGATGGCGGCGGCCTGCGCCGGCGGGTAGCCGCGCTTCACCAGTTCGGGCTGGAAGGTGGCCGCGCCGAAGGCGGCATTGGCGACCGACGAGCCGGAGGCGCCGGAAAACAGCACGCTGGTCAGCAGCGTCGTCTGCGCGAGACCGGCACGGCGATGTCCCACCAGCGAGGCCGCGAAGGCGACGATGCGGGCGGCGGTTCCGGAAACGGTCAGCAATTCGCCCACGAGCAGGAAAAACGGCACGGCGAGCAGAAGGAATTTGGACATGCCGGTCACGGTGGCGGATACGACGGCCTGTTCCGGCAGCGGGCTTCCGAAGACGATCGCCAGATAGGCGGCGGCGAGGAAGGCGTGCGGCAGCGGCGCCGCCGCGGCGAGGCCGACCGAGGCGATCAGCCCCAGCACGATGCTGGGCGGCATGGCAACGGAAACGCTCGCATGGTCCACCGCGACAAACAGAAGAATGCCGAGGCCGGCTGCCGACAGCAGCCCCCTTGCCCGGTCCTCGGCAAGACGCTGCAGGGCGAGGACCAGAAGGACAAACCCGCCTCCGGCGCCGAGAAAGCCGAAGCGGACCCACTCCGGCAGGCCGAGCGTGGGCGACACGCCTCCCAGCAGCATGGCGATGCGGGCGCTGCCGAAGACGAGGATCAGCCCGGCCAACACGGTGAAGGCGTCGGCGACCACCGCGGCGATGGCCTGTCCGCGGATGGAGAGCCGCCGCACGAAGACGTCCAGCCGCATGGCCAATGCGCTGTTCAGCGCCAGCGGCGCGCCGGCCCCGACCAGCGCGACATGCAGCCAGATGCCGATGTCTTCGCTGCCGAGGAACCCGGTGCCGAAGACATAGCGCAGCACGACCGTCGCCAGCACGACGCCGAGAAGGGCGGCGAGGATCGTCGATCCCACGGCCCCGAGCGCGGCTTCCACGACCCGCAGAAACCGCGCGGCGACGCACCGCACCCGCCGCTGCGGGCGAGGCTCGGTCTTCGCAAGGCCGTCGCGGCATCGCCCGCCTGTCATCGCCCCGGCCACCAGCGATGGAAATGATGGACCGGCCCGCTGCCCTTGCCGATCGACAATGCCGCCCCGGCCGCGAGCGCGTGCTGGAGATAGTCCTTGGCGCCGGCGACTGCCTCCGCGAGGGGCAGGCCTTGTGCGAGCCCGGCGGCGATGGCGGCCGACAGGGTGCAGCCCGTTCCATGCGTATGACGGGTCCGGATGCGCGGTGCCGCGAAGCGGGTCACGACCTTGCCGTCGAAAAGGATGTCGGTGCTTTCCGGGCCCTCGCCGTGACCGCCCTTCATCAGCACCGCCCCGACGCCGCTGCGCAGGATCGTCTCGGCCTGCGCCAGCATTTCTTCCTCGCTTTTTGCCAGGGCGCTGTCGGCCAGCAGCGCCGCTTCCGGCAGGTTGGGCGTGACCAGCGAGGCGAGCGGCAGAAGTTTCGTGCGCAGCGCGCCGATGGCATCGGGCTGGAGCAGCCGGTCGCCGGAGGTCGAAATCATCACCGGATCGAGCACCGGGCGCAGGCGGTGGCGCCGGAGCGCCGCCGCGATCGCCGCGATGGTCTCGGCGCGCGAGACCATGCCGATCTTGACGCCGCCGACCGCCATATCCTCGCAGACGGCGTCGATCTGGGCGGCGACCATGCCGGGAGAGACGTCCTCCACGGCGCGCACGCCCTGCGTGTTCTGCGCCGTCAGTGCCGTGATGGCGCTGGTTCCGAACACGCCAAGCGCCGAAAAAGTCTTCAGGTCGGCCTGGATTCCCGCCCCGCCGCCGCTGTCGGAACCGGCGATGGTGAGCGCGATCGGGATCATGCCGGACGCTCCCCGAGCGCGTCGTCGACCGCCCGGCGCATCGCCTGCGTCGCGGCTGCGACGTCGGGCGCGCGGAAGATCGCCGCGATGACGGCGACGCCGGACGCGCCGGCCCGCACCACCTCCCGTGCGCGGGCAATGTCGATGCCGGCGATGGCGCCCACCGGCAGGCGCGGCAGTCCGCGGGCGATATGGCTGCGAAGTGCAGAGAAGCCCGCGATGCCGACCGGCAGGTCGGGATTGTGCTTGGACAGCGTTTCGAACACGCCGCCGATGCAGGCGTAGTCCACCGGGGCCGCGAGGGCGGCATCGGCGTCGGCCGCGTTCTTCACCGTCATCCCGATGATGGCGGCGGGGCCCAGAAGGCGCCGGGCGGTCGCCGCATCCATGTCGTCGCGGCCGAGGTGGACGCCGTCCGCTCCGGCGGCCAGCGCCACGTCGACGCGATCGTTGACCACCAGCGGCACGCCCGTCCCGGTGAGCGCCGCGCGGATCGCAGCCGCCTGGCCGACCAGAGCACGGGTCGAGGCGTCCTTGTCGCGGTACTGGACGATCGTCGCGCCGTGGGCCGCCGCGGCGGCGGCAAGTGCGGCGAGATCGCCGACATCGCGCAGGCTGCCGTCCACGATGGCGTTCAGCCGGTAGTCAACCCTGTTCATCGCCAAGCCTCGCATGCTGGATGATGTCGTCGCCCGAAAGCGCCGCCAGGGCATCGAGAAGCGCCGGCTCGAAGCTTCCCGGGCCCCGCGCTTGCCGGGCGGCGATTTCGGCTGCAACGCCTGTGACGAGCATCGCCGATGCTGTCGCCGCGAACCGGTCGCCTCCCACCGCGAGGAAGGCGGCGATCAGCGCCCCGGAAAGACAGCCGGTTCCCGTCACCTTCGCCATCAGGGGATGGCCGTTCTTCACGGCAAGCGCGGCGCCGGCGAACGCGATGCGGTCCGCTTTGCCGGTGCGGACCGCGACCACCTCGTCTGGCACGCGCAGCAACGCATATTCGGCCGCGTTGGCCCGCAGGACGGCCGGCCCGAGCGCCAACAGTTCCTGCGCGAAAGCCGCGCGCGGCGGCGAGTAGTCGCAATGCGCGGGATCGAGCACCCAGGGCTTTTCTCCCTCCGCGGCCGCGCGCACCGCGAGCGCGATGGCCTCGCGCCGGGAGGCGTCGAGCGTGCCGAGGTTGACGACCAGCGCGTCGGCCTTGCGCGCGAACGCCTGGACCTCTTCCGGCGAGGAGGTCATGGACGGAATTGCGCCCGCCGCGGCGAGGGCATCGGCGACCAGCTTCTGGACCACCGTATTCATCAGGCAATGGACGCGCGGCGCGCCGCCGCGCACATGCTCCAGCAGATCGGCGGCATGCCGCGGCAGGTCGGTCGGGGGGATCGCGCTCATTGCAGCTCCACCGCAATGTCCTCGATCGCCGGCGCCGCATCGATCAGTCCGCTTTCGGCCATGAAGGCGCCGAAGCGTGCATAGCGGGCGCGGTCGAGCGCGAAGGGACGCTTGGCGAAACGCGGCAGCGTGTCGATCCATGCCTGCCGGTTGAGGTCGTCGTCGAGCTCCGGATAGGCGCCGATGAACAGCTTCCAGCTTTCCTGCGGATGGTTGGTGAGGTGTATCGCGCCCTGCTCCACTGCGGCGAGGAAGCGCCGGAGGCGGTCGTCGCCGGCAAGCTCCGGCCGTGTGACGAAGATCAGCTCGTCATAGACGGGCACGCCGTGCTCCTCGGGGAAGAAGGCCTTGCCCTCATGGCCTTCGAGCCGCATCTGGGTCAGCTCGAAATTGCGGAAGCCGCCGATGGTGGCGTCGACCCGCCCGGCGATGAGCGACGGCGACAGGGCGAAATTGACGTTGATCAGCTCGACGCTCTCCCGCGCCACCCCTGCCTGCGTCAGCATGCGGGCCAGCATCGCGTCCTCGAAGCCGGAGACGGAGAAGCCGATGCGCCTGCCGGCCAGATCCGCCATTTCCTTGACGGGGCCGTCCGCAAGCACGGTCAGCGTGTTGAGCGGCGTCTCCACCAGCGTGCCGAAGCGCACCAGCGGCACGCCGGCCGCGTGGTCCAGATAGAGGTTCGGCTGGTAATGTATGCCGATCTCGGCCTTGCCCGAGGCGACGAGGCGCGGCACGCCGGAGGGATCGGCCGGCGGCAGCAGCTCGACCGTGAGGCCGGCCTTCTCGAACAGGCCGAGCTCGCGGGCAACGACGAGCGGCGCGTGATCCGGATTCACGAACCATTCGAGCAGAACCGTCAGCCGGTCGTTCGCGCGTGCTGCGCCGGTCATGGCGAGAACGGAGAGGAGGAGGACAAGGCAACGTCGCATCATGGCAGCTTCCTTTGGATGACGGGGGAAAGTCGGCTCATCGTTCCTGAGCCCAGGGCGTGAGGCGCGGACCGAGCGCGTCCACGGCGGAGCGGAGGGCAAGCGTGAGCGCCGCGACAATGGTCATGGCGGCGAAAACGATGTCGGTCTGCATGCGCGCATTGGCCTGCACCATGACGAAGCCGAGGCCCGCCGACGCGCCGACCCATTCGCCGATCACGGCGCCGAGCGGCGCAAGCGGCGCGGCGACCCGAAGGCCCGAGACGAGCGACGGCAGCGCCAGCGGCAGACGGACATGGATGAGCGTCTGCCACGGCGTCGCCGAGGTCAGCGCGCTGGCGTCCAGCAGGTCGGGCGCGATCCGGCGCAGGCCGTCGGCAAAGGCCGACGCCACCGGGAAGAAGATGATGAGCGTCGTCATCACCACTTTCGACCCCATGCCGAAGCCGAACCACAGCACCAGCAGCGGCGCGACGACGAAGACGGGGAACGCCTGAAGCACCAGCACCAGCGGCCAGACGAGCCGGCCGAGACGCGGCAGGGCGACGACGCCAAGGGCGACGGCGAAGCCGAGGAACGTTCCCGCCGCGAAGCCGGCGGCGATCTCCCCGAGCGTCACCAGCGTGTTGTCCAGCAGGTAGTGCGGCCGGCGCGCGAACGCCGCTGCCACGTCGAGCGGCGCGGGCAGGATGTAGCGCGGCGGCGCGAGCAGCCAGACCGCCGCCTGCCAGATGGCCGACAGCACCAGCACCGTCCGCAAGGCGGTAGGCAAGGCAGGCATGACGTCGCCTATCGGCGCGCCGGCGGCGGATCGATTTGAAGGAATGTCGAATGCATTGGCGATCTCCCGACTGTCATCATGGAGATCCAGGCAAAGCGAAGAAGTGGGACGGGTGCTCTGAGCCCCTTGTTCCGTTCCTACGCCGGCATAACCCGGATCAGGTTCAAGGGTCCGGCTCACTGCCGTCTCAGCGCCGTTCGGCGCACCCCTCGGAATGGCTCAATCTATGCGGCAGGAAACGAACGCAGTCAAACTGATTTGCCCGGGCCTTGCGCGCCGCCGGGCGCGACGACCAGGGAAGCGCCGCCGTCAGGTCGCGCGCGGCAGCTTTGCAAGGCGAGCTCTCGGTTCGCCTCGGGGGACGGCTCCTGCCCTGCCCGAGCCGTCCGCCACCAATGCCGGCGACGGGATGGCAGCCTGTGGCCTGGACGAGCGCACTCGAAAACGGGGCAGTTGCGGGAGAGCATCGAACCCGATGAGCCGACGGTGCCTGCGTCACCCTCTCCAGCTGAGGAAGTGTCTTTCGACGAGGCCGAGACCCCAATTCGTCACCAGTCCGAGCAGGGAGAGGATGGTGACGCCTGCAAACAGGCGTTCAAGGTCGTAAAGCGCGCCGGCTTGGAGGATATAGGAGCCGACGCCATATTCGGCGCCGAGCATTTCGGCCGCCACCAGCAGGATGATGCCGATCGAGATCGAGACGCGCAGACCCGACAGGATCGCCGGAAACGCCCCCGGCAGCACGATCTTGCGCACGATCGACCACCATGTCAGGCCGAAGCTCTGGCCCATGCGGATCAGGCTTCGGTCGACATTGTCCACCGCGCCATAGGTCGCGACCACCGTGGGCGTGAAGGTTCCGAAGGCGATCAGCGCGTATTTGGACGCCTCGTCGATGCCGAACCAGATCACGAACAGCGGCAGAAGCGCGATCTTGGGGATCGGAAACAGCGCCGCCACCAGCGGCACCAGTCCGGCGCGAACGAGGCTGAACAGGCCGATCAGCACGCCGGTGGCGATGCCGATGCCGATGCCGAGCGACGCGCCGATGAACAGGCGCTGCAGCGAGGGGATCAGGTGCCGCCACAGAAGGCCGGTGTCGTAAAGCTGCACCAGCGTGCTCAGGACAGCGGACGGGTAAGGCAGCGTCAGCGACGAGATGAAGCCGGTGCGCGTGCCGATTTCGGCGAGCGCGATCAGCACCACGAAGACGATCAGGCCGATGCCGCGCACCGGCTTCGGTTCAAAGCCGCGGCCGCGGAAGGCGACGGGGCGGACAACGGCGTCAGACATCGATCAGCTCCTGGTCGGCTGCGGCTGCTTCCTCGCGCATCAGGTCCCAAAGCTGCTGCTGCTTCGCTTCGAGCTCGGGATGGGCAAGCGTGCGCTGGTCCAGCGGAATGTCGATATCGACGATCTGGCGGATGCGGCCGGGCCGGCGCGACAGGACGACGATGCGGTGGCCGAGCCGCACGGCCTCGGCCAGATTGTGCGTCACGTATACCGCCGTGAACGGCTGGCGCGTCCACAGCGTCACGAGATCGTCCATCAGCAATTCGCGCGTCTGGCTGTCGAGCGCCGACAGCGGCTCGTCCATCAGCATCACCGCCGGGCGCACGGCGAGCGCGCGGGCGATCGCCACGCGCTGCTTCATGCCGCCGGACAGTTGCTTGGGCAGCGCCTTGCGGAATTCGGACAGGCGGGTGCGCGCGAGAACATCGGCGACGATGCGCTCCATCTCCGCGCCGCCGATGCCGTGATCTTCCAGAACGAGGCGGACATTGCCCTCCACCGTGCGCCACGGCAAAAGCGCGAAGTGCTGGAACACATAGGTCAGCGGATTGAGGGAATCGCGGTCTGGTTCGCCGATCTGCAGCACCCTTCCCTCGCTAGGCGCCTCGAGCCCACCGAGAAACCGCAGCAGCGTGGACTTGCCGCAGCCGGAGGGCCCGATGAGGGCGACGATCTGGCCTTGCGGGATATCAAGCGTGATGTCGCTCAGCACCTCCACGCTGCCGTAGGTATGGGTGAGTTTGTCGATCCGCAAATCCATGGGGGCGCTCCGGCGGAGGCCCGTGGCGGGCCTCCGCTTCTACTCTGACGGGTCGGATCAGAGGATCTCGACGTATGAGGTGTCGAACAGCATCTCCGGCGTGATGTTCTCCTTCACCATGCCTTCCGACTTGAACCATTCCAGCTGCTCCGTCACCGAGTTGAGCGACAGGGCAAGGTTGTTGTTGATGCGCATCGAGCCTTCGACAAGGTTGGTCTTGGCCTGCTCGAACGGCAGGTCGGCCTCGACATATTTGTGGCAGATCTTCGCAAGCGCATCGACCTCGTCCGCGCTGGCGCTCTTGTCGACGAAGGCGGCGTTGTACTCTGCAACGGCCTTGGAATAGGCCCGGATGAAGGCCTGCGTCTTCTCGCGCTCCTTGGCGGCGTTGTTGGACGAGGTGAACACGGTCGTCACCTGATAGTCCGGCGCATAGTCCGAGACGAGGCCGATCTGCTTGGCCGCGCCGTCTGCGATCAGCTTCTTGCCGATGCTCGGCTGGATCGCCCAGGCGTCGATCTGGCCCGAGGTCAGCGCACCGACGACGGCCCCGACCTTCTGCAGAGGACGCAGGGTGATCTCCGACAGCGGGATATTGTTGGCCTGCGCGATCTTGTGCGCCATGAAGTGGAACGACGACCCCGTGGTGGTGATGCCGAAGCTCTTGCCGGCAAGCTCCTTCGGATGAGTCAGGCCTGCTTCATAGGCCTTGTTGGAAGCGAGGATGATCGCACCGACCAGGCCCTTCTCCTCCGTCAGCGCGCCGCCGATCACCTTCACCGCTTCCTTCTCGGCGAGGCTGATCAGGCCGCCGCTCATCGCGGTGACGCCATAGTCGGCGTCGCCCGAGGCGATCGCCACCGCCATCGGTTGAGCGGCCTCGAAATATTTCAGTTCGACGTCCAGCCCCTCATCCTTGTAGTAGCCGCGCTCGAAAGCGATGAAGCTCGGCGCGTGGCTCGCCAGCCGGATGACGCCAAGGTTGACCTTCGTCTGCGCCCGCGCCGGAACGCCGAGCCCGAGCATCGCGCCAGCAGCCCCCGCGCCCAGCAGGGCCTGACGCCTGTTCAGCAAAAACCTGTTCATGTCGCAGTCCTTTCTTTCATCAGTTGCCTGTTTTCGCATCAATCCTCAATGAACGTCTCGCACCGCACAGGCAAGGTCACGTTCAGCCGAGCGGCGAGAAGTCGGTCGGCCTGAGGATGGATGATTTGAGTTCCACCACCGCGTCGAGCTCCCTGTTTTTCGCGCCGAACGCGGTCCAGCGCGGATCCGCCGCCATTCTGGCGCGCCGCGCGCTGCGGTCGTCAAGACTTTCGTAGGCCCAGATGTGCACGACCTGATTGGCAACGCCGAACTCGGTGGTGAAAAACCCCACCAGATTGCCGAGGTGCTCCTGCTGCACGGCGAGCGCGTGCTGCTTGTAGAGCGCCAGCCAGTCCGCGATGCGGGTCGGCTTCAGCGTGTAGATCCGCATTTCGTAGATCATGGCAATCCGCCTTCCATTGTCTTCCCGAGCCTCGCCGCGGCGTCGCGCGCGGCAACGACGCCGAACACCAGAGCCGGGCCGAGCGTGATGCCCGGTCCCGGATAGGCGCCGTTCATGATCGAGTTCATGTCGTTGCCGACCGCGTAGAGCCCGCGCACCGGCCGCCCTTCGGTGTCGAGCACGCGCGCCTTCGCGTCGGTGCGGATGCCGCACGCCGAGCCGAGGTCGCCCGTTTCCAGCTTCACCGCATAGAACGGGGCCTGCGCCATCGGCGCAAGGCAGGGGTTGGGCCTGTGGTTCGGGTCTCCCATCGAGCGGTTATAGCTGCTGTCGCCCTTGCCGAAGGCGGTATCGCGCCCGTGCCGCGCATCGTCATTGTAGCGCCGCACCGTCTCGGCCAGTGCCGCCCGCGTCACCCCGATCCTGTCGGCAAGGTCCTCGATGCTCGCGGCCTTGATGAGATAGCCGTTCTTCACCAGCCCTGCATTGGACGCAGGCGCGGGTCGCGCCAGTCCCATGCCGTAGGCGCTGAGGGCGGCCGCGTCGCACAAGAGATGGCACGGCGCGTTGATACCCGGTTCGGCCTGCATCGCCATCACGAAGCGATGGTAGGAATCGGCCTCGTTGACGAAGCGCTGTCCGCGCCGGTTCACTGCGATCAGGCCGGGCTTGGCCCGGTCGGTCACGAGATGCGGAAAGCGTTCCTCGCGCCCGTCGGCATGGATCATCACCGACACCGGAGCCCAGTAGAAGTTCGACGCCAGCCCCGTGCCGAGCGCTGCGCCGGCCTGTGCGGCCAGCGCCAGACCGTCGCCGGCAACGCCCGCCGGCGACATCGAGCGATGGCCGGCATCGGTGCCGGGACGCCATCTTCCGGCATCGCCGGCCGCGCCAAAGCCGCCGGTCGCCAGCACGACGCCCGCGCGCGCAAAAATCGCGCGCGGCCCGTCAGGCGTCTTCAGGACCACGCCCCGCACGAGCCCATCCTCGACGACCAGCCTCTCCACGCGCGCCTCGGTGCGCAGTTCGACGCCCAGATCGAAAGCCGAGCGCGCCAGCCGCGCGACCAGCGCATTGCCGACCACGAGCCGCGTGCCGCGCTCGTGCGTCAGCCGGTCCCGCGCGTAGCGCGCAATGAGCTTCAGGCAGTGTTTCAGCGAGGTCCAAGAGCGGCGCATGGCCAGGAAATGCTGGATATCGACGCGGTTCACCATCATGCCGCCGAAAAGCAGCATGCCCTCGGGCGGCTTGCGCAGTTCGCTGAAGCGTCCGCCGAGCCGGCTGCCGTCATATTCCAGCACTTCCAGCGCCCGCCCGCCTTCCGACGCGCCATCAACTTCCATGTGGTAGTCCGGCGAAACCGGCCGCGCCTTGAATTTCAGTTCGGTATTTTCTTCCAGAAACGCCAGCGCTTCGCCGCCCTGGTCCAGAAATGCATCCAGCACCGTGTGGTCGGCGTCCGCGCCGATGAGATTGCGCAGATAGGCGCGCGCCTTGTCCGTGCCGCCGTCGAGGCCGGCCTCCTGCGCCTGCCGGTTTCCCGGAATCCAGATGGTCCCGCCGGAGATGGCGGACGCGCCGCCGAACCGCACGTCCTTTTCCAGCACGAGCACGGACAGTCCGTGATGCGCAGCCGTCACCGCGGCGGCAAAGCCGCCCGCGCCGCTTCCCAGCACGATCAGGTCGTAGCTGTGGCCTGTGCTCATCTCCTCCCTCCCCGAACGCCTTAGATGGCGGCCCCCTGCTCTTCGAGCATCCTTCGCAGGCGCTGGTGGTCGCTCGCCCCCTCCGCGGCGAACAGCGCCGCCGAAACCCCGGCCGCATGGCCGGTGGCAAAGGCCGTTCCCATCACCCGCACCGAGCCGTAGGCATAGCGGTCCGCGCCGATGACGCGCCCGGCAAGGCGCAGATTGTCGATGCGGGCCGCCTCGACCGCGCCGGCGCGCACGTCGAAAAAGCCCTCCCCGCCGACATCGATGAAGCGCGCCCGTCCCGGCGCCTCGTGAACTTCCGTCGGCCAGCTGCCACGGCCGATGCCGTCCGCATGGCGGCGGCCCTGGGCGACATCCTGCTCGATCACGTCGGCATGGGAAAACGGCCGCCGCGTCTCGCGAATGCCGATCTGCGGGCCGCTCGACGCCAGATAAGCGTTCTCGAAACCCGGGTGCCGGCGCAGCACCGAAATGTTCAGCCACGCCTGCTCGCGCGCCGTCATTTCGGCCTCGGTCAGGCTCTCCCCGGTGATGCCGTCCGTATCGAGATCCACCGCCATCCACCAGAATCCGTTGCTCAGTGGCAGGCGCACGAAGACGCCGCCGTCCGGCCGCAGGATCGGCTTGTCGGATACAGCATTGTGCTCGGCGATCAGCCTCGCCAGCACCGCGCGGTCGAGCCTCACATCATCGGCGACGCCACCGATGCGGATCGGCAGCGAGGCGGGTTGCAGATGCGCGCCCGGGCCTCCTTCGAGGCTCAGTGGCACGCCTGCCAGCGTCGCCAGCGTCGCCTCGCCGCTGGCGTCGACGAAGGCCGAAGCCTCGATGGTGCGCGCGCCGGCATGGTCGGCCAGCGTGATCGTGCGGATATTCCCGCCCTCGACACCGGCCGAGACAAGCCGCGTATGCAGCAGCACGTCGATGGCGTTCCGGCGCACCACGCGGTCGAAGGCCAGCTTCACCGCCTCGGGGTCGAGCATGATGACCCAGTAGCCGCTTTTCGACACGATCGGCCTGATATCGACGCCGAGGCCCTGCAACTCGTCGAGCAGCATCTGGCCGACGCCATAGACCGTCTGGACCGGTTTTTCACCGCGCAGGAAGAAGCCGCAATAGGCCAGCACCTGTGCGTTCGTCGCCGCGCCGCCCATGAAGCCGTAGCGCTCCACCAGCAAGGTGCGCGCGCCGGCACGCGCGGCGCCGACCGCCGCCGCCAGCCCGCCCGCCCCCGCGCCGACGACGACCACATCATATTTTTCGGTTCTTCCGGTCATGCCGCTCTGTTTTCGTCGTTCAGGTTTCAGCGGCGAGCACGCCCATATGCGCGCCCAGCAGCGACAGTTGCGCTTTCGCCATTTCGGGTCCGGTCTGGATGGACAGGCCGCGCGCCCGCGCCGCCGTCAGGAACGGCGTGACTTCCGGCGACGTGACGACGTCGGCCACATGCGTCGTCGGCTTCAGCAAGGTCAGCGCCGCATCCGCCAGAGGCAGCGGATCGCCGTCCTTCATGCCGAGCGGCGTCGCATTGACGACGAGATCGAAGCGGGCCGGGTCGCCGATCTGCGTAACGATCTCCACGGCAGGAAATTCGCCGCGCAACAGCCCGGCCAGACGTTCGGCCCGCATGGTGTCGGCATCGACGATCGCCAGTTCGCGCACGCCCGCCTCGCACAGCGCATGGGCGATGGCGCTGCCCGCGCCGCCGCAGCCGATCAGCAGCGCCTGCCTGCCCGAAGGCTCGAAACCGTTGTTGCGCGCCGCCCGCACGAAGCCGAGCCCGTCAAGCATGTCGCCGGCGAGCGTTCCATCGGCGTTGCGCCGCACCACATTGGCAGCGCCCAGCAGCGCCGCGCGCGGCGTGATGCTGTCGACGCCCGCCGCCACCGCCTGCTTGTGCGGAATGGTGACGACGAAGCCGTCGAGGTTCTTCCATCGCCGCGCCAGCGAAAGAAAGTCTTCGACGCCCTCGGGCGCGATATCCATCGCGATCATGGCGCTGTCGCTGCGCAGCCGTTCGAACGCGGCGTTGAAATTCTCGGGCGACTTCACCTGAGCAACCGGCGCGCCGATGATCGCGACGAGACGCGTGCTGCCCTTGATCATCCGTGTCCTCCCGCTGCGGCATCGCGCCCAGCCTTCGGACTATGGCGGGCTTCCCTGCGCCCGGCCAATACAATAAGAGCGTTCAGTCATAGGGCAAAGTTATAGATACGGCTTTCCCATAAGGAACCAATGATGAGCCGCCCGCGCCTCAAGGATCGACAGATCGAAGTGTTCCGCACCGTCATGGCGACCGGCTCGCTCACCGCCGCCTCGCATCAGCTCGGCGTATCGCAGCCCAGCATCAGCATGACGATCCGCCGCTTCGAGGACGAGCTTGGCACGCATCTCTTCCAGCGCATCGGCGGCCGGCTGGTGCCGACCGAAGAAGCGAAACGCATTCTCATCGAGGTCGAGCGGGTGTTCGGCCAGTTCGACCGGCTGTCGGAAGCGATCCATTCGATCGTCACCGGCGATTCCTCGACCTTCCGCTTCGGCACCACGCCCAGCCTCGGCGTGCGGCTGGTGCCGAAGGCGCTGAAGGTCCTGAAGGATCGCCACGCCGAGCGCATCTTCTATTGCGACTCCCTCGCCCAGAAGGACATCCGCGACTATCTGCTGTTCGGTCAGGGTTCCTGCGTCACCACCATCGCGCCGGAGAACGACGCGGCACTGGAGACGGCTGTGATCGCCCGATGCGGACTGGTCTGCGTCGTGCCGCGTTCGCATCGGCTGGCCGCCCTGCCCTCGGTGTCGCCGTCGATGCTGGCCGGCGAGACGCTGATCTCCTTCGCGCCGGAAACGCCCCACGGCCGTTACATCGACGCGACCTATGCGAGATCGGGCGTAACGCGGGCAACCGACGTCTACGTTCATTTCGTCGAGGCGGCGCTGTCTTTCGTCCAGGAGGACATCGGCATCGCCGTCGTCGACGCGTTCTCGGCCATGGATTGCGACCGGATGGACCTTGCGGCCGTGCCGGTCGAGAACAGCGTCGACATTCCCGCCTATGTCCACTGGTGCCGTTTTCGCCCGCGCCCCAGAACGGTGGACGAGCTGACGCGCGTCCTGTCGGACATTGCCGAAAGTCGCGGGTCTGGCGCCATCTGATCGCAAGGTCCGGTTACGGGATCGACCACGTCAGTCGGAATGAAGAGTTCCGGACGGCGCCACTGCCGGCGCCGACCGGCGTCGCAAGGAACCGTGTCGATTGCCCCTCGTTGGGGTCATATGACCTATCATCGCAAGCGGTCCTGGCCGGCGGAGATCGCAGCCAAGATCCTGGTGGGCCTCGCTATGCTCCTCCTTGGCGGAATTTTCGGCGCCGCGTTGCTGTTGCAAGCCGTTCTTTCGAACCAGGAGCCGATGGACGCTCAGGTCAGGCCGCCACCGACAAATGCAATACCCGTATCCTCATCGGCTGATCTGAGTGACGGGTCATACCGCTGCGAGCCGCCCATTCCAGCGATCGGATATGCCACCTGATTATCCGCGGAACCCCAATCAACAAGGCCGCGCGGCCTTGTTGATTGATGACCGGCAACGCGTCGGAGGTCGTCCTGCATCGTCGGCATATGCCAACTGTGCACGACGCCCTTGCCGCGTATGATGCCCCGGGGTCGGGGATCACGGAAAGGGATTGTCCAATGTGGCAGCACTTCGACCTACTCGGCGCCGGCACCGTCCTTGCGGGCTCCTCGATCACCGCGGTGGCGCGTGCGCCGAGCACCATGGAGACGTGGAGCGTCGGGCGTGACGGATCGGTCCGCGGCGCCTTCTGGTACGAGGGCCAGAACGGCTGGACCAGCTACGAGCTTTCGCCGCCCGGCAGCGCGGCGTCCACTGCAGGCATCGCGTCGCTCGCTCGCGTCCCGAACAGCATGGAGGTCTGGTTTGCGGGGTCAGACGGCTCGCTGCAGGGCCGCTACTGGTACGAAGGCGACCAGTGGAAACCGTACCAGCTCGCCGCACCCGGCTCGGTGATGGCGGGCAACGGCATCGCCGCACTGTCCCGTATCCCGAACAGCATGGAGGTGTTTTACGTCGGGCCCGACGCTTCCATCCGCGACGCCAACTGGTACGAAGGCGGGCAGTGGAACCACTTCATCCTCGCCGGGCCCGGCTCGGTCGATCCCGGCACGCAGATCGCGGCCCTGTCGCGTCAGCCGAACACGCTGGAGATCTGGTGGGTGGGCGCGGACGGCAGCGTCCGCGGCGCGTTCTGGTACGAGGGCCAGAGCGGCTGGACGCAATACGAACTGGCGCCGGCGGGATCAGCCAGCGGCGCGATCACGGCGCTATCCAGGCTGCCGGGCGCGATGGAGGTCTGGTGGACGGCGCCGAACGGCTCCGTGCAGGGCGCCTTCTGGTACGAGGGGCAGGAAGGCGGCTGGAGAAGATACGAGCTTGCCGGGCCAGGTTCGGCTGCGCTGGGCGGCGGCCTCGCCGCATCCAGCCGCATGCCGAACACGATGGAGATCTGGTGGATCGGTCCTGGCGGCTCGGTCGAGGACGCATTCTGGTACGAAGGCGGGCAATGGCAGCGGTTTCAGCTGATGCCGGCCGGCAGCGCCGCGGCCAACGGATCGATCTCGGCCGTCAGCCGGCGCGCCGACACGATGGAGGTTTTCTGGCAGAAGAAGGACGGCGCCGTTGCCGACAGCTTCGTCTACGTGCCGATGGCCAAGCGCGATCGCTTCGCCGACAAGATCGTCGGCTCGCCGCGCGACGTGCTGGCGGTTTCGGCCGTCAGCCGGCATCCGGATTCGATCGACGTGGTGGCCGTCGGTCGCAACGGCGCCCATGCGGCTGTGTGGGGCGAGGGCGAGGGCTGGTGGCACGACATCGACCCGGCGTCGCTGGGCGCCCGCGCCGACAATGTCTGGCAGCCGATCGGCGATGCGACCCGTAGCGCGCCGGTGGCGCTCGTCTCGCGCCGGCCGCAACTGGTCGACGCGTTCTGCAAGCAGATGCTGTCGCAGGTGGCGACCAACTGGAAGTTCGATGGCCGCTGGGCCGCAAACGAGCTGGCCGAATGGCACGCTCTGGGATCGGCCGGCGGTTCCGGCTTCACCCTGCCGTCGACTGACATCGGCGTGGTGACCGCGGTGGCGCGCACGCCCGACAATCTCGACCTGTTCACGGTGGGGAAGGACGGCACTGTCCAGACATGCTGGTGGAGCGCCGGCGCCGACTGGTCGGGCCGCAACGGCTGGATGTCGCTCGGCGGGTCCTTTCCCGACGAGAACGCGACCGTCGCCTGCGTCTCGCGCCAGCCGGGCATCCTCGACCTGTTCTGCGTCGGCAAGGACGGCAAGGCCTATACGGCCTGGTGGACCGCGGGCGACGGCTGGTCATGCTTGGGGCGCGGGCGCGGCTGGATGCCGCTCGGCGGCAAATTCGCTGCCGGGACGGCAATCGCCGCCGTCGCGCGCACACCCAACAATCTCGACCTGTTTGCGATCGCTGAGGACGGGCAGGCCTACACGGCATGGTGGAACCCGGCCGACGGCTGGTCGAGCAAGGGTCGGGACTGGCATCCGATCGGCGGGAATTTCGCGCGCAGGCTGCCGATCATGCCCTTTCGCCCGACGCCGGTGACTGCGCTGGCGCGGACGCCGAACAATCTGGACCTGTTCGCGATCGACGAGGACGGGATCGTGCAGACGAGCTGGTGGCACGCCGGCGGCGACTGGTCAGGCCGCAGCGGCTGGCACGGCCTCGGGGGCACCTTTCCGAAAGCCGCGAAAGTGGCCGCAGTCGCGCGCACGCCGAACAATATCGACCTGTTCGTGCCGGGGCTGGACGGAAAGGTGTGGACGTCGTGGTGGTCGGCCGGGCAGGACTGGTCGGGCCGCAACGGCTGGATGCACCTGGGCAGCGACGAGGTCTACTGGTCGAAGCCGATCGAGACCGGCAATCTCAATCCGATCGGCGGCCGCGTCGAGGTCTGGGTCCGCGCGAACGGCACCTACACGGTGAAGTTCCACGTCCATAACAGCGGCGCGGTCGGCGTGAGCTTCATGGTGCGCGCGACGGTGGTGCTGCCCTGCGGCATCGCCATCACCGAGGCGTTCAGCGGCCGCGTCGACGCGGACCCGCGCAACGCCGACCTCACCGTCGACCGGCGGGAGGATCTGATCCGCTACACCTGGTCGACGAACAATTTCGGCGGCTGGCCGTCCAGGGAGCACGGCTGGGTCGACGTCGACACCGAGTTCACCGGCGTTTTCGGCGTAGTGACCGACGTGCTCGCCGCGATCGGCGCGGTGTTCACCAAGGTCGTCGGCACGGCCGTGGGCGTCGTGCTCGGGCTCTCGCACGCACTCGGCAATCTGGTCGGCGCGCTCGGCATGAGCGGCGTGTTCGGCGTCGTCGCCGGCGCCATCGTCATGGTGCTGCCCGGCGGCAGCCTGCTGATGGCGACGGTGGCCGGCATCGGCGTCGCCGTCACGTCGGAGATCATTCGCGCGCTGGTCAAGGACCGCGCCGTGACCGCGGCCGAAAAGGCGAGGCTGAAGGACGTGTTCCACGATTCGGTCGACTTCGACGACGTGCGGGTGACCAACTTCGCCGGCATCGGCGGACGTCCGTTCACCAACCCCGGCGTCGACGGCCGGACCTACCTCAACATGGGCGACATCTACCAAGAGGACTACACCGTCAATTCGGACCGGCTCTACACCTTCGTTCACGAGATGACGCATGCCTGGCAGATCCAGCACGCCGCGTTCCTGCCGGGCGCCATCTGTTCGGGCATCTACAACCAGGCCAACCATTCGCTGGCGAGCGACCATGTCTACGTGGTCGGGCCGCCCTCGACGCCCTGGCGCGACTTCAACCTGGAACAGCAGGCGTCCGTGGTCGAGGAATGGTTCCGCGGCGAGGAGACGCTGGAATGGCGCAACGCCATGCTCGGCCAGCAGGTCGTCGACCGGCCGGCGATGAGCGACACCGATCCATACTTTCACTACATCCGCGACCACGTGCGGCCGGGGGTGAATTGAGCAGAACCGGGGCGATCCGATAGGTGTCGGTAACTAATCGCGAACGAGGTCGTAAGCGAAAGGCTGCCCGCTATGCGATACCTCCGGGCATCATCTCAACGCAACGACAGGCCGGGAATGGCTGCGCAGGCCTTCATGACCAGATTTTCAGGCGGCGTGGCGTCGCCGACCCATGCGACGAATTGATCCGGCCGCACCAGGATGAGCGATGCCCCGTAGGCCTCGCGCATCGCCGCGTCGCGTTCCTCGATGACCGTCAGGGGCATGCTGGCCTTCCGCGCCTGTGCTCGCAGCATATCGACATTGCGGTCGTCCGCCCCTGCCAGAACCAGCAGGACATGGTCCCTTCCGAGCAGATCGTACATGTTGCGCCCGTCGGACAGTACATGCGGGGCGAGGTGATGGCCTGGCCTGGCGCGGAACTCATGCCTGCCCACGGCTGATGGGCGGGCATCCCCGCCGATCACGATGGGCGAGCCCTCGTAATGCGGCTCGAACGTCAGCACCTCGCGCGCATCGAGACCGCGTTCATGCCAACGGCGCTGGAACTCGGCCGCGTCGCGTTCCGGCGCATAACGCCGCAGGAAATCGCGGTCATCCTGGATGAAGCGGGCGATGAAATCGCGGATCGTCGAGGCGAACACGGCGTGGCGCTCGTCGTGGTAGCTGTCGAGCAGCGCATCGCCGCCCCAGCCCTGCAGCACGGCCGCCAGCTTCCAGCCTAGATTCACGGCGTCCTCAAGCCCGCTGTTGATGCCGTAGCCACCATAGGGAGGATGCGAATGCGCTGCGTCGCCGGCGAGGAAGACGGACCCTTTCCTGTAGTTGTCGGCCTGCGCGAAGCGCAGGTCCCAGAAGCCCGTATAGTCGATCGTCAGATCGAACTCGCACCCGACGGCCTCATGAAGGAAGGCCCTGAAGTCGAAATTGTCGGCCGTCGTGCCGAGCGGCACCGGCGCGTGAAAGAACCAGCTCGTGCCGTGATCGACCCGGCCGAAGAACAGCCAGTAACCGTCATAGCGCGGATTGAGAACATTGTAGAAAGCCTTTCCGGGATAGCGCTTCAGCAGGTCGTCGAGCTCCAGCGAGGTGAAGACCAGAAGCGCCATCAGCCGGCGGTGCTCCTCATGCGTCTGCGTGATTCCTGCCGCTTCCCTCACGAAGGACCGGCTTCCGTCGCATCCGACCAGATAGCGGCCAGCCAGATCCCGCTGACGGCCCCCGTCGAGCTCGCGGATGGTCAGGCGCGCGCCGCCGGCATCCTGCGAGAGCGCGACGCCTTCCCAGCCGTAGAGTATGTCGATCGTGTCGATCTGCGCTGCCCTCCGGCGCAGCACCTCCTCCGTGGCATATTGCGGCAGCCGGGCATTCTGCGTGAAGTAGAAGTCGCGCACCTTCGAACGGTCGAGCCAGTTGTAGTGATGCTCGCCCAACAGGGTGCCGTAGCAGGTTATGCCGCCGATCCCGCCACCCTCCGGGATGGGATGCGCGTTCCGCAGTTCGCGCTCGCAACCCCAGAAGTGGAAATGCTCCGTCGTGCGCTGGGTCAGGTTCTGACCCTTCGGCACCGGCTGCGGCGAAAAGTATCGCTCCACAACGGCCACACGGAGGCCGCGCTGTCCGAGCTCGATCGCCAGCCCCATGCCGACCGGGCCGCCCCCGTTGATTAGAACGTCATAGATCGGTGAAGCCCCGTCAGCCCGGGAATCTGGTGGAAAAGCAGGCATCGGCGCCCTCGCAATGGAGTTTCGTTCGGAAACCGCGGTGGAGGACGCGTTCGACCGGAGAAGCAATTATCGCGCAGCTACTTCGTTGTAAACCGCATTCTGCCTGCGTTTCCTGCGTGACCGTCCTGGCTTTTCGGCCTGCTAGGACACTTTGTGAACGCAAGCACAGAAATTTCATATGACATATGATTATTTTGTTGAATGTCGCCCGATTGTTCCGTAGCGTCCAGTTGTGAGCCTTGGAGGGCGCACGCCGGCACGGGAGGAGTGGAGGCCATTCGTCCGGCGAGGATTTTGGGAGGACGGAATGACCGGTTTCAGGCCTTTGCTGGCTGCAGCAGCCCTGTCTGCGCTGCTCCACTCTTTCTCAGGCACCACGGCCTTAGCGCAGGCCACCGCCGACAACTTCGTCGTCGCTGTCGCGGAAGAACCCGACACGCTCGACCTGACATCCACCGGGCATGCGCCCGGTGCCCGGGTCTCGCTGGAGAACATAACCGAAGGCCTGTGGCGCACCACAACCGACGGGAAGGTCGTGCCGGGGCTTGCCTCGTTCGAGCTTGCCGAGGACGGGATGTCCGTCCTGTTCCGGTTGCGCGAGGGCGTGAAGTTTCATTCCGGCGACGAATTCACTGCCGAGGATGTGGTCTTCAGCCATGAGCGCATGGCCAAGCGCGCACCGCAATATGTCCGCCGCGCGCGCAATGTCGATCGCCTGGAGATCGTCGACAAACATACCGTCCGGCTCGTTTTCAGCACGCCGGATGCCGGCATGCTTCCCGCCCGCGGCTTTTCGATCGCGTCGAAAGCCTATTTCGACCGCGTGGGAGAGGAGCAGTTCGTCCGCCATCCCGTGGGCACGGGCCCCTATGAATTCGTCAGCTATACGCCCGGCACCTCGCTGGTGCTCAAGCGGTTCGACGGCTATTGGGGAGACAAGCCCCCTGTCGAGAACGCGACCATCAGGTTCGTCCGCGAGGCGACCACGCGCGTGGCGCAGTTGCAGGCGGGTGAAGTCGGCCTCACCATGGACGTGCCCTATGTCGACGCGGCGCCGCTCAAGCAGGCCGGCTTCGGGACGGAACTGCTCGCGGCCCATCCGACGGTCGGCATACAGTTCCTCAACACCAATCCGGACGTGCCGTGGCACGATCCGCGCGTGCGCCGCGCCATGGCTCATGCCATCGACCGCCAGGCGATCATCAACGGCCTGCTGCAAGGGGTCCCGAAAGTATCGGAGACGGTGACGGAGGGCGAGCTGGGATACGATCCGTCGATCGAGCCGAACGCCTTCGATCCGGCGCTGGCACGCAAGCTGCTCGCCGAGGCGGGCTACCCCCAGGGCTTCGACATGCCGCTTCATGTGTGGGGCGGTGCCTTCGCCGGCCTGCGCGAAACCGCCGAGGCGGTGGTGCTGTACCTGCAGCAGGTCGGGATCCGCGCGCAGGTGCAGACGCTGGATGCAAGCCAGTTTCTCACCATGCTGCGGGAGCAGATCGCGGCGCCGAACGGACGCTATGTCGGCGTCAGCGCGATGCCTTGGGCAAACCAGAGCGACCCGATCGAGGCGCTGACCATCGCTTTCTACTCGCGCTCGCCCTTCGCCGCCTACCGCAACCCGGCAGTGGACACGCTCATCGCCAAGGCGAACACCTTGCTCGACCCGCAGGCACGCGGCGAGGTGCTGCGAGAGGCGTTCGCACTGATGCACGAGGATACGGCGATCGTTCCGCTCTGGAACTTCGTCGCTGTCTACGCGATGGCGCCGGGCGTGCGGTTCACGCCCACGCAGAAATGGTTCCCGGTCGTGCAGCTTCGCGACGTGACCTTCGACTGATGCAGATACAATGCGCCCGCGCCGCGAAAGACTTGCGCGCGCGGGCATGGCGGAGAACCTTCCATGCATGACCTGACGCGCGAGGAGCCGATCTGGCTCAAGCAGATGACCCCCCAGCTCGAATTCGCCTTCGCGACGAAGGTGATCGTCAACCCCGCCCGCAGCCTCGGCTCGCTGCACGGCTCGGGCGAGCGGCTCGTCATGACGATCGGCGGCGGCGTGGTCGAGGGACCGGGCATCCGTGGCACCATTCTGCCGGGCGGCACGGAATGGCCGCTGGTGCGCCCCGACGGCGTCGACAGCATCGATGCACGCTACTCGTTCGAGACCGACGACGGCACGCTGGTCAACATCCGCAACACCGGCTACCGCTTCATCCCCGAGGAACTGCGCCGGGACATGAAGAAGCGCGTCATCGACGCCGGCCAGTATTATTTCCGTACATGGTCGATGCTCGAGGCGCCCGTCGGCCCCTACGACTGGCTGACCAAGAACGTCTTCGTGGGCTTCGGCGAGCGCCACCCGGAGATCCTGCACCTCTGGTACTACCGCGTCCTCTGAGCTGATGACCGACTACGACTACATCATCGTGGGGGCGGGCACGGCTGGATGCGTCCTTGCCAGCCGGCTCAGCGAGGAGCCGCGATGCCGCGTGCTGCTGATCGAGGCGGGCGGCCCCGACCGGCATCCCTATATCCGCATGCCGCTCGGCTTCATGAAGGCGTTGCGCATGCCGCGCTTCACCTGGCCCTATATGTCGGAGCCGGAAGTTCGCACCGGCAACCGGCGCCTGCCGATCCCGCGCGGCCGGGTGATGGGCGGCTCGTCCTCGATCAATGGCATGTTCCACATACGCGGCCACCGCGCGCTCTACGACGAATGGCGCGAGCTTGGATGCAACGGCTGGGGCTATGACGAGGTGCTGCCCTATTTCAGGCGATCGGAGACGAGTTGGCGCGGAGCCGGCCCCTATCACGGCGGCGACGGACCGGTGAACCTGCGGCCGGTGCGTAATGTGGCGCTGTTCGAGGAGCCATTGCGGCAGGCCTTTGCCGACGCCGGATATCCGCTGACCGACGACTATGACGGGGAGCAGCAGGAGGGCTTCGGGGCGGGCCAGATCACGGTGGATGCGCGCGGGCGGCGAATGTCCGCCTCCCGCGCCTATCTGACCGGCGCCGTGCGTGCCAGGCCCAATCTGACGATCCTCGACCAGTCCCTTGTCGAGGGCCTCGATTTCAACGGCGAAGATGTTTGCGGCGTGCGTCTGCGGCGCAGGGGCACCCTGCTTCGCGTGTCGGCGGGGCGCGAGGTCATCCTGTCGGCCGGATCCTACAATACGCCGCAGCTCATGATGCTGTCGGGAATCGGTCCGGGCGCGCATCTGCGCGAGCACGGCATCGACCTGCGGGTCGATCTGCCGGAGGTCGGCCGCAACCTGCTGGAGCACCCCCGCGTCGACGTGGTCTACCAGGCCGCAGCGCCGAACACCTTCTCGCGGCACCTGCGCTGGGATCGCGCGGCAGTCAATGCCCTGCGCTGGTGGGCGGCCGGCGCCGGCCCATTCGCCAACCATGTCTGCTCCGGGACGGCGCTGCTGCGCGTCACCGAGGGCGCGACCCGGCCAGACGTCCAGGTCCTGTCCAGTCCCGTGTCCATCCGTGCGGATCTGTGGTTTCCGCTGCTGACGCCGCCGGCGCCGCATGCCTTCCACGCCTCGGTCTGCCTGCTGCATCCGCGCAGCCGCGGCCATATGGAGCTGCGCTCGCGCGCAATCACCGATCCGCCGCGGGTTTTCCTCAACCTGCTTGCCGATCCGGAGGATGCAGCGGTTCTGCGCCGCGGCGTGCAGGCGGTGCGACGGGTCTATGCGATGCCGAGCCAGGCGGCGCTGCTGGGACCGGAGGTGGCGCCGGGCGCGCAATGCCGAACCGATGATGAGATCGACGCTGCGATCCGCAATGTGGTGGGCGTCACGCAGCATCCCGCCGGCACCTGCCGCATGGGTACAGATGCGGGCGCAGTGCTGACGCCCGATCTGAAGGTGCGCGGCGTGCCGGGCCTGCGCGTGGTCGACGCCTCGATCATGCCGTCGATCCCCGGCGCCAACATCAATGCGGCGGTGCTGATGATCGGCGAAAAGGCCGCGGACATGATCCGGGGCGGGAATTGACGGGCTTCAACGGTTCGTCAGTGATATGATTGCCGGGCGCAAGCCGTGGTCCGGCTGGAATGGCGCGGGGCGCGAAGGAGGTTAGCAAGGTGACTGTCATGGACACCCAGCCGAGCGCGCGGCGCGAACCCAGTCGGCGGCGCGGACCACGCCGCATGAACATCAGCGGTCTGCCGATCGTTCCGCTTCTGCTCCTGGCGCCGATGGTCGTGTGCGGATTGTTCGGACCATGGATATGGCCGCACGATCCCGTCGCCATCAGCTTCACCACGCGCCTGCTGCCGCCTGCCTGGCTGGCCGGCGGCGACTGGTCCTTCGTGCTCGGCACCGATCAGTTCGGCCGCGACCTGCTCAGCCGCCTGATCGAGGGAGCGCGGATCGCACTCATCGTTTCCTGCGTCAGCGTTGCGGCCGCGGCGACGATCGGCACCGCTGTCGGCCTGCTGGCAGGCTATTACGGCGGCGTCATCGACATGGTGCTGATGCGCATCGTCGACGTGAAGATGTCGATCCCGCCGATCCTGCTCACCATCCTGATCGGCGCGGCGCTCGGCGGCGGCCTGACGACGATTCTCGTCTCGATCATCCTGGTTTTCTGGGCCGACTATGCGCGCGTCATCCGCGGCGAGACGCTGAAGCTGCGCGAGGCCGGCTACGTGCAGCTCGCCAAGGTGGCTAACGTCACCGACCTGCGCATCCTCACACACCACATCCTGCCCAACCTGCTGCCGACATGCATCGTCCTGATGACGCTGCAGTTCGGCGCGGCGCTGGTCATCGAGGCCGCCATTACCTTCATCGGGCTCGGCATCCAGCCGCCGGCCTCTGCCTGGGGCCTGCTGGTGGCCGATGGACGGACATATCTGTCGACCGCCTGGTGGATCCCCACCTTCGCCGGCCTCGCCATCGCGCTCACGGCACTCGGCGCGAACCTGATGGGCGACTGGCTGCGCGACCACTTCGATCCCCGGCTGAAGAAGAGGTAGGCCAATGACTACCTACATCCTCAAGCGGCTCGGCCTCGCCGTGATCACCATCTTCGGCGTCATGCTGCTGATCTTCGTGGCGGCGCGCCTCTCCGGCGACGTGACCCTGCTGATGCTGCCGCAGGACGCTACCGACGAGATGATCGCCGCCTTCCGGGCCGAGCACGGCCTGGACAAGCCCATGCCTGTCCAGTTCCTCAACTTCCTGCAAGGCGTGCTGACAGGCGATTTCGGCTACTCGCTGCGCTATCAGCGGCCTGCCATCGAGGTGATCTTCCAGCGCCTGCCGGCAACGCTGGAGCTGACTCTCACGGCATTCGGCCTGGCGCTGGTGTTGGGCGTGACGCTCGGAATGCTGGCCGCCTATTTCCGCGGCACCGTGTTCGACAGGGCGGTCCGCACCACAGCCATCCTGTTCCAGTCCATGCCGGGATTCTGGATCGCCATCATGGCGATCCTCATCTTCGCCGTGACGCTGAACTGGCTGCCAACCTCCGGGCGCAGCGGGGTCGCGTCGCTGATCATGCCTGCGATCACGCTGGCGCTGTTTCCGCTCAGCGCGATCCTGCGCATGACCCGCACCTCGGTGCTCGAGACGATCGAGAGCGAGTATGTGAAGTTCCTGCGCCTCAAGGGTGTGCCCGAGCACACGATCGTTTGGCGGCACGCGCTGCGCAACGCGCTGATCCCGGTGATCGCACTGTGCGGGCTCCAGCTCGGCAACATGATGGGCGGCGCCGTCATCACCGAGTCGATCTTCAACTGGCCGGGCCTCGGCAGCCTGATGATCGAGAGCTTCATCAGCCGCGACTACCCGGTCATCCAGATCGGCGTCCTGTTCATCGCCACCATGCTCGTGCTGCTGAACCTGGCGGTCGATCTCCTGTTCTGCGTGGTTGACCCGAGGATCCGCTACGCATGAGCCACGATGGAGCAACGGCGACGAGCCTGCTGGAGGTTACCGACCTCTCGGTCGAGATCGAGGGCCGGGAAGGACGCACGGTGAAGGTGGCGCGCGGGCTCAGCTTCTCGCTGGCGCCCGGCCGCGTGATGGGCGTCATCGGCGAGAGCGGCAGCGGCAAGAGCATGGCCGCGCTGTCGGTGGTTCGCCTGCTGCCGCGCGCGGCGTCGGTCACCGGTGGACGCATCCTCTTCAAGGGCGAGGACCTGCTGGCCAAGCCAGCAGCGGCCATGCGTGCCATCCGCGGCAAGGACATCGGCATGATCCTGCAGGATCCTTCCGTATCGCTGGACCCGCTCTACACCGTCGGCGACCAGATCGACGAGGCGCTGCGCGTGCACACGCGCATGCCCCGTGCCGCGCGGCGGCAAAGGGCGCTGGAACTGCTCCAAGCCGTCGGAATTCCATCGCCCGAGGTGCGGCTGACGCAATATCCGCACGAGATGAGCGGTGGCATGTTGCAGCGCGTCGTCGCCGCGATCGCCATTGCCCTCAACCCGGCGCTGCTCATCGCCGACGAACCGACCACGGCGCTCGACCCGACCATTCAGGTGCAGGTGCTGGACCTGCTGGCCAGCCTGCGCGACCGGCTGCGCGTGTCGATCCTGCTGATCACGCATGATTTCGGCGTCGCCGCGCATATCTGCGACGACATCATGGTGATCTATGCCGGCGAGATCGTCGAGACCGGGCCTGCCCACGCCATTTTCGATAGCCCCCGGCACCCCTATACGCGGGCGCTCATGCAGTCGTCCGGCGCGCCCGAAGGCGGCAGGCGGCTCGCCACCATCGACGGTGCGCCGCCGGATCTCGCCAGTCTGCCGGTAGGCTGCGCCTTCGCCCCGCGCTGCGCGCTGGCGGTGGATCGCTGCCGCGCGGAAACACCCCCGTCGCGCGAGGTGGTCCCGGGCCACAGGGCGGCTTGCTGGCGCAGCGAGGAGATTCCCGTATGAGCGACGTCATTCTGGAGACGCGGTCCCTGAGCAAGCATTTCCTGCTCAGTTCGGGCCTGCCGCTGGCGCGCAAGGTCACGCCGGTGAAGTCGGTCGACGGCGTCGATCTCCGCGTGCGCGCCGGCCAGACCTTCGGTCTCGTCGGCGAAAGCGGCTGCGGCAAGTCTACCACGGCCAAGCTGCTGCTGCGCCTCATCGAGCCGACCCAGGGCCAGATCCTGCTCGACGGCAAGGAGGTACAGAACGCCCGCGGCGCAGCGCTGCGGCGTTATCGCAGCAACATCCAGACGGTGTTCCAGGACCCCTATAGCTCGCTCAACCCGCGCATGAAGGTACGCGACATCATCGCCGAACCGATGATCGCCGCCGGCGGCTTCGACAGCGCGGCGATCGCGCGTCGTGTCGACGAGCTCCTGGAGATGGTGAACCTGAATGCGCGCGCGGCGCGGCAGGGTCCGCACGAATTCTCCGGCGGTCAGCGGCAGCGCATCGCCATCGCCCGGGCTTTGGCGCTCAAGCCCCGCCTGCTGATACTGGACGAGCCGGTGTCGGCGCTCGATGTTTCGGTGCGCGCGCAGATCCTGAACCTTCTGGCCGATCTTCAGGACGAGCTGGGACTCGCCTATTTCATGATCTCGCACCATCTCGAGCTGGTCGCCAGCATGTGCGACTGGATCGCGGTCATGTATCTGGGCCGGATCGTCGAGCAGGGGCCCGCGCGGCAGGTCGCCGACAATCCACGCCATCCCTACACGCGCGCCCTGTTCGCCGCGACGCTGAGCGTGGAGCCTGCCCGGCGGCGGCGCAGCGAGCAGCCGCGCATCGATGGCGAGGTGCCCTCACCCCTGAAGCCGCCGTCCGGCTGCCATTTTCATCCGCGCTGCGCGCTGGCCATGCCTGTTTGCCGCACCACGCCGCCGCCGTCGATCGACTATGCGGACGGCGCGACGGCCACCTGCCACGCTTTGGCGGAAAGAGCGGAATACGTCTGAAGACCCATGCGCACCGTTGCGGAAGTCGCCCTCACCCGCGTCTGCGGCGGCATGCGGTTCCGATTTTCAGCAATGCGCTAGGAAGCCGGCGACAGCGCCTGCAAGGCGCGCAGCGTCACTGCGCGCTGGCTCTGCCCCCGGCTCAGCGCGTCGTTCGACACGAGGAACGTCCGCATCAGCCGCACGAACTCGTCGGCATCGTCGCCCAGCACCTCCATTGCCCGCTGGCTGGCCTCCTCCGCCATGGGTTGCGCCCTGGCCAGGGTCGTCCGGCCTTTGTCCGCCAGTTCAAGCAACCGCCGGCGGCGATCTGCCGGATGCGGCGTGCGCAGCAGATAGCCGTGATTGACCAATTCGGTGACCACGGATGCCGTCGTCGATCCATCCAGCGCCAGCCAACGCGCCAGTGCGATCTGTTCCAGCGGCTCGCACTGGCTGGTGATCTGCATCACGCCATAGCGGCGCGGCGTCAGCGACAGAGCCTGCGCGCATTCCACGAAGGCCGCCTCCAGCGTCTGATGAGCGCGCCGCAGCAGGAAGCCGAAGGCACCGTAGAGCCCAGCATGGCCCGGGAAGGCCTCTTCCAGATCGCTGTTGTCACGGCTGAACCGCGAGCTTCCGTCAGGGCGCACCCATTCCGGCGGCGAGGCCCTGACCTCGTTGACCAGCCGCCGCAACAGCTCATGCAAGCGGTCGACCTCGGCCACGGAGAATGCGTGCAGCAGCTTCTGCGTGTTGCGCACCGCATGGTCGCGCGCCAGGTGGATGCACGCCGTCCCTGCGCGCGTCGCTGTGATCTCATTGCGGCGGGCGTCGCGGGCAGAGCGCTCGCAGTGGATGAAACCATGCTGCGAGAGCCCGTTGACGACCATGGAGGCGGTGGTCCGATCCACGCCGATACGCCGCGCCAGCGTGATCTGGTCGATGCCGGGCGCGTCGACGATGACGACCAGCGAGCTCATCTGCGTCGGCGTCAGATGAAGCGCGCCGAGATCGTCGGCGAAGGACGCGTTGGATATCTGGTGGGCGCGCCGCACAAGGAAGCCGGGTCGGCTGAAGAACCGCTCCAGCCTGATGGCAGTCCTTAGATCCTCGGCGGCGACGCCTTGGTCGTCAGCTTGGTAGGCAATATCCGCCATCGGGCGATCTGTCTCCGGATGCACTGCCGTGGTCGGGGGGCGGCCCACAGTGTCCTGATGATTTGGACCGGATTGAACGATAATGTGACTGGATGCAATCCCCGAAAGCGCTCTCCGGCGGAATAGATAAGCGAATTATCCGACAGCGCGACCCTTCATAAAGGGCCAATTTGCGGTCATTCCCGATTTTCAGGCAGGTTTCGAGACGGCGATAACGCTGATCCGGCCGGTTGACTCAATTTTTCATCAGACATATGATTATCTTGCGGGCGAGAAGACGGGAGGTGTCTGCTCGTCCGCTGCGGGAACATGCCGTCGCCTGGAGCGACCTGGCGTCGCGCAAAAAAGAGAGGGAGGACAAAATGCGACTGCTTCGTCTCGCCGCCGCGCTCGGCGTGGGAATGATACTTGCCGCGCCCGTCTGGGCGCAGAGCGGCGGGAAGCCGTTCGTCGTCGCCATCAACCATGAACCCGATACCCTCGACCCGACCATCTCCGTGAACACGGTGATCTCGCGGCCGACCATGGAGAACGTGATCGAGCCGCTGATCGCCGTCGATGGCGAAGGCAACCTCGTGCCGGGCCTCGCCGACTGGTCGTATTCGGACGACGGTCGCGTCCTGACGCTCACCCTCCGCGAAGGCGTTACGTTCCACAGTGGTGATCCGCTGACGGCCGACGACGTCGTCTTCAGCCACGAGCGAATGAAGGAGCGGTCGGCGGTCTACCAGGCAAGGCTGCGGAACTTCGAGAGCATCGAGAAGGTGGACGACCGCACCGTGCGGCTCCACTTCAAGTCGGCCGATGTGACCTACCTGCCCCCACGCACGCTCTCCATCGTCTCGCACGCCTATTTCGAGCGTGTTGGGGAGAAAGAGTTCGTGTCGAAGCCGGTGGGCACGGGCCCATATCGCTTCGTGTCCTACACGCCGGCGCAGGAAATGGTCCTGGCGGTCAACGAGGACTATTGGGGCGGGGCGCCGGATGTCCGCGATGTCCGCTTCGTCTTCGCCAAGGAGGACAGCACGCGGGTCGCCATGCTGCGCGCGGGCGAGGCCGATCTCATCCTCAACGTGCCCTTCATGGAGCGCGACAGGCTGAAGGCGGACGGCTTCAACACCACCGAGATCGCCGTGACGCCGACCGTGTCGGTGCAGTTCACGCTCAACAATCCCAACGTGCCCTGGCGCGACGTGCGGGTTCGTCGCGCCATCGCCCATGCGATCGACGCCGACAGCCTTGCCAAGGGCCTGTTCCACGGCGTCCCGGAGCGCCACGCACGGTTCGCGCCGGGCGAGATCGGCTTCGATCCCGAGCTGGCCAACTATGCCTACGATCCTGCGCTGGCGCGGCAGCTGCTGGCGGAAGCGGGCTTCCCGAACGGCTTCACCATGCCGCTGATCTGGTGGCACGGCGAGAATTCAGGACTGCGCGAGACGGCGGAGGCCGTGGCGATCTATCTCCAGCAGGTGGGCATCACGGCGCAGGTGTCCAGCCTCGACGTGCCGGACTTCGTCGGCCGCCTGCGCGCCGCCCGCAACAATCCGACCACCGAGGACTGGATCGGCATCACGCCGACCCCCATGGCCAACTATTTCGATCCGACGATCGCGCTGGCCTTCACCTACTGGTCGGCCTCGCCCTTCGCGCAGTACCACAACGAGAAGTTCGACGCGCTGGTGGCCCGAGCCGTGGCGACTGTCGATCCGCAGGCGCGCGCGCCTCTGGTGATCGAAGCGACCCGCATCCTGCATGAGGACGTGCCGCAGATCTCGCTGTGGAACAACATGTCTGTCTACGCGATGCGCTCGGGCGTCACCTACAAGCCGGCGCCACGCCATCTGATCCGCGCGATGATCTCGGAGGTCAAGCTGGACGGCCAATGAGCCGTGGCGGGCAGGCCCGCCCGACGAGCCAACAAGGAGGGGCGACCTCGGCACGATAGCCGCCCCTCCCCGCTTCGAACGAGAAAGAGCAACATGCAACCGTTTCCCGATCTGCCGAGCTTCAAGGACTTCAACAAGCCGTCGCGCGTCGAGGCCGACATAGCCGACCTGGAAGTGTTCGGCGAGGTGCCTGCCGATCTCGACGGTGTCTTCTACCGCGTGCAGCCGGACGCGCAGTTTCCGCCGAAGCTCGGCAACGACATCCCCTTCAACGGCGACGGCATGGTATCCGCGTTCCGCTTCAGGAACGGGCGGGTCTCGTTCAGACAGCGCTATGTGCGCACCGACAAGTTCCAGCTGGAGCGCGAGGCCGGCAAGGCCCTTTTCGGCGCCTACCGCAATCCGCTGACCGACGACGAGAGCGTCAAGGGTGTCTACCGCGGCACCGCCAACACCAATGTGGTGGTTCAGAACCGGAAACTTTGGGCCCTGAAGGAGGACAGCCCTCCGGTACTGATGGATCCCTGGACGCTGGAGACCGAGGGTTACAGCGACCTCGACGGCCAGATCACCAGCCAGACCTTCACTGCGCATCCCAAGTTCGATCCCAATACCGGCGACATGTGTGCCTTCGGCTACGCCGCCAAGGGCCTCATCACCCGTGACATGGTCTATTACGAGATCGACCAGCAGAACCGCATCAGGCACGAGGTCTGGTTCGAGCTGCCCTACTACTGCATGATGCACGATTTCGGGCTCACCGAGGACTATGCCTGCTTCCACGTCGTGCCGATCGTGTCGTCATGGGAGCGGCTAGAGGCGGGACTGCCGCATTTCGGCTTCGACACCACGAAGGAAGTCTATCTCGGCATCCTGCCGCGCCGCGGCGACGCCAAGGACGTGCGCTGGTTCAAGGCGCCCAACTGCTTCGCTAGCCATGTGATGAATGCCTTCAACGACGGCGAGAAGGTCTATTTCGACGTTCCCATGGCCAAGAACAACGGCTTCCCCTTCTTCCCCGACGTGCACGGCGCCGAGTTCAACCGCGAGGAGGCGGCCGCGCGCATGACGCGCTGGTGCGTGGACATGGGCTCGAACTCGGAAAACTTCGATTCCATGAACCCGTTGTCCGACTTCATCGGTGAGTTTCCCCGCATCGACGACCGTTACGCCGCCATGCCCTATCGGCACGGCTTTATGCTGGCGCAAGATTTCTCGCGCCCGCTAGAGCTGCCCAACGGGCGCAGCATGTCGGGCCTGATGACGAACCTGCTCGGCCACATGGACCATGCCACCGGCAAGACGAAGAGCTGGTGGAGCGGCCCGGTCTCCACCCTGCAGGAACCTGCCTTCATCCCCAGGCCCGGCTCCATTGCCGAGGGCGACGGTTATCTGGTGGCGGTCGAGAACAAGCTGGCGGAGCACCGCTCCGACCTCGTCCTGTTCGACGCCCTGCGCATCGACGAGGGACCGATCGCGCGCATGCCGCTGGAGATCAGGCTGCGCGGCGGGCTGCACGGCAACTGGGTGCCCGCGACGCTGCTGCCCGACGCGCCCGCGGCATGAGCGTCGGCTACGACTACATCGTCGTCGGCGCGGGCTCGGCGGGCTGCGTGCTCGCCGCCCGCCTCTCGGAGGACCCGTCGGTGCGGGTGCTCCTGGTCGAGGCCGGCGGGTCGGAGCGGCATCCGATGATCGCCATGCCGCTGGCATGGTTCCAGGCGATGAACAGCCCGCGCTTCGGCTGGGGTTTCGAGACCGAGGCGGAGCCCTATGCCGACGACCGGCGCATCCCGGTGCCGCGCGGCAAGGTGGTGGGCGGATGCTCATCGATCAACGGAATGATGTATTCGCGCGGCAACCCGACCGACTATGACGGCTGGGCGCAGAAAGGGCTGCGCGGCTGGTCCTTCGCCGACGTCCTTCCCTATTTCAAGCGCTCGGAGGACCACTGGGCGGGCGCCTCCGCCTATCACGGCGCCGGCGGCCCCCTCACCGTGGCCCGGCACGAGCCCGACGCCTTCGTTCATCCGCGGCTGGCGGCGACGGCCGCCGCCATGGGCTACCCGCTGCTCGATGATTTCCACGGGTCGGAGCAGGAAGGCTTCGCCGTTCCCGACTTCACCGTGCATCGCGGTCGTCGCGGCTCGACGGCGGCGCGCTTCCTGCGGCCTGCGCTGAAGCGGCGCAATCTGGAGCTGCTGACCGGAGCGCTGGTGAGCCGCGTGGCGATCGACAGGGAGCGTGCCGCGGGCATCGAGGTGAGGGCCTCAGGCGCAACCCGCTTCATCGCGGCCGGACGCGAGGTCGTCCTCACCGCGGGCGCCTATGGATCGCCGCAGATCCTGATGCTGTCGGGGATCGGCCCGGCCGACGAGTTGCGCGAGGCGGGCGTGACGCCGGTGCATGACCTGCCCGGGGTGGGCCGCAATCTGCAGGAGCATGCCTCCATCGCGCATTTCTATGAGGCGGCAGGCGACTTCACCTTCGACCGCGAGCTGCGCCTCGACCGCATCGGATGGTCGGTCGCCAGATGGGCGACGACGGGAACGGGCCCGGCCGCCGGCCTGCCCGTCGGCATCCAGGGTTTCCTGCGCACGCGCGAAGGGCTCGAACGGCCCGACCTGCAACTGCTGATCAGCCCGCTGGCGATGAACAACCATGTCTGGATCCCTAGCGTCAGGCCGTCCGTGGGCTCGCGCTTCTCCGTCGCCAGCGTCCTTTTGCATCCGGAGAGCCGGGGCTGGGTGAAGCTGTCGTCGAAAGATCCCGCCGCCCCGCCGCGCATCCGCTACAATCTCCTTCAGGCCGAGGCAGATCGCGCCGCCTTTCGACGCTTCGTGCGCCTCGTGCGCGACTTCTTCGCCACAGAGCCTGCTCGCTCGCTCGTCACGCGGGCGATCCTTCCGCCCGACAGTCTGGCCGGCGATACCGAGATCGACGCCTATGTGCGCGCCGCGGTGCGCACGGCGATGCATCCCACCTCGACCTGCGCGATGGGCACGGGTCCCGACGCCGTGCTCGACGCCGAGCTGCGGGTGCGCGGGATCGACGGCCTGCGGGTGGCCGACTGCGCGGCGATGCCCGACATTCCCGGCGGCAACACCCAGGCGCCGGCGATCATGGTGGCGGAGAAGGCGGCGGACATGATCCTCGCCCGCACCGCTCCCGCACCGCAGGAAATGGAGATGGCATGACCCATGACGACCCGCTGGCGCTGCGCCACGAGCACGCCTTCGACATCCGCATCAACTTCGACCGGCGCTGGACGACCGGCCCGGTCTATGGCGATGCCGTCATCGGCTACACGTCGATCGGCCAGGGCAGCACCGTGTCGGGACCGCTGTTGAACGGCGCGCTGGTCGACTATTCGGGTGCCGACTGGCCGATCATGCGGGCGGACGGGGTGGTGGAGCTGAACGCCCACTACATGATCCGCGCCGAGGATGGGACGCTGATCTACATCCGCAACCTCGGCTATGTGCACCGGCCGCTGCGCACCCGCGGACAGGGCGCGGACGAGCCGCCGGACGTGCCCGCCTATTTCCGCTGCACGCCCTATTTCAAGGCGCCCGAAAACGGCCCGCATGCCTGGCTCAACCGGACCGTGATCATCGGCGTCGGACAGCGCCGGCCGCAGGTCGATCCCGGCGATCCGCCAGACCACTCCCTGTTCCGCTACTACGCCATACGCTGAGGTGACCGCCGTGAACGCACGCTTCGATCCGTCACGCCCGGACGCCCTGCGCGCCGAACTCGCCGCCACGCCGGGCAGGCTCCTGATCGACGGCGACTGGCGCGTGGCCGGCGCCGCCGCCCCGATCGAGGTGCGCGACCCGGCAACCGGACAGGTGCTGGCCGAAGTGGGCGCAGGCTCGGCAGCGGATGTCGCGTCGGCGGTGGAAGCCGCGCGGCGGGCCTTCGACGACGGCCGCTGGAGCGGCCTCTCACCGGCAGCGCGCCAGGACGCGCTGCTGCGGCTGGCGACACTGGTGGAGGCGGACGCCGAGGCGCTGGCGCTGACCGAGACGCTCGACAACGGCATGCCCTACATGATGGCGCGCATGGGCAGCGCGCTCGGCGCCGCCGCCATGCTGCGCTATTTCGCCGGCTGGGCCACCAAGCTGGGCGGCGAGACCATCACCCCGTCATGGCCCGGCGAGTGGCTGGGCTACACGCGCAGGGAGCCGGTCGGCGTCGTCGGAGCCATCACGCCGTGGAATTTCCCGCTTGTCATGTCCGTCGGCAAGATGGCCGCCGCGCTCGCCGCCGGCTGCACCATCGTGCTGAAGCCCGCCGAGCAGGCGCCGCTCTCGACGCTCAGGCTCGGCCGCCTCGTGCAGGAGGCAGGCATCCCCGCCGGCGTGGTCAACATCGTTACCGGCTACGGCAACGAGGCCGGGGCGGCGCTCGTGGCGCACCGCGGTGTCGACAAGATCTCCTTCACCGGCTCGACGCGCGTCGGGCAGGAGATCCTGCGCGGCAGCGCGTCGTCATTGAAGCGCGTGACGCTGGAGCTGGGCGGCAAGTCGCCGACCTTCATCTTCCCCGACGCCGACCTCGCGCGCGCCGTGCCCGCCGCGGCGGCGGGCATCTTCGGCAATGCCGGCCAGGTGTGCGCGGCCGGGTCGCGTCTCTATGCGCATGAGGCGGTCTTCGATCGGGTGGCCGAGGAGCTCGCCGCGCGGGCGCGCAAGCTGCGGGTCGGGCCGGGCCTGGAGCCGGACACGGAGATGGGTCCCCTCATCAGCGAACGCCAGCGCGACCGCGTCGCCGGCTATATCGAAAGCGGACGCAAGGCAGGCGTAACGCTGCTTGCCGGCGGCAGTGCCCTGGACGGCGGCGGCTATTTCATCGAGCCGACGATCCTCCTGGAGCCGGCAGCGGACCTGCCTGTCGTCCGCGAGGAAATCTTCGGCCCGGTCTTGTGCATGATGCGCTTCGGCGACGACGACATCGACGCCCTTGCCGCGCGCGGCAACGACAGCGAATATGGCTTGTCGTCGGCCATCTGGACCGCCGACGTGACACGCGCCCACAAGCTCGCCAACCGCCTGCGCGCCGGCACCGTGCGCATCAACGGCTCCGGTCCGCCGGACCCGGCCTTGCCGCTGGGCGGGTACAAGGCATCCGGCTTCGGCCGCGAGAATGGCCGGGCCGGGCTGGAAATCTATACCGAACTCAAGACAGTGACGGTATCGCTCAACTGAGGAGTCCACATGCCAGCGATCAAGGGCGTCGAGACCTATCCCGAACTGAAGCTCCACATCGACGGCCGATGGCTGGGCGCGGAGGGGGGTCGCACCTTCGCGGTGCGCCATCCGGCTTCCGGCGAGGTGCTGGCAGAACTGCCATTGGCCAACGCCGCCGATCTCGACCGGGCGCTGGAGGCCGCCGACAGGGGTTTCAGGCTCTGGCGCCGGTCGACACCGGAGGAACGAGCCAAGGTGCTGACGGGTGCAGCGCGCCTTCTGCGCGAGCGTGCCGACACGATCGCCCGCAACGCCACGCTGGAAGAAGGCAAGACGCTGACCGAGACGCGCCTGGAGCTGCACGGCTGCGCCGACCTGTTCGACTTCTACGCCGCCGAGGCGAAGCGCATCTACGGCCGCGTGCTGGTGCGGCCCGAGGGCGAGCGCTCGCTGGTGGTCAGGGAACCGGTCGGCGCGGTCGCGGCCTTCGCGCCATGGAACTTCCCGATCCACAATCCGGGACGCAAGCTCGGCGCGCCCATCGCCGCCGGCTGCTCGGTGATCCTCAAGCCGGCCGAAGAGGCGCCCGCCTCGGCGATGGCGGTGGTCGCCGCGCTGGTGGATGCCGGTCTGCCGGCCGGCGTCTGCCAGCTGGTCTTCGGCGTGCCCGACGAGGTGTCGCGCCACCTGCTCGCCTCGCCGGTCATCCGCAAGTGCAGCTTCACCGGCTCGACGGTGGTGGGCAAGCACCTCATGAAGCTCGCCGCCGACAATGCCTTGCGCACCACGATGGAACTCGGCGGCCACGCGCCGGTCGTCGTCTTCGACGATTGCGACTTCGACCGCACGGTCGAGCTGCTGACCATGGCAAAGGCGCGCAATGCCGGGCAGGTCTGCGTCTCGCCGACGCGCCTCTACGTGCAGGACGGCATCTACGACCGGTTCCTCGGCGCGCTGACGAAACGCGTGGCGGCGCTGCGGGTCGGCGACGGGCTCGACCCCGATATCGAGATGGGGCCGATGGCCAATGCGCGCCGGCCGGACGCGGTGGCGCAGATGATAGCGGATGCGGCCTCGCGCGGCGCGCAGGTGCTGACCGGCGGCGAGAGGATCGGCAATCACGGCTACTACTTCCAGCCCACCGTGCTGGCCGACGTTCCGCTCGAGGCGCGCATCATGAACGAAGAGCCTTTCGGCCCGGTGATCGCGGCCGGCCGCTTTGCGACGTTCGACGACGCGGTGGAGCAGGCGAACCGCCTTCCCTACGGGCTTGCGGCCTATGCCTTCACCGAGAACGGGCGCACGGCCAACCGCATCGGCGCGGCGCTGGAGGCGGGCATGGTCGGCATCAACATGACGCGCATGGCTGCGGCCGACGCGCCTTTCCAGGGCGTCAAGCACAGTGGCCATGGATCGGAGGATGGCCCCGAAGGCCTTGCCGCCTGCCTGGTCACCAAGAGCATCCATCAGCACTGAAACCGCACGGGCTTCGCAAGGAGGTAGGAATGAAGATCGACATGTTGGTTGCGGGTCAGCCCGCGGTTTCCGTGGGTGGCGGCACGTTCGAGCGTCGCAATCCGGTGACCGGCGAGGTCGCGACTGTCGCGCCCGCCGCCACGGCAGCGGATGTCCCGGCGATCGTGACGGCCGCGCGAGAGGCGTTTGCCCCATGGTCGCAGACCGGTCCGAACGAACGACGGGCGCTGCTGAACAAGGCCGCCGACATCATGGCCGGAAAAGCCGACGAGTTCGCGAGGCTGATGACGGCCGAGACGGGATCGACCGGCCCATGGGGCGGCTTCAACACGATGCTGGCGGCCGGGATGCTGCGCGAGGCGGCGGCCCTGACTACCCATATCAAAGGCGAGATCATTCCCTCCGATAAGCCCGACAACCTCGCTCTGGCCGTGCGGCGCCCGATCGGCGTCTGCCTCGGCATCGCGCCATGGAACGCGCCCGTCATCCTGGGCACGCGCGCCATCGCCACAGCCATCGCCTGCGGCAACACCGTCATCCTGAAGGCATCGGAAATGTGCCCGGCCACGCACCGGCTGATCGGCCAGTGTTTCGTCGAGGCCGGCTTTCCGGCCGGCGTGGTGAATGTCGTCACCAACGATCCGGCCGACGCTGCCGACCTTGTTGCCGCACTGATCAGCCATCCGGACGTGAAGCATGTGAACTTCACCGGCTCCACGGCGGTAGGCCGCATCATCGGCCGCCTGGCTGGCGAGAATCTGAAGCCGGTCCTGCTGGAGCTCGGCGGCAAGGCGCCGCTGGTCGTCCTCGACGATGCCGACCTAGACGGCGCGGTTAACGCCGCGGTATTCGGCTCCTTCATGAACCAGGGGCAGATCTGCATGTCGACCGAGCGCATCATCGTCGACGAGAAGATCGCGGACGCCTTCGTCGACAAGCTCGCTGCCCGCGCCGCCGGCCTGCCGGCCGGCGACCCGCGCGGGCATGTCGTCCTCGGCTCGCTGGTGACCGAGGCCGCAGCCGAGAAGATCGACGCGCTGGTAAGCGATGCCGTCGCCAAGGGCGCAAAGCTGCTTGCAGGCGGGAAGCGAGAGGGCGCGATCGTGAAGGCAGGCGTACTCGACGGCGTCACGGAGGCGATGCGCATCTATCGTGAGGAAAGCTTCGGACCGGTCAAGTCTGTCATCCGCGTGAAGGGCGACGAAGAGGCCATCCGTATTGCCAACGACACCGAATATGGGTTGTCCGCGGCAGTCCACGGTTCCGATCTCAGGCGCGCCATGGCGGTTGCCAGACGCATCGAAAGCGGCATCTGCCATATCAACGGGCCGACCGTCTCGGATGAGGCGCAAATGCCCTTCGGCGGGGTCAAGGCATCCGGTCACGGGCGCTTCGGCGGCCAGATGGGCATCATCGCTTTCACCGATCTGCGCTGGGTGACCATCGAGGACCCGCACCAGCACTACCCGTTCTGAGCGCACGGCAGCAATCGTGCGGCGAGCGATGGCCATGGCAACGTCGTGGTCGTGCGCGCAGTTGCCACGCCGCCGGCCGATCCGATCCGGGCGCACCCAGCGCGCGATCGGATCGGTGATCGGAATGACGACGGCTGGTGCAGCAAGTCTCTGCGGCGATGATCGCGCCCGAAGCAGAGTTTCTCAGACCAGCCCCTCCGCAAACACGCGGGCCACGCCAGCGACTAGCGGCTCGCCTAAGTCGCCCCCTAAGGAGCAAGCAGTGCTGATCTATCAGTTTGTCCAGATAGTGACTGTGATCACAGGGCTTGCCGGCGCTGCCGTCGCAGCGTGGCATCTCAATCGAACGCTCCGCAGCGGTATGACCCGCACTCTCCTCGGTGGGGTTTCGAGAGGCAGTCATCCGCGGTTATTTCGGACCCTGGTGGTCCTCTACGGGATCGGCTTTGCAATTCTTCTCGGCGCCGCAGCTATAAGTGGCATGTTGCTGGCCAACGGCCGATATTGACATCGAAGCCACCGAAGACAGGCGAAGACCAAGGCAACCCTGAGCATTCCCTCCCCGAACGCAAAAGTCCCGCCGGCCGAAGCCAGCGGGGTAAATTTGCTGAAGCGTTGTGTGAGGATACGCGTATTGAACTGCGCGCGTACGCAAAGGTTCCCTCGGTCAGCCGGTCATATCAAACGTCAAAGCGAGATATGTGAGGTAGCCGCTCCCGACGGCACTTGCTCTTGCACGACAACAAACGGATTGGGATCACGTAGCTACCCACATCCTGCCAGTCAGTTGCCCAGATCAACTGGTCGGGCGCTTCCTTGACGAGGGTGGAGGGCTGCAACTCCTCCACGGACAGACGCCCATCGCCCCTTCCCGCTCCGACGATAGTCCCAATGGGACGGCTGACGCTGAATGTGCTTCTCTCCCTCGCCCAATTCAAGCGGAAGTGACGGCGAAGGGCATCCGCGACAAGATCTCAGCCTCGAAGAAGATGGGCATGTGCAGGTAGCATTCTAGTTCAGCGCTGCCGCGATGCGGGCGCACTGGTGCCGGATTTCCGCGACGGCGTCGATCTCGAAGAAGGTTCCGCGCGTAAGCGGGCCGCACGCATAGAGGCCCGGCGTCGGGCGGCCATTCACGCCGATCACCATGCAGTCGGGCGTCACTTCGAGCCCGATCCGCAGCGGGTCGGGCCGGACGGTGCCGCGCGCCAGCAGCGACCTGACCGGCTCCATCGCGGTCGCACCTATATCCTTGGTGAAGCCGGTGCAGTCATAGATGTGCCCGCAGCGGATGGTCACGATTTCCGAGGAGCCGCGCTTGCGCAAGCTCAGCGCGAGGCCTTCGGCATCCTTTGTCACTCCCGTCACCTTGCCGGCGACCAGTCGCAGCCGGCCGGCGGCGACGGCCGCGCCGGCCCTGGCATGAATGTCGGGCGGTATACGGTGGCGGTGGATATCCCACCGCGCCCTGGTGTGCTCCAGAAAGCGCCGCTTGGCCGAGATCGGCCAGTTCTGCCAGATCATCTGGTTGAACGGCCGCAGCCCGTCGACCACGTCGCGCCAGTCGCCGCCTGCCCGCTCGCGCTCCGCGACGAGCGCAGCGAACCAGCGCACGAAATAGGAAAGCTCGGTGCCCAGCGGAATGTCGGCCGCATCGAGCAGGATCGGATTGCGCTTCTCGCCATGCGGCAGCGGAAACAGGCCGCGGCGCGACACCGCGACGATCTCGCCGCGATGGCCATGCGCCTCCAGCGCCAGCCAGGCGTCGATCATGCTCAATCCGCTGCCGAGGATGACCACGCGTTCGCCGGGATGGACCGTCGGCGTCTCCTCCGCGCAAAGGCGTGTCGCGAATGGCATGGGGGGCGCGGGATCGGGATCATGCCCGGTGGCGAGGAACACCATATTGGCGGGAATGCTCGTTCCATCCGCCAGTTGCACGTCGAAGCCGCCGGATAGCGGTACGACATTGACACATTCATTGGTAACCCGGCGCAGACGCCCCGCCGTGCCGGCGAGGAGTCCCGCGAACAAGTCCGACAGATAGCGGCCAAAAGTTCCGCGCGGCAGGAATATGTCGCCGTCGCCCGCCGCATCCACATGAGTGCGGCAATACCAGTGCCAGAAATGGAGCGGATCGTCGGCATAGGCGCCCATGCGCGAGGCCGGCACGTTGAGGCGATGCTCCGGCAGCCGCGTGGAATAAGCGAGTCCCGCACCGACCGCGTCGCGCTTCTCGATCAGCGTGATGCGATCCTGAAGGCCGGCCTTGACGAGATGCGCGGCCAGGATGACGCCGGTTGCGCCGCCGCCCACGATCACGATGGATCTGCTGCCGTGCTCACTCACGCCGCTACTCCCCTGGAGACGCGCATGGGCGCTGTTTTCTCAGGCCTGCTGCCGAAGTTCGATGTCCAGCAGGTCGTCGGTGGCGTCGCGCATTTCGGCCAGCGTGCGATTGTCCAGCACTTCGGCAATGGCGTTGCGCACCTCCAGCATCATGTGCCGGACCTGGCAGGTGGCCTCGTCGCAGTCCTCGCACCGCTCGTAGCGGGTGCGGCTGGCGCAGGGAAACGGCGCCAGCGGCCCGTCCAGAACGCGCACCACATGCCCGACCTTGATCTCCTCGGCCGGCCGCGCCAGCCGGTAGCCGCCTTCCTTGCCCTTGCGGCTCTGCACGAAGCCGGCATTGCGCAATTCGACCAGGATCGCGTCGAGGAATTTCTTGGAGATGTTGTTGCGCGTGGCAATGTCGTTGGCGAAGGCAAGCTGTCCGGCCGGAAGATAAGCGAGGTCGACAAGCGCCTTCAGCCCGTACTTTCCCTTCCTGGTCAACATGATGCTGCGAAAGTCCCGACGACTGGCCACGGACGGCCGATGCTGCGCGCTTGCCCCGAATCCGGCACCGTCCGGATATATTCGGGCATGCCGGACAAGTAATATCCAGTGATCCTCTATACAACCTCAAAATCATTGATTTTTTACTGCTTCACGCAGCCGTGCGGGACGTAGTCCGGCATCCTGCGAGCAGTTCGGGCACCGCGCCGAAAGCAGCGCACCGGCCTGGTCGATCCTTTCTAGGACGGAAGCATCCCTCGGCTCGCCATCCTCGCATGGTCCCGGTCTGGCGAGATGACCTCGCCTTGCGGAATCGACAGGTTAACCCCGTCGAGGACCGTGCGGCCGCCAAGATGCTTGCCGACGTCGGCAGCGCAGAGGCCCTGCGCGCGACGAGATAGCCGATGCCGCGCGGCGCATTGACGCCTTCGCCGATGACGAGGCTGAGCCATGCAACGCCGAGCGACAGGCGCAGGCCGACCAGCGCCGACGCGCCGTGGATCGCGGCTGGCAGGTTACTTGCGTGGAGCATTACGTGGAGCTCTACAGCCAGGGCCACAACGGTTTCGATCAACTCACGAGCCGCGCGAGCGATGCATCGAGCCGCTGCGTCGCGTGCAGCAGCGTTTCGCGGTCGTCCAGATGCGCCTCCCAAAGCATGACGAAGGCGGTGTTCTCCGTCATATGCGGGCCTGGCACGTCCTGCACGCGCCGCAGGCTCTCGTCGGCCGCGCGCTTCGCCGCATGCAGCCGCGCCAGCGAAGCATCGACATCCGCACGCCCCGACGGCTCATGCGCACACATCGTCCTGCGCGATTGTATCGGCCGCCGGCGGCTCATCAAAGATACCCGCCGAAGATCGCCGCGCCGGCAACGGCGATCGCCGCGCCGCCCAGGCGGATGACGGCGCCATCGGCGGCCTGTCCGGCGCCGAGCCAAAGCGCGATGCCCGTCAGGTGAAGCAGCGCGGTGGCGAGGACGAATCCGGCACCGTAGGCGAAGCCCGAAACGTCGGCCGGGATTTCCGCGCCGTGCGCGTAGCCGTGAAAGACCGCGAATATCCCCGCCAGGGCCGCTGCGATCCCGGCCGGCACATTGGGCCTGATCGCCAGCGCCAACCCGGACGCGACGACCGACAGCGCGATGCCGGCTTCCACGAAGGAAAGCTCGAATCCCGCCAGCGCCCATGCCGCGCCGGCGACCATCATCAGCACGAAGACGGCCGGCACCAGCCAGCGCGCCCGTCCCCCGAGACATGCGGCCAGAACGCCGGCGGCGACCATTGCGAGGACGTGGTCGAGACCGCCCGCGGGATGCGCGAAGCCGTGCAGGAACCCATGCGCCTCACCCGCTCCCGTATGCGCGAGCGCGGCTCCCGGCATCGCTGCCATGGCGGCCGCGCAGGCCGCCGCCCCTGACTTCATTCTCATTGACGTCCTGTTCCTTCCGTCTCGCGCCGCCGCGCCGCAGCCTCGGCGATGGCCATGTCCCGCGCACGCAGGAAGACATTCTCCATGCGCCAGTGATCGTTGGGGTAGAGCCCCTTCCATTCGTCCCAGCCGTGATGGCGGCGGAACTCGCCGAGGAGGCCGGAAGCGAGGATTTGGTCCTCATCGACCGGTGTCGGCTTTTCGCAGTCCGGCGCGACATAGATCGCGTCGGCGCTGCAATAGAGCTCGCACATGAAGCAGGTCTGGCAGTCCTCCTGCCGCGCGATCGCCGGCGGCGCGTCCGGCACCGCATCGAGCACGTTGGTCGGGCACACCTCGACGCAGACGTTGCAGCTCGTGCAACGCTCGGTGACGATCAGTTCGATCATGAGGCGAGCTCCAGTATGCGTGCCCGGTCGGGGCGCGTCCAGACCCTGTCCAGCCCGCCGGACAGGATGCGATGGCCGAAGTTGGGATCGAGCCGCGGCCGATCCTCGCGCTGGTGCATGCCGCGGCTTTCGTCGCGCGCCAGCGCGGAGGCCGCGCACCAGCGCGCCGTCGCCAGCATGGCGGCCGTCTCGCGCGTGCGCAGCAGGTCGGCGCCCGCGCCCGCTGCGCGCGCATCCACCTCCGCCCACACGTCTTCCAGCACGTCGACAGACCGCGCCAGCTTCTCGCCGCTGCGGAAGATGTTCCTGTCATAGGCGAGCATCTCGCCCTGGATGGCGGAAAGCGCCCCGCGCAGGTCGACGGCGCGCGGCGTGGTCGCCGGCCGCAGGCCCGCCCGGCCGGCCGGCCGGCCACCTGCCGCGACGCCGTTTTCGGCGGCGTGGGCGGCAGCCCCCCTGCCCGCCCATTGGCCCGACGACACCGCCCATGCCGAGTTGACGTTGCCGCCGCCAGAGATGGCGCCTGCCACGAGTTCACGCGTGGCCGCGTCGCCGGCGGCGAACAGTCCGGGCACGGAGGTTGCGCAGTCCTCGCCGACGATGCGCAGGCCGCCGATGCCGCGGATCGTGCCCTCGCCGTGCAGCGTGACCTCGAAGCGGTCGCTATAGGGATCTATGCCCCAGCGCCGGAAAGGCAGCATGAAATTGGGGGAGATGGTCGGCACCTGCTCGCGGACGTCATGCGGCGTGCGGTGCAGGCTGCAGAAGACCTTGCCCTTCAGCATGGCGCGCGCCAGCGGCCGCATCGTATCGGGACCGGGCGGCATCGGGATGACGCCGCCGTCCTCGTCGTAATAGGTGGCGAAGGCATATGACATGGAACGCGTCATGGTCGAGCGCGCCGGCGCCACCGTGTAGTAGGTGGTGAACTCCATGCCCGAAAGTTCCGCACCGGCCTCGGCGGCCATCAGATAGCCGTCGCCGGTATTGCTATGCGAGCCCAGCAGGTGCGACAGGAAGGACGTCCCGCCCGTGGCGATCACCACCGCGCCGGCATTGACCCGCCAGCTTCCGCCCTGCTGCCGCATGATGCCGCGCGCCCCTGCCACCGCGCCGTCGCCATGGCGCAGCAGCTCGATCGCCGGGCTCTGGTCGAGCACGGTGACGCCAAGGCTGTCGACCAGCGCGCGCAGGGCGCGCATGTATTCGGGTCCGCGCAACGCGCGGTACTGCACCTCGCCCTCCTCGTCGCGGGAGAAGTCGTAGAATCGCGCCAGGCTGGGCAGGCTCTCCCAGGTCGTCGCCAGCGTGCGCGCCATCCAGTCGGGATCGTTGATGGCGAGGCCCGTTTCGTAGCGCTTCCTGATCGCAGCCTCGCGCAGTTCGGGCGGATCGGGCGGCACCCACCAGTGGCCGGGACCGGCGGTCGCCGTCACCCCGCTGGTGCCGCAATGGCCCTTGTCGGCGAGGATCACCGACGCCCCCGCGCGGCGCGCGGCGGAAGCCGCCCAGCAGCCGGCCAGGCCGCCGCCGATCACCAGCACGTCGCTCGTCAGTTCCAGCACGTTGTCGACCATGCGTGTCATGTCCACGATCTCTCCTCCGGCTTGTTCTTGCAGCGATCAGGCGTCGTGCGGCTTGCCGTGCCGGACGCCCAGCCAGTCCAGAAGCCGGCCGCGCGTCGCCGCGAAGACGGGGTCCGCCACGTCGCGCGGGCGCGGCAGGTCGATCGGCTCCGCATGCGCGATGACGCCGTCCTTCATCACCAGCACCCTGTCGGCGAGCAGCACCGCCTCCTCGACGTCGTGGGTGACGAGCAGCACGGCGCAGCCATGCCGCTGCCACAGCTCGCCCACCAGGGCCTGCGCCTTGATGCGCGTCAGCGCGTCGAGCGCGGCGAAGGGCTCGTCGAGCAGCAGCAGCTCCGGGTCCCGCACCAGCGCCCGTGCCAGCGAGGTGCGCTGCGCCTCGCCGCCCGAAAGCACCTTCGGCCACTGGTCGGCGCGGTGGCCGATGCCGACCTCGTCCAGCGCCGCCATGGCGCGCGTCTTGTCAGGCCGGCCCGGCAGGCCGAGCACGACATTGTGCCAGACCCGCTTCCACGGCATCAGGCGCGGCGACTGGAAGGCGACGGCGCGGCGCGCCGGCACCTCGACGTCGCCGACGATCTCGCGGTCGAGGTCGGCCAGGATGCGCAGCAGCGTGCTCTTGCCGCAGCCGCTCGCGCCCAACAGGGCGACGAACTCGCCGGCGGCGATGTCGAGATCGAGTCCGTCGATCACCGCGCGCTCGCCGAAGCGCCGCGTCAGGCCGGAGACCCGGACCGCCACGTCGCGCGGGGCGGGCACGGCCGTGGGCTCCACGAGACTCAGGTTCCGCTGAAGGCCGGTCGCCATGAGAGCAACACCCTTTCAAGTGTTCTGACGATGAAATCGACTGCCAGCCCCAGCAGCGCGTAGACCACGAGGCAGACGACGATCACGTCGGTCTGGAAGAATTCCCGCGCCGTGGACATCAGGTAGCCGATGCCGGCGGTGGCGTTGATCTGCTCGCCGAAGACGAGCGCCAGCCAGGCCAGCCCCAGCGAGTAGCGCAGGCCGACGAGCGCGTTGGGCAACGCGCCGGGCAGGATGACGTGGCGGATCAGCGCCGCCCGGGACAGGCCGAGCGTGCGGCCGGCCTCGATCTGCGTGCTGTCCACGTTGCGGATGCCGGCATAGACGTTGAGATAGAGCGGAAAGGCGGTGCCGAGCGAGATCAGCGCCACCTTCGGCGCCTCGCCGATGCCGAACCAGATGATGAGCAGCGGGATCAGCGCGACATTGGGCACCGTGCGCAGCATCTGCATGCTGGCGTCGACCATGTCCTCGCCGACCCTGAACAGGCCGGAGACGACTGCGAGCGCCACGCCGATGCTGCCGCCGATGGCGAGGCCCGCCATGGCGCGGCCGAGCGAGATCAGCATCGCATCCTGCAATTCGCCGGTGGCGATAAGCTTCGCCGCGCTGCCGATCACCGTGGAGGGGCCGGCAAGCACCTCCGACGGCAGGACGCCTGTCACCGAGGCCAGGTGCCACGCCAATACCAGCAGGATCGGCCCGGACATGCGCCGCAGCCAGCGCGGCGGCCCCCTGCGCGCGGCCGAGACCGGCTCGATGCGCTGGAGGCCCGCGGCCGCCCGCTTCGTCGGCCCGCGGCCCTTCCCCAGCGCATAGGCGGGGGAAAGGGCCACGGTGGTGTCGAGCGAGGTCATGTTGCGCTCCCGTCCGCCGCGTGCATCAGTTGGTGGCGGGCAGGTCGCGGTAGACATAGTCGGCGAGGTTGAGCTCGCCGCTCAGCACGCCGCCCTCGACCCAGGTGGCGAACACCTCCTGAAGCGACGCCGCAAAGGCATCGTCGACCGGAACGCGACGGTAGGCCGCCTCGTCGGGATAGATGGTCGCGACCACCGCCTTGTCCTGCTTGCTGAACGCGGCATAGAAGTCGATCCAGGCGTCCTTGTTCTGCCGCGCCCATTCATAGCCACGCTCGATGCGGTCGGCGAAATCGGCGATGGCGGCCACCTTGCCGGGATCCTTCAGCGCGTTGTCGGTGGCGCTGAGAACGAAATGGCCGGAATTGATGCCGACGCCGTCGGCCAGCACCCGCGCGCCCAGCGTGCCGATGGTGCGCGCGATATAGACGCCCCAGGTGCCCCAGGCGTCGATGCTGCCGGCCTGGAAGGCGGCGCTGGCATCCACCGGCGACAGGAAGGCGAGCTTCACCTCGTCTTGGGTCAGACCGGCCTTCTTGAGCACGCCCAGCGTCAGGAAGTGCGCGACGCTGCCCCGCGTCGAGGGCGAAAGGATCTTGCCCTTGAGATCCTCGATCGTTTTGATCGGGCTGTTGGCCGGCACGAGGATCGCGCGGCCCCGGCCGCCATTGCCGAAGGGCGCCACGACCTTGATCTTCGAGCCGCCGGCGATCGCCGCCACGGTGGGCGAGTCGGCCGCCTGGCCGATGTCGACGGCGTCGGCCTTGAGCGCCTCGTGCAGGTTGACGGCGGCCGGATAGACCGACCACTCGATCTGGTAGGGCACGTCCTTGAGCAGGCCCGCGGCCTCGAACCGGGCGCGGGTGGCGCCGGTCTGGTCGCCGACGCGCAGCACCACCTTGCCGAGGTCGATCTTGTCCTGCGACCATGCCGGCGCTGCGGCGAGGACGGCGCTCGCGACGATGCCGCCGAGCACCAGGTTGAAACTGCGACGAGAGAAGATTGCCATGACGGATTCCACTTCAGGATCGGGATGATGATGTCTGGACGGGATGCTCACTCGGCGGCCGCGGAAAGGTCGCGGCGCGCATGGCGGTTGACCGGCTTGGGGATGCCGAGATTGCCCCGGAAGGTCTCGGCCTCATATTCGCTGCGGTGGATGCCGCGCTCCTGGAGGATGGGCACCACCGTTTCGGCGAAGACTTCCAGCTCCCTCGGCAGCGACACGTTGAAGACGAAGCCGTCGGAACCGCGCTCGTCCAGCCAGCGCTGGAAGGCGTCGGCCACCTTCTCGGGCGTGCCGACGAAGGCCGTGCGCGGGGTGGCGAAGCGCAGCGCCGTCTGGCGCAGCGTCAGCTTCTCGCGGCGCGCCACCTCGATGATCTTGCCGGACGTGCTCTGGTTGCTGTTGGCCCCGTGCGCGGCCACGTCCGGGAACGGGGCGTCGAGGTCGTGCTGCAGGAAATCATAATCGTTGAATGGCCGGCCGAGCATCGACAGCGCGTTCTCGATCGAGGTGAGCGCCGCGAATTCCTGATACTTGCGCTCGGCCTCCGCCTCGGTCGAGCCGATCACCGGCTGGACGCCCGGCAGGATGAAGACCTCGTCCGGGTCGCGCCCGAAGGCGGCGGCCCGTCGCTTGATGTCCCGATAATAGGCCTTCGCCTCCTCCAGCTCCTCGTGATGCACGAAGATGGCGTCGGCGCGCGCGGCGGCGAAGTTCTTGCCGTCCTCCGACGCGCCGGCCTGGAAGATGACCGGCTGGCCCTGCGGCGAACGGGCGATGTTGAGCGGACCGCGCACCTGGAAGAACTCGCCCTCATGGTCGAGCCTGTGCAACTTGGCGGGATCGAAGAAGACGCCGCTCGCCTTGTCGTGGACCAGGGCGTCGTCCTCCCATGAGTCCCAGAGGCCCTGCACCACGTCGAGATATTCGGCGGCGAGCCGGTAGCGGGTGTCGTGCGCCAGATGGGCGGACCTGCTGAAATTGGCCGCGCTCCCCTCCAGCCAGGATGTCACCACGTTCCAGCCCGCCCTGCCGCCGCTGATATGGTCGAGCGAGGCGAACTGGCGCGCCACGTTGAAAGGTTCGCTGTAGCTCGCCGTCAGCGTGGCGACGAGGCCGATATGCGAGGTGACGGCGGCAAGCGCCGACAGCACGGTCAGCGGCTCGAAGCGGTTGAGATAATGCGGGCTCGATTTTTCGGTGATGAAGACGCTGTCGGCGACGAAGAGGAAGTCGAACCGGGCTGCCTCCGCGAGCTGCGCGGCGCGCTTGTAATAGGCGAAATTGGTGCTCGCCGTCGGGTCGGAGTCCGGATGGCGCCAGTCGCCCCAGCCCTTGCCGACGCCATGCAACTGGAATCCGAGCTTCAATTGGCGTCTGCGCGACATTGCATTCTCCAGCAGCTGCGCAGTGCATCGCCGGAGCGGCCTGCGCGGGGAACATGGATCGACGCTAAATTCTACTAACTAGATAGACTAGATATATATTTGCGAATTCGCGCCGCCGGGGAGAGTGGTTTTCTACCGCCGGTCATCCCCCGGCTTTGGGCATGAGCGTGCCGGGCCCGGCCGACGCCGACACTGGCCGCGGTCGGCACCCAGAAGCGGTCCGTCGCGCGGCTCAGCCTCATCGGTGCGCCCAAGCCCTCGAATGGTTGGACACGACCGATGCCGACAGATGGCTCGGTCGTCATCAGCAAGAACCTCCGCGGGTTTATTCACTCGGCGGCGACGACACGATTCGACACAGGCGAAAAGAATGCGCCCAGCTCCGAGACCGCCTGTTCGACACGACCGATGAGAGGCTGGGCTACCAGCCGGTAGTCCAGGAAATCGCGGTCCGACGCATAGATCGCGGAGGGCAGCGTGTGCGCGGCGAAGAAGCCGAACAAGGGGCGAAGCTGATGCTCGACCATCAGCGCATGACGGTCGCCGCCGCCCGTTGCCGTCAGGATCACCGGCTTACCCTGCAGGGCGAGCGGGTCGATCAGGTCGACGAGATGCTTGAAAAGGCCGGTATAGCTGCCCTTGTAGGTCGGCGTTCCGACGACGAGCACGTCCGCGGCGGTTATCTCCTCCAGCACGCGCTTTGCCGTTGCGTCGAGGTCGTCGGTCCGCAGCGCATTGCCCAGCGAAGGGCCGACATCGATCAGGTCGTACAAGGTGGTCTGGAACCCGTAGCGCTCTTCGGCGGAGCGCGCGACAGCCTCTGCCAGCGCGTAGGATTTCGACGGCCGGCTGAAGCTGCCGACAAGACCCACCAGTTTCAAGTTCGACATATCTGCGCCCTATCCTTTGAAAATCCTCGCTTTCGTCCTGGAGATGCCGTGGACGAAAGCGAGCTGGCGTTGTTTCGGCTAATATCTACTGTATCTATAGAATATACTCCGCCGGAGTCGGCGCCATTTCCAATGTGCAGCGACAGGCGAAAAATCATGCCCGGTTTGCGACAGGCCGCGAAATTCTGCCTCTGCGCCGGACGCCCGTCCCGATGCCGGCGGAAGGCGGATTCCGGCATTCGCCGCTGGCACGCGCCGGTAACTGCGACAAAGCGGTGCGCGATGCGCGTCGGCATTGGAGGTTTCATCGCCGCGCGTGAGATCGCGCGCAACTTTATGTCTCGCCACGCCGGATCGGTTTCCTATCCTCGCGGGAAAAGCCGCCGCATCGCGCAGATCCGTCATCAGGAAGCAAAGCAATGACCGAATACCGTTCGCTCAACGAGATGCTTGCCGAATTTCAGGCCAAACGCGCCGAGACGATGCCGGCGGACAAGCTCAGGATCAATGTCGACCAGCGCAGGCTCCTGGTCGACACCGCGGACCGCTCGGGCTTCGTCAGGGCCGGCGACCGTGTCGCCCCTTTCACGCTGACAGAGGTCGATCGCGGCCCTGTGACGCTCGCCGCGCTGCTCGAGGCCGGGCCGCTGGTGCTGGTCTTCTTCCGCTTCGCCGGCTGCCCGGCATGCAACATCGCCCTGCCCCATTACAATGCGCATCTGGCGCCCGAGCTCGCCCGCCTCGGAGCGACGCTCGTCGGCGTCAGCCCTCAGGTGCCGGAGAAGCTGCGCGAGATCAAGGACAGGCACCAGCTCGACTTCCTGATCGCCACCGACGCCGACAACGAGCTCGGCCGCCGCTTCGGCATCCTCTATTCCTTCGACGAGCCGTCGCGGCGCCTCTCGACCGAGAGCGGCAGCCCGATCGGCGAGGTGACGGGCACCGGCACATGGGAGTTGCCGATGCCGGCGGCGGTCGTCATCGACCGGGACGCCACCGTGCGTTTCGCCGATGTCAGCCCCGACTGGCTGGTGCGCACCGAGCCCGACGAAATCCTCGCGGCCGTCCGGTCGCTCCCGGCGCGCGCAGCCGCCTGACCCAGACGCGAACGAAAGGCAGACCACCTTGACCGACAGACATCACGAAGACGGCCTTCACCATCACGCAGCGCCCGTCGACTGGCGCGAGAACGGCGTGAAGGTCATCCCCGGCCATTCGCTCGACCCGAACACGGCGCAGACGCCGGGCATGAACCGCGCCACGGCCATCAACAATGCGCGCGCCGGCGCGGAGAAGATCTGGGCGGGCACGGTGGTCATCCATGCCAATGCCAAGACCGGCGCGCACCACCACGGCGATCTCGAAAGCATCATCTATGTCGTCAAGGGAAAGGCGCGCATGCGCTGGGGCGACAACCTCGAATATGTCGCCGAGGCCGGCCCGGGCGATTTCATCTATGTCCCGCCCTACGTCCCGCATCAGGAGATCAACGCCAGCCGCGACGAGACGCTCGAATGCGTCCTCGTCCGCTCGGGGCAGGAACCCGTGGTCGTCAATCTCGATATCGACCCCGTCGAAGCGCCTGAGGAAGTGCTCTGGAAGGACCCGATACACCGATAGGCGCCGGCCTGCGCCGGCCGGGCCCGTCGGATATAAATTTCACAACTCGTCCGCATACAGTGCGATACAACTTGCAACAGCAGTCAGTATGGAACTGCGTTTCTTCATCCTGCCTGCCCCGGCGGGAATAATAACGGCTCCGGCAACGACGAAGGGGTAGAAAGCAATGAGATTTCTGGCAAAGGCAGGGGCGCTGGTCGGCGCATTCTTCATGGCGGGGGCCGCTCATGCGGCAGAGCCTCTGGTGACAGCAGAATGGCTTCGGGACAATCTCGACAAGGGCAATGTGCGCGTCTTCGAGGTGAGCGTCGACACCGGCGTCTACGAGCGCGGGCATATCCCCGGCGCCGTGCATCTCGACTGGCACACCGAGCTGGTCGACCCGACGCGCCGCGACATCGCCTCCCGCGAAGCGTTTCAGGAAAAGCTCCGCCAGTCGGGCGTAAGCAGCGACACCCATGTCGTTCTCTACGGCGACAACAACAACTGGTTCGCCGCCTGGGGCGCGTGGGTATTCGACGTCTACGGCATCGAGGTCAGCCTGCTCGACGGCGGCCGCAAGCTGTGGGAGGCGCAGGGCCTGCCGCTCGACACCAATGTGAAGGAGTATGCGGCATCCGACATCACCCTGCCCGAGCGCAACAACGACCTGCGCGCGCGCTTCCCGGAAGTGCTCGACATCGCCGAGGGCCGCCTCGCAGCGAAGCTGGTGGATATCCGATCGAACGACGAATACACCGGCAAGATCTTCGCGCCGGAGGGCGTGAAGGAGCTGGCCGTGCGCGCCGGCCACATCCCGACCGCCGAGAACGTGCCGTGGGGCACGATCGTGGAGAAGGACGGCCGCTTCAAGTCGCCCGAGGAGATCAAGGCTGTCTACGCCGCCAAGGGCATCGACGGCTCGCAGCCAATCGTCACCTACTGCCGCATCGGCGAGCGCTCGTCGCACACATGGTTCGCGCTGAAGCGCATCCTCGGCTACGACGTGAAGAACTATGACGGCTCGTGGACCGAATATGGCAACGCCGTCGGCGTTCCGGTCGTCAACGTCGCCGGGACCGTCTGGACGGGCAAATAGGATATCCCTGGCCCGGTTTGGGCCGCGGAAACATGGGAGGCGAGCGCTGCGGTGCCCGCCTCCTTTACCGTTCCGGAAAGCTCACCGATGACCATGCCTCTCTACCGCACGGCCGTGCCGATCGCGCTTCTCGCTGCCCTCGCCGTCTGGGCGTGGTTCCTTCAGGGCCAGAGCGGCGGCCGTGATCTCGCTTTCTCGCTGCTGACCGGCGCCGCCTTCGGCATCGTGCTGCAGCGCGGTCGCTTCTGCTTCCTCTGCAACTTCCGCGATTTCATCGAACGGCGCGAACCGCGCGGTCTGATCGCCATCGTCGTCGCCCTGGCGGTGGGCCTGCTGCTCTACCAGGCGGTGATCATGGCGTGGGTGCCGGTGCCCCAGCCGGGCCGGCTGCCGCCCAACGCCCATATCGGCCCGGTCGGGCCGGTGCTCGCCATTGCCGCCTTCGCCTTCGGCCTCGGCATGGCGGTTTCCGGCTCATGCCTGTCGGCGCACTTCTACCGGCTCGGCGAAGGATCGCCGACCGCGCCCTTCGCGCTGGCCGGGGCGGCCGGCGGCTTCTTTCTCGGCTTCCTCACATGGAACCCGCTTTTCACGCTGTCGATCTATGCCAGCCCGGCAATCTGGCTGCCGCACCGGCTGGGCTACGCCGGAACCCTCCTGCTGAGCCTGGCGCTGTGCGCGGCGCTTGCGGTGCTGGTGCTGCGTTTCGCCTCGCCCGAGGCGGGCAAGGATGATGCCCGCTTCGACCTCGCCGGCGTGTCACGGCGCATTTTCATCGAGCGCTGGCCGCCGGTCGTCACCGGGCTTGCCGTCGCGGCGATCTCGGCCATCGCCTTCCTGCGCGTGGCGCCGCTCGGCGTCACCGCCGAGCTCGGAAGCGTCGTGCGCACCGCCGGCTCGTCGGCCGGCCTGCTGCCGGACACGCTCCACGGCCTTGACCTGCTGCGCGGCTGCGCGACCGTGGTCAAGGAGACGCTGCTATCGCGCAACGGCCTCTTCGTCGCCGCGCTGGTGCTCGCCAGTTTCGCGTCGGCCCTCGCCGCCGGCCAGTTCAGGCCGGCCGCGCCGACGAAGGCGCAGATCGTCAAGGGCCTGTCAGGCGGGGTGCTGATGGGATGGGGGGCAATGACCGGGCTCGGCTGCACCGTCGGCGTGCTGCTTTCCGGCATCCACGCCGGCGCAGTGTCCGGCTGGGTGTTCCTCGTCTTCTGCACCCTCGGCGTCTGGCTCGGCCTCGTTGCCATGCGCCGGCTTGCCTGAAGCGCTCGGGCGTCAGGGCTCCAGGTCCGCGATGAAATCGCCGCAATCCTCGAACCAGCTATGGGCCGACCGCTCGCGATGCGGCAATAGGTGATGACCGGCTTCGAGCCGCCGACCCGGCCTCGACGAAATCGAGCACATGTTGCCGACCGGCGTTGATGACCAGAATGTCGAGGCGGTCCAGCCCCGAAATCGCCGTCGTGACCAATTCCCGGCGCCACGCTCAGTTGCGGATGTCTCCAGGCAGCGCCCGTCAAGCCGGCGATAGAGTCAACGAGGCTGCCTAGCCCTCGAGCACGTTGAAGTTATGAGTTCCGTCGCGATCGAGCTGGGAAACCAGACCGTATTCCCATTCGAGATAAGCTTCCATGGCTGCGACAGGTGCATCCGTGCCTTCATATGGACGGCGGTACCTGTCGATGCGCGGCGAAAGAAGCGAGGTTTCGCCGGTCTCGACCGACAGGCCTGCCGCGATCCAGGCGGCGGTGCCACCCTCCAGAACCTTGACCGGCCGTTCGGTGAGAGCGCCCAGATCTGCCGCGGCGAACTTTGCCAGCGTGCCCGACTGGCAAGTGACGACGAATTGCTCGGGCTCGGGCAAAATCGCGATGGCCGCCGCCAGTTGCTGGCGCAGGACGAAATGTGCCCCCGGAATATGCCCGCGCACGTAGTTGGCGCTCTTGGTGACGTCGAGGACGGCGACTGTCCTGCCGAGGCCGAGCCATTGCGAGAGATGAAAAGCCCTCACGCTCTCCACCTTTGGAAAATCGGGCAACACTTGGCGGCCCTCACCGAGTTCGACGGGCCGTCCCTCCGACGGTTCGACGATGAAGACATCCCAGCCCATCTGCGCCAACCACGAAGCGCTCATCGCCGCTCTGACGCCATCGTCGTCGGAAAGGACGATCCGGGCGCCGCGTACCGGCGCATAGTGATCCGTTTCCTGCACCAGCTGGCCTCCCGGGGCATGGATGAAGCCGGGAAGATGACCTTGTACATATTCTTCATGCGTACGGACATCGAAGCGGTAGAGCGTACGCCCGGGTTCCAGGGCGGCGACTTCATCGAACGATATGCGCCGCACCCCTGCCTTCTCTGCCACGGCAACCGCCCGCGAATGTGCTGCCTCGCGCACCGCGTCGCTCACCTGGGGGAACTGCCTGGCGGCCCCATGGTCGAGAACCTGGCCGGAAAGCGTCCAGCCGATGGTGCCGTTCCTCAGGCCCGCCACCTTGTTGGGAATGCCGGCATTGATCAGCGACTGCGTGCCGATGATGCTGCGGGTTCGTCCTGCGCAGTTGACGATGACCGTTGTTTGCGGATCGGGTGCCAGTTCACCCACGCGCAGCACGAGCTCAGCGCCCGGCACGCTGATCGCGGTCGGGATGCTCATGGTCTGGTATTCGTCGAAGCGCCGCGCATCCAGAACGACGATATTCTCGCCGCGATCGATCAGTTCCTTGACCACTGCGGCATCCCACAAAGGCGTGTGCCGCCTCGCCTCGACCAGTTCCCCGAAAGCCTTGCTCGGCACATTGACATCTATGAAGATCTCTCCGCCGGATGCACGCCATCCGTCGAGATCGCCGTCAAGCAATTGCACGTTGTCGTAGCCGAGCTCCCGGAGCCTTTGCGCAGCCGGGCCGCCCAGGCTGCGGCCGTCCTCCTCGCCGTAAAGCACGATCCGCGTGTCGCGCCTCGGGATCCGGCGGTAGACCTCCAGCTCAAGCCGCCCCAGCGGGAAATTGGCTGCCCAGAGGGGATGACCTTCGGCGAAAGGCGCTTCCTCGCGCAGGTCCACGAGGACGATCTCTCGTCGCGCCGCGAGTTCCTCGCGCACTTCGGCAGGAGAAACTTTCGGCAGCAGATCGCCGTGTGTGACGGGAGCGTTCATTTCCGGACTCACGTGGATTGAGATTTCAGAAGAATGGGCCGGTCGGCGGCGTAGTGCCGTTAAGGTAATAGTCGCCCAGCACGCGCTCCTTGTAGATGCGTGGATTGTGGGACGAAATCACCTTGATGTTGCGCCAGTGCCGATCGAGCGCTCGCTCCAGCGACACCGAACTCCCGCTTGCCAGATCGATGAGCGAGCCCGCGAGCCGTGTCGCGGCCTCCTCTGCCACTACTTTGGCTTCGGCGGCAGCTATCGTTGCATCGAGCGAGAAACGTTTCCCTTCGGCATCGTCCCGCTTTTGCCATGCGTGATCGAGCTTGCCGGCGGCGCGGTCGACCACGGCCGCGATCGCATGCGTATGGGCGGCGATCTGTCCGATCACCGATTGAACGGCAGGCTCCGCCGCAATGCTTGCCGCCTGTGCATGGTAGTAGTTCCGGCTGCGCGAGGCGGTCAGCACGACGGCATCGGCGAAGATGCGCTGCATGATGCCGGAGATGACCGTGGTCAGGAACAATTGCGGGAACGTGAACTGATAGTGTCCCGGATAGCGGGCGGTCTGTTCGTCCTGAGGCACCAGATCCTCTTCGGAAACCGTCACGTCACGAAAATGCGTGGAGCCCGATCCCGTCAGCTTCTGGCCGAAACCCTCCCAATCGTCCTCGATCCTGACGCCCTTGCGGTGGCGCGGGATGAATATCTGCTGGGGTTCTCCCGTGTCGGCCCATACCGCCGATACGAAGAGGTAGTCCGAATAGAGATTGCCGGTACTGTATGCCTTGACGCCATTGAGCACATAGCCGCCGGCGACCTTCTTCAGCGTGGTTCCAGTGCCGCCGATCGCGCCCGCCGGCCCCGCTCCCTTCTCGGAGTAGGCGCCGCCAAGGATGGCGCCGCCGGCGACAAGCTCCAGAAACTTGTGTGAGAATGGGTCGTCCGGCGTGCGAAGATGGCGTTCCACCGCGTGAAAATGGTTGCGCAGCACGTGGGCGAGATTGGAGTCCGCCGTCGCAATATCGCGCGCCAGCAAGAACAGCTGCGGCAATGTCAGGCCGTGGCCGCCCAGATGTTTTGGCAGGCGGGCGGCGCCGAGGCGAAACGCCTTCACCTCGGCGATCTCCGGGAAAAGCAGCCGCCGTTCCACATCCCGCTTTGCCCCGTCCTGCGCGAAACGGGTCAGTGTTTCAACGAGGCCGAGCTCCTGCGCGGTCTGGCTCCAGCTCGCCTCCAGGATCGACTGGAGGGAAGCGGGCGGCTGCAAGGCAGGCGATACGACGAGGTTCATGCTGGAGCCTTTGCTTGGTGTCAGGCGACTGCGCGCGACGGCTGCTCGACTGGGCCCGAATATTCTTCCACGCCGAGATTCTCGCGCAGGGTCTTGCCGCGATATTCCGTGCGGAAGCGGCCCCGCTTCTGCAGCACCGGGATCACCTCGTTAACGAAGTTCTCCAGCCCGTCGGTCTGCACGTCCGTGTTGAGCTGGAAGCCGTCGGCCGCGCCCTGGTCCACCCAGCCGATCACGTCGTCGGCGATCTGCTCCGGCGTGCCCAGCGTCACGCGATGGCCGCCGGTGATGTTGTTGTAGACGACCTGGCGTGCGCTCAGCCCCTTGGCCTGCGCTTCCGCGATGAGCTGGTCGCGGTGGCGCCGCGCCAGATTGTCGGCGATCGGCGACTTGGCGATCTTCTCGTACGGCAGGTCCTGGTCGAGCCTGATGTCGTCCGCATCGATACCGAGACGCGTCGCCAGCTCTGCAACCAGGTGCTCGAGATCCAGCCTGCCATCCAGCTCGTCCTTGCGCCGCTGCGCCTCGGCTTCCGTCGAGCCGATGATCGGGAAGAGGCCGGGAAGAATCAGGAGCTTTTCGGGATTGCGCCCGAACTTGACGGCGCGCGCCTTGACGTCGTCGTAGAATTCCTTGGCGCTCTCCAGCGTGCGCTGGCCGGTGAAAAGGGCGTCCGCCCATTTCGCGCCGAGATTGCGGCTTTCGCTCGACGTGCCCGCCTGGACGATGACCGGCCTTCCCTGCGGTGTTTCCGGCACGCCGAGCGCGCCGCGTACGCTGTAGTACTTGCCCTTGAAGTCGAGCTTGCGAAGGCGACTTTCGTCAAGATAGACGTGACGGGCGGGATCGGCGACCAGCGCCTCGCGCGGAATGGAATCCCAGAGCGCGGTGACGATCGACACGAATTCCTCGGCTCGCGCATACCGCTCCTCGTGAGCGAAGCCCTCGTCGTAGCCGAAGGCGCCGAGGGCCGGCGGATTCTGGCTCGTGATGATGTTCCAGGCGGCGCGACCATGGCTGATATGGTCGAGGGAAGCGATCTGGCGCGCCACCAGAGAAGGATGGCCGAAGATCGTGGAGGTCGTGACGATCAGCCCGATATGACTCGTCGACTGCGACAATGCCCCATGAAGTATCGCCGGATCGAGCGCGCGCCATGGCCGCACGGCCGCCTCTTCGGTGAGACCGCCGAAGTTGTCGGCCAGGAAAAGTGCGTCGAACAGGCCCTTCTCCGAAATCTTCGCGATGCGGATGAACTCGTCGATGTTGGTCGACAGGCCTTCGGGGTTGGGCAGCGTCTTCCAGGCAGCGTCGTGCCGGCCGGAGGCATGCACATTGACGGTGAGCCGGATTTCCTTCGGGTTGGTCATGACAATGGTCTCCTTCGTGTGGCGTTCTTGTTCAGGCGGCGACGGTTGCAGGCTCGGCAAAGACACCGAGCTCGATCAGCAGCTGCTTGCGCAGCGCGCCGGCATGCGCGCCCTGGCGGTCACGCGCATTGGCGGCGACGGGAATGTCGGAGGCGATGTCTCCATCGCGCATGACGACGATGCGGTCCGCCAGCGCGATCGCCTCGTCCACGTCGTGCGTGACGAGGAGTGTCCCGGGGGAATATCGATCGATCAGCTCCCGGATCAGCCCATGCATCTTGATGCGCGTCAGTGCGTCGAGTGCCGCGAAGGGCTCATCCAGAAGCAGCAGCTCCGGATCCGTCAGGAGGGCGCGCGCCAGCGCCGCGCGTTGCGCCTCGCCCCCCGACAGGGTCACCGGCCAGGCGTGTTCGTGGCGGTCGAGCCCGACTTCCTTCAGGATCGCCCGTGCGCGCTGCAGGCTCTCCTGCCTGCCGTTCTTGATGGTCACGTTCTGGATCACGGTCTTCCAGGGAAGCAGCCGCGGTTCCTGGAAGACCACCGACACCTTGTCCGGCACGTCGAGGCGTCCGCCCTGGGGCGCATCCAGCCCGGCCAGTGTGCGCAGGAGGGTGGTCTTTCCGCACCCGCTGCGGCCCAGCAGGGCAACGATCTCGCCTTCACGGATGGCGATATCGAGCGACGAAATAACGAACCTTCCATTGTAGGAACGGCTCAGGCCATGAGCCTCGGCGACAATGCGGCTGGTTGCACTCATGATGCTCTGCCCTCGATATCTGGGATTGGAGGCGGTGACCGGTCAGTATTTGACGATGTAGTCGGTCACATCGATCTTGCGCGGCAGCACCTTGGTCTCCACCAGGAAATCCGCCGACTGCTGCTGCAGATCGATGTCCTTCTCCGTGTGAGGGAAGTTGAGCTCGTAACCCCTGAACTTCTCGCGCACGGCTTCCTTGATGCTGGCGGGATATTTGTTGACGCGGTCGCTGATCTCGAATGCGGCGTCCTTGTTGGCGATCACCCAGTCCGCGACGCGCTTGTAGGCGGTGAAGACTTCAAAGAGCGCCTTTTTGTTGGCCTGCGCGAAGTCGCCGCGGGTGACGAACGAGATGGTGTTGCCGGCGATGATCGCCTCCTCGCGCGTCAGGTCCTTGTCGACGTCGAAGATCAGCTTGGCACCATAGTCGATGGTTACGGTCTGCACCCCGCTCGACAGCGCCACATAGGCATCCACCTGCTTTGCAGCAAAGGCTGCGGCGCCGTCGGCTATCGACAGGAATACGAACTCGACCTCGCTGCGCGGGATATTGTGCTTGCGGAGCGCCGAGACGAGCGTCAGCTCGCCGAATCCGCCGCGGTTCACGGCCACCGTCTTGCCGCGCAGATCCTCGACGGAATCGATGCCCGAACCCGGATAGGCAACGATGCCGCCATTCGTGACGACGCTTTTCCCGAGCGCGGCGATCCGGATGTCCTGGCCGTTCGCCGCGGAGGAGAGCGCCACGGAGGTGGTGCCGCCGAACGTGACGTCGGCCGTGCCGCCGAGAACCGCCGCAATCGCCGGAGCGTGCGTCCCCTGCACATCCACCCACTCGATGTCGATGCCCTTGGCGGCAAGGGGTTCGGCGAAGAGTTCGGTCCGCTCCTTGGCATATGCGGGCAGAAGGGCCGGGTGGTAGACGAGCCGCACCTTGGTGCGCTCCTGTGCGTCCGCGCGATCCGCGCCGCCCGCCGTGAGGGCCGCGGCGACGAGCATGAGCGCTGCCGCGATTTTGCTGATTTTCGGCAAGCCGGTGGCGTTGAGACTATTGAGGATAGTCATCCTGTTGCTCCTTGAAATGTTCGATGCCTGAGAGACGGGCGGATCAGCCTGCCCGTTTGACGTAGTTCGGGTGCCAGCGCAGGAGCGAGGCCTCGAGGTGTCGCGCGATCATGTCCGAGAGGATGCCGATCAACGCGTAGATGAAGATGGTCAGGACGATGACGTCCGTCCTGAGATATTCGCGGGCGTCGGTCGCCAGGAAGCCGAGACCCGACCTTGCGCCGATCGTCTCGGCAACGATCAGGGCAAGCCACGACACGGCGATAGCGATCCGCAATCCGTTCAGGATCGACGGCAACGCGCCCGGCAGCACGATCCTGGTGATCGTCTCCCAGTGGGTCAGCTTTGCGATGCGCGCCACCTCCAGCAGCTTGGGATCCACCTGGCGGATGCCGAGCACGGTGTTGAGATAGATCGGGAAGAGGACGGCCTTCGCGACGAGGAAAAGCTTTCCGGACTCCCCCACCCCGAACCAGATGATGACCAGCGGCAGGATCGCGAAGAAAGGAACTGCGCGGATCATCTGCATCGGCCGGTCCAGCAGCGCGTCCCCCAGTTTCCAGAAGCCGACGATCACGCCGATCGTCAGGCCGAGAGCGACACCGATTGCCAAACCGCTCAAGGCACGCACGAGACTGACGAGGAGATGACGCTGCAGCTCGCCCTGCTCGATCAGGCGCCAGCCTGTCTCCACCACGATCGACGGCGCCGGCAAAACTCTGCTTGGAATGACGTTTGTCTGCGCAAGAACCTCCCACAGCAACAGGATGGCGATGGGCGAGAGGTAGGAGATCCATTTGTAGATCAGGTCGCCACCCGGCACCGGGATGGTGGCGCCAGCACCGTCGGCCTTGATCAGTGAGGTGTTGGCGGTCGTGTCAGTCATGTTTCCACCTTCGGGGGCATCGTGGCATGCCGCGCAGCTGTCGGTACGGATCATCAGGACGCCGCCCGTCCGGGGCATTCCCGTCATCAACACACGCTAACATAGATAATTTCTATCGACTCAGTAGAATATTCCAAATGCGGTAGGCCCGGGGAAACCGCGGTCCATTCTCGCCTTTGTCTATAAAAAAGGTAGAGTTATCTCGCCCCGCCATTCGTTCATGCGTAGCATCCGCTATCCGCCTCGCAGGGCATCAAACGAAACGGAGTATGCAGATGAACAGTGGTTTTCGCGTCGGCTTCCTGACGCATCTCGAAGGCAAGCAGCATCAACGCGAATTGTACCGCGGCTTCGTCGAGCTCTTTCAGGCAGCGGAAGAGCTTGGATTCGACTCGGGGTGGATTGCGCAGCACCACTTCGAGGACGGCCGAAATGGGCCGGGCGCGGGCTCGTCGCCTCTGCTGTTTCTCACCGCCGTGGCCGAGAACACCAGGACGATCAGGCTGGGGACCGCAGTGCTCACCCTTCCGCTGGAGTCGCCCATCAGGGTTGCCGAGGACGCCGCGCTGCTGGACCTGCTGAGCGGAGGCCGCGTCGAACTCGGCCTCGGCAGCGGCTACGATCCCGTCTCGTTCGAAGCTTTCGGCGTGTCTCTCGAGGAGCGCAGGGCGCGTACGACGCAAGGTCTCGACATCCTTCGCCGTGCCGTTGCCGGCGATACCGTCGTTCAAGGCAAGAACGTCGTCGTACAGCCGCAGTCGCCGGGTCTGCGCGATCGCATATGGCAAGGCATTTTCAGCCATGAAGGCGCGGACTACGCCGCTGCCGCCGGCTCGAATCTGCTGCTCAATCGCGCCACCTATGGCTATGAGGACCGCACTGACCTGGTCCAGCGACCATGGGCGGAAACGTTTCTGGAGGCTTGGGATCGCAATCCGGACAATGCCGGGCGGCGGCCGCGCATCGGGCTTTCCAGGGTGGTTTTCCCAGCCAAGGACCGCGCCACCGCACGCAACATACTCAGCGAGGGCACGCAGCGCGCCTCCCAGGCCATGGTCTCGGCTGGCCGCTTCCCGGCCGGCCTCAGCATCGACGAATATCTCGCGAGGATGCACGCCTTCTACGGTCATCCCGACGAGATCATCGAACAGCTCTCGCAGGAGCAGGTGCTGCCGCTGGCGACCGACATCCTGTGCCAGGTCAATCCGGGCGTGCCGACATTCGACGAGACGCTGAAGGCGCTCGAACTGATCGCGACGAAGATCGCGCCCGCAATGGGCTGGAAGCCCGCGGCCAAGACGAAGGAAAAGGCCGCCTGACGCTCAATGCCGCCGTCACGGCGCGCGCCATGTGCGGCGTGCGCCCGTGACAATTGGCGACCACCGGACGGTCTCGCCTGACTTATCCGATAAGCCGCCTTCCCGGATCCCTGTTCGCCCTCGGCTCGGTCGCCAAACGCTTTTTCGTCATGCAGCAGGTGAGGAATTCGAGCGAGGAGTGTCTGGAGCTCGACCAGGCGCCGCGCCGCGTGCAGGCACCGCCAGTCCGAAATGAGAGCGCAGCGTCTCGCCTTCATACTCCGTCCGGAAAAGTCCGCGCTCCTGCAGGATCGGCACGACCTCGCTGAAGAACAGGTCCGAGCCTTCGGGATGATAGGTCGGCATGACGACGAAGCCGTCGCCGGCGCCGGCGAGAAAGCGGCGAGCCATCTGGTCGGCGATATATTCGGGACTGCCGGTGATCGTCCAGTGTCCGTCAGAGCGGCCAGTGAGCTCCACCAGCTGCCGCAACGTCCAGCCATGATTGAGCGCGAGGTCGGCAAAGAGCGCGTAGCGGCTCTGCCTGCCCTGCACGCTGGCAACCGCCGGCAGCGCGTCTCCCGGCAGCGGCCTGTCCGGGTCGAATTGCGAGAGGTCGACGCCCGGCACGTAGGAGTTGAGCTTGCGCAGCGAGGCGCCGAAATCGATATAGCCCGCCAGTTCCCGTTCCACCGCCTTCGCTTCGGCCTCGGTGCGGCCGATCACCGGCGTGATGCCCGGCAGGATCTTAACGCCGGCGGGATCGCGGCCGGTGGCGGCGATCAGGCCGCGCATGTCGCGGTTGAACGCGATGCTCCCCTCGAGCGTCTGCTCGGCGGTGAAGATGGCCTCCGCCGTTTCGGCGGCGAACCGCCTGCCGACGGGCGACGCGCCGGCCTGGAACAGCACGGGCCACCCCTGCGGCGGCCGCTGCACGTTGAGGGGTCCGTCCACGTCGAAGAAGCGGCCGTGGAAATCCGTCCGGCGGACGTCGGACACGTCCGCGAAACGCCCGCCGGCGCGGTCGATGACGAGCGTTTCGGCATCCCAGCTGTCCCACAGCCGCCGGGCGACCTCGATGAACTCGGCCGCCTGGGCGTAGCGGGTCTGCTGGTCGGGCAGCGGCGCGCTGCCATAGTTTCTCTCGCCCGTCGCCGAGGTGACGATGTTCCAGCCGGCGCGGCCGTTGCTCAGCCGGTCGAGCGAGGCGAACTGGCGCGCCAGCGTGTAGGGCGCGCTGAACGAGGTCGAGACGCTGGAGACCAGCCCGATGCGGCGCGTCACGGAGGCGAGGTAGGCGGTGAGCACCACCGGCTCGAAGGCGTTGAGCACCGGGTCGGTGCCGAGCGCCTTGGGGTCGAGGACGGGGATGTCGGCGAAGAAGATGGCGTCGATCTTCGCCGCCTCGGCCTTGCGGGCGAAATCGACGTAGAACTGAGGCGTCGCGGCCGCCTCTATGTTGCTGCCGGTGCGCCGCCAGGCGCCCCGGTGGTTGCCGCCGCCCGAGACGAGGACGGCGAGGTGCATCTGCGCGGGAGCTTGGGCGGGCATGGTTCTATCCGGAAGGGGGAAGAGCGGGGCCTCGCGGCCCCGCGGGAGAGGATCAGGCGCGCGGCTTCGCCTGCTGCCAGTTGGATGCCTCCTCGCCGATATTGATGCCCGGCGCCTTGATCTCGAGGTCAGGGATCAGATGGCGGGCGAGGATTTCGCTGTACTTGCCATTGTCCCACAGCACCTGCAGCGCCGCCTTGACCGCCTCGGCGAGGCCCGCATTGCCCTTGTCGACGATGAAGCCGATGTAGAGATTGCCGATCTCCGGCGCCGGCACGAGCACCAGGCCCTTCGACAGGCCGTTGGCTTCGCGATAGCGGCCCACGGCCGTCGCCTGGATGTCGACGCGTGGCAGCCGGCCGGACTGGATCGCCTGATCCTTGGCGGTGGCATCGGGGAACTCGACGATCTTCGCCGGCTGCAGCCCCTTGGTCGCGCACTGCTCCAATGCCTTGCTTATGACATTGGTCGTGCCCTGCACGATGCCGATTTCACGGCCGCAGAGATCGAACACCGACTTGATGCTGTCCTTGTTGGCCTCGTCGATCAGCAGGTTGAAGGTCAGCTGCGAATGGTCGATGAAATCCACCTGCTCGCGGCGCAGGCTGTTGTCGCCGAGATCGCCCAGCGACAGGTCGGCGCGGCCGGATTTGACGCCGGCGATGAGCTGCTGGAACGGCGCCTCGGCATATTCGACCTTGATGTCGAGAATCCTCGCCACTTCGTTGAACAGGTCGATCTCGTAGCCGGCCCACTCCGTGGTGCCTGGCTTGAAATAGGAGTGCGGCGCGTAGACCGTGGACGCCTGCACCTTGATGAGGCCGGCATCGCGATACTTGGCAGGCAGCAGCGACTTGGCGGCCTCCGCCGCATCCTGCGCCGTCGAAGGCGCGGCAAGAAGCGGCAGCAGAGCCAGCGCGAAAGCCGCGCGCCGGGTGAGGTTCAGAATGGTGCTCATGGTTCTCTCCAAAAATGGCTGCCGGCGTCGTCAGGCGCTTCGGACGGCCCGGCCGCCGCCCAAATCGAGGTGATTGGAAAGGAAGTCTGCGGCCCGGCGGCTGCGCGGCGCAGAGAAGACCTCGGCGGCCGGCCCGTCCTCGACGATGCGGCCCGCGTCGAGCACCGCCACCCGGTCGGCCACTTCGGCCGCGAAGCGCATTTCGTGGGTCACCACCACCATGGTCATGCCGTCGGCGGCGAGTTCGCGCATCACGCCCAGCACCTCGCCGACGAGCTCCGGATCGAGGGCGCTGGTCGCCTCGTCGAACAGGATCACCTGCGGCTGCATGGCAAGCGCGCGGGCGATCGCCGCACGCTGCTGCTGGCCGCCGGAAAGCTGGATCGGATAGCTGTCGCGCTTGTCGGCCAGGCCGACGCGCGCCAGCAGTTCGGCGGCATCCGCGCGCGCCTCGCGGTCGGGGACGCCGAGCACGTATTTCGGCCCCTCGATCACGTTCTCGATCACGGTGCGATGCGAGAACAGGTTGACGTGCTGCGACACCAGACCGATCCGGCTGCGGAAGGCCGCCGCTTCGCGTGCTGTCCACGGGCGCAGCCGGCCGCCGCTCTCGGTGTAGCCGACGCGCGTATCGCCGACGACGATGGCGCCGCTGTCGAATGTCGCCAGCGCGTTGAGGCAGCGCAGCAGCGTGCTCTTGCCCGAGCCGGACGGTCCGATGATGCAGCGGACCTCGCCGGCGTGCACATCGAGCGAGATGCCGTCGAGCACCTTCGTCCCGCCATAGGACTTGGAGACGTCGCGAACACGGATCAGCGCTGCGTCCGCCGGCGAGGCGGTCGCGGAAAGGCCGGAGACGGTCATCAGGCAAGCTCCCGCGGGGCAAGGCGCAGCGCCGCTTGCGGCGCGTTTTCCGCCACGGCTTCCGGCTTTGCGGCCGGGCCGTCAGGCTGCGTGCCGGCGGCGAACTTGCGCTCGAGCGCGTTCTGCACCAGCGAGATCAGTGCGGTCAGCACCAGATACCAGAAGCTTGCGACCAGCAGCAGCGGAATGACCTGATAGGTCGCCGCATAGACGCCTTGCGCGCGCGTCATCAGGTCGCCGACGCCGACCACCGAAACGAGCGATGTCGCCTTCAGCAGATTGATGAGGTCGTTGCCGAGCGGCGGAATGATGGCGCGGGCGGCCTGCGGCGCGACGACGCGCCAGAACAGCCTTGCGCGCGTCATGCCGAGCGCGACCGCGGCCTCGACCTGACCATGCTGGACCGAGAGCAGCCCGCCGCGGATGATCTCGCCCATATAGGCGGACTGGTTGAGACCGATCGCGATGAGGCAGGCCGTCATCGGACTGAGGAGGTCATTGGTCGGCGCATAGATGCCGATGTCCGTGAAGGGAATGCCGATCCCGAGCCGGGGCAGGAAGGTCCCCAGATTGTACCAGATCAGGATCTGCACCAGCAGCGGCGTGGCGCGGAACAGGTTGATGTACCCGACCGCGATCGTTCTCACGAGCGGATTGCCGGACATGCGCATCGACGCGATCAGCAGCCCGCCGGCGAGGCCGATCGCCGCCGATCCCGCGGTGATCACGACGGTCAGCCACAGCCCGCGCAGGATCAGCGGCGCGAAGATATACTCGCCGATGACATCCCAGCGCATGGCCGGGTTGAGCGCGATCCCCGACAGGACGACGGCAAGCGTCGACAACGCGACGAGCCAGGTGACAGCCCCTCGCAAAGCCGCGGAACGCCGCCCCCTGCCGCTGTCGACGGGCCTGCTCTCCAACGGAATGTCTGTCATGCAAGTCGCCCCTGCCGCGTCTGGCCGAAGGACCCTTCAACCAATTCTATAAACTAAGTAGATTTTATCGACGCCCACGGCCAGCAACGGATATTTCGTCCCTCCCCCCGAGCGTGGAATATGGTTTCCTTTCGGAAGCCATGGCCACCTCGATATGCTCAGGCGATCGACCCGCCGCTTGCGAAGGCAGGTTTCGGTCCAGACAGGAGCCGCGACGAAGCGCCCGCGGAAGACGTCGAGATGCGCTTCGAGCCAGCGGCTGTAGCGCGAGCCGGTGAAGCAGAGGAAGAAGAACACCAGCGCCACGAGCAGATAGGCCTCGCCGTAGAAGCCGAGCCATTGCGGGTCCGTGGCCGAAGCCTTGGCGGCGTTGAGCAGGTCGAATATGCCGATGACGGCGAGCGGCAAGGCGGGCAGCAGGAAGCCGATGGCGTGGTTGAGCATGCCGGGAATGACCATCCTGAGCGCCTGCGGCAGGACGACGAACTGCATGGAGCGCCAGTAGCCGAGACCGAGCGCGGAAAACCGTCACGCAGACGGGACCGCGAAAAGCCTCCGAAATAGCAGACCGCGAGCCAGAACGGTCCGCTATGCTGCGTCTCCGCGCCGCTAACCGCCGGGAAACACGACGTTATCCGGAGGGCGCCGGAAATTGGCAGAATATGAGGGGCTGGATGGTGGGCGTGACAGGGATTGAACCTGTGACCCCTACGATGTCAACGTAAAGCGCGGAAGCCAAAAACCGCAGCAGGGAGCGGAAAACCGCAGAACTCCGGGGTCGAACGTCGGGCGAACAGGAACAGAACAGATACGGTCCAACGTGCAAGTTGCGTGCAAGCGGAACAGAGCGGGCACGGATGTTCTCGACCTTTTCACGGTGCCGTGTATCGTGTGATCATCCTGTACGGGAAGTGGGAGCGCTGATGGCACGCGAGACGATCACACCGCAGCAGAAGCTGCCAAAGCTCATCGTCGTGGTCGCCTTCGATGCCGACGAGGAAGGCGACATGCAGCCGGTGTTCGGGCCGGCCGAGCAGGTGAGCGAGGACCGCGCAATCCGAACCGCCAAGCAGCTAGCTCAAAAGCATGCGGCCGTCGTAGCATGGAGCCGCGAGGCGAACCCGGCCATCGGGGAATATGGCGAGCCGACCGTGCTGTTTTCGCATGGGCCGGTGCCGGATATGGAGTGAACAAGAGACCGGAACCGCGGATCATGAATAGGAAGCCCCGCGTAAGCACCCTCTCAGAAATCGATGCACTGCTAGACAGCGAGCCGCCGATGAAGGTGGCAGCATCTATCGCCAGCGATTTATCGCCTTTCGGATTGGCATTGGCGGAAATGATCCGTCGATTTTATGATCTCGACCAGCGTTTGGAGGAGGCCGTGAAAGTGGTGGAGCAGCAGCATGGACAGAAGCGAGGCGAATGATGACACCTGCCCGCCTCGTCCAATGCCTTGAAGCCCTCCACTGGTCCAACGACCAGCTCGCGGAGATATTCGGCTGCGACGAAGGGTTGATCGAGGCGTGGGTTATGGGGCTGGAGGATATCCCTCCGAAGGCTGCGGCATGGATCGAGACGCTGGCAACGCTCCATGAGCAGATGGAGGCGGAGAAGCCGAAATCGCTGATCGGGAAGCGGGCGAAGGGACTGCCGCCGCTGCATTGAACTGGGACGGAAGGCGCGGGCGGATCGAGGGAGAGGCTACTTAGCGGGAGGGGCGCTTGGGGGATACATATTTCGTCTACATCGATGACTCATCTGAACCGCCGCTGCATATTTTCTCAGCGATTGCGGTGCCTTCGCACAAATGGAAGGAAGTGCACGGCATCCTGAATGATTGGCGGAAACATTTAAAAGATAAGCACGGCATCCCGGCAAGATACGAACTTCACGCCTGCCACTTCATTTCCGGCCGGGGCTCAAACGGCATTCTGCGAAATCTCAGTCGCCACCGGCGCTGCCAGATTTTTCACAAGACATTCCACATAGTCGAATGGCTTCATGCAAACGGATATGGCGTCCGCAGTTTCAATGTATGCACCCACGACCAGGACCGATCTTTTGAGCGCCTACTCAACAGGTTAGACCGGACGATGAGAGCGTGGGATGCCCACGCCCATCTAATTTGCGATGAGGGTAAGGAGGGGCACTACACGAAGATGGTCCGCCGCATGCGGGTCCACAATCACATACCAAGCAAATTGGGGGTTTGGTCCGATACTGGTGAAGCGACCAAAAATATCCCGCTCGAACGTATCGTTGAAGATCCCGCCTTCAAGCCGTCTCATACAAGCCACTTCATCCAGTTGGCTGATTTTGTCGCATACGGCCTACTCCGAAAGGAGCAGCCCAACGCCAAGGCAAAGCGGCATCGCATCCACATCAGCTTTGATCAACTGGACACGGCGCTAGTGCGGGTATGTAACCCGCGCGATCCTCACGGAATTATCCGATAGCCATGAAAGCGCGAGAGGCCGGGGGTTGCCCGACCTCTAAGCGCAACCGGATTGCAGCTCATACGTCTGGTCCAGTCATCGCTCTCATGAATATAGCGCATCTCGCGCGCGATTCCCACAAAAATCATGCGAGTCAAGGCGTAAACCTGTAGACACCCGCAATTCACATGCGGCGTCAAATGGTTATGGGATGCCGCCTTCCTGCGCCAATTTTCTCTGACTGGCCTACCCTTGCGGAAATTCCACATTGAGCTAATGAGCTAGACGTGCTGCCTCTTTGCCCTCCAGGTTCGAGACGGCGCTGGGAGGAACCGTAATTCCGCTATGGTTTCTGCCTGGGGCTGCGAATGGATTCCTCCACAGAGCAGCCCCTTTTGCTCTACGACGCCGATGGGCAAAATGAGCTCATTTTGCCAAGGTAAGGGCAGATAGGACCTAATCTGTCGCTGGGCCGCAAACGCCTCCAGCATCCTGCTCCGTAAGATGTACCTCCGCAGCGGAAACCAATAGAATTCCTTTTGCTGGGGCACACAGAGACCACTGCATGCGCCCGGGAGTCCACTCAAGCCCGCTCTTGCCGTCCAGTGCTAGAGGGGTGACACGCTGGAGCACAACATTTCCATAGCCCCGCCGGGAAGGACCGGCCGTGTCAGTTTCAGGGATCGACTTTTCATCCCAAGAGAAATGTAATTCTTGGCCGTCGCCGAAACCATTTAGTTGCCACTCAATGTCGATGGTTCCGCTCGCGCCGGAGAGTGCGCCGTATTTCGACGAATTCGTGCCAAGCTCGTGGATTGCCATTCCGAGATACTGGACCGCGCTCGGGGCAAGCATAATGATCGGGCCGGACAACGTGATGCGTTCTTCATGGCCGAACGGCTTGAGATGCTCTTGGACCAACTCGAAGATGCCGGCGCCTTCCCAATCGGATGATACCAGCAGATCGTGTGTCCGAGAGAGTGCCGTAATGCGCTCGCGAACCCGCTCTATGAAATCTTGATGGTTTTCAGTTCTGTTCGCAGTTTCCCGGATGACCGATAGGATCACTGCGAACTGGTTTTTTACACGATGGTTTACCTCCCTCAGGAGCGTTCTGATACGACGTTCGCTCTCTTTCGTGGCAGTAATGTCTCTGGCGATCTTTGACGCGCCGACAACGCGACCGGTATCGTCTTTGATCGGCGAAATCGTGAGCGAAACAAAGATTAGCGAGCCGTCTTTTCGCTGGCGCGTTGTGTCGAAGGTGCCGACCTTTTCGCCGCGCCGGATTTTCCCGATGATGTCGATTTCCTGATCTCGCAGACCTTCGGGAATGATCATCAAGATTGACTGGCCAATCGCTTCCTCTGCCGAATAGCCGAACATGCGTTCCGCCGCGGGGTTCCAGTCGGTAATGACGCTATCCAGATCCTTACCCACGATTGCATCAAAAGACGACTCCACGATCGCAGTCAGTCGCTCTTGTGCTGTCAGAGGCATAGAGAATCTCGCAGTGCTGTCATGAGAAAAAGGGTCAAGGAAACACAGTATGCCGTACCCAGGCAGTCAAAAGTTCAACGAATATCCGCTTATCTTACGTTGAACACTATTGCAGATTACTGCTAGCCGCCACCGAATCCTCAACGAGGATGTGTCGGCGTCGGGCATAGGCGATAAAAACGTCCCGCGCTTCAGCCACGTCGGCAGCGCCACTATTCGCTTCACGGCAAACAGACATAGCTGCTTCCCAAGCCTCGTCACGGTCTCGATCAACCGCATTTTCAAGAAAGGTCATCACCGCGGATACGGTCCGCATACGGCAAGGAAAACCGGGGCCCACGAGCACGCTTACAGGCGGGTCGAAATGCAGTGTGTCCATCGTGTTATCTTTCAACGGATTCTGGAGAACTCGGCAGAGGCCGCTTAACGCAAATCCCCGCCATTGGTTGCTGATAGCGGACGCGGGAACCATTCTTCTCCAGCGATCTTTTTTTTGCGCGTAAGCAGTCACTGTCTGACTGCCACCTGATGACGAACCCACTGGAGACGACAATGGCAAAAGAAAAAACGCTGGACGATCTCTTCTACGACACGCTCAAAGATATCTACTACGCGGAGCGCAAAATCCTGAAAGCCCTCCCCAAGATGGCGCGGGCTGCCACTTCGGCCGATCTGAAGGCCGCCTTCGAGAAGCACAAGGACGAAACCGAGGGGCACGTTGAACGCCTTCAGAAGGTCTTCGATCTACTCGGCAAGCGGGCGCAAGGAAAAACCTGCCCCGCCATCGATGGCATCATCGAGGAAGGCGAGGAAATCATCGAGGAGTTCAAGGGCATGCCTGCACTGGACGCCGGCTTGATTTCGGCCGCGCAGGCTGTCGAGCACTATGAGATTACACGCTATGGTACGCTCAAGCGCTGGGCCGACGTCCTCGGCATGAAGGATGCTGCCAAACTGCTCGATCAGACGCTGAACGAAGAATCCATGACAGATGAAGCGCTGACTGGTCTCGCCGACGCATCAGCCAATGAGATGGCCAAGGCGGCCTAATCACTATAGGGGTCAGCCGCTTCGGTGGCTGGCCCATAGTCTGCTCAGAGCACTTAGCATGGAAAGTTTTCTAAAGGGCGCCCCCGGCATCTTCACGCCTGACCAAGTGCGTCGCATGCAGGAAAGATTTCAAGCCGAGGCTCCGGCGGGGGAGAGCGCCCAGGAACGCAAGTTGCGTGCACTTCGTATTCTGCGGGAAGAAGAACTGAGTTTGGGGCTCCGTTCCAATTAAGAACGTATGCGCCTCTGCCTTGGCACTCTGCTAATATGGAACTGTGATCCCTATTTCTCTGTTACCGAGGCATGACACGCCACCAGCGCTCATGGCCTGCCAAGATAGCCGGGAAGCTGCTGATCGGCTTGGGGATGCTTTTCCTCGGTGGAGTGTTCGGCGCGGCGTTGCTGCTTCAGGCGCTCTTCGCTGATCAAGCCGCGCCAGATATGGACCCGACCGACACCCCGGCCGCGATATCTGACAGCTGATCGCTTAGGTCTCCCATGCCTCTTGCTTTTTCCCAACGGAACGCTTGAATGCCTTACCGCCGGTTGATGATGCGGCCCGGCGGCTTCTTTCTATGTGTCGGTGTTGCCCTTTCGCAGAGAGGAGTGAGGGAATGCGCAAGTATTTGGAAACCTACCCAGGCGTGTTCACGCCGGATCAAATCGAGCGCATGCAGGCTGAGATGGACCGCGGCACACCACCCGGTGAAACTGCCGAGGCGCGCGAGCAACGAGCGCTCGATATCATCCACCGCTACCAAAATGGCAGAGAAGCCAGCGTCGTTCCGGACGGCTCTGCCAAATCTTGATCGCAAGAAAAGCCCCGCCGGCCGAAGCCAGCGGGGCGCTATTTGCGTATCAGGCCGGATGAATCTGATACTCAAGCCGAGTTGAGTATCATCGGCAGAGATTAAGGCGGCGAGCGCGGGCGTGAAGACGTCGCCGCCTCCAGCCGCTGCAATATCTCCCGCGTGACGCGCATGTCGGCCGCCAAGCCATTCAGTGTCGCCTCCACCGCCCGCATGGCGGTCGCGGCATCGGTCGCCTGCTTCTCGACATTGCCGATGCGCAGCTCGTGATTGTCGAGACGGCGCGTCGAGACCTCCAGCGCTGTCAGACGGGTGTCTAGACGCTCGATGTTCGCCGCGTTGGTAGAACGGCCGGTCTGAAGCTCATTGAGCGTCCAGCCCCACGCCACGAAGCCCGCGGCGAAGCCGATCAGTATGGCGATCGTGTTGAGGTTCCATTCCCATTTCCAAGACGGCGCAGAGACTTGCATCTGCGTATCCTTTTCAGCCATCAGCCCATTGCCCTGTCATGCGATTTCAGGAGGTCAGTTCTGGTCACGGCTTCCAGCCGCACCAGGTGGTGCCAAGCCGGTTGAGCGTGTTGATGCGGTCGAGCTCGCCGCGCGGCGTCGCCTGGGTGGCGTCCCGTCGCGGCTGGTTGTGGTCGCACCAGATCTGGCGCAGATTGTCCGGCGCGGCTGTCGAGGTACAGCCGGCGAGCAGCAGGACGACGATCAGCGCCTTGCCCATTTCATTGCCTCCTTCCGCGCCTCGTCATCGGTCATGCCGGCTGCCTCCCGCTCGGCAGCGTTCGCCTCACGGTGCATCTCAAGCCGCTCTTCTTTCGAAGCCACCTGATCCTTGAGCGACTTGTTCTCAGCCTTCGCCGCACCGTCGCTGCGGCCTTTGATGTAGAGCGCCACCGCACCGAAGAGAGCGGCGACGAGGCCGGCGATCAGACCGTTGCCTGTCAGGAGCGAGATGAGCGCGTCCATCACGTCCTCCACCCCAGCCGCTTCGCGATGGCGTACCAGCCCTCGCTGATGAACGGAGCGATAATGCCCAGGCCGAGGCTGATCCATTGAGCGATCTCGGGATCGGCAATGAGGTCCGCCGCCTCGTTCTCGCGGATCAGCCCGAAGTAGAGCAGCGGGAACGTCGCATAGCGCAGGAAGATGCGGATGATCGGCCCCATGTCAGGTCCTCCCGAAGATGATGTTGATGAGACGCTGCCAGAGGCCGACGACGGGCTCCGGGTGCGGGCTTGGCGTTGGTGCCGGGATAGGCCGCGCAGGCGCGCCGTTGCCGTATCCTTCCGCCTTGAGCAGCGCATCGAACTGGCGGGCGTAGCCGGCGATCAGGTCGGCCCTGTCCGTCCCGTTGACGATGCGGCGGGCGCCGACGAATTCAGATCGCTGCAGGGGGCGTGACGGCCACGCGCTGGGTGTTCTGGCCGACGAATGCCGCCGCCTGCGCCGCCGTCTCTGCCGCCTCCACGATCATGACCGGGATCATGTCGATGTGCGGGTGGCTGGCCGCTGCGATGGCCGTATGCTGGCCGTCCAGCACCTTGAGCACCGTCCTGCCGTCTTCCTCGGCATAGGCGCAGATAGGCGGCTTGAACTTCGTCCAGCACCACGCTTCGATGATGCGACGGATCTGACGCAAGCCGCGCTCGCCGATGTTGCGCTGGTAGGCCGGATCGACGAACAGCGACTTCGGGTCCACCCGCTCACAGATCGGCTCGCCGGTCTCAGGCTCGGCCGTGTCGAGGTCGGTGATGCTGATGGGCTCAATGGCGCGCAGGTTGGTCATGCCTTCCTCCCGAAGATGTGCGGCAGGGCTGCGTGGACCTTAGCGAGCGCGTCGGCGCGCGTGGCGGCTACGAACTCGGCCATGCGTCGGGCAGTCTCATCCTCAATGGTTCGATCTGCTTCAAAGCCGATTGCGAAAAGCTTGTCGCGAAGGGCTATCATCTGGCTGGCCGTGCTGGCGGCAGCCACGACGAAATAGCGGGAGCGCCTCCGTCCATCCGGATCGCGAAAGGTCTTCGGCATCACCCGGTCAACTTTCACCACCTCAAACTGCTGTTCGGGCCGCCACAGAGATTCCCAGCCAGAGCCACCTTCGCTAAGGCGTTCGAGTGCGCGGGGCATGCCGCCACCGAGAAGTGCGGGGCAGTAGTGTTCGACGTAAGTCAGTACCCACTGGCCCACGTCGATTGGAACGATAGCAGTCATGCTGCGCCACTCCTGTTGAAAGGCACCACATTCGAGCCCGGGGAGTTTTCCTCACGGCCCTTGTCTTTGTTGGGGTACTCATAGGGGTACTTGCCCGAAGAATTTTCGGGGGACATGACCGAAGAATTTTCGGGGGACAGCCCCATTTTGTCCCCCGAAGAATTTTGGGGGGACAACAATGCGCGCTTTTTTGCCTTTCGCTGCCGCTCGACGGCTTGGTGATAGCCGAGCATGGCGATGGTCCGCTCGCGCGCTTCATCGCGCCAAGGGTTGACCAGCATGTATCTGGACAGGTTGCTTCTGCGCCTCACGGGGCTGAGGTAAGCGCGACCCTCCTCGTTCTTGCCGAGCAGCCGACGCTTGCTCAACTCTATCTGCCTTCCGCTCAGCCCGGTCTTAGCCATGGCCAACGTCATCGCCAGTTCGCACTGGCAACTCGGCCATTCCATCACGGCGACATAGGCAGCGAGCAGCTTGAAGTCCGCCGGTTTAATTATCGGATCGACGTTCGCAGTCTCGATCAGATCGAGCTTGTAGGACGCTTTGGAGCTATCCAGTTCCTTCTTCATGCTACGGCCTCCTCGCCATGACGGCGGTGAGGACGCGCTGGACGGCGAAGATGCCGTCGCGCTGATGCATGTCGTTGAAGTCGTCGCCCACGGCGGCGGGCATGGCGTAGGGCAGGCTGGTGAGCCGTGCGTAATGCTCGCCGGTGCCAAGTCCTGCGAACTGCTCCAGCCGCTTGTCATTATCGGCGGCAACGAACGCCCTGCCCTGAATGTGCTGCGCGACGGCGACGATGTTCGAAGCCGAGAAGCAGCAAAGGACAGTGGCGCGCAGGCGCAGGCCCTTGAGGGCGGCGCGGATGGAGAGGCCGGTCGCGTAGCCTTCGCAAAGCCATGTGTAGACGCCGGACGCTATGCGGTGGGATGCCCCGCCCACCTCGCCGCCGAACAGGAATTTCTTCGTCCCGTTCTCCCAGACGAGCTGGGCACTGGTCACCTTGCCGGAGCGGCGCGCCGGGATCAGGATGGCCCGCTCACCAGCGACGAGGTAGTCGGCCGGAACGAACTCGCCGTATCCGTTGACGTGACCTGCAAGCTCGCGAACGTCGGCCGCCGCCACGACCATCGTCTGTTCGTCTCGAAAGCCTTTGGCAGCAAGGTAAGGATGCGTGGACTGGTGTGCGGCCGACAGCAGGGCTGATGCTATCTCCGCTGCGCGTTCGGCGCCGCGGCGGCGCTTCTCGTCGGTGGCGGATATCCGCGCCGCCGTTGCCTTACGATCTTCGGCCGTCCGCTCCCGGCTGGATAGCCAGACCGTCTCTTTGTCGCCGGTCTGCCAGTTCCAAGCGGTGACGCGCTCGTCGTCCACAACTATGACGCGGCCGTCGCCCTTGCCCGCCTTGCCGGCCAGCGTGTCGGTCGTCGTCCACTGACCATCACGATAGGACCTTGGCGGACGGATGCCCACGGCCGCGCATGCCTGGTCCATAGCCTCGTTGACAGACAGCCGGTTCACGCTGCGGCCCTCTGTGCATTCCGCCTGCGGAACGCCTTCACCTCACGCTCGATCAAACCCCACTGGTCCTCTCGGAGCGCAGACTGGTCCGCGGATGACAGGTACAGGCCATATGGCAGCTTCGACCCCGGATAGATGCCGCACCAGATGCCGAACGCCCATTTGCGCGCGGCCTCCTGCCCTTTCCGGGTATTCGCGAAGCAATAGCAGAGCGCAGCGTTCCAGATCCCTTTCGGGTCTTTCAGGCACTCGGCGCGCAGGCCCTTCCGCGGCTGGAACGCGTTCTTCAGGCTGACATCGAGGTCGATCAGTTCGCCGTGAACGATCTGGATTTCGCCTCGCTTCGGCCGCTGCCAGCCGCAGCTTGGGCAAGTGTCGGAGCCCGCCTCCATCTGCATGCCGCAGTCCATGCAGAAGTACTGCTGCTTGATCTTCTCTGCCGGCTCACGAACTTCGCTGTCGCGCTTCTCGGCGCTCGACAGTGAGTCTACACCGTGCTCGAACAGCCACGCCGTGTCATTGGCGAAGGCGATGCTGTTGCCGCTGTGGTCGAGCCATAGCCCAAACTCCTTGCCGGGCGCGATACGCATGACCCGACCCATTTCCTGAATGTGCGAAGAGAACGATTTGCGGTAGGGGCGGCAGGAAATCCCGCAGAGCACGTCCGGAACGTCAAAGCCCTTGGTCAGCACGGCGCAGGAGACGAGGCCGTGGATTGCACTGTCGGGCTTGCTGAACTCCTCGATCTTGTCGCGCCGGTCGGCGTCGGACGCGTCGAGATAGCTGATCTGCTGGAAGTTGTACCCGACCTCGGCAAACTGGCGGCACAACTCCTCACCGTGCAGCACGGATGGAGAGAACACGATGGTCTTCACCGGCCCGCCAAAATGTCGCCGCGTCTGCTCCTCCCAAGTCTGGATGACATCACCAACGATGGTGATCCCGCGAGCGCCGGCATCGTCGTCATCATACTCGCCGGTGAACTTCTTCTTGGCTCCCGTCATATCCGGCGTCACGCACGCCTTGATCTTCAGCGGCGTGAGAAACTTCTCGGCCAAGAGCTTGTTGACCGTCGTGCTGTTGACCAGTCCGTCCCAATGATGGGCCATGCCAGCGGTGAAAGGCGTTGCCGTCAGGCCGATTGTCTTTGCAGGAGCCTTTGCGATCAGCTCCAGCACCGCCTTGCGGACCTCGTGGCACTCGTCCCAGACGATTAGCTGCGGCAGTGCATCAATCTCAAACGTGCGGCGCTCCAGCGTCTGGGCGCTGACGATCTGCACCAGCTTCGACGGGTCTGTCAGTGGATGATCAGCCTGGATGACGCCGTGGTCGATACCGTAGCGCCAGAAGCGACGGCTCGTCTGGTCAACGAGGGTCTTGCGATCCACGATGAACCAAACCCTCGTCTCTTTGGCGATTGCCCCCAGAATGATCTTGATGGCCATCTCTGTCTTGCCGGCGGCGGTCGGCGCGACAAGAATTTGCCGGGCAAGGCCCTGCGCGATGCCGGCTCGCAGCCCTTGTACAGCGTCATGCTGGTATGGGCGCAGGTTGACCGTGGCCACCGAGGAGAGGAGATCGCTCATGCGGCCAAGCCCCTCTCCGCGATCTTCGCCCCTTCGCCAACGAACCAAGCCCAATCGGCTGCATCAGCGCCGCGTGGCGGGTTGGCGAGCATGAGCTTGGTAAGGTAATCGGCATCAGCCCGACGCAATCCGCCGTCATATTGGAGGATGGCTGCCCGCTCCTCGAAAGCGGCCTCATCGCTCAGGAATGCTGCAATGGCCTTGGCATTTTCACGGATATAGGCGGAAGCTCCCTCCGGCAGCTTCGCCGGATTGATGATCTCAAGCCTGCGCCCATCCAGCAGGACATTGGCCCCATGTGCGCGGACACGGGCGATGATCTTGGCGGGGTCAGCCATCGATCTCGATCACCTCGCGACTGGTGTAGCCAAGCTCGATCGCGATCTTCCGCCATTTGTCAGCCGAACGAAGGTTTCTGACCTTTTCCTGGCTCTCGCTCTCGATGCGGATTTTCTGGGCCTCAATGACGCTGTCCCTGCCAGCGATCACGGCAGCGAAGCCGCCCTGCTCGAACTCGGCCTTCATCTCGCGGTAAAGCTTGTTCTCCGCGCGAAGCTCTTCGACTTCACGCTCAAGGGAGGCATTTGCCTCCATCAGTTCAGCGATACGGTCCTCGGCGGTCAGGCCAGCGGCCAATGGGTTTCCCGGCGACCCATTGTTACTGCGGGCGGCGATGGCCTGCGCTCTCGCCGCATCGCGGTCAGCCACGAAGGAAGGGAGCGCTGCGGCATTTTCCTGCTGCTGGCGATCCCACTCAGCCTGCTCTGCCTTGCGAGCTTCCCGCTGCTGTTCCTTCTCGGCGCGCTTGGCAGCGATCGTTTCGGCGACCGCTTCTTCCGGAGCCTGACCGGCGTCCACTTTCGCTCTTATGTCGGCGGTGACAGCGGGCAAATCGTCCTTCACCGCATCAACATCACGCTTCGAAATGGGAAACGCGTTTCCCGTTTTCCCAGTCGCGCCTTGGATGGCTTCTACGACCTCCCCCTTCTCCAGAAGCTGATCGGCCCGTCGCTTCGACATGCCAAACTCGGCCTGCACATAGGCTTCCCATGTCGGATAGCCGAGCGCCTTCCACGCTTTGCCTTCGTGGGCATCGACAAGCAGGTACCAGAGATGGTCAGTCGCTTCCTTGATCTTCTTGGTGAGCTTTTTCGCCTCGGCCTTCGACAATTCCGCCGGCGTCACGTTCGTCATGTGTGTGCTTTCTTCGTAGTGGATCACGCTGCGGCCTGCTTGGCGTCCAGGCGTCGTAGCGCGTGACGCGCATCCGTATGCGTATGGGCGAGGAGGCGGCGCAGTTCGGCCAGCGCCTCGACTACGGTGCGGCCGGAAGCCGTCATGCCGGTATTCGGGTCGCGAACGATGACAGTGCCGTCGGTGGTGCGAATGCAGGGGTAGCCGCTCATGCTGCCCTCCGCAGAGGACGCTGGTAACGGGCCATGAGCCAACTTTGATTGATGCCGGGGACTTTGCGTTCCTCGGCAATCAGGATCAGTCGCCCCCAATAGTGGGGGGCGATGCGGTTGCGCCTCTTCATGGCGGCTGCGGCTTCGAGGCTGACTTCGATGTCATCAGCGAACGCGCGCACCGTCGGCCAACGGCTTATGAGGTCGGAAATTGTTGTCGGTGTGTTAAGCATGATCGTGATCGTACAAAACGAACGATAGCTTCGCAAGCGAAAATCGTACACTATGCACCGTCGATTTCAGCCAGAATGTACGAATGATGAGAGAGCCACGCATTCGCCTTCAGGAGGCTCGTGCAAAAGCCGGGTACGACAGCCCGACCGAAGCAGCGCGCGCTTATCCGAGAGACATCAACCAGAACACCCTGATCAGCCACGAGAATGGCAACCGCCCTATATCAAGGAAGGCGGCTGAAAAGTACGCGCGACTGTTCGGCGTCGAGGCCGGCTGGATCTTGTTCGGCGAGCGCAGTGATCTGGAGTTTCCCGGACTTATCAAAGTGCCGGTCATCTCAATGGTCAGCGCGAGCAACCTGCGCGATCAACCCGGCGTAACCGCGGCAGATATCGAGCGGTGGATTACAGTCGCCGACCTTCCAGCCGGGGATTGGATTGCGCTCGGCGTGGAGGGCGATTCGATGAACCGCGTTGCGCCCGATGGGTCGACCATCCTGGTCAACCGGGGTGACGACAGACTGCTCGACGGCAAATTTTACGTGTTCTCGCTGGGAGGTGGCCAAGCCACGTTCAAGCGCTACAAGCGTAGTCCAGAAATGATGCAGCCGTACTCGACAAATCCCGACCATCTACCCATAGCGATAGGCGAAGACCTTTATGTCTTCGGCCGCGCTCGGCGCGTCATTACTGACCTATAGCCGCCCAAAAATCGTACATAACGCGGTTGAGATTTGGTAATCGTACAAAACGCACTTGACGCTCGCTCCTTCCTTGCCGTACTAAAAGTACGAACCTTCGGGAGCCGACATGCCAGCCCTCGCCAACCATCATTGCCCATACGACCAGCACACGGCGGCCATTGCCGCCATGATATGCGGGCGCGATCGGGACTATGGTGCGGGGATGAAGCTGCTCCTCAATAGATCTATGTCGACGTGCAATCAGATATCAATCTTGCGTTGCTTGTTTACCACCGAGGCATCCTCTCTTCTGTCTCGCTGGTCGTCACGTTCCTTCTTTAGCCGCGCTCTGACTTCCTCCATCTCGCCAAGAATGATGTCAAAGGCTCCGGGGAGGCGCCCACCAACGATTTCTACAAGCAGCCGCTTGTTCTGCGCCTCAAGTTCCGACAAAGCCGCCTCAAGGCGAATCTCAATGTCTTTACATCTCCCTCGAAGGCCATCCGGCAATCCGGAGTTCGGTGCTGCTGCGCGCAACAAAAGCTCCAACGCGCGAATTCCTTCCGCGCTGACCTTAGTCACAGCACTGGTTAAATCATCGAAATATTGGTCAGTCTTCATGCCGACTTGGCACAGCCGCCGTATCGCTTCGCCGCGAGACCTGATCCGGTTCTTGAACATCCAGTCATCGATCGCCTCCAGTTCGGAGGGCGACATCATCGTGACAACCCGCTGGTCCTTCAGCTCCTTGTCGTCATCGGCCATGTTCTAGGGCTCCACTGGATAAACTTGCACAACTTTACAATGAGGCTTGACACAAACCGAGGCGCAGAGCAAGAATGGCAAACATGGTAAACATTGCAAACTTGGAAGATGGTAAACGATCCCTTTGCGGGCTGCGCGGGCTTCGCCTTGTAGTCATGCTCAACGAAAAGGAGGACAGCGAGATACAGGCCTACCGCTTCTCGCGACAGATTGGCAGCAAGGCCGAGGCCATGCGCAGGCTGATCAAGATCGGGCTGGAAGCGGAGAGAATGGCGACGACGGGGGACGAGATTGGCGTCCTGACCCCCGCCGACGCTGACGAGAGCAACACTCACAAGGAGCGCTGCAATGCAGCACGAACATAGTACGTCTTCGCCGGGATTTCTACCGGCCCAAATCGGGAACGCCCCGATCACCATGAGCAGCCGCGAGATCGCGGAACTGGTCGAAACGCGCCACGACAGCGTGAAGCGCACGATGGAGCGGCTGTCCGAAAGTGGCCTAATCAGGTTTACACCGTTGGTGGAAACCTCTCACGAAGGGGCCGGTTCGCGCCCGGTCGAGGTCTATCAGGTCGATGAGCGCGACAGCTACGTCGTCGTCGCCCGCCTCTCACCGGAGTTCACGGCACGGCTGGTCGACTTCTGGCAGTCACACAGAAACATCACGCCTCGCATCCCGACGACCGCAGAAGCATTCGCCAGTGCCTTTACGATGCTGGCAGCGCATGAAGCACGTCAGGCCGAGCAAAGCAGAGCGTTGAAGGCCCTCGACGCCAAAGTCACCGAGGTCGCCCAAGCCCACGTCGTGCTCGACAAGATGCCGAGCGACTGCGAATCGATCGTCTACGTCCGCAGGCGGATGAACAAGACCTACGGGCTCTCTGAGGCTGTTGTCGACAAGGTGATGCGTGACACGCCGTATTCTCCAACGATACGGGCGCTGGTGAAAAACCAGCATGTCGACGCCGACGGCGCTCATTACGCAGGGTTCGCCAAAAAGGAAGTCTCTGCGATCTTCAAGCGGTTCACCGATGAATGCCAGATGGTCAGCGCCATTATGGCTACACATCCTTTCGTCGACGGTCGTTTCAAGCTGGCCGGAAAGGCAGGTGCGTGATGGTGAGCGAGAAGAAGATCGTCCTTCTGCTGGACATCGCTGAGCGGGCGCTTGCCGTCGACCTCTACGAGACAGATCGGAAGTCGAAATACTCGTCGCTAGTGACCGCCTACCAAGCTTGGAAGGAGAACCACGGCGTCGGCCGCGTCGAGCGAAACTCGCCAGAGTGGAAGCGGATGCAAGCTGACACCACGGCCGAGTACGAGCGGTTCTGCGTTGCGCGGGACCAGGAATACAACGCCCGCCGCCGGCTCTCGACAGCGATCCGACGCTACCACGCCGTGTGATCCCGCGCGGCTTCCGGGCCGCGCCTGACATCCAATTCTAACGTGGAGAGCCACGATGAATACGAACGACGCCACGCGGGCGAGTGCTGAAGCTTTGCGTCATCCCTTCATCACATCCAAGCCGGACCTGTCAGCCTTTTCGTTTGAAGATCTGTTTTCGGCATTCGATGCTCTGGGCACCACAAGCGATGTGCTCAACGGCCTGTTGTGCGAACCGCGCTTCTACAGGTCCAAAGAGAATGAGCCTACACGAGCAGGCATCTTGCTGGATGACATTCTGGGCGACATCTACACGCTGCGCGACCACATTCGCGAAGCGGCTATTCTGCGCCCGGCATCAAACCCGGCAGCGATGCAACGTAAGGCGTTCTTCCTCATCGAAGAAGTCGCAGATGGCCTTGCCTCGCCTGAATTCATCGTTGAGCACGTCACTAAAGTGCTGGCCGAGCCGATCGGGGGTGAAGCATGAGCCTCACCCGTCGCCTATTCCTGCGGAGCGCCGCCGCCGCTGGCGCTGCTGGGGCAACTGTAGCCGTCCCGGCCGCATCTGCGCCGGAGACTGCCATGTCACCACTCCCGCAGAAGGAAGAAAACCCTGCACTCATCGAGGCATGGAAGCAGTATCGTGCGGCCGAGCAGGACTACATCGACGCCAAAGATGCCCTGGCATGGCTGGCCGACGAATGGAAACACCTGTGGCCGCTCGCCCCGGAAGAACTTCTGGGTGCATGGGGCATGCACAAGCGTGACTGGGGCAGCTCCGAGAAAGATATCCTCGGAAATCCGCTGTTGAGGGACACAAGCGTCCTCACAATGCGGCTCTCCGCGCAGCAACGGGCAGAAGCGGGCCAGCAGTGCTTCGCCGTTAGTTCGGCCGCCGAGCTTCAGAAAAGTTTGGAATTCTGGCGAGAATGGCGCCCGAGGGGACGAACCGAAAAAGCTCTCGCCCGCAATCGCGTTGCGAAGGCAAAAGCGTTGCGGAGGGTTCGACGCCAGCTTCGTCTGGCTCTTCGATATGAGGCCGACATAGCGGAAGTTCGTAAAGCCGCAGGTGTTGAGGCTGCAAAAGCCCGGCTTAAGACATCAGAGGAAAACTTGGATCGCCTAGCTGACCGGGTATCACGAGAACTTCCTTTGACCCTCTATGGCGTGCGCCTTCAAGCTGACGTGCTCGCATACACGTTCGAGCGCTACCGCATTACCACGCGGCGCGGCGGCATCTTCGGCGAGACCATGCGGTTGGTGTGCAACGTCTTGGATGCCACCGAGCATCTTGACGGAAGCTGGTCGACAAGCGGTGCGCAGTTGACGTCCGATGGAGGTGCTGCATGATCCTCCTCCGCATCAAACTGGCGAGCGCCTTCCTGTGGCTTGGCGCTGCGCTCGCCGACCTCATCATGCCGGAGTTCGCTCCGCTCAAGCCGGTGAAGCCGGATAAGCCCGTCACCACCTCATGCCCGGCCGGCTCGATCCTGCTGTCCTGCATCGTCGGCATGGCAATCTGCACGGTGTGGATTGCTATCACGTGGAGGGCGATGGGATGAGCGATGGCCTCGACCTATCGCGCTTCGACTGCCTCATCACCGAGACCGAGGCGTGTAAACGCTATCCGCTACTTCTCAGCCCGCGCGAGTTGCGGAAGGCGCGACAAGATGCGCAGATAGCTTGGACGGAAGGGAAGAAGGGCGTGGTGCTCTACCACCCCGACGACCTTGCCATGTTTTTGAGTTCAAAGTCACGCGGGGTACAGCCATGTCAGCCAGGCTCTGGGAATACGGCGGGTATTGGATCGGATCGGCGAACGGCACCGAAGTCCTTTACGCCTACTGGTACGATGCCGGCCGACGCTCAACGCGTCGCCGATCGCTTGGCACAAAAGTACTCGACCAAGCGAAAGAGCGACTGATCAGCCTTGCGGGCGCGGCCAAGACAGACACGTCGCGCTCGCCAGACCGAACGATGCTCATGGTCGCCCTCGATCACTACTACGATCACGACGTGGCGTCGAAGCCGTCCGCCGAGCAGGCATTCCGCGCCATTGGCCTTATACGGGAATTTCTGGAAGAGAAGATGCTGCCGACCGCCGTCGTTTCGGCCTTCGGCCCGATTCGCCAGCGCGAGTTCATGACGTGGAGCCGTGACAAGTACGAGCATTCGGCCAACACCATCGCCCGCAACCTGTCCGTCGTCTCAGCGGCGTTCCGGTTCGGCAAGCGTGTCGTCGTCATTCGCGACGGGCTTGGCAATGAGCAAGAGATACAGCTTCTGGACATGGCGCCCGATGTCGTGACGCAGGCGCCCCGCGTCGCCGAGCTGCTGAACCTGCCGGCGCCGACGCCGCGGGAGTGGCTACCGACATACGAAGAGTTCGCGCGGTTCATCGACACGATCGACAAGCGCAAGGAGAACCTCTTCCGCTTCGTGATCCTCTCGCTGAACACCTGGGCTCGTCCGCAGACGGTGCTCGACTTTCGCGACAACGAGACGACCGTCAACCGCCGCTTCGGCACGATCGACCTCAACCCGCCCGGCCGGCGCCAGACGATCAAGTACCGGCCGAAAATCAGGCTCACCGACAATCTTCGCGGGTGGCTCGATGTCTGGGCCAAGGACGAGATCGAGGATGGACAGGAACGCGCACCGATGATGTGGGATGGCGCGCCGATCACGGCCATCAAGCGAACGTTTGTGAGGCACGCCGAAGATGTCGGCCTACCCGACATCACGCCGGGGACGATTCGGCACTTCATGGCGACGATGGTTCGCCGTCAGAAGCCGCCTGTCGACAAGGAGCAGCGCGACGTTTGGCTTGGTCACGACGAGAAGCGCACGGCCAACGCGTACGAATCTTTTGACCCGGATTATCTGGCCGACTGCATGCAAGCGACGGAAAACGTCATCGCAGAGTTGCAGGAGCACACGAAGCGCCCGCTATTTGCGTGCAAGTTGCGTGCAAGAGGCCGTTTTGAGGTAGTTGAGGGAGGAAGGAAGGAAGCCTGAAGGCCTTGCATTCCTTGGGTTCGGATGGTGGGCGTGACAGGGATTGAACCTGTGACCCCTACGATGTCAACGTAGTGCTCTCCCGCTGAGCTACACGCCCATCCGACGTCGCGCATACACCATAGGCGCATGCGGGCGTCAATAGATTATCCGTCGGCCATCGCATCGTCACGCACAGGAAGTACGCGGGACGCCGAGCGCGTCGGCTCAGGCGGCCTTCAGCATCCGCTCGACCTCGTTGACGAGGTCGCGCAGGTGGAAGGGCTTCGACAGCACCTTCGCGTCGCGCGGCGCCTTCGAGTCGGGATTGAGCGCCACCGCGGCGAAGCCGGTGATGAACATCACCTTGAGGTCGGGGTCGATCTCGGTCGCACGCCGCGCCAGTTCGATGCCGTCCATCTCGGGCATGACGATGTCGGTCAGCAGCAGCGAAAAGGGCTCCTCGCGCAGCCGTTCGAAGGCGCTGGCGCCATTGTCGAAATCGGATACGTCATACCCTGCCCGCTCGAGCGCCTTCACCAGAAAACGGCGCATGTCGTCATCGTCTTCCGCAAGCAGGATGCGTGCCATTGATGCCTTCCGAACAACAATTCCGGGCGCCGTGACGCCCATGTCCACCATAAGGCGCTATATGCGTAGCGGATGGTAAACATCAAGTGAATGGGCGTGCGGCGGCTGCCCGCCGCAGGCCGTGCCGAGACTGGACACGGCGCCGGCGCGGTGGCACCGTGGCCCCATGCCGCCCTGCAGGACCATCCATGCACGCAACGACTGACTTCGCCTCCGTGCCGCCGTTCGAACTGCGGACGCCGCGCGAGCAGCGCGTGCCCTTCGTCTTCAACTCGCCCCACAGCGGACGGCATTATCCGCCGCGCTTCCTCGCCGCGTCCAGGCTCGATGCCGGGCAGATCCGGCGATCGGAAGACTGCTATGTCGACGAGCTCTTCGGCGGCGTGGTGCAGATGGGCGCCCCGCTTCTGGCCGCCAATTTCCCGCGCGCCTATCTCGACGTGAACAGGGAGCCGTGGGAGCTCGACCCGCGCATGTTCCACGAGCCCCTGCCCCCCTATGCCAACATCCGCTCGCCGCGCGTGGCCGGAGGGCTCGGCACGGTGCCGCGCCTCGTCGGCGAGGGCCTCGACATCTATGCGGGCCGGCTGCACCTCGCCGAGGCGATCGACCGCGTCAACAGCCTCTACAAGCCCTATCACGAGCTCCTGAAGCGGCTCGTCACCGGCACCCATGCGCGCTTCGGCCATGCGGTCCTGATCGACTGCCATTCCATGCCGGCGAGCATCCGCGCCGCCGACACCGGCATGCGGCCCGATTTCATCCTGGGCGACCGCTTCGGCGTGTCCTGCACGCCGGGACTGACGGAACATGCCATCGATCTGTTGAGCGGCATGGGCTACCGGGTGGCGCACAACAAGCCCTATGCTGGCGGCTTCATCACCGAGCACTACGGCCGCCCTGCGCGCGGGCTGCATGCCCTGCAGATCGAGATCAATCGCGGCCTCTACATGGACGAGCGGACCTATCGCCGCTCGGCGTCCTTCGCGGCGCTGTCGAACGACCTCACCGGCTTCGCCGCGCGCCTGATGGATTTTCCCGACCATTATCTCGGCGGCATGCCGCTGGCGGCCGAATAGAAGCAATTCCGGCAAAAGTACGCAGCGGCTTCGCGTCCGGAATTCGCACAAGAGCAAGGCGCTGGAGCATTTCCGCGGTTCTGAGAAAAGCGGCAATGCTCCAGCGCTTCGGCTGATAAAAAAAGACCGCATCGTTGGGCGATGCGGTCAAAGTCTAGGGAGGAAACGCCCAAGGAGGGCATAGACAGCAGAACTGTCTGAGGAAAAGAGTATGTTGCATCGCACAAATGTCAAGTGCGAATTGCATAATTCTAACGCAATCTGAACGAATGCACAAAAATGCGGCATATAGTGGAACGGGTGGGCACGACCGGATGACGGAAATGGCAGATTTCATGCGCAGCCTCGCGGCAGCGGCCGCGGCGCAGACGCTTCCCCGCTTCAGGCGGGCCAACGACGTCGCCAACAAGCTCGCGGCCGGGTTCGACCCGGTGACGGAGGCGGACCGCGAGGCGGAGCAGGCGATTCGCCGCCTCATCGGCGAGAGGTTCCCCACGCACGGCATTGTTGGCGAGGAGTTCGGCCTGTCCAATGCCGGCGCGCGCGAGGTCTGGGTCATCGACCCGATCGACGGCACCCGTGCCTTCATCTCCGGCGTGCCGCTCTGGGGCACGCTGGTCGGCCAGACGGTGGACGGCGACGCGGTCGCGGGCATGATGTCCCAGCCCTTCACCGGCGAGCTCTTCTATGCCGACGCGGGCGGCGCGCATTACGAAGGCCCGGGCGGCGCCCGCAAGCTGGCCACACGCGCGACGCGCCGGCTCGGCGAGGCGACGATCTGCACCACCACGCCGTCGCTGTTCGGCGACAGCGAGCGCGTCCTCTATGACCGGCTGGAGCGCGCGGTGCGGCTGGCCCGCTACGGCACCGATTGCTACGCCTATTGCATGCTGGCCGCGGGCCATGTCGACCTTGTGGTGGAATCCGGACTCCAGCCCTATGACATCGTGGCGCTGATCCCGATCATCGAAAAGGCCGGCGGCGTCATCACCGCGCTCGACGGCGGCCCTGCCGAGAAGGGTGGCTTCATCGTGGCGGCCGCCAATGCGGAGCTGCACGAAGCAGCGCTGGCGGTGCTGCGCGCGTAGCGACGGTTACGCCGCAGATATGTCCGAGCCCGGCACGAAGGCGTCGAAGGCCGCCAGCACCTGTTCGCGGTAGCGGTCGGCTTCCTGCAGGAGCTCGTGCCGCGCGCCGTCGATCGTCAGCAGCGAGCCGGAGCGCAGCCGCCGCGAATAGGCCTCGATCGCCGGCGTGGACACCACCTCGTCGGCGCCGGCGGCGATGATCAGCGTCGGAATGTGGATCCGGGCGGTGAAATCCGGGTCGGTGGCCTGCCGCATGGCGCGGAGCGCGGCATTCACCCAGGCGACGGTCGGGCCGCCGATGCCGAGCTCGGGATTCTGCGCGTAGATGGCGAGGTTGCGCCGGTAGCGCGCGGGGTCGCTGGTGAGCTTGTTCGCCGCAAGGTCCGCCTGCTCGCGCGATCGGGGGCCGCCGCCCAGATACAGCCTGCCCAGCCCGAGCAGCCGCGCCATGCCGGTGAGCCGCCGCAGCAGCGGCCGCGAGATGGAGGAGCGGCGGAAATCGAGCAGCGGCGCGGTCAGCACCATGCGGCGGACGCGATTGACCATGGCGGGCGCGGCAAGCAGCGCCACCAGCGCGCCGGTTGAGTGCGCCAAGACGAAGAAGGGCGCGCGGCAGTCCGGCAGGACGATGTCGGCGAACAACTGGTCGAGATCGGCGACATAGTGGCGGAAGCTGCGCACATGTCCCTTTTCCCTGTTGCGGATCAGGCGGTCCGATCCGCCCTGCCCGCGCCAGTCGAAGGTGAAGACGCCGAAGCCCCGCGCGGTCAGGTCGCGCGCCGTCTCGTAATATTTCTCGATGCTCTCGTTGCGGCCCTGGAGCAGGACCACCGTGCCCTGCAGCGGCCGGCCGGTGGCCGGGAATATCGCATAGCGTATCTCGACGCCGTCGCGCATGCGCGCCCGGCCGCAGACCGCGCCTTCCGGTATGGGATTGTCGTCGGTGGCGAAGAGGAGGTCGGGCATGTGTCCGCGGCGGTGAGGTTCGCGTCCTGCATAGAGTATTTTGGCGGCGGACGGAATCGTCAGGCCTCGCACAAACGGGGCTGAAAGCAGACAGGCCGGACAGCAGCCCAAGCTCGCTGTCCGGCCCCGTCGTCGGTCCGGGAGGAAGGGACGTTGCACCCGGACCGGCTTCCGTGACGGTGGCGTCTGCCGCCTTGTCCGTATCCGATGCTGGCAGAATAGGCGGCGGCGTGTGAACGCAGGCGGAAGGCGCCATTCATCGCCCGTTCATACACGCACCGTTTTCCTGCGCGGTGCGCGGCCCTTGAAACGCCGCCCGGCAGTTCCCAAATCGTAAAAGCGGTCGCCGATGAACGGGGCCGCTGGCCGCAGGACCGGGCAATCAGCCGGTCCACAGCGCCAAATCGCAAAACTTGTTGCTCGAATGGAGAACAAAACCATGCGTCACGTTGATTTTTCCCCGCTTTATCGTTCGACCGTCGGCTTCGACCGGCTGTTCACCATGCTCGATTCGCTTGGCCAGCCCGAGGCCGCCCAGTCCTATCCGCCCTATAATATCGAGCGCACCGGAGACGATGCCTACCGCATTTCCATGGCGGTGGCCGGCTTCGGCGACAGCGAGATTTCCATCGAGGCGCACCGCAACGTGCTGACCGTGAAGGGCGAAAAGGCCGAGGAGCAGAACGAGGGTTCGGAGTTTCTCTATCGCGGCATCGCCGCGCGCGCCTTCGAGCGCCGCTTCCAGCTCGCCGACCATGTCGAGGTAACCGGCGCGCATCTGGTCAATGGCCTGCTGCACATCGACCTCAAGCGCAACATCCCCGAGGAGATGAAGCCGCGCAAGATCGCCATCGACAGCGCCAAGGGCGGCGCCCGCCAGATCGAGGCGAAAGCCGCCTGACGGACGACGGCCCTCTTTGAACAGCGAAAGGCGGCGCTTCGGCGGCGCCTTTTTGCTGTCTGCCTGCGGCCCTTGTCAGTCGCTGATCGGAACGATCTGCCTGGGATCGATCTGCAGCCAGACCGGCGCGCCCACCTCGAACACGTCGGCCGGCGGCGCCACCACCTTGAATTCCGTCTCGCCGTTGGCAGGCCGGAACAGATAGTCCCAAGTTTCGCCGAGGAAGGCCGACTGCGCGACCGTCCCCTCGAGGCGGATCGCATCGCTGTCGGCCGGACGCGCGGTGGTCAGGCGCATGGCCTGCGGCCGCACCGAGGCGGTGATCGGGCCGCTGGCGCTCGATCCCTCGCCCATCAGCGCGACGGGCACGCTGAAGCCGGCGAAATCGACGCGGTCGTCGCTGCGCTTGCCCGAGATGAAGTTCGTGCGCCCGATGAAACTCGCCACGAAGCGGGTCTTGGGCCGCGTGTAGAGCGCGTAGGGCGTGTCGACCTGCTCCAGACGGCCATTGTTCATCACCGCGATGCGGTCGGACGTCACCATCGCCTCCGACTGGTCATGGGTGACGTAGACCGAGGTGATCTTGAACTCGTCATGCATGCGCTTGATCTCGAAGCGCATCTCCTCGCGCAGGTTGGCGTCGAGGTTGGACAGCGGCTCGTCGAGCAGCAGCACCGCCGGCCGCACCACGATGGCGCGCGCCAGCGCCACGCGCTGCTGCTGGCCGCCCGAGAGTTCCGCCGGGTATCGGTCCGCCAGATGGCTCATCCGCACCACTTCCAGGATCTGGCCGGTCCGCTGCTTGACCTCCTGGCTGCTGAGATTGCGCAGCTTCAGCCCGAAGGCGACGTTCTGCGCCACGGTCATGTTGGGCCAGATCGCATAGCTCTGGAAGATCATCGACATGCCGCGCTTTTCGGGCGGCACCGAGCCGCTCGGCGCCGACAGCACCCGGTCGTCCAGCTCGATCGTGCCGGCGGTCGGGTCGATGAAGCCCGCGATCATGCGCAGCGTCGTCGTCTTTCCGCATCCCGAGGGACCGAGCAGCGAGACGAATTCGCCATGCCTGATGTGGAGGTCGACATCGAGCACCGCATCCACGGAGCCGAAGCGGCGGCCGAGTTTCTTGAGGACCAGTCCGTCCATCATCCCCTCCTGAGCATGAAATCGCGGCCGAGATAGCGCATGCCGATTGCCACCACCGCGACGATGATGAGAAGCAGCAGCGTTCCGAGCGCCGCCAGTTGTTCGAGTTCGCCTTCCTCGCTGAAGTCCAGCAGGACGACGGAGACCACGCGGGTGGTCGGGCCGACGAGGAAGATCGCCGTCGACAGTTCCTGTGCCGCCGGCACGAAGATCAGCAGCCAACCCCCGGCGAGCGTGCGCTTGAGCAGCGGCCCCACCACATGGCGGATGGCGGTCAGCCGTCCGCCGCCGAGCACCCGCACCGCCTCCTCCATCTCGGGATGGATGGCGCGCACGCCGGCCGCGCTGGTCGTGAAGGCGATCGGCAGGAAGCGCGTGACGAAGGCCAGCACGAGGATCAGGTAGGTGCCGTAGAGCCCGACCGGCGGGAGCGCATAGGCCGCATAGAAGCCGATCGCCAGGATGATGCCGGGGATCACGTAGGGCGACACGGCGAGGAAGGCGAGCACCTGGCTGAACGGCAGCAGGCGGCGCTGCACGATATAGGCGATGCAGAGCGCCAGCAGCACGGCGATCGTCGCGGCGGTGATGCCGACGCCGACGCTGGTGATGAGCGCCTTCTGCGAGCTCGAATGCTCGAAGAGCACGTAATAGAAGTGGCCCAGCGTGAAGTTGGAGAGACCGAAGCCGGCGGTCCAGGAGCGGCTGAACGCCGCCAGCAGGAGCACGACCAGCGGCAGCAGCACCGACAGCGCGACGACGAAGAAGCAGTAGCCGAACATCACCCACTTCCAGCGCCCGAGCTTGACCAGGCGCCGTTCGCCGCCCTTGCCGGTGATCGCCGTATAGCCCTTGCGGCGCAGCACCAGACGCTGCATGCCGAGCAGCGCCACGGTGATCAGCAGCAGCGGGATGGAATAGGCCGCCGCCGCCCCCAGCCGCAGCGGGAAGGAGAAGAATTCGGACAGCTGGATCACCACCACCGGATAGCGTGCCGGGATCGAGATCAGCGCCGGCACGCCGTAAAGCGCGATGGCGCCGAGGAAGCCGAGCAGCGCGCTGCCGACGATGGCGGGAAGAACCAGCGGGAAGGTGATCTTCATCGCCGTCTTGACCGGTCCGGCGCCCAGCATGTTGGCGGCGTCCTCCATCTCGGAATTGATCATCTCGAACGCCGTCGAGACGAAGACGAAGACGAGGAAGAAGCCGCCGATCGAGGTGACGAGGACGAGGCCCCAGAAGGTGAACACGTTCACCAGCGGCTCGGTCGCGCCCGAGAGCGAATACCAGATGCGGTTGATCCAGCCGGTGTTCGGGCCGGCCAGCAGGATCCAGCCGACGCCGCCGAGATAGGGCGGCATGATGAAGGCGCCGAACACGCCGTAGCGGACGAAGTTCTTGCCCGGCATGTCGGTGCGGGTGCAGGCCCAGGCCAGCGGCACGCCGAAGAGCAGCTTCAGCACCACCACCGCGGCGCCCATTTTGAGCGTGTTGGTGAGCGCCGTCACATGCCTTTCGCGGCCATAGGCTTCGGCGAAGTTCTTCAGCGTCCATTCGCCCGTCTTCCCGTCCGTGAAGGCGGAGATGAACAGCGTCGACATGGGCGCGACGATCAGGACGATCAGGATGAGCGCGAGGAACAGCCACAGCAGATTGGCGGGCTGGAGCCGCTGCAGCCAGGGCACGCGCGTCCGCGCATCCGCGGCGGGGTTCCAGTCGGTCGATGTCTGTTGCAGGGAGGTCATGTCGCTGGCCGCACTTCCGTTGCTGTGGGCGAAGTCTGCCTGCTGCGGGCCGTCCGCATGTCTGTTGGACATGTGCGCCTCACATGGAGGAGCCATGCGCGGCGGCTGGCAGCGGGCAGCGGGCGGTCGTGGCGGGAGCCGGATCGCAAATCGCGATCCGGCTCCCTGAGCATCAGATTCCGAACGTGTCGCGGAACTTCGCCTGGACCTCGGGCACCTTCTCGACGCCTTCCTCGGCGGGAATGGCGATCAGCTTGAAGGTGTCGAGCGGCACGCTGGTCTTGGAGGGCTCGACGTCGGTGCGCAGCGGATAGCGCTCCGTCTCGGCGAATATCTGCGAATTTTCCTTGGACAGGAAGAATTCGGCAAACAGCTTCGCCGCGTTCGGGTGCGGCGCGGCCTTCAGGATCGCGGTGGCGCTCGGCGGCATCAGCGCGCCGTCCTTCGGCAGGACCTTCTCGACCGGCGCGCCCTTGAGCACCTCGTCCTGGAGCACCATGGTGAGCGGCGCGATGGCGACCTTGCGCTCGCCGGTGACGACGAGATTGTGGCCGTCGGCGACGGAGCGGCCGATCTGCGGCTGGTTCTCCTCGAGCTTCTCGAAGAACTCCCAGCCGTAGAGCTTCTCCATCAGCACCGTCCACAGGCCCACGCTGCCGGAGAAGCCGGGATGGCCGATGGCGATCTGGCCCTTCCACTTCGGATCGTAGAGGTCGGTCCAGTTGGTCGGAGCGTCCTCCTTCTTCACCAGCTTGGTGTTGTAGACCATGATGATCGGCGAGATGCCGGAGATGAACCAGTTGTGGTCCTTGTCGCCGGCGTCGCGCATGACCGGCACCATATATTGCATGTTCTCGGGCTCGTAGGGCTCCAGCGCGCCCTGCTCCTTCAACTGCACCATCTGGCCTTCGTCATTGGTCGAGGTGACGTCGGCCTGCAGCGCGCCCGCCTGCAGCTCCTGCTGGAGCCGCTGGAACACCACCTGGCCCGAGGCGCGGACCGGATTGCAGGTCACGCCCGGATATTTCGCGTTGAAACCGGCGCAGGTCTTGTCGGCATTCTCGGTCGTGGTCTGCGAAACGTACCAGGTGACCGAGCCTTCCTTCTTGGCCGCCTCGTAGAGTTCCTTCTCATGCGCCGTCATCTCGGCGGACGCGACGCCCGTCATCAGCAGCATGGCTGCCGAAGCTGCACCCGCGAAGCGGGACAAGCGAATTCTATCCATGTCTTCCTCCCGAAATTGGCCCGGCTCTTCATGCCGGAAAGAGCGTTGCGCGCTCTTGTATACGAACTTACCTAGATTGTACCGCTTATCAAGTTAATTGTATCCGGCACTAGAGCGCGTCGGCCATGCCTGCCTCGATCGGGCGAATGGCGGCGAGGAAATCGCTGAAGAATTCGCCCTGGATCACGATATGCGAGCGCATCGCCTCCTGCGCGCGCTGCGGATGGTGGTCGCGTATGGCGTCGAGCACGTCGGCATGCTCCGACAGGGAGCGCCCGACGCGCCCCGGCACGCGCAGCTGAAGCCGGCGATAGGGCCGCAGCCGCCGCTGCAGCGTGCTGGCATGTTCGGTCAGGAACGAATTGCCGCTCGCCTCGTAGATCAGCCGGTGGAACAGCTCGTTGGCATAGTAGTAGTCGTCGGAATTGCCCTTCTCGCCGGCATCCTGGCAGGCCCGCTGCGCCTCGGCGAGCTTCGCGAACTGCTCGGGCCGGATACGGCGCGCGGCGAGCCGCGCGCACATCGCCTCGAGCTCGCCCGCCACCTCGAACATCTCGACGATCTCGGTCACGGAAAGCTGGCTGACGAAGGCGCCGCGATTGGGCACCATCTTCACCAGGCCCATGGTCGACAGCTGGATCAGCGCCTCGCGGATCGGCGTGCGCGACACCTGATGGCGCGCGGCGAGCTTGGCTTCGTCGAGCCGCTCGCCCGGGGCGTAGAAGGCTGTAACGATATCCTGCTCGATCGCGTCGCGAACGGTCGTCTTGCCCTGTTTCGGCTTGGCCTCGATGTTCATCTGCTGCGGACTTTCCTGTTATCCCATCGCGGAACCTTGCGTTGCAGGCAAAGGCAACTCAAGACGCCCGGCGTGAACCCGCAAGATAATTTGTCAGCCGACTCAGCGCCATTCGTCGACGGAGACCGTCGTGCGGTAATGCGCGCCGTAGATCTGCCAGTAGCCGTTCGCCTCGCCGCCGACCACGACCACGTTGACGCTCTTCGGCTCGAAGACGCGGATGAGTTCGTCCTTGCCGGCCTTGGCCTTGGTCGCCAGCGGCTCCTCGCCGAAGGTCGCGCGCGGATAGATGTAGTTCTGCACCAGCTGCAGGTCCCAATAGCGGCCCGCCGGCATTTCGGAGAGCTCCGAGATCACCTGCTGCAGCTTCTCCTTGTCCACCGCGCCCGCCCGGTCGACGAACTGGCGCGCGCAGATCGGATCGAGCACCAGCAGCGGCGAGGTGATGGCGTCGGTGCCGAGCAGCATGTCGCGCACGTGCTCGCGCCAGTGTTCCTTGCGCAGGCCGAGGCTGAACGTGGTCGAGCGGCAGCCGTGGAAGATGCTGACCGTGCTCGCATCCTTGTCGAAGCCCTTCTGGACGTGAAGCGGCTCCCAGGGGCTGCGCTCCTCGTTCTCGGCGAAGGTGAGGCTGTTATAGGTGTAGTTGCTGCCCAGCGAGCCCATGAAGGTCTCGCCCGGAACCGAGCCGCCCTGCAGGTTCTGCGACAGCAGGCTGTAGGCGCGGCCGATGGTGGCATTGGCATGGCTGTAGGGGCCGAGCGCGCCGATGCCGCAATTCATGCCGATCTCCTTGCGGACCGGCCCGTTCACCACCGCCATCGCGGCGGCGGAGCTGGAGGTCGAGCCGCGCGCCGAGACCTGCGCATGGGCGATGGCGAGGATGACCGGGAAATATTCCGGGCTCGCGCCAGCCATGACGGCGTTCACCGCCACCTTCTCGACCGTATATTCCCACATGCCGCGATTGGTGGTGGGCTGCATCTGGCCGACGACCTCGTCGGGCTTGCGGCTGGTGGCGGCCAGCATCGCGGCGACCTTCTTCTCGGTCGGCAGGATGATCGGCAGCTTGTCGGTCCAGTTGTTGCGCAGGAAGGTCGCGTGCAGCGCCTCCTCGGTGTCGGGCTCCACCAGGCGCGGCGTGCTCGAGCGGTCGAACTGGTTGTCGGCAGCCGCCGGCAGGCCCTTCGTCAGGCCCTCGATCACCTCCTGCATCACCGGCCGGCCCGAAATCGGGTTCGTGCCCTCGACATAGGCGCGCAGTTCCTCATGCGTCTTGCCCATGACCGGCTGCGGAACGAAGACCAGCGCGGCCTGCGGCAGGCCGGCCACCTTGGCGACCGACTTCACCACCTTGTCGAACTTCTCCGTGTGGATGGCGACGGCGGGCACGTTGTACTTCGTCTCGAGCGTGATCGCATGGGTGGAGACGGCAGGCGCGCAGGTGCTGCAATGGCCGACGCCGACGATCGCCGCATGGCCCTCGCGCTGGATCTCCTCCCACAGCTTGGGGTCGTCCTTGGCATAGGTGGAGGCCATGGAGCGCAGCCGCAGTTCGACATCGGGCATGTTGCGGCCGAACCAGGCCTGCACTTCCTTCAGCAGCTCAATGGAATCGTCGAAACGGCTGTCGACCAGATAGATGACCTTGCCGGAGAGGCTGGCAGGGCGCGGTGCGGGCTGCTTCTTCGTCACCTTGGGCGGATAGCCGACCGGGTTGTGGACGGAGATCAGCGGCTCCGATTTCGCTTCGCCTACCTTATCAAGCATCGCATCCTCCGTCTGGCCGTCCTGACGGCCTTTTCGCATACAATCCAACTTTATACGTATACACTACCGCGCGCAACTATTCGGCGGCTGCGGCGGTGAAGCTGTTGGCGAACTGCTCGCGCAGCAGGTTCTTCTGCACCTTGCCCATCGTGTTGCGCGGCAGCTCGGCGACGAATGCGATCTTCTTCGGCCGCTTGTAGGACGCCAGCCGACTCTCCAGCGCACGCGCGATGTCGCCTTCGCCGAGCGTCGCGCCCGGCTGCAGCACGATCGCCGCCACGATGCCTTCGCCGAAATCGGGATGCGGCACGCCGATCACGGCGCTTTCGACCACGCCCGGCAGTGCGTCGAGCTCCATCTCGACCTCTTTCGGATAGACGTTGTAGCCGCCCGAGATGATCAGGTCCTTGCCGCGGCCGACGATGTGGACATAGCCGTCCGCATCCACCTTGCCGAGGTCGCCGGTGATGAAGAAGCCGTCCTTGCGGAATTCGGCGGCGGTCTTCTCCGGCATCTGCCAGTAGCCCGAGAACACGTTCGGCCCGCGCACCTCGATCATGCCGATCGCATCCGTCTCCAGCCTGTCGCCGGTTTCGGGGTCCACCACGCGCAGGTCGACGCCCGGCAGCGGGAAGCCGACCGTTCCGGCGACCCGCCCCCCGTCGTAGGGATTGGAGGTGTTCATGTTGGTCTCGGTCATGCCGTAGCGCTCGAGGATGGCATGGCCGGTGCGTGCCTCCCATTCGCGATGCGTCTCGGCCAGCAGCGGCGCCGAGCCGGAGACGAACAGGCGCATGTGCCGCGTGGCTTCCTTGTTCAGCCCGGGATGCTGGAGCAGGCGCGTATAGAAGGTCGGCACGCCCATCAGCGCCGTGGCGCGCGGCATGGCCGCCATGATCTGGTCGGGATCGAACTTCGGCAGGAAGATCATCGATGCGCGGGCGGCGAGCACCACATTGGTGGCCACGAACAGGCCGTGCGTGTGGAAGATCGGCAGCGCATGGATGAGCACGTCGTCGCCGGTGAAGCGCCAGTAATCGACCAGCACCAGCGCGTTCGACAGCAGGTTGTCATGCGTCAGCATCGCGCCCTTGGAACGGCCTGTGGTGCCCGACGTGTAGAGGATCGCCGCGACTTCCTTGCCGCCGCGCTCCGAGGTCTGCGTGAGCGGCGCGGCGGCTGCTGCGGCCTCCGGCAGCGTGCCCTGCCCCTGCGCGTCGAGCGTCAGCACTTTCGCGCCCGCCTCCTGCGCGATCGGCTCCAGCATGTCGCGCTTCCTGGGATCGCAGACGAAGATGGAGGGGCGCGCATCGCCGAGAAAATAGGCGATCTCCGCCGGCGTATAGGCGGTGTTGAGCGGCAGGAAGATGCCGCCGGCGCGCACCGTTCCGAGGTAGAGCGCCAGCGCGGTGACCGACTTCTCGACTTGCACCGCCACGCGGTCGCCCGGCTGCAGGCCCGCCGCGACCAGCGCGCCGCCGATCCGCGCGCACATCTCGGCAAATCCGCCATAGGTCAGGCTGCTGCCGTCGGGATGCGTGATAAATGTGCGTGACGCGTGGGCGAGATCCTTCAGCAGTGCGTCGTACAGATTGCCGGTCATTCGCGATATTCCTCCAGGCGGATGTTCCGCGCCATCTTGCGCATAGACGGCTGCGCTGCAACCCGCCCGGTCTCCGCATAGGCCTCGTGGTTTTTCTCGATGTCGTTCGGGCGGTAGAGATAGTTGACCATCATGCCGTGCGACTGGCGCATGCCGCGCATGGAGCGGTCGCCGAGGAAGTCCAGCCGCTCGACCATCGCGCCGTTGCCGAGATGGAAACGCGCCACCGAGTCCAGCGGCCGCCCGTCGCCGCGCCGCGCCTCCAGCAGGTAGTGCGCCGCCAGCGGCGGCAGCATGTGCTCGGCCCGCGCCAGCGCCTGTTGATCGTCCTGCCAGCCGGGCGCGCCGACGACGGTGCGCGCGATGGCCTTCGCCTCGCCGATGTCGCCCTCCTCTTCCCTCGCCAGCCATGCGGCGAAGCCGGGAATGGGTGACAGCGTCACGAAGGTTTCCAGCCGCGGCAGTTCGCGATTGAGCTCCGCGACGACATGCTTGATGAGAAAATTGCCCAGCGAGACGCCATTGAGGCCGCGCTGGCAGTTGGAGATCGAATAGAAGACCGCCGTCGTCGCCTTCTCGGCCGGGCTGATGTGGCGGTCCTCCGCCAGCAGGTCCTGGATCGATGTCGGGATATGGTCGGTCAGCGCCACCTCGACGAAGATGAGCGGATCGTCCTCCAGTTGCGGATGGAAGAAGCCGTAGCAGCGGCGGTCCTCCGGCTGGAGCCGGCGGCGCAGGTCGTCCCACCCCTGAATCTCGTGCACCGCCTCGTAGCGGATGAGCGATTCCAGGATATTGGCCGGCGTCTTCCAGTCGATCTGCCGCAGCCGCAGGAAGCCGCGGTTGAACCATGACGAGAAGAGGTGGCAGAAATCGTCGTCGACGGGCTTGAGCTGCGGTTCGGCGCGCAGCATGTCGAGCAGCACCTCGCGCATCTGCACCAGCGTCGCCGTGCCGCCCGGCGCGAAATTGATCCGCCGGAACAGCTCCTGCCGCCGCGGCTCGGACGCCGCGTGGAGCGCGCCCGCGGCAGCCGCGTCGGGCTCGGTGCGATAGGCCTCCACGACCTTGTCGAGAGCGGCGGTATCGACGCCGAAATCGGTCAGCAGCAGGCGCAGGAACTCCTGCCGGCGCTCGAGCGGGGCGGCCGCATAGGCCTTGACCATGCTTTCGGCCAGCAGGGCGCCCGAAACCTCGCCGCGCCGCGACAGGATCAGTTCCGCCAGCACCGCCAGATCGCTGCTCGTCGCGCTTGCCGGCAGGCCCAGCAGCGCGCGGCTGCGCCCGGAAAGATTGCTGATCAGATCGGCGATGAGAGGTGGAACCTCCCAGATGCCGAAGACACGCTCACCGGTTCTGCTCATCTCACTCTCCTGATCATTGCATACGGTAGGAAGCCGATCGTATGCAAGAGGAGTGCACCAAAAGATGACGGATGAACCGCCTCGCGACAAAAGGCAGCCGCATGAACGCACGAATCGCCTCCGCGGTTGCCGTCGCGCCGCAGCGCATTACACAGATTTAAGGTTACAGCGGCTTCACTTTCAGCCATGTCTTGCGGGCTCGGCAGCGATGCCGGGCCGTTGCGCTGCGTCCCGATTCCAAGGCAGGTGCCGTTTGGCGCCCTGGCGACCGGATGCCTCGCAGCGACGTGAACTTGCCATCCGCTCATACCGGAGAGCCGTATGTCACTTTGGAAGCAACTCGTCCTGCTCGTGATCGTGGTGCTGGTTGCCGCGGGCCTGTGGGTACGTTTCTTTCCAGGCGCCGGCGACGTGCTTGCCCGTTTGGGGCTGGACTGGCTGCCCGTCGCCGCGGCTCCCGCGCCGCAGCATGCGCAGGGCCGGCAGGCAGGCCCCGGACAGGGCGGTCCGGCCCAGGCGCTTGTCGTGGCCCAGCCCGTCTCGCGCGCGACGATCAATGACAGGCTGATCGCCATCGGCAGCGGCCGCGCCAACAATTCCGTCGTCGTCTCCCCCGTCGTGACCGGCAGGCTGACCGAGGTGCTGGTCCAGTCCGGCGACCAGGTGCAGCAGGGCGACGTCATCGCCCGCCTCGATTCGGATGCCGAGGAGATCGCCGTCGATCGCGCCCGCATCGCGCTGGACGACGCCAATGCGCGGCTCGCGCGCGTCACCGCGCTGGCCTCGTCCAACACCGTCACCGCCGTGCAAAGGACGGACGCTGAACTCGCCGTGCGCAATGCCAGCCTGGCGCTGCGCGACGCCGAGCTCACCCTGGAGCGCCGCTCCATCCGCGCCCCGATCCCCGGCGTCGTCGGCATCATCGGCGTGACGCAGGGCAATTACGTGACCACGCAGTCGCAGATCCTCACCATCGACGACCGCTCGCGCATCCTGGTCGATTTCACCGTGCCGGAGCGCTTCGCCGCGCAGCTGCGCGTCGGCGACGCGATCTCGGCCGCCTCCGTCGCGCGTCCCGACCAGGTCTATGCCGGCGAGATCTCCGCGATCGACAACCGCATCGATGCCGCCAGCCGCACGCTGCGCGTCCAGGCGCGCATCACCAATCCGGCCGACACGCTGCGGGCCGGCATGTCCTTCCGCATCGAGATGCGCTTCCCGGGCGACAGCTTTCCCGCCGTCAGCCCGCTGGCGATCCAGTGGGGCACCGACGGCGCCTATGTCTGGAAGATCGAGGCCGGCAGCGCCAGGCGCGTCCCAGTCCGCATCATCCAGCGCAACACGGACAGCGTCCTCGTCGACGCGAAGATCGCCGAGGGCGAGATGGTGGTGACCGAAGGCGTGCACGCGGTGCGCGAGGGCGGCTCCGTCGCCATCGCGGTGGCCGACCAGCCCTCGGCGGCGCCGGGCGGCACGTGATCGCGATTCGAACGGAGCAGGTCCGACAGTGAACGAGCAGGACAACAACGGCGCGTCAAAAGGCATCACGGCGCTCTTCATCCGCCGCCCGGTGCTGGCCTTCGTGCTCAACGTCCTCATCATCGTCGCCGGCCTCGCCGCGCTTTTCGGCATCGAGGTGCGCGAGCTGCCCGATGTCGACCGGCCGGTGATTTCGGTCAGCACGACCTTCACCGGGGCCTCCGCCGAGACGATCGACCGCGAGATCACCGCGGTGATCGAGGCGGCGATCTCGCGCGTCGCCGGGGTGAAGGCGATCTCCTCGCAATCCTCCTTCGGGCGCAGCCGCATCACCGTCGAGTTCAACGACGGCGCCAATATCGACACCGCCGCCTCGGACATGCGCGACGCCATCGGCCGCGTCCGCAACTCGCTGCCGGACGATGTCGACGAGCCGCGCATCATCAAGGCCGACGCGGATTCGCAGGCCGTCATGCGGCTGGCCGTCACCTCCCCGACGCGCTCCGTTCAGGACATGACGGTCATCGTCGAGGATCAGGTCGTCGACGCGCTCGCCGCCGTGGAGGGCGTCGCCGACGTGCAGCTCTTCGGCGACCGGCAGAAGGTCTTCCTCATCGACATCGACCAGTCGCGGCTTTCCAGCCTCGGCCTGACCGTGGTGGACGTGCGCGACGCGCTGGGCACCATTGCCTTCGACACGCCGGCCGGCTCGCTGACCAGCAACACCCAGGACCTGATCGTGCGCGCCACCGCCGCCGTGACGACCCCGGAAGCCTTCGAGAACCTGATGATCAACGCGACGACGCGTCTGGGCGATTTCGCCAATGTGACGCTCGGCCCGGATGTCGGCCAGTCGCAGCTGCGCGCCAACGGCCAGACCGGCATCGGCATGGGCATCATCCGCCAGGCGCAATCCAACACGCTGGACATTTCCGAAGGCGTGCGCGCCGCGGTGGCCCAGCTCTCCCAGACCCTGCCCTCCGACATGAAGATCGTGATCACCGGCGACGACGCCGCCTTCATCGACGGGGCGATCCACGAGGTCGAGATCGCGCTCGGCCTTGCCGTCTCGGTGGTGCTGCTGGTCATCTTCCTCTTCCTGCTCGACTGGCGCGCCACGCTGATCCCCGGCCTGGCGATGCCGGTCGCGCTCATCGGCACGCTGGCGGCGATCTATATCGTCGGCTTCTCGGTCAACATCCTGACGCTGCTGGCGCTCGTGCTGGCCACCGGCCTCGTCGTCGACGACGCCATCGTGGTGCTGGAGAACATCGTTCGCCGCCGCAACGAGGGCATGGGTCCCCGCGCCGCCGCCGTGCTCGGCACGCAGGAGGTGTTCTTCGCCGTCATCGCCACCACCGCCACGCTGGTCGCGGTCTTCGTGCCGCTCTCCTTCCTGCCCGGCCAGACCGGCGGCCTGTTCCGCGAATTCGGCTTCGTGCTGGCGATCTCGGTGCTGCTGTCGGCGCTGGTGGCGCTGTCGCTGTGCCCGATGCTCGCATCGCGCATGCTGAAATCAAGCGAGCACCACGAGCATACGGGCATCCTGGGCTCCGTCGGCGGCGCGCTGGCCAACGGCTACCGGCGCGGGCTTCGCTTCTGCCTCGACGCGCCGCTCGTGGCCATCGCCGTGGCGCTGCTCTTCGGCGCGACGGCTGCGGTGCTCTTCCCCACCATCCGCTCCGAGCTCACGCCGCCGGAAGACCGCTCCTCGGCATTCCTGCGCGTCAACGCCCCGCAAGGCTCCAGCCTCGACTACCTCGCCCAGAACATGCGGCAGATCGAGCGGCTTATCCAGCCGCTGCGCGATACCGGCGAGATCACCGCCACCTTCGCCAGCGCCGGCGGCAACGGCCAGCAGAATGTCGGCTTCATGGCGCTGACGCTGGCGCCGTGGAGCGAGCGCACGCGCACGCAGCAGGAGATCCTCGCCGACGTCCAGCAGCGCATCGCCTCCGTGCACGGCGTGCGCGCCTTCGCCTTCCAGCCCAACAGCCTGGGCATACGCGGCGCCGGCAGCGGCCTCCAGTTCGCCATTCTCGGCAACAATTACGCCCGGCTGAACGAGGCGGCGCAGGCGATCCTCGCCGAGATGGAGCGCGATCCGCGCTTCCAGCAGCCGCGCCTGACCAACGACACCAGCCAGCCGCAGCTCTCCGTCGTGATCGATCGCGAGCGCGCAGCAGACCTCGGCATTCCCATTGCCGGCCTCGCCGACACGATGCAGGCGATGCTCGACGGGCGCAAGGTCGGAACCGTCTTCATCGACGACCGCAGCTTCGACGTGAAGCTGGTCTCCACCACCAACCCGATCAACGATCCGACCGATCTGGAGAACATATTCGTGCGCGCCCGCGACGGCCGCTACGTGCCCGTCTCGACCATCGCGACGCTGAGCGAACAGGCGGTCGCGCCGACGCTGACGCGCGAGCAGCAGCTGCGCTCGGTCGCGATCACGTCCGGACTTCGCCCGGACTTCGCGCTCGGCACCGCCTATCAGGTGGCGCAGGACATCGCCCGCACGCATCTTCCGGAAGGCGGCCGCATCATTCCGCTGGCGGAAGCGGCGACGCTGCAGGAAACGTCGGGCGGCATCATGATCATCTTCGGCTTCGCGGTGGTGATCATATTGCTCGTGCTGGCGGCGCAGTTCGAGAGCTTCATGTCGGCGGTCATCATCATGGCGACGGTTCCGCTCGGGCTCGCCTGCGCCATCTTCGCCCTGCTGCTCACCGGCACGAGCCTCAATGTCTACAGCCAGATCGGCCTCGTCCTGCTCGTCGGCATCATGGCCAAGAACGGCATCCTCATCGTCGAATTCGCCAACCAGTTGCGCGACCGGGGGCTCGGCGTGCGCGAGGCGATCGAGCGCGCCTCCAACATCCGCCTGCGCCCGGTGGTGATGACCATGATCTGCACCATCATCGGCGGCGTACCGCTGGTGCTGGCAAGCGGCGCCGGCGCGGAAGCGCGCATTTCGCTCGGCTGGGTCATCGTCGGCGGGCTCGGTCTCTCGACCCTTTCCACCCTCTTCATCACCCCCGTCGCCTACCTCCTGCTCGGCCGCTTCGTGACGCCGAAGACGCACGAGGCGGAGCGTCTCGCACGCGAACTGGGCGACGCCGTGGAAACCGAACGGAAGATGCACGCCGCGCCGGCGGAGTAGGCTCGCAGTCGCATCACGAAAAAGCCCCGCGGATTGACCGCGGGGCTTTTCGTTTCGGCAGCGGATCGGATCAGTTCGCCTTCTCGGGATCGACCCGCGCCACTTCCTTCCAGACGCCGTCCTGAATCTGCGACAGCACGATCAGGCCGCCGCCCTGATGATCGTCGGGGCCGTATTTCACGTCGACGTCGAGGATGGGATCATGGAACGACAGGCTTTCCATGCCCTTCTTGAAGCTCTCCGGCGTCAGCTCCTTGCCCGCCGCCTCGAACGCCTTCACCAGCGTCGTCGCGGCCGCATAGCCGAGCTGCGAGGCCGTGCCGGGAGCCTCGTTGAAGGCGGCCTTGTAGCCCTCGGCCCATTTGCGCAGTTCCTCATTGCCGGCGACGCGCGCTTCCAGATCGGACCAGCCGGCGGCGGCGTAATAGCCTTCCGTCACGCCGCCTGGCACCTTGGCGATGGCGGTGTTGAAACCGGCCGACGAGCCGATGAAGGCGGCTTCGTTCCAGCCGAGCTTCTTGGCGGTGCCGACCGCGACGATGGTCGGCCGCACGGCGATGCCCATGGCGATGATCTGGCATCCCGAGGCGCGCAGCTTCTGGATCGAGCCGACGAAATCCTGCTCGTCGGGCCGGTGGGTCGTCTCGTCGACATATTCGGCGCTGATCTCCTTGGCCACGTCCTTCGCCGCCTCGTTGACCTCGAGGCCGAAGTCCGAGGGGATGTACATGGAGCAGATCTTGGTGGCGCCCTTCTCCTTGGCGAGCATGCGGATGCCTTCCTTCATCTCGCCGTAATAGGTGCCGAGCCCCGAATATTTGTAGGTGATGTCGCCTTCCAGCATCTGGCGCGCCGCCGTGAGCGGCGACACGTTGGCCACCTGTTTGGCCGCCATTAGCGGGAAGCCGGCGATGTTGTGCGGCGTGCCGAGGTTGAGGATCATCGCGAAGACCTTGTCCGCGTTGATCAGCTTGTTGAAGTTCTGCACCGCCTTCGGCACCTGGTAGCCGTGGTCCTCGGCGATGAAGCGGATCTTGCGACCGTGGACGCCGCCCTCGGCATTGACCTTGTCGAACACCTGCTGCGCCGCCTTGATCGCCCCCACATTGAAGGCGGCGAAGACGCCCGACAGATCGCCGTTCGAGCCGATGACGATCTCGCTGTCGCTGACGCCCTGCTGCGCCTGCGCGACGCCGGCCATGCCGGCCGCGAAGGCCAGCGCCAGCATCGAAGTCCTGAACCCGTTCCTCATGTTCTCCTCCATTGTTGAATCCGCACGGCCCTCAGCCGTACATGTCATCGATCAGCCTCTTGTGCTTCTTCTCCACGAAGCTGCGTTTCAGCTTCATCGTCGCCGTCAGCTCGTCGTCCTCGGCGGTGAGCAGCACGTCGATCAAGCGGAAATCCTTCACCTGCTCCACCCGCGCGAACTGGCGGTTGGTCTCCTCCACCACCCCGGCGATCAGGTCGCGCACCTCCTGCGCGGCGCAGAGCGAGCGGAAGTCGCCGAACGGCACCTTGTGGTCCTGCGCGAACTTCTCGACATTCTCCTGGTCGATCATGATCAGGCAGGTGAGGAACTTGCGCTTGTCGCCGATCACCACGGCGTCGGCGACATAGGGACTGAACTTCAGCCGGTTCTCGATCTCCGCCGGGGTGATGTTCTTGCCGCCGGCCGTGATGATGATGTCCTTGGCGCGGCCGGTGATGAACAGGAAGCCGTCCTCGTCGATGCGGCCCAGGTCGCCGGTACGCAGCCAGCCGTCCTCGGTCATCGTCTCGGCGGTCTTGTCGGGCTTGTTCCAGTAGCCGGTGAAGACGTTCGCCCCGCGATACTGGATCTCGCCGTCGGGCGCGATGCGCACCGTGCCGCCCGGCACCGCCTTGCCGATCGAGCCGGTGCGGAAATCCTCGAGCAGGTTCACCGAGATGACGCCGGAGCTCTCGGTCATGCCGTAGCCTTCGAGGATCGGCACGCCGATGGCGCGGAACCAGCGCAGCAGGTCGGGGGAGATGGGCGCCGCGCCGCTGGTGCCGCGCCGCAGCCGGTCGAAGCCCAGCATGCGCCTGAGATTGCGCAGCACAAAGAAGTCGAACACCGGATGTATGAGCCGCACGCCGAGCGGCACGGGGTCACCCGCCTCCAGCGCCACCGCGCGCTTCATCCCCAGTCCCACCGCCATGCGATAGGACCAGCGCCCGAAGGCCGTCGCCTCGCCCGCCATGATGGAGATGCGGCTGTAGACCTTCTCCCACACGCGCGGAACGGCGGTGAACACGTGCGGCGAGACCTCGCGCACATTGTCGAACACCGTCTCCGGGCTCTCGGCCAGATTGACCGTCGAGGCCATGCCGATGGGGATGAAGACCGTGATCAGCCGTTCGAGGATATGGCAGAGCGGCAGGAAGCAGACCTGCTCGTCGGTCGGCTTCACCGGCAGGGACATGGCCGCGCCCGTGATCGAGGCGATGATGTTCTCATGGCTGATCATCGCGCCCTTGGGCTGGCCGGTGGTGCCCGACGTGTAGACGAGGATCGCCGTCTCGCCCGGCGTCGAGCGCGCGACCTCTTCCTCGAACCGCGCCGGCTCGTGCTTCAGCAAGGCGCGGCCGGCGGCATAGAGCTCGTCGAGGAACATGACGCGCTCATGCGCGAAGCCGTGCAGGCCGTCGCGGTCGTAGACGATCACCTTCTCCAGCCCCGGCATCTCGCCGGCGGCCGAAAGATATTTGTCGAGCTGCTCGTCATTCTCCACGAACAGGAAGCGGCTCTGCGAATCGTTCACCAGATAGGCGAGCTGGCTGGCGGAATCGGTCGTGTAGACGCCGGACGCGATGCCGCCCGCGCATTGCACGCCGAGATCGGTGTAGATCCATTCCTTGCTGTCTTCCGACAGGATCGAGACGACATCGCCACGCCGCAGGCCGAGCGAAATCAGCCCGAGCCCGATCAGCCGCGCATGCTCGTAAAAATCGTTCCAGCTATAGGCGAGCCAGATTCCGTAGTCCTTCTCGCGATGCGCGACCTTCCCGCCAAGCTCGCCGCAGCGCTGCACGAAAAGCTTCGCCAGCGTGTCGCAGCCGTCGAAATAATAAGGCCCCTTCGAGAGATCGGCATTGAAGCTGTGGCCGTCGAGCGTGCGCTGGGGCGGGAGATTCTGTGCGAGGGTCATCGCCATGTCTTCTTCTGCTTCCAGCGCTTCTGGGCGCGCTGCGTCTCGCCCTGCACGCCGAGATAGAATTCCTGCACGTCCTTCGATTGCAGAAGGCGCGGCGCGGCGTCGGCCATGACGATGCGGCCGAGTTCCATCACATAGCCGTAGTCGGCCACCTCCAGCGCGACCATGGCGTTCTGCTCCACCAGCATCATGGTCACCTTCTGCTCGCGGTTGAGCCGGCGCACGATGGCGAAGATCTCCTTCACCAGCAGCGGCGAGAGGCCGAGGCTCGGTTCGTCCAGCAGCATCAGCTTCGGCCGCGCCATCAGCCCGCGCCCGATGGCGAGCATCTGCTGCTGGCCGCCCGACAGCGTGCCGGCCGCCTGCCGCCGGCGCTCCGCAAGGATCGGGAAATAGGAGAACACCATGTCGGTGTCGGCGCGCACGCCTTCGGGATCGCGCCGCGTATAGGCGCCCATGGCGAGGTTTTCCTCCACCGTGAGCAGCGGAAACACCTCGCGCCCTTCCGGCACATGGACGATGCCCGCACGCACGACGGTGTCGGGCTCCGCCCCGGCGATGTCGCGCCCGCCGTAGAGAATCTGGCCCTTTTCCGGGTTCATCACGCCGGAAATGGTCTTGAGAAGCGTGGTCTTGCCGGCGCCGTTGGCGCCGAGCACGCTGACGACCTGCCCCTCGCGCACGTCGAGGCTGACGCCGCGGATGGCCATGATCGGCCCGTAATAGCTTTCGAGATTGCGCACCGAGAGCACGGCCGGCCCTGTCTCGGCCGCGGGACGCAGCGGCAGCACCGTGTTCATGCCGGCACCTCCTGCGCGGCCGCCGTGCCGATATAGGCCTCGATCACCTTCGGATGGTTCTGCACCTCCTGCGGCGTGCCCATGGCGAGCATCTTGCCGTCGGCCAGCGCCAGCACCCGGTCGCTGACGGAGGAGACGAGGTGCATGTCGTGCTCCACCATCACCACGGTGATGCCCATCTGCGTCTTGATGTCCTCGATCCAGAAGGCGACGTCCTGCGTCTCTTCGACCGACAGGCCGGACGCCGGCTCGTCCAGCAGCAGCAGCCTCGGCTCGATCGCCAGCGCACGGCCCATCTCCACCACCTTGCGCACGCCGTAGGGCAGGCCGGCGATGTATTTCTCGCGGTAGGGCTGGAGGTCGAGGAAATCGATCACCTTCTCCACCGCCGCGCGATGCCGCCGCTCCTCGCGCCGCACGAAGGGCGTGAACAGAAGCTCGCCGACGAGATTGCCCTTGCGGTGCCGGTGGCGGCCGACGAGCAGGTTCTGCAGCACGGTGGCCTGGTCGAAGAGTTCGATGTTCTGGAAGGTGCGGGCGATGCCGAGCCGCGCGATGGCATGGGCCGGCCTGTCGAGGATGCTGCGTCCCGAAAAGCGGATGTCGCCCTCGGCCGGATCGTAGAAGCGCGAGATGAGGTTGAACAGCGTCGACTTGCCCGCGCCGTTCGGCCCCACCAGCGCGAAGACCTCGCCCTCGCGCACCTCGAACGAGACCTTGTTGACCGCCGTCACGCCGCCGAAGCGCAGCGTCACATCGTCGATCTCGAGCAGCGCCGTCACCGCATCCGCTCCGTCTTCAGATAGCTGCGCTGCCGGCGGAACATGTCCTTGCGATAGAAGGGGAACAGCTCGAACCAGGTGCGTATCTTCACCCAGCGGCCGTAGATGCCCATCGGCTCGAAAAGGATGAAACCGATCAGGATGAGGCCGAAGATTGCCGTCTCCAGTCCCGGTATCGCCACCGATCCCATGCCGAACGCGCCCGCCACGATGTCGCGCGAGATCGCGATGGCCTGCGGCAGCAGCGCCACGATGGCCGCGCCGAAGAAGGCGCCGTGGATCGAGCCAAGCCCGCCGATCACGATCATCAGCAACAACTGGATCGAGATGATGATGTTGAAGGTCTCGTTGTTGAAGATGCCGGCAAAGTGCCCCATCAGCGCACCGGCCAGCCCGGTGATGCCGGCCGAGATGCCGAAGGCGACCGCCTTGGTGCGCGCCACGTTGACGCCCATGGCGCGCGCCGAGACCTCCGAATCGCGCACCGCCGCGAAGGAGCGCCCGAGCGGTGCGCGCAGCAGGTTGCGGTAGAGGAAGAGCACGAAAAGCGTCACCGCCAGCACCAGCCAATAGAACAGCGCCGGGTCGCCGTAGCGGTTGATCGTCAGGCCGAAGAGCGAGATGTCGGGCGCGAACAGACCGACCACGCCGCGCGTCAGCGGCTCGGCGATGACGATCAGGTCGTCGGTGAGGATCGCCAGCGCCAGCGTGCCGATGGCGAGGTAGATGCCGTGCAGGCGCGTCATCGGCAGGGCGATCACGAAGCCGGCCAGCGCCGCAACCAGCCCCGCCAGCGGGAAGGTGACGACGAAGGGCAGGCCGAGATCCACCTGCATCAGCACGTTGGCATAGCAGCCGACGGCGAGGAAGGCGGCATGGCCCAGGCTCGCCTGCCCGGACTGGCCGACGAGGATCATCAGCCCCATGCCGGCGATGGCCCAGATCAGCATGTTGGTGAACTCGCCGACCCAGAACGTGTCGAGCAGCAGCGGCAGCGCGAGCGCCAGCACCAGCAGCGCGATGTACCAGCCAGCCTGCGCGCGGTGGCGGAACATGTCGATGTCGGCGTCGTAGCTCGTCTTGAAGACCGTCCGCATCGGCTCACACCTTCTTCGCGTGGATCTGAGCCAGGATGCCGTGCGGCCTGAAGATCAGGATCAGGAAGAGCAGCAGATAGGGCATGATCTGCGAATAGCCGGACGCGATGTAGCGCGCCGCGAAGGGCTCGATGAGGCCGACGATGATGCCGCCGAGCAGCGCCCCCGGCAGCGAGCCGAAGCCGCCGATCACCGCCGCGGCGAAGGCCTTGATGCCGAGCAGGCCGACGGACGGCTCGATCGAGCCCTTGGAGGCGAACAGGATGCCGGCCACCGCCGCCACCATGCCGGCCAGCGCCCAGACCAGCGAGTTCAGCCGCTTGACCGGGATGCCCATGTAATAGGCCGCGAGCTGGTTCTGCGACGCCGCCTGCATGGCGAGGCCGAGCCGCGTGCGGTTGAAATAGAGGTAGAGCCCGCCGGTCAGCACCACGGTGGTGAGGATGACGAATATCTCGTCCAGCCCCAGCACCACGCCGCCGAAGCGCACGTCGCGCCCGGCCAGCGGCGAGTCCAGCGAGACCGGCTGGTGCCCCCAGATGAAGCCGGCGACGAAGCGCAGCACGAAGCCGAGCGAGATGGTGAGGATCACCACGGCGATCTGCGACTGGCCGAACATGCGCCGCAGCACGGCCACTTCGAGCGCATAGCCGAACACGCCCATGATGCCGATGGCGATGGGCACGGAGAGCCAGAAAGGCAGGCCCATGAATTCGGCATTCGTCAGCCCGAGGCAGACGAATGCGCCGAGCATCATGAAGTCGCCCTGCGCGAAATTGACCTGCTCGGTCGCCTTGTAGATCAGCACGAAGCCGAGCGCGATCAGGCCGTAGATACAGCCATTCGCCAGCCCGCTCACGACTAGCTGCAATACGTCCAAGACGTATCTCCTCCCGTTCGCCGCGCGATCTTCCGCCGCGCTGGCAAATCACACTCTATCGTTCGGCAGAGGCTTCGCAAGCCTTCTACGACGATTGTCTATGGTCGTATGAACACCTTGCCGTTCGGCAGCGCGAGTTCCTGCGCGACGCGCGCCATGGCCTCGTCGAGCGGCACGACCGCCGTCACGTCGGTGCGCCAGCGCCCGTCGGCAAAGCGGCGCTGCGCCTGCGTGACGGCCGCGGCCCGCTGCTCCGCGCTCGCCCGGCGCATCCATTCCGTCAGCCAGAAGGATTCGACGCGCTTGTCCTGGAAGATGAACTGGCCCGGCTGCTGGATCACCGTCTCTGCCGTTTCCATCTGCCCGTAGATCACCCAGCGCGAGCGCCTGCCCATGGCGTGGAAGGCGGTGGAGGCATGCGGGCCCGTGATGGCATCGAGCAGCACGCGCGGCCCTTCCGCCTTGCAGAGGGCGGCGATGCGGGCGGCGAAGTCGGGCGCGTTTCCGTTCAGCACATGCGCCGCGCCGGCCTGTTCGAGCAGCGGAATCTGGTCGTCGCGGCGGACGATGGCGATGGCGCGAAAACCCTCGTCGCGCGCGAGGCCGATGATGAGCTTGCCGAGCTGGCTGGCGCCGGCGGTCAGCACGAAGCTCTTTTCGCCTTCCTCGCGGACGATGTCGAACAGCGCCAGCGCCGTCAGCGGATTGACGATCATCGCCGCCGCATCCTCGTCGCGAAGCTCGGGGATGACCGGGATGCAGCCCCGCGCCTCGGCCACGGCATATTCGGCCCACGCGCCCCAGTCGGAGCGGCCGGTGGCGAACGCCACACGCTGGCCGATGAGCGCCTGCGCCGCCGCCTCGTCGCCGCCAGCCACGACCTCGCCGACGCCCTCGAAGCCCGCGGGCCGGTCCTTGCGGCGTGGCTGGCCGTAGAGCCCCTTCACGAACATCACGTCGGACGGATTGATCGCCGCAAGATGCACCCTGATGAGAACCTGGCTCGGCCCCGGCTGCGGGACTGCAATCCGCCCCGCCGCCAGATAGGGCTCCATCGCCTCCAGCGCCGTGCCGCTGTGTTCGGCAGCATAGCCGTCATTGGTAAGCAGGAGCGCACGCATCTCGCCGGGGACAGCCATCCTATTCTCCATCGCCGCGCCTCAGATCTTCTCCTGCGTGTATTTGCGCAGTTCCGCGCGCGCCACCTGCATGCGGTGGACGGCGTCAGGTCCGTCCGCCAGCCGCAGCGTGCGCAATTGCGTCCACTGCCTCGCCAGCGGCGTGTCCTGGCTCACTCCCTGCCCGCCATGCATCTGCACCGCCTCGTCGGTGACCTTGAGCGCAGCGCGCGGCGCGGCCACCTTCACCGCGCTGATATAGGGCGCGGCGGCGCGGGCGTCGCCCTGGTCCATCATCCATGCCGCCTTGAGGCAGAGCAGCCGCGCCATGTCGATCTCCATCCGGCACTCGGCGATGATGTCGTAATTGGCGCCGAGCTTGGCCAGCGGCCGGCCGAACGCCTCGCGGCGCAGCGAACGCCGGCACATCAGCTCCAGCGCGGCCTCCGCCTGACCGATGGCGCGCATGCAATGATGGATGCGGCCCGGCCCCAGCCGGCCCTGCGCCACCTCGAAGCCGCGCCCCTCGCCCAGCACGAGATTCCCGGCAGGTACGCGGACATCCTCGAAGCGCAGATGCATATGGCCGTGCGGCGCGCCGTCGTCGCCATAGACGGTCATGGCGCGCAGCTTTGTGATTCCGCGCATGTCGGCGGGCACGAGGATCATCGAATGGTGCTGGTGCTTCGGCCCCTCGCCCGAGGTGCGCACCATGACGATGAACAGCTTGCAGCGCGGATCGCCGGCGCCGGACGACCACCATTTCTCGCCGTTCAGAACATAGTCGTCGCCGTCGCGCACGCAGCTCATCACGATATTGGTCGCGTCGGAGGAAGCGACGTCAGGCTCGGTCATCAGATAGGCGGAGCGGATCTTTCCATCCAGCAGCGGCTCCAGCCATCGCCGCTTGTGCTCGGCCGTGCCGTAGCGCTCCAGAACCTCCATATTGCCCGTGTCGGGCGCGGAGCAGTTGAACACCTCGGCCGCCAGATGCGCCTTGCCCATCTCCTCGGCCAGATAGGCATATTCCACCGTCGTCAGCCCGTAGCCGCGCTCCGAGCCGGTGAGCCAGAAATTCCACAGGCCGCGCTCGCGCGCCTTGGCCTTCAGCCCCTCCAGTATCTCGGTCATGCGCGGCGTGTAGGTCCAGCGGTCGCCGCCCTTGCCGATCTCGGCCAGGAACTCGGCATCGAGCGGCGCGATCTCGTCGCGCACCATGCGCGCCACCTGCTCGTGGAGCGGCTGCACCCGCTCGCTCATGCCCAGATCCATCGCCGCCATGCCTGCCTCCCTTTGCGTCGCCGCCAGTTACCATTATGACAAGACGGGCTGTCAACGCGTCGGCTGCATGGGAGGAATGATGAGCTATCTGGAGGATCTGTTCTCGGTCCACGGCAAGGTCGCGCTGGTGACGGGCGCCGCCACCGGCATCGGCCGCATGATCGCGACCGCTTTGGTGCAGGGCGGCGCACGCGTGCTGATCGCCTCGCGCAAGGCGGAAGCCTGCGCGGCGGTCGCCGAAGAGCTGAACGCGCTCGGCGCGCCCGGCTCGGCGGAAGGGTTCGGCGGCGATGTCGGCACGGAGGAAGGCATCGACGCGCTGGTGGCCGAAGTATCGCGCCGCACCGACCGGCTGCATATCCTCGTCAACAATGCCGGCGTGTCATGGGGCGCGCCGCTGGAGTCCTTCCCCTACCACGCCTGGGCGAAGGTGCTAGGGATAAACGTCGCCGGCATGTTCCACCTCACCCGCCAGTTGCTGCCGCTGCTCGAAAAGGCGGCGACGCATGAGGACCCCGCGCGGATCATCAATCTCGGTTCCGTCATGGGCATTCAGGCGGTGGCGGAAGGCGCATGGTCCTACAACGCCTCCAAGGCCGCCGTGCACCACATGACGAAGACGCTGGCGAACGAGTTCGCGGCGCGGCGCATCACCGCCAACGCCTTCGCGCCCGGCCCCTTCCAGAGCCGCATGACGGCCTTCGCCACTGGCACCGACGAGCAGGCGGGAAAGGTCGGCGCCCGCGTGCCGCTCGGCCGCATCGGCCGTCCCGACGACATCGGCGCGGCGACGCTGTTCCTGTGCGGGCACGGCGGCAGCTACATCACCGGCGCGATCCTGCCTATCGACGGCGGACAGGCCATCGAGCACGGCCTCAATGTCTTCGAAGACCCGTCATGAGCGACCCGCACCAGCTCGACCATGCGGCGCTCGCGCCCTGGCTGGACGCCAACGTGCCGGGCTTCTCCGGCCTGCGCGCCATCAGCAAGTTCAACTCCGGCCAGTCCAATCCGACCTATCTCATCGAGGCCGCGAGCGGAAAATACGTGCTGCGCGCCAAGCCCCCCGGCGCCTTGCTGAAATCCGCGCATCAGGTCGACCGGGAATACCGCGTCATGAAGGCGCTGGCGCAGACGGCGGTGCCGGTGCCCGACGCGCTCTGCCTCTCGCCCGAGGAATCGCCGATCGGCCGGCAGTTCTTCGTCATGCGCTTCGTGGAAGGCCGCATCCTGTGGGACCCGGCCTTGCCGGAAGTCTCGGGAAATGCCGAGCGCGCGGCGATCTACGACGCGATGAACGCCACGCTCGCAGCCCTGCACGATGTCGATCCCGACAGCGTGGGCTTGAGCGATTTCGGCCGGCCGGGCAATTATTTCGAGCGCCAGTTCGTGCGCTGGACCGGGCAATATCGCGCCACCGAGACCGAGCCGCTGGACGACATGGAGCGCCTCATCCCCTGGCTGGAGCGCCACATGCCGGCCGATGACGGCCGCGTGGCGCTGGTGCATGGCGATTATCGCCTCGACAACATGATCTTCGCGCCCGCAGGGCCGCGCATCGTCGCCGTGCTCGACTGGGAACTGTCCACACTCGGCCATCCCTATGCCGATCTCGCTTATCAGTGCATGCAGTGGCGCCTGCCCAACGATTCCAGCCTCAAGGGGCTGGGCGGCATCGACCGCGCCGCGCTCGGCATCCCGACGGAAGAGGAATATGTGGCCGCCTATTGCCGCCGCCGCGGCCTTTCCGGCATCGACCACTGGCCTTTCTACCTCGCCTTCTCCTTCTTCCGGCTGGCCGCGATCGGACAGGGCGTCTACCGGCGCGCGCTGGACGGCAATGCCTCGAACCCGGATCAGGCCCGCCCGGTGCGCGAGGTAGCCCGCCAGCTCGCGCAGCTCGGCGCGCGGCTGGTCGACGAGGCCGGGTGAGGCTCAGGCCGCAGCCGCGGCCAGGCGCGGCCCGCGCGTGCGCCACAGCACGATGAGGATCATCGCCAGATTGAGCAGGTTCCAGGCGATGCCGTTGAGGAACGCCGCCGCATAGGAGCCGGTCAGGTCGTAGATCCAGCCCGACATCCAGCCGCCGATGGCCATGCCGATGATCGTCGCCATGACGAGAACGCCGACCCGCTGGCCGGCCTCGTTGGCCGGCATGTATTCGCGCACGATGATGGCGTAGCTCGGCACGATGCCGCCCTGGCTGAGGCCGAAGACGAGCGAGACGACATAGAGCGCCACGAGGCCGTCGAAGGGGATGTAGAACAGCAGCGCCAGCCCCTGCCCGACCGATCCGATGAGCAGGGTGCGCACGCCGCCGATCCGGTCGGCGATCCAGCCGGAGAGGAGCCGGCTGAAGATGCCGCCGAAGAGCATCAGCGACAGCATTTCGGAGCCGCGCGCCATGCCGTAGCCGAGATCGACGCAATAGGCGACGATATGCACCTGCGGCATCGACATGGCGACGCAGCAGCCGAGGCCGGCAATGAACAGCAGCGCCTGCAGCGTGCGGGGCGAAAGGTCGCTGCGCACCAGCGCCGGCGCCGCGCCGCTCGCATCCGTCGCGCCAGCGCCCGGGCGGCTGCCTCGCAGGAGAAGCGTGAGCGGGATCGTCGTGACGGCGACCGTGATGCCGATCGCGATATAGGTCCAGCGCCAGCCCTCCGCCGCCAGGAAGGGCTGCATCAGCGGCGGCCATATGGTGCCCGCCACATAGTTGCCGGTGGCCGCCGCCGCCATGGCAAGGCCACGCTGCCTGAGGAACCAGTGCGATATGTCGGCCACGAGCGGCGCGAAATAGATGGCGGTGCCGAAGCCGATCAGCACGCCATGGGCGAGGCCAAACAGCCAGATCGACGGCGCCAGGCCGCACAGCACGAAGCCGAGCGCGCTGAGCAGCGTTGCCGCCGCGATCGGCCGGGCAATGCCCCATTTGTCGACGAAGCGTCCGAGCACGAGGCTGCCGATGGCGAAGCCGATCATAGTCATGGTGAAGGGTGTCGAGGCCCCACTGCGGTCGACGCCGAATTCGGCCTGGACCATCGGCAGCACCACCACCACGCTCCACATGCCGACATTGCCGATGGTGGCGATGAGCACGGAGATCGCGAGCCGCATCCAGGAATGGCGGCTGTCCAGAACCTGCATGTGGCTGTGCATTATGTTTCCCGATTCGGGTGCGACCTTAGATGGCCGCCTCGCGTCCAGACAGGAACAGTTCCCCGCTGTGGGTGAGCCAGCGTTCCGGCGGGGTTGCATCGCCGCCGCATTTTGACCACAGCCTCCCCGCATCCATCGCGGCGCACCGGAGGCGGCATGCGGAAATTTCTGATCGGGGTCGGGCTCGTCGTGGCCGCCCTCTATCTCTGGAACGCGTCCTGGCTGGCCCCCGCCCCGCAGGGCGAGGGACCGAAGCTGATCGCGCATCGCGGCGTGCACCAGACCTTCGACCGTGACGGGATCGACGACGAGACCTGCACCGCCGAGCGGATCGAGCCGCCGCGCCACCAGCTGATGGAGAACACCATCGCCTCCATGCGCGCCGCCTTCGAGGCCGGCGCCGACATCGTCGAGATCGACGTGCATCCGACGCGCGATGGCCAGTTCGCCGTCTTCCACGACTGGACGCTCGACTGCCGCACGCAGGCCTTCGGCGAAACCCGCGCCCAGTCCATGGCCTATCTGAAGCGGCTGGACATCGGCTACGGCTACACGCCGGACGGCGGCAGGACCTATCCGCTGCGCGGCAAGGGAGTCGGCCTGATGCCCTCGCTGACCGAGGTGCTGGAAGCCATGCCGGACCGCCGCTTCCTGGTGAACTTCAAGTCCAACGAGACCGTCGAGGGCGACCTGCTGGCGGGACTGATTCAGCGCAACCGCACCTGGCGCAATGCGGTGTGGGGCGTCTATGGCGGCACCGCGCCGACGGAACGCGCCGTGCGCCTCATGCCCGACGTGCAGAGCTGGTACCGGCCGGGCCTGCGCGACTGCCTGCTGCGCTACATCGCCCTCGGCTGGGCCGACTACACGCCCGACTCCTGCCGCAACACCAAGGTCATGGTGCCGATCAACCTCGCATCGTGGCTGTGGGGCTGGCCGAACCGCTTCCTCGTCCGCATGCGCGACGCGGGCAGCGAGGTGATCCTCGTCGGGCCATACCGCACCGGCGACCGCGGCGTGGCGGGCATAGACGACCCCGCGCTGATCGACCGCATCCCCGCCGGCTTCGACGGTTATCTATGGACGAACCGGATCGAGGAGATCGGTCCGGCGCTGCAACGCGGCCGCTTCCGGCGTTCCGGCGGGCAGCAATAGGTTCAGCGCTTAGCCGGCGGACGCTGGTTGGTCTTGCCGGCCGGGCGCTTGGCATCGCCCGTCGTCGTCACCGAGACCGGGTCGCTCGCCGGAAAGGTTTCCTCAAGCCCCTCCTCCAGCCGCTTGTCCTCTTCGGTTTTGGTCAGCTGCGCCGCCGGATGCTTCTTCGGCTCCTTCGGCGGCTGGCGCAGTTCCTTTTCCTTGTGGGCGTTCATGGTCGGTCTCCTGCTTCAGGGAGTGACAACGCGGCGCGCAGCGCGCGGTTCCCGCGCCCAAGCAGTGCGCGACGAACGCCCGCCCGAGCGAATTCGTGCTCGCATGCGTGACTTGTTGTGGACAAATCCGCGCCCAGCTGGTAATAGCGCCCGAAATTCGCGGCGCATTCGTCGCGGAGGCGACGGCCAATGGGCTGCGCTATCTCATTGGCTCCGAGCAACAGGAACACCACGTGCAGGTACTCGTACGCGACAACAATGTTGACCAGGCTCTCCGCGCGCTCAAGAAGAAGATGCAGCGCGAGGGTATCTTCCGCGAGATGAAGATGCGCGGCCACTACGAGAAGCCGTCCGAGAAGCGTGCGCGCGAGAAGGCCGAGGCCGTCCGCCGCGCCCGCAAGCTTGCACGCAAGCGCGCCCAGCGCGAAGGTCTGGTCGCCGGCGGCCGCACCGCTGCCGCACCGGCGCGCTGATCGCCTACTTTTCGACCTTTTCCCACGATAGCGAACGAGGCGGGGCGATGCGAATCGCCACCGCCTTTTCGTTTGAGGGGATGAAAGGGCGCCTGCGGAATCTGAACTGACGAGGGGGATTTTCTCCATGACCATAGTGCGCCCGGGCCGTTTGCCGGCCGGCATCCATCCTGGTCTGGCACTGGCGGCGGCGCTCTTCGTCGCCGGCTGCCAGTCGTCCGGCCCGGTGCTCGACATGACGCTTGTCGAGGCCGAGCAGGGCTCGCAGGAGAACCTCGCCTCGCTCTCCTCCGTAATCGCGCGCAGCCCGAACGATCCCAATGCCTACAATGTCCGCGGCTCCGCCTATGGCCGCGCCGGGCGCTACAAGGAGGCGCTGGCCGATTTCGACCGCGCGATCCAGCTCAATCCGAATTCCTACCAGTCCTACGCCAACCGCGCGCTGATCCACCGCTACATGAACAATCAGCAGGGGGCCGTGCAGGACTATACGCGCGCCCTGCAGCTCAATTCGAGCTACGACACCGCCTATATCGGGCGCGGCGAGATCTACCGGCTGGCAGGCCGCACGACCGAGGCGCAGAACGACTTCCAGCAGGCCATCCAGCTCAACACGACCGACCCGCGCGCCTACCACCGCCGCGGCCTGATCTACCAGCAGCAGGGTCAGCACAATATGGCGATCGAGGATTTCGCCAAGGCGATCTCGCTGGCGCCCAACCTGCCCTACCCCTACAATGCGCGCGGCCTCTCCTATCTCGCCACGGGTGACGAAGACAACGCGGCCGCCGACTTCAACCGCGCGATCACGCTCGACAAGAACAACGCCGAGGGCTGGGCGAACCAGGCCATCGTGCTGGAGAAGCAGGGCGACATCCAGCGCGCGCGCCGCTCCTATGCCGAGGCGCTGCGGCTCGATCCCAACTACACGCCGGCCCGCGACGGCCTCAAGCGCGTCGGCGGCCCGGTCGGCTAGAGCGGCTTGCTGCCGGGCAGTCAGACGGCGTTGTTGGCGCTGTCGCCGCCCGTCACGTCGTAGGCCGCGCCCGAGACCATGCTGGCGTCGTCGCTGGCAAGGAAGACGACGGCGGGGGCGATGGATTCGGGCGGCAGCCAGGCCACGCCGAGCGGTGATTTGGCGCTGAGCTTCCGTCGCGCCTCCGCCTCCAGCCTGTCGATGGGATCGCTGTTGTCGAGATCGTCCACCGCCTGCGCGTAGCGCTGCCGGTGGCGCGTCAGCGGCGTGTCGATCAGGCCGGGGATGACGGCGTTGACCGTGATCCCGTACTGGCCGAGTTCAAGCGCGGCGGATTTCATCAGGCCGATGAGGCCCCATTTCGAGGCCGAATAGGCGGCGCCGTATTTGGTGCCGTGCTGTCCCTGCGTCGACGATGTGACGATGATGCGCCCGCCGCCATTGGCGACGAGATGGGGCGCCACCGCGCGGATGGCGTTGCAGGTGCCGGTGAGATTGACGTCGATCTGGTCGTGCCAGTCGGCATCCTCCATGTCGAGGATGGGCTTGAACGACTGGATGCCGGCATTGGCGAAAAGGATGTCGATCTTGCCGAAGGTCTCGGCCGTCCACGCCGCCGCTTCGCGCAGGGCGGCGAGATCGCGCTGGTCGAGCCGGCGAGAGCCCCACCTGCCGCCGGCCGCCTCGACCAGCCGCCCGGTCTCCTCGAGCGCGGCGGGCGTGGCGGGCTCCACCTCCAGCGTGCGGCTGACCGGCCCGGCAATATCGACGCCCACCACGGCCGCGCCCTCGCGCGCGAAGGCGATCGCCGTCGCCCGCCCGATGCCCCGGGCCGCACCCGTGACGATGGCCACCTTGCCGTCCAACCGCTTCGAGGACATTCTTCCGCTCCTTCCGCTTCAAGCCGCGCTTGCCGGATATATAGGCGCGGACGGCCGGACGGCATCCCGTCCCGCTAAGCTTCAGGCCGCCGCGCGACCCGACGTGGAGCAGAGGAGAAGTTCGGGCCGGAGCCCGGACACGTCCGGGCTTCGCGGCCTCAGTGGTCCATCGCCTTGACGATTTCCTCGGTCATCTTCTTGGCGTCGCCGAGCAGCATCATCGTGCCGTCCTTGTAGAACAGCGTATTGTCGATGCCGGCATAGCCGGAGCCGAGGGAGCGCTTGACGAACAGGCAGGTGCGCGCCTTGTCCACGTCGAGGATGGGCATGCCGTAGATGGGGCTCGACTTGTCGTCGCGCGCGGACGGGTTGGTGACGTCGTTGGCGCCGATGACATAGGCGACATCGGCCTGTGCGAACTCGGAATTGATGTCTTCCAGCTCGAATACCTCGTCGTAGGGCACGTTGGCCTCGGCCAGCAGCACGTTCATATGGCCGGGCATGCGGCCGGCGACGGGATGGATCGCATATTTTACGTCCACGCCCGCGGCCTTGAGCTTGTCGGCCATCTCGCGCAGCGCGTGCTGCGCCTGGGCCACGGCCATGCCGTAGCCCGGCACGATGATGACCTTCTGCGCGTTCATCATCAGATAGGCCGCGTCGTCTGCCGAGCCCTGCTTCACCGTGCGCTCGATGCCGTCGTCGCTCGCGGCGGCCGTCTCGCCGCCGAAGCCGCCGAGGATGACCGAGATGAAGGAGCGGTTCATGCCCTTGCACATGATGTAGGACAGGATCGCGCCCGAGGAGCCGACCAGCGCGCCGGTGATGATGAGCGCCAGGTTGCCGAGCGTGAAGCCGAGCGCGGCCGCCGCCCATCCCGAATAGGAATTGAGCATGGAGACCACGACCGGCATGTCGGCGCCGCCGATCGGCACGATGAGGAGCACGCCCAGCGCCAGCGAGACGAGCACGATCAGCCAGAAGACGGCGGTGCTCTGCGTGGTCACCAGCATGACGATCAGCACCACAAGCGCCACGCCGAGGATGATGTTCAGCAGGTGGCGCGACGGCAGCAGGATCGGCTTGCCGGACATGCGCCCGTCGAGCTTGAGGAAAGCGATGACGGAGCCGGTGAAGGTGATGGCGCCGATCGCCACGCCGAGGCTCATCTCCACCAGCGCCTGGGCGTGGATCTCGCCCGGCAGGCCGATTCCGAAGCTCTCGGGCGCATAGACGGCGGCCGCCGCCACCATCACCGCCGCGAGGCCGACAAGGCTGTGGAAGGCAGCGACGAGCTGCGGCATGGAGGTCATCGGGATGCGGCGCGCCACCACCGCGCCGACGCCGCCGCCGATGGCGAGGCCCACGACGATCAGCAGGAAGCCGCTGAAGGAGGGGAGCGCGTAGCCGAGCGTCGTCAGGATGGCGACCGCCATGCCGACCATGCCGTAGACATTGCCCTGGCGGCTCGTCGTCGGATGCGACAGGCCGCGCAGCGCCATGATGAACAGCACGCCGGAGACGAGGTAGAGGAAGGAAGCGAGACTTGCCGACATCAGTTGCGATCCCCGGCCGGAGCGGCGTTGGCCAGCTTGTAGATGGCGAAGGCCTGGAGCGCGGCAGCGGCCAGCAGCACCACGGCACCGATGATGAACACCGTCGCCCCATCGCTGCGGCTGGGCATGGCGAAGCCGCGCGAGAAGAGGAACCCGGCGAACGCGAAGAGGAACAGCACCACCAGCAGGAGATGGCCGCCGCGCGCATAGAGCGCGGTGCGCCAGCGCATAGCGGCGACGAGGAAGATGATGAGGCTGAGGCCGAAGGTGATCTGGAACACGGGCGCGAGATAGGCCTGCATCTCAGCGTTCCTTCTTCTTGTACATCGCCAGCATGCGCTGGGTGACGAGGAACCCGCCGAAGATGTTCACCGCGGCAAGCACCAGCGCGATGAAGCCGAAGCCGGTCGCCAGGCCCGACGCCGAGATGCCGACGGCCAGCAGCGCGCCGACCACGATCACCGAGGAGATCGCATTGGTGACCGCCATCAGCGGCGTGTGCAGCGCCGGCGTCACCGACCAGACGACATAGTAGCCGACGAAGATCGCAAGGATGAAGATGGCGAAGCGGAAGACGAACGGATCGACCGCACCACCAGTCGCCACATGCGCCGCCGCGGCGAGCGCATCGGCGGCCTCGCCTGCCCGCTCCTCGCCGAAGGCGAGGCGAACTGCGGCCACCGCCTGTTCGAGCTGGTAGAGCGCCTGTTCAAGAGCCGTCTTTTCCATCACTCGCTCCCCTTCTGCGCCGACGGACGTACCCTGGTCGCCTTGGCGCGCGCGGGTTTCTCCGCAACCGCTGCTGCCGGCGCCTCATCGGACGCCTTCGCGAAGGCGGGATGCACGACGGCGCCGTCATGCGTCAGCAGCGTCGCCTTGACCAACTCGTCGTCCGGCCTGATCGCGATCGTCTTCGTCTCCTTGTCGACCAGCGTCTCGACGAAGGCCGACAGGTTGCGCGCGTAGAGAAGCGAGGCGGAGGCGGCGATGCGTCCCGGCACATTGAGATGGCCGAGGATCCTCACATGGTTCGCGGTGGTGACGACCTTGCCGGGCTCGGAGCCCTCGACATTGCCGCCGCGCTCCACCGCCAGGTCGACGATGATCGAGCCCGGCCGCATCGCGGCCACGACCGAGGCGCCGATGAGGCGCGGCGCCGCCCGGCCGGGAATGAGCGCCGTGGTGATGACGATGTCCTGCTTGGCGATGTGCTCGGCGGTCAGCGCCGCCTGCTTCGCCTGATATTCCTTCGACATTTCCTTGGCGTAGCCGCCGGCGGTCTCGGCCGCCTTGAACTCCTCGTCCTCGACCGCGATGAACTTGGCGCCCAGCGAGGCGACCTGTTCCTTGGCAGCGGGACGCACGTCGGTGGCGGTAACCACGGCACCCAGGCGCCGCGCCGTTGCGATCGCCTGGAGGCCGGCGACGCCGGCGCCCATGATGAAGACCTTCGCCGCCGGAACCGTGCCGGCCGCCGTCATCATCATCGGCAGCGCCCGGTCATATTCGGCCGCGGCGTCGATCACCGCCCGATAGCCGGCGAGATTGGCCTGGCTCGACAGCACGTCCATGACCTGCGCGCGGGTGATGCGCGGCATGAATTCCATCGCGAAGGCCGACAGGCCCGCCTGCGCCATCGCCGCGATCGCCGCGTCGTTGCCATAGGGGTCCATCGTCGCGATGACGACGGCGCCGCGCCTGTACTGGCCGATTTCCTTTTCGGTGGGACGCCGCACCTTGAGCACGAGGTCGGCGGAAGCGGCATCGCGGAGCGAGCCGATCGTCGCGCCGGCCTTGGCGAATTCGGCGTCGGGAATGCGCGAATGCTCGCCCGCGCCTGCCTCGACGACGATCGCGAGGCCGAGCGCCGAAAGGCGCTTCACGGTATCCGGCGAAGCCGCCACGCGCGTTTCGCCGCCGTCATGCTCCTTCGGAACAAAGATTGTCTGCGTCACCCTGGCTCCCCCCATTGGCGTGACCACCGATCGCCGTCGCACGCCCGGCGGCGGTTATTACAGGAGACGCATCAGCGCAACAGGAATGCACCCACCGCGCAGATCAGCACGAAAAGTATGGTGGCGGAAATGAAGCCGAAGCCCCAGAAGAAGCCAGCCGTCATTGCGATCAGCAGCGCGACGCAGACCATGGTGAAATACTTGGCCAGCACCAGGAACATGGAATAGGTCTTCTCATGTTCGCGGTAGTCCATGTTCGCGCCCATCTCGATCGGACCGGTCGGCGTATCGCTTGCCATCGTCGCACCTTTCTGCATCGCTCAAGGCGCTGATAGCGAAAAGGTGACGACAGGGCAATGGCAGGAAATGTCGCGTCGTCGCTTGCCGTGGGGAATGGCGGCGCGCGTTGCGCGAAGGTCACGAACGGTCAGCCTGCGAGTTGCGGAAACAGCCCGACAAGTCCGATGATGATCAGATAGATCGCCACGATGTAGTTCAGCAGCCGCGGCATGATCAGTATGATCACGCCGGCGATGAGCGAAAGCATGGGCGTCAGGGCGATGTCCGGCATGTATCTCTCCATTTCCGGCGGCCGTGTCGGACGGCCGCAACTGCGCTAGAAACGCCGGACGGCCGCGAAGGCTCCGCTTCTGCCTGCAATGCCCCCGCCGGTGCTACGCGGCCTGCCGCAGCGTCTGCGCCGTGGGAAGGATCGTCAGCGGCGCCAGCTCGCCGTCGCGCGGCTTGCCGAACATCATCCGCTGCTCCAGCCGCGACGACCAGAAGAACGGGAAACGCCGGAAGGATTCGGCGCGGATCGCGGTCACGTCGGCGCGGTAAAGCGCCACCTTGGTGGTCACGCCGGGATAGGACCGGGCCGGCGCCAGCAGCTGGGCGCTGTAGATGCGCTTGTAGAAGCTGGCATGGTCCTCGCGGATCGTCGACAGGCAGTAGGGCGCCTCGTAGAAGAAGCACGCCATGCCGGCCAGCCGCAGCGTGATATAGGGGATCTGCGGATAGATGCGCGACCAGTCCGGATCGGCGGCGAAGCGGCTCGGATCGACGAAGGTGGCGCCGGCATCGATCATCGGGTTGACGATGTCGCCGAAGGCCTGCGTGGAAGGACCCTCGCGATGCTCGGCGCTCAGCTGGTGGATGCGCAGGGTCGAGACGAGTTGCTGGTCGATATAGACGCCGAAGCGGTGGACGTTGTCGGTCTCGTCCAGGTCGTCGTGGATCGTCGCCGATTCCATGTCCAGCACGACGCCGTGGCGCCGGTAGGACTTGTAGCGCAGCCGGTAGATGTCCTCGATGTCCTCGCCCTTGTCGCACCGCCTGTATTCGGTGCGCGACAGGATGTCATACACGCTGCGCGTGAAGGCGCTCATGTGCTGCGTATCCGGCGCGCCGGATACAAGTATTCCTTCCGTCGCTGCACGCAGCGCCGCCAGATGGGAGATCATCTCATTCCCCGTAATGTCCGCCGGGGAACAAGGTAAACGACCGATTAGTTACGTAAAGATAAAAATTTTATTTAAATGACCTACTTTGCGTTAAGGTTAATGTTTCGCAACGCATTGCAGGGTCGGGCAGCCGCGCGGTCAGGCGTTTCCGGCCGGCGTGTTTTTCAGTTCGCCGATGAACGGCCAGGTGACGCTGGCCATCGTCATGATGCCCGAGCCCGTCAGCGCCGAGCCGAACAGGAACCCCTGCAACAGGTCGGGCTTCACCGCATCCGACAGCACCTTGAGCTGCTCGAAGGTCTCGACGCCTTCGATCGTGATCGTCAGGCCGAGCGCGCGCGACAGGCCGACGACGCCCTTCAGCAGTTCCAGCGACCGCGTGTTCTGGGTCACGTCGACGATGAAGCTGCGGTCGATCTTGATCTTGTCGAGCGGCAAGGTGTGCAGGTAGCTGAGGCTGGAATAGCCGGTGCCGAAGTCGTCCAGCGCGATGCGGACGCCCATCGCCTTGAGCTGGCTGAGAAGCGCCTGGGTCTTCGACTTGTCGTCGAGCAGCGCGGTCTCCGTCACCTCGACCTCGAGCCGGTGCGCTGCCAGGCCGGAGCGCGAGAGCGCCTCGCGCACCCTGGCGACGATGTCGTGGCTATGGAAATCGCGCGCCGAGAGATTGACGGAGACGCAGACCGGCTCCGGCCATTTCCGGCATTCGTTGCAGGCCGCGTTGAGGACGAAGACCGAGATTTCGGGGATGATGCCCATCTCCTCCGCGAGCGGAATGAAGATGGCGGGCGAGATCGGGCCGAGATCGGGATGGTCCCAGCGGCACAGCGCCTCGCACGAGGCGATGCGCATGGTCTCCATCGAGACGATCGGCTGGTAGACCACGCGCAGCCCCTTGGATTCGACGGCGGAGCGCAGGTCCGACTTCATCACCTGGCGATTGCGGAAGGCGGCATCCATGGACTGCTCGAAGAACACCCAGTCGTTCTTGCCCCCCTCCTTCGCCTTGTAGAGGGCGAGGTCCGCCTTGACGATCATCGCGTCGACATTCGTCTCGCTCGGACGGGCGAGCACCGCGCCGGCCGAAAGCTGGACGCGCAGCGCATGACCGGCGACGTCGACCGTGCCTCCGAGCTGCGCGAAGACGTCGTCGAGCATCGCCGCCAGCGCTGCCCGGTCGGGCACGTTGTTGAGGAACATCATGAACTCGTCGCCGCCGAAGCGGCTGACCTTGATGTCGTCGGTGGCGAAGGCGCCGAGCTTCTCGGCCACCACGCAGATGAGGCCGTCGCCGACGGGATGGCCCAGCGTGTCGTTGATGCTCTTGAAGTCGTCGAGGTCGAATACGGCGATCGCGCAGTTGCGTTCGCGGTCGCCGCTGTTCATCAGCTCTTCCACGATCTCGTGGAAATAGCCGCGGTTCGGCAGGTCGGTGAGGTTGTCGTAGCGCGCTATGTGGCGGATCCGCTCGTCGGCGGCGACGCGCTGGGTGACTTCCTCGAAGGTCACGACGCCGAGCTCGTCATGGCCGGTACGTGCCGAAAGCTCGAAATGCCGGTTGGTGGAAAGCCTGATCTGCAGCTTGCGCTCCTTGCCCTCGCGCAGCGCCCGGGTAAGCTGGATTTCGGCATAGCGGCAGTCCTTCGGGCTCATCTCGCCCGCGGCCACGCTGCGCCACAGCACGCCCCTGAGGCTGCGCCCCAGCAGCCGCGAAGGCTCCGCCACCCGCAGGATGCGTGCCGCTTCCGCATTGGCGACGACGACCTTCCCCTCCGGCGAGAACATGATCAGCCCGTGCGACATGGTGTTGAGCGCGCGGTCGAAGCGCGTCGCGAGGCGCTGCGTCTTCTTCTCCTCCCAGATGGCGGCGAAGAGCACGTCGCGCACATTCTCCGCGAAGCGCCTGATGGCGAAGAAGAACGGGATGGAGAGCAGGCCGAGCAGCAGGTGGAAAATGTCGCCGCGCATCAGGAAGCCGAGCGAGATCGGCATGGTGAGCACGACGATCAGGATCATCACCATGCGCGGCGAGCCGTAGTTGCGGCCGGCGATGGACGTCGCGGTCGCCAGCGTCACGCAGATGGCGGCGATCTCGGCAAACTGGTCCTGCACCAGGTAGATGGCGCAGAAGCAGAAGGCGCCCAGACCCAGCCCGTGCAGCGTCCCCCAGAGAATGTAGGAGTTCTCGCGCTGGCGCGCCTGCTCGCGGGTGACGGAGACCGGCGCGGCATTGATCCTGCGCATCGACACGATGCGCATGATGCCGATCAGCGCGATGATGATGGAAATGGCGAGGTAGACGGGCTCGCCGGTCTTGTAGAAGACCAGCGCGGGCAGGAACGTATGCGCGCAGATGCCGATTGCAAGCGTCGTCTCGTCCCGGAACAGCGTCTGGACGAACGGTATGTACATGTCGAGCGGCAGCTCTTTGTTTTTTCGCCTTGGCATGCCGAGACCCGTTTCCAGTCCTGCGGTTCATGCCACAGGGACATTAAGAAACATTATATTAGCGAACCTTGCGCAAGGTCAGGAGCGCCGAAGACGAAAGCTTTTCGCGGCTTCGACACCTGCTTGAATCAAAAGAAATAGCGTCCGGCCGGCAAAGCAGGAGGGCCGGCATGCGCCTTGGCGAAATCTATTCGGCCGCCTGCAGCCGCCGCGGCATGTCGGGCTTGTCGAAACGGGCGAGCAGGCGCTCGCGCTCGGCATCCGCCTTGACGGCATTCGCCGCCTTCACATGGCCGAAGCCGCGGATGAGCGAGGGGATGTTGGCGAGGCCGGCGGCCGCCTCCATCCGCTCCGGCGTCAGGCCGGAAGCGATGCGCGCGAGGTCGGCCTCGTAGCGCGCCAGCAGGCGGCGCTCCATGCGCCGCTCCGCCGAATAGGCGAAGGGGTCGGCGATCGAGCCGCGCAAACCGCGCGCCGATGCCAGCAGCCGGAAGAGGCTCATCATCCAGGGGCCGAAACTGGACTTGCGCGCCGTGCCGTCCGGCGCCTTGCGGCCCATGATCGGCGGTGCGAGGTGGAATTCGAGCCGCTCGTAACTCTCGAACTCGGCGCCGAGCTGGCGCTTGAAGGAACCATCCGTGTAGAGGCGCGCGACCTCGTATTCGTCCTTGATCGCCATCGCCTTGAAGAGGTTGCGCGCCACGGCCTCGGTCAGCGCGGTCTCGCCCGGCGCGGCCTTCTCCTCGGCGGCGCGGATGGCGTCCACGAGGCGGCGGTAGCGCTGCGCATAGGCGCCGTTCTGGTAGGCGGCGAGGAACGACGCGCGCCGTTCGACGATGGCATCGAGCGTCTGCGCCAGTTCCGGCGGCTGCGCGGTCCGGGCGTTCTCGACGATCGTCTGCACATAGGCCGGATCGTGCGCGGCACGGCGGCCCCATCGGAAGGCGGAGACATTCATGCTCACCGACTGCCCGTTGAGCGCGATGGCGCGTTCGATCGCCTCGTCGGACAGCGGCACGGCGCCCTGCTGCCAGGCGAAGCCGAGCAGGAACATGTTGGCGCCGACCGAATTGCCGAACAGGACCGTGGCGGCGCGGGTGGCGTCGAAGAAGCGGCTGTGCTGGTCGCCCGCCGCCTTGCGGATGGCGCGCTTGATGCGCTCCGACGGCAGCGAGAAATCCGCCTGCCGGGTGAATTCGCCCGGCATCACCTCGGCGGTGTTGACGATGAAATGCGTGTGCCCCTCGCGCACGGCCGACAGGATCTTCTTGTTGCCGGAGACGACGAGGTCGCAGCCCAGGATCAGGTCGGCCTTGCCGGCCGAGACCCGGATGGCGTGGATGTCCTCGGGCGTCGGCGCGATGCGCACATGGCTGAAGACGGCGCCGCCCTTCTGGGCAAGGCCGGCCATGTCGATCATGCCGCATCCCTTCCCCTCGACATGCGCCGCCATGCCGAGGATGGAGGCGATGGTGACGACGCCGGTGCCGCCGATGCCGTCGACGATCGCCGACCAGCCCTCGGCGCCGAGTTCGCGCGGCGCCGGCTGCGGCACGTCCTGCAGCGCATTGACCGTGCCGGCATGGCCGCCCGCCTTGCGCAGCTTGCCGCCATGCACCGTCACGAAGGACGGGCAGAAGCCGTTCACGCAGGAGAAGTCCTTATTGCAGGACGACTGGTCGATGCGCCGCTTGCGTCCGAACTCGGTTTCGAGCGGCTGCACGGAGACGCAATTGGACTTCACGCCGCAATCGCCGCAACCCTCGCAGACCAGCTCGTTGATGATGACGCGCTTGTCCGGGTCGGGATAGGTGCCACGCTTGCGCCGCCGCCTTTTCTCCGCCGCGCAGGTCTGGTCGTAGATCAGCACGGTGACGCCCGGAATGTCGCGCAGCTCGCGCTGCACGGCGTCGAGGTCGTCGCGATGGCTGAAGGTCGTGCGCGCAGGAAAGTCGCTGACGGCGTATTTGTCCGGCTCGTCGGACACGACCGCGATGCGCTCCACGCCCTCGGCGCGGATCTGCCGGGCGATCATGTCGACGGTGAGGTTGCCCTCATGCGGCTGGCCGCCGGTCATGGCGACCGCGTCGTTGTAGAGGATCTTGTAGGTGATGTTGGCTCCGGCGGCGAGTGCGAAGCGGATCGCCAGGTTGCCGGAGTGGTTGTAGGTCCCGTCGCCGAGGTTCTGGAACATGTGTTCGCGCTTGGTGAACGGCGCCTGGCCGACCCACTGCGCGCCCTCGCCGCCCATCTGCGTGAAGCCGAGGGTGGAGCGGTCCATCCACATGGCCATGAAATGGCAGCCGATGCCGGCGCCTGCGACGGACCCCTCCGGCACATTGGTCGAGGTGTTGTGCGGGCAGCCCGAGCAGAAATAGGGCGAACGGCTCGACACGTCGGCCGTATCGGCCAGCATGGCCTGGAACTGCCTGAGCTGGGCCACCTTCGCGGCGATGCGCTCCGACGGGCCGATCACGCGCAGGATGCGCTCGCCGACGGCGATGGCGATGTCGTTCGGATCGAGCGCGCCGCTGGCGGGGAAAAGCCAGTCGCCGCGCTCGTCGCGCTTGCCGATCACCACGGGCTGGTTCGGCGTGCCGTAGAGGTGCTCGCGCACCTGCGTCTCCAGCAGCGAGCGCTTCTCCTCGACCACGATGATCATTTCGAGGCCCTGGGCGAACTCCCTGATGTGCTCGAAATCGAGCGGCCAGGGAGCGGCGACCTTGAACAGGCGCAGGCCGATGCGGTTGGCCTCCTCCTCGTCGACGCCGATGTCGCCGAGCGCCTGGCGCACGTCGAGATAGCTCTTTCCGACCGTGATGATGCCGATCTTGGCGCCTGGGCCGCCCGAATAGACGATCCTGTTCAGCTTGTTGACGTGGATGAAGGCGGCCGCCGCGGCGCGCTTGTACTCGTGCAGGCGCAGCTCCTGCTCAAGCATCGCCACCTCGTGGCGGATGCTCAGGCCGCCGGGCGGCATGTCGAACTCCGGCAGCTCGATGCGGATGCGGTCGAGCGAGGCATCCACCGAGGCGGTCGATTCGATATTGTCCTTCACGCATTTGATCGCCGTCCACGTGCTGGCGAAGCGCGACAGCGCGTAGCCGTAGAGCCCGTAGTCGATCAGCTCCTGCACCCCGGCCGGGTTGAGGATGGGGATCATCGTGTCGACGAAGAGGAATTCGGTCGCGTGCGCGATGGTCGAGGACTCGGCCATATGGTCGTCGCCCATCAAGGCGAGCACGCCGCCATGCGGCGAGGTGCCGGCGAGATTGGCGTGGCGGAAGACGTCGCCCGACCGGTCGGCGCCCGGCCCCTTGCCGTACCAGACGCCGAACACGCCGTCATACTTGCCTTCGCCGAGCAGTTGCGACTGCTGCGAGCCCCAAACCGCCGTGGCGGCGAGCTCCTCGTTGAGGCCGGCCTGGAAGACGATGTCCGAGGCTGCGAGCTCCTTCTTCGCCTTCCAGAGCTGCAGGTCGAAGCCGCCGAGCGGCGAGCCGCGATAGCCGGAGACGAAGCCCGCCGTGCGCAGGCCCGCCAGCCTGTCGCGCTCGCGCTGCATCAGCATCATGCGGATGACGGCCTGCGCGCCGGACACGAAAATACGTTCCTTGGACAGGTCGTATTTGTCGTCCAGCACAACGTCGTGCAGGGTCATGCTCGTTCTCCGTCGCGGCGCGAATCCGATGTGTATCGCGAACCGCCAGACCTATGTAGTGTCCCCGCCGCCGCTGTGCTCGTCAAACCTTTTCCAATGCGCATGAAACTGCGCAATCTCCGCGCAGGACTGCCGTCCACGGCGAAATTATCTGACCAGCGGTATCGCTTTCGTGAACGACAATTGCCCCGGCCGATAACCTTTTGTCGGCTGTTCATGTGCCAGGCAGGCCGCGCAGAGCCGCCTTGTGCCGGATTCGTCACCTGCTAGAGATGGTGCGCCGGGAAATGGAGAAAAGAATGGCGATCGAATTTCGCGGACGCGACGAGGGCATGCGGGACGCGCTGATGCGCACGATCGACGCGATCCGTGGACAGACTGTTTCATTGCGCGAACTGCTCGAGCTGATCGGCGAGCAGGGCATATTGCTGCTGTGCGCGCTGCTCACCGTACCTTTTCTTCTGCCGGTATCCATCCCCGGCGTCAGCACCGTCTTCGGCTTGGCCATCATCCTGCTGAGCCTCGGCCTGATCGCCAACCGCGCGCCCTGGATCCCGCGCCAGATCGTCGACCGCCCGATCGACGCCGAAAAGCTCGTGCCGGTGCTGCGCAAGGGCGCCGACATCGTCGCGCGGATCGAGAAGGTCATCAGGCCGCGCATGAGCTGGCTGACCGACGGCAGGCTCGCCAGCCGCTTCAACGGTCTCGGCATCCTCGCCGGCGGAATCCTGCTGATCTTCCCGCTCGGCCTGGTGCCGTTCTCCAACACGCTGCCCGCCTTCGCGATCCTGTTCCTGTGCCTCGGCGTCTCCCAGCGCGACGGCGCCTTCGTGCTGGCCGGCTACGCGATGCTGCTGGCGACGGTCGTCTACTTCGGCACCCTCGCCTGGCTCGCAGTCGCCGCCGGACGCGGCATCGCCTCCATGTTCGGGGGCGGCTGAGAGGGCGGTGCGTCCTTCGAGGTCGCCCTCCCCATTCATTACCTCACCTGAGAAGCTTCTGCGGGCTCGCACCTCAGGATGAGGGCCGTATGGCGCCAATCGAGCCCTCGACCGTGGGTTGTTCGAACAGCACCAGCCTCCCTCATCCTGAGGTGCGAGCGGAGCGAGCCTCGAAGGACGCACTTCAGCTCCTGCACCCGCACCGCCTCCGGCGCAAAAAAAGCCCGCCGAAGCGGGCCTTTTTAACCTGCGCGGCAGCCGCAGATCAGGAAGCGGCTTCCTCGGCGGGCGCTTCCTCGGCCGGAGCAGCAGCGGCCTCGGCCGCGGCAGCCTCTTCGGCGGCCTTCTTGGCGGCGGCGGCTTCCTCGGCCTGCTTGGCGGCGGCGACGCGCTCCTGCGCCTTCTTGCCCGGCTCGGCCTTCTTCGGGTTGCTGCGGGCCTCGCGCTTGGTCAGGCCGGCCTCATCCAGGAAGCGGGCGACGCGGTCGGTCGGCAGCGCGCCGTTGGCGAGCCAGTGCTTGACGCGCTCCTCGTTGATCACGACGCGGTCGCCGTCCTTGGGGAGCATCGGGTTCCACGAGCCGAGCTGCTCGATGAAGCGGCCGTCGCGCGGGCTGCGCACATCGGCCACCACCACGTGGTAGTAGGGACGCTTCTTGGAGCCCGCACGGGCCAGACGGATCTTCAGTGCCATTTTTGTTACTCCTGTAGTGACTGGATGTCGGTCGTTGTTTCAGTTGTCGGCATTCTCGCCCGCCGCGATCGCCTCATGGTGGCGGATCACTTCGCGGACGATGAAATTGAGGAACTTCTCGGCGAAGTCCGGGTCGAGATGGGCGTCGCGCGCCAGTTGACGCAGCCGCGCGATCTGCTGCGCCTCGCGGGCCGGATCCGCCGGCGGCAGGCCGTGCTGCGCCTTGAGCTCGCCGACGGCCTTGGTGCAGCGGAAGCGTTCGGCCAGCATGTGGATCAGCGCCGCGTCGATATTGTCGATCGACGCGCGATAGCCCGACAGCAGAACCTTCGCCTTCTCAGTGTCGCTCATGAACCCTCCCGATCACTTCTTGCCCTTCGGCAGGCCGGGGAACCCGCCGGGCAGGCCCGGCAGCTTCATGCCCGCGCCCGGCAGGCCGGGCATGCCTCCGCCAAGCCCGCCCGGCAGGCCCTTGCCGAGCCCGGCGGCCTGCGCCTGCTTCTGCAGGGCCTCGAGCTGCTTGGGGTCCATCTTCGACAGGTCCGGCATGCCGCCCATCCCGCCGAGGCCGCCCAGCCCCATCTTCGAGGCGAGCCCACCCATGGCGGCGCGCATCATGCCGCCGCCCTTCCCCTTGCCGCCCATGGCCTTCATCATGTCGGCCATCTGGCGGTGCATCTTCAGCAGCTTGTTGATCTGCGCCGCGTCGGTGCCCGAGCCTTTGGCGATGCGCACCTTGCGGCTGTGCTTGAGCATGTCGGGATTGGCGCGCTCGGCCCTGGTCATCGACTGGATGATGGCGATCTGCCGACCGAACATGCGGTCATCGAGACCCGCCGCGGCGATCTGGTCCTTCATCTTGCCCATGCCCGGCATCATGCCCATGATGCCGCCCATGCCGCCCATCTTCTGCATCTGGCGAAGCTGGTCGGCGAGGTCGTCCAGGTCGAACTTGCCGGACTGCATCTTCTTCGCCATCGCCGCGGCCTTTTCCGCGTCGATGGTCTCGGCCGCCCGTTCCACAAGGCTGACGATGTCGCCCATGCCGAGGATGCGGTCGGCGATGCGCTTGGGATGGAACTCCTCCAGCGCATCCATCTTCTCGCCGGTGCCGATCAGCTTGATCGGCTTGCCGGTGACGGCGCGCATGGAAAGCGCGGCGCCGCCGCGCCCGTCGCCGTCCATGCGGGTGAGAACGAGGCCGGTGATGCCGACGCGGCTGTCGAAATTCTGCGCCAGGTTGACGGCGTCCTGGCCGGTCAGCGAGTCGGCGACGAGCAGGATCTCATGCGGGTCCGACGCCTTGCGGATGTCGGCCATCTCGACCATCAGCGGCTCGTCGATATGCGTGCGGCCGGCCGTGTCGAGGATGACCACGTCATAGCCGCCGAGCTTGCCCGCCTGCACCGCGCGCCGCGCGATGTCGACGGGCGTCTGGCCGGCGATGACCGGCAGCGTGGCGATGCCGGTCTGCTCGCCGAGCTGGCGCAGCTGCTCCTGCGCGGCCGGGCGCCGCGTATCGAGCGACGCCATCAGAACCTTCTTGTTCTGGCGCTCGGTCAGGCGTTTGGCGATCTTGGCCGACGTGGTCGTCTTGCCCGAGCCCTGGAGGCCCACCGTCATGACGACGACGGGCGCCGGCGCATTGAGGTCGATGGTAGCGCCTTCCGCGCCCAGCATCTCGACCAGCTCGTCATGGACGATCTTGACGACCATCTGGCCGGGCTTGATCGACTTCAGCACCTCGGCGCCGACCGCCTTGGCGCGCACCTTGTCTGTGAAGGAGCGCACGACGTCGATCGCCACGTCGGCCTCGATCAGCGCACGCCGCACCTCGCGCAGCGCGGCCGAAACATCGGCCTCGCTGAGCGATCCCCGGCCCGTCAGGCCGTTCAGAATGGAGCCAAGCCGTTCCTGTAGGCTCTCGAACATCCGTCTTCCTCATGTCTCGTGGCGCAAGCCCGGGACGTAGTGTGTCGCGGCGCCGGATGAAACCCGCACAAAGCCAAAAGACACCCGGGGGCGCATCGCGCTGCCGGGTGTTGACCTCCGGGATCATGGTGCAATCAGTTGCACGGACGTCCCGGTCGGCGGCTCGGAGTTGTCACTCGTCGCTGAATTTGCGCCTTCCTAGACAGGAAAAGCGCGTGGAAGTCAAGAAGCGGGCCGCCCCTTCTCCGCCAGCAGCTCGTGCACGAAGCGCAGCTTCTCCGACACGCCCTCCGAGATGACGAACGGGTAGAGGTCGCGCAGGCCCATGCAGCGGTTGATGCAGTTGGCCGCTTCGGCCAGCACCAGCCAGCGCGCAAGCAGGTCGTCGAACGCATCGGGCGACAGGAGATCGAGCGCGGGGACGGCGGACGGTGGCCTGTCAGCGAACTCGCCCTCATTGGGCGGCAGTTCCTCGGCATTCTCGACGTTTAGCCGCCCCAGCGGCATGTTGAGCGCCGCGACCATCTCCAGCGTGTCGGAAATGTGCATGTAGTGCGCCCATGTCTCGGCCCAGTCCTCCCATGGATGGCTGGCTGCATAGGGCGTGATGAAGCTGCCCTGCCAGCCTGCCGGCGGGCCTTCGGCATAGTGGCGCTGGAGCGCCTGCGCGTAGTCCTGCCTGTCGTCGCCGAACAGCGCGCGGGCCCGGTCCAGCCATTGCGGGTCGTCGCGGATGAGGTGGTCCCAGTAATAGTGCCCGATCTCGTGGCGGAAATGGCCGAGCAGCGTGCGGTAGCGCTCGCCCATCTCGATGCGCATCATCTCGCAGTGCGGTGCGTCGGCTTCCGCGAGGTTCAGCGTCACCAACCCGTTCTCGTGCCCGGTCAGGATCTTCTCGCCGCCCGGCCCGTCGCCGGAACTGTCGGCGAGGAAGGCGAAGGCGAGCCCGGATTCGTCGTCGGGCGAGGTCTTGGGCATCACCGCCAGCCCGCGCCGCATCAGCCAGTAGATCACCCGCCGCTTGGCGGCCTCCACCTTGATCCAGCGCTCGCGATTTCCCTCGACCGAAAGATCGGGGATCATCCGATTGAGCACGCACGCCTCGCAGAAAAGCCCGTCCGCCTCCACCGCCAAGTTGCAGGCGCATTCGGTCGCGTTGGCGCAGGCGAAGTGCCCGGCCGAGGGGATGGGAACGAAACGGTCCTCGGGCGCCGAAAAGGAGACGATCGTCTCGCATGCAAGGCACTGCTGGTTCTCGAAATAGAGCCGGTTGCCACAGGTCGGACAGGAAAAGAGCTTCATGGCATCACTTTGCGGCTCATGCGTTGCTCGTGGCGAGGCCGCCGGCGATCACCGGCGGCCTCCGACAGTTCATGGGCCGGGCGCTAGCGTACAATGTAGACGATGCGCCTGTCTGCCGGATCGACCAGCACCGGCTGGTTGTTCACATAGGCGTAGCGGTATTCGTAGTCCGGAACCTCGTGGATCACGACGTTCTCGGGCAGGCCCGCGCCGACCACGACCTCGCCGTCGAGATAGACGGGATCGACCTCGTGCGAGGTGACGTAGCTGCGCACCTCGGGCGTCGGCTCGACCACGGAGCCCGCCGCACCGCCCACCGCGCCGCCGGCGATCCCGCCCACGGCGGCACCGATCGGCCCGGCGATGAGGGCGCCGGCGACCGCGCCGCCCACGATGCCCGCCGCGCTGCCGGCCTCGGTCGTGCGGCCGCGCTCTTCATAGGTCACCGTCGGGATTTTCGCTTCGGGAGCGCGCTCGGTCACGACGACCTCGCGGCCCGAATATTCGGCCATCAGATAGTCGGAATAGGCCCAGCCCTCCACGCCGGCGGCGCTGACCTGGCACCATTTCGAATTGTCGAGGCAGCCGAGAAGTTCGGCCTGCCTGTCGACGCCGATCACGCCGACGACGGGATATTGCGGCCCCGGACCGGAGCGGATGTTGAGGTCGGACGTCGCCGTCACGGAGGTCTGGGCGAGAGCGGCACCAGACAGCATCAGCAGGGCAGCAGCCCCGGAAGCAAGAATCTTCATTGTCGTTTTCCTTCTTTGCGTCCCTCGCGCAGAAAAACGGCACCGACCGGATTCCGTTCCGAAATTGCTGCAGCGCACGCCGACGATGCAGCGGGGCGCGCCTGCCGGTTCGCCGCTGCACGGCCGATCACAACTTCGACAAGATCGGCCAACATGCCTCGCCATGGCATTTATCCTCTGGCAAAGGGTTTTGCTCATGATATTCGCCGGCAATACCGGAACGGAGAGGGACTGATGGACTGGGGTTTCAAACGATTGTCGGCGGTCGCGATCGCCATGGCAGCACTGGCGCCGGCGACCGCATTCGCGGCCAGCTGCGGCAATGACGGCGGCGGCTTCGACCGCTGGAAGCAGGCCTTCGCCCAGGAAGCCGCCAGCGCGGGCGTGAAGAGCCGCGGCCTCGACGCGCTGGCCAGCGCCAAATACGCCACCGCGACCATCAAGGTGGACCGCGCGGTGAAGAAGGCCTTCAGCGGCGACGTCAATTCCTTCATGCAGCGGCGCGGCGGCGCGGCGATCATCGCCAAGGGCAAGTCGCTCAAGAAGCAGCATGCCAAGCTGTTCGACGACCTGGAGCGCCGCTACGGCGTGCCGCCCGGCCCGCTGCTGGCGATCTGGGGCATGGAGACCGGCTTCGGCGGCTTCATGGGCAAGCAGAACACGGTGTCGGCGATCGTCACGCTCGCCTATGACTGCCGCCGGCCGGAATTCTTCACCCCGCACGCGATCGCGGCGCTGAAGCTGGTCGATGCGGGCGTGATCAATGCCAGCACCGTCGGTGCGGCCCATGGCGAGATCGGCCACACCCAGTTCCTGCCGGGCAACGTGCTGAAATACGGCGTCGGCAGCATGAACCTGCGCGAGATGTCGACGGCGCTGGCGTCCACCGCCAATTTCCTGCGCGCCCATGGCTATCGCAGCGGGCCCGCAAGCGCCAACCGCGCCGCGATCGCCGGCTGGAACTCGGCCTCGGTCTACCAGCAGGCCATCGTCATCATGGCCGACGCGATCGACGGCAACTGACCTTCACATCATCGCCAAACGAAAAAGACCCGGCCTGGAGCCGGGTCTTTTCATTTCCGAACCCGCTGAAAAATCAGCCGTTGCGCCTGCGCGCGGCCAGCGTGCGCAGCCTCAGCGCATTGAGCCGGATGAAGCCCTCGGCGTCCTTCTGGTCGTAGGCGCCGCGATCGTCCTCGAAGGTGACGAGGTCGTTGCGGTAGAGCGACTTGGGCGAGCGGCGGCCGGCGACGATGACATTGCCCTTGTAGAGCTTCAGGCGCACCTCGCCCTCCACGTCCTCCTGGCTCTTGTCGATCAGCGCCTGGAGCATTTCGCGCTCGGGCGAGAACCAGAAGCCGTTGTAGATCAGCTCGGCATAGCGCGGCATGATCTCGTCCTTGAGATGCGCCGCGCCGCGGTCGAGCGTGATGGATTCGATGGCGCGGTGCGCCTGCAGCAGGATGGTGCCGCCCGGGGTCTCGTAGACGCCGCGCGACTTCATGCCGACGAAGCGGTTCTCCACCAGGTCGAGACGGCCGATGCCGTTGTCGCGGCCGAGATCGTTGAGCGCGGCGAGCAGCGTGGCGGGCGACATCGCCTTGCCGTTGAGCGCCACCGGATCGCCCTTGGCGAAGGTCAGCGTGATCTCGGTGACCGCATCGGGAGCCGCCATCGGCGAGATGGTGCGCTGGTAGACATATTCCGGTGCCTCCTCCCACGGGTCCTCCAGCACCTTGCCCTCGGACGAGGAGTGCAGCAGGTTGGCGTCGACGGAGAACGGCGCCTCGTTGCGCTTGTCCTTGGCGATCGGAATCTGGTGCTTCTCGGCGAAGTCGAGAAGGTCGGTGCGCGACTTGAACGCCCAGTCGCGCCACGGCGCGATGACCTTGATGTCGGGGTTGAGGGCGTAGGCCGAGAGCTCGAAGCGGACCTGGTCGTTGCCCTTGCCGGTGGCGCCGTGCGCCACGGCGTCGGCCCCGGTCTCGGCGGCGATGTCCACGAGATGCTTGGAGATCAGCGGCCGCGCGATCGAGGTGCCGAGCAGGTAGAGGCCCTCATATTCGGCATTGGCGCGGAACATCGGGAAGACGAAGTCGCGGACGAATTCCTCGCGCACGTCCTCGATGCGGACATCCTTGATGCCGAGCATCTCGGCCTTGCGGCGCGCCGGCTCCAGATCACTGTCGCCCTGCCCCAGATCGGCGGTGAAGGTCACCACCTCCGCGCCGAGCTCCGTTTGCAGCCATTTCAGAATGATCGACGTGTCCAGGCCGCCCGAATAGGCGAGCACGACCTTCTTCACGTCTTTCCACTTCGACATTTCCGACCCCCGATCAACGCGGCTGACAGGCCCTCTGGCCCGCGAAATCGCGGCCCTTTTAGCAGGTATGGCTTGGCGGGCAAGCGGCGAGGCGGCGTTCAACTTATCGGCATCGCGCCCCGCGAAGGTTTGCCGCATGGGGGTGCGTCCATAGAATCGGCGTGATTCTCCGCTCAACGGAGCCCGATATTGCTGGCCGATCCCTTGCCGCTGACCCTCGCCGCCCGCCTGACGACCGTCCTCTTCGCCGCCGCGCTCGGCGCCGGCGCCGCGCATGCGCAGAGCTGGTCCCATGTGGAGGGCGAGGCGCGGGCGGCGCTGCCGCGCCCTGCCCCGGCGACGGATTTCGCGTCCGCCGAACTCGCCTGCGAGGGACAGTCCTGGACGCTCACGCTGACGCCCGTCGAGCGGCTCGGTCTGGATGACCTCGAGGGCAGCATGGCGCTTCTCGTCGGCACCCGGCGTTTCGACGCCGAGGCGCGGGCGATGGATGCGAAGCTGGCGCTCGGCGTGCCCTATGCCGCGATCGAGCCGCTGCGTAGCGCCAACCGGCTGGTGATCGAAAAATCCGACGCGACCGAGCTGCTTCGCTTCCCGCTCGCGGGCTCGCGGCGCGCCATCACCGCGGCGGAGGCGCTGTGCAGCCCGCGCCAACTGCCGTCCGCCAACCGCATCGAGCTCACGCCCTATTCGTCCTATCTGCAACTGGCGCGCAAGCTGCGCCGCGACGACATCGCCGACTTCCGCCTCTCCACCTCGGCCGAGCCGACCATCCGCGCCGGCATCCTCGAATGGACGCCGCAGCGGCGCGCGCTGTTTGCGGAACTGTGCGGCTCGTCCTGGTACTATGGCAGTTCGGGCTGCTCGATCGTCGGCTTCGTCGCCGAGGCGGGCGGGGACCCGGCAGAACCGAAAGCCTGGCGGCTGGCTTACGAAAGCGAGGGCGCGCACCTCTATGTCGACCCCGACCAGACCAGCGGCGGCTGGCCCGACCTCCAGGCCTATCCGGTCCGCCAGGGCGACCCGCTGCGCTATCGCTGGACCGGGGGCGCATATCAGGTGACGCGGCAGGCGCCGGGGCCCGCGCCGCTTTCCGCCGCGCGCGACGATGACGGGGTGGTCGGCGGCCTGCGCCGCTAGAGCGGCATTGTGCGACGCCAAGTGATTCCACCTGGCTGCAAAATGCTCTGATCGCCGCTTGCCAAGGTGCCGGAATGGTCTATCGAACCGGCATCGCCGGAACCGATCCCATGCAGTACCTGCCGCAGACGACCACCCTTCTCCAGTTCGCGCTGGCGACCCTCGTCATCGCCATCACGCCGGGGCCGGACATGACGCTGTTCGTCGGCCGCGCCCTGTCGCAGGGGCGGGCGGCCGGCCTGGCCTGCATGGCCGGCGCCATGACGGGCTGCCTCATCCACACCTCCATGGTGGCGCTCGGCCTTTCGGCGCTGATCCTCGCCTCGCCGGCCGCTTTCCTGGCGCTGAAGCTCTTCGGCGCCGGCTACCTCCTGTGGCTCGCCATCCAGGCGACCCGGCACGGCTCTGCCTTCTCGCCGGAAGCGCGCGGCGGCGCGAGCCAGTCGCTGTTCCAGAACTGGCTCACCGGCATCGGCATCAACCTGCTCAATCCCAAGGTCATCCTGTTCTTCATGACCTTCCTGCCGCAATTCGTCAGCGCCGGCGACCCGCATGCCGCCGGCAAGCTCTTCGTGCTCGGCGCGCTGTTCATCCCGCTGTCGCTGCCCTTCACCATCCCGATGGTACTGGCTGCCGACGCCTTCTCCAGCGTGATGCGCCGCTCGCCGCGCATCACGCGCGTCGTCGATTATCTCTTCGCCGGAATCTTCTCCGCCTTCGCACTGCGCATCCTGACCGCGCAGGCGCGATAGGCCTAGTCTCGCTTTGAAAGCGACGCGCGCCGCTCCAGCCAGTAGCCGGCGCGGCGGCCGCACAGCGCCCAGTAGACCAGCCCGCCGATCATGCCGGCGGCGATGACGCCCGCCATGGTCTGCGGCATTTGGGCGATGGGCCAGTCGCCGGAGGCTTCCGACACCGCTATCTCTGACGCGCTGCGCTCGCCGAGCTGCCACACGATCCCCAGCCCGGCAAAGGCCGAAAGGCCGCCGGCCAGCGCGTGGAACACCCAGCTGCGGTAGCGCAACATCTCGGAAATGCCGATCAGCACGGCCCCGGGCACGAAGGCCAGATAGGCGATGAAGACGGCGATCAGCGGCACCGAGAAGAGCAGGCCGCCCATCGCCGCCCAGGGCTCGGGGCCGGTGAACAGAGCCGGCCAGGCGACGAAGTGGAGGAACAGGCTGGCGGCGAGCGCGGCGCAGAGATAGGCCGCAAGAATGGCGATCAGCCTCAGGACGAGGTCGACGATCCCGCTCAAGCCTCGCCGTGCCCCGCGATCATCATGGCCTCCAGCGCCAGCCGCTCGGTCTTCTTCATCCGCTCGGATTCGGACTTGAGCTGGCCGCAGGCGGCGAGGATGTCGCGTCCGCGCGGCGTGCGGATCGGCGAGGCATAGCCGGCCTCGTTGATATAGTCGGCGAAGCGCTCGATCTGCTCCCAGTCGGAGCACTGGTAGTTGGTGCCCGGCCAGGGATTGAACGGGATCAGGTTGATCTTGGCGGGAATGCCGCGGAGCAGCCGCACCAGCTCCTTGGCGTCCGCGATCGTGTCGTTGACGTCCTTGAGCATCACATATTCGAAGGTGATGCGCCGGGCGTTGGACAGGCCGGGATAGTTCCGGCAGGCGTCCATCAGGTCCTTGAGCGGATACTTCTTGTTGATCGGCACCAGCATGTCGCGCAGGTCGTCGCGCACCGCATGCAGCGAGATGGCGAGCATGACGCCGATCTCCTCGCCGGTGCGCGCGATCTCCGGCACGACGCCCGAGGTGGACAGCGTGATGCGCCGCTTCGACAGCGACAGGCCGTCGCCGTCGGAGGCGATCAGCAGCGCCTTCTTCACATTCTCGAAATTGTACAGCGGCTCGCCCATGCCCATCATGACGATGTTGGACACCTTGCGGCCTTCCGCCGGCACGATGGCGCCGTCGGGCGTGTCGCGTTCGGGGAAATCGCCCAGCCGGTCGCGCGCCGTCAGCAGCTGCGCGAGGATTTCCTCGGCCGTCAGGTTGCGCACCAGCTTCTGCGTGCCGGTGTGGCAGAAGGAGCAGGTGAGCGTGCAGCCGACCTGGCTGGAGATGCACAGCGTGCCCCTGCCCTCTTCGGGGATATAGACCGTTTCGATCTCCACCGGCCGGCCAGCGCCGCGAGGCGGGAAGCGGAACAGCCACTTGCGCGTGCCGTCCTTGGAGATCTGCTCCTCCACCACCTCAGGCCGCGCGATGGTGAAGCGCTCGGCGAGCGTGGCGCGCAGGTCCTTCGACACGTTACGCATCTCGGCGAAGTCGGAGACGCCGCGCACATAGAGCCAGTGCCAGAGCTGCTGGACGCGCATCTTCACCTGGCGCTCGGGCACGCCGGCATCGATGAGCGCCGTTGCCATCTCGTCCCGCGTGAGTCCCACCAGCGACGGCCTCTCGGCGCGTGCGGAAGCGGCCGCGGCGAATTGCGCGCGGGCGGAGGGCGTGGAGAAGTCGATCTGCAGGCTCATCGGCGGAAGATAGGTCCCGGTCTGGCCTCACGCCAGTCGGGCGGGCAATAACAGAAAGCAAAGCCCGCGTCACCTTGGGCGACGCGGGCCGTTCAGATAGCAGGGGTGCCGATCAGCGGCAGGTCTGGATCGAATTCAGCGCCGCGGTGATGCCGCGCAACGAAAACGTATAGGAGGTATCGTTGCCGCGCCCGGACTTGGCGGCCACCTTCATGTCGGAGCCGCCGCGCATCGCCGCCACGAACTGGGGCTCCTGCGCCGCATTTTCCATCCAGGCCGACTTGCCGCGCGTGAACATGGTGAAGCTCTGCGCGCCGATGGTCACCGTGACCTTGGAATTGGCCTGCATGTCGTAGCCGGCGATGAATTGCGGCTCGAAGGAGATGTTCTGCCCCGGCTTCTGGCTGACGAAGAAGAAGATGTCGCCATGGTCGAGCGAAGGCGGCTGCTTCTCGAGCGGTACCGAAAGAACATAGCACACCTTGCCGCCGTTCTGAGCGTACGAATAGGTGCCCCACGCATTGTGCTGGCCTATCTTCGTTGCCGACTGGGCCAGCACCGGCGTTGACGCGATCACGCAAACGCAGGCGAGTGTCCAAGCTTTTCTACGCATGTTAATACCAAATTCCCTATTTCTCGCATGCAACCGGCGGCCGTGATTCGAGGCCGAATCCCGATAGGTTCATTTTGAATTAAACAGGGTTACGAAACGGTGAAGCCCGTCCGGTCGATCCCATTTTCGTCTCCCGCCCGATTTGCCGGCCGTTGCGCCCGGCAGATGGTCGCACGCGGCGCCAAGTCCCACATCAAGGGTTGAAAAGCACGAAAAAGGCGAGAGTTTGGCTTTGACCGGCCTGGGCGGCGAAAACGCCTTGCGCGCGCCCTTCCGGTTGGACGGACCGTCACATTGCCCGTTTTCCGCGACAGGGCGCAATGCTATGTGCATGCGCCGTTGCATGACGAAGGAACCGCTCGCCGTGGAGCCCCACACGCCGCATTTCTCCACCGAACCGGGCTACCGCATCTCACGCGCAGCGTTGTCGGGCACGCGCGCGGCAGCGACGGGCGGCCGCAGATGTTGAGATGGATCAGGCGGCTGATCGGCGCGCTCGCCGCCGCAGCCCTCGTGCTGGCGACGATCCCGCCGCTGGGCCTCGCCTACGGCTTCATGACGACCGCTCCGGTGCGGCTGACGGCTGCCGACCCCGCCGCGCCGCAGCCCAATGCCGAGGTCGCTGCGCGGCTCGCCGGCGCCGGCGGCTACAAGCGCCGCGACAATGCACCCTTCCGCGGCTACCTTTCATGGTGGCCGGTCTTCGCCGCGCGCGACTACGCAGCCCTCACCGAGCGCGAACTGCCGCAGAATTTCCCCTACTGGTCCTATGTCAGCCGCTTCTGGCAGGACTATGCGCTGATGATCCGGCTCGCGCGCGGCACGCCCTTCATCCAGCGCGACCATCTTCCGCTCATGCAGTCCGGCATCGGCATGACCGTCGACCATATCGCGCAGTGGACTTACGAGAACACCGCCGGGCGCATCAGCGCGGCGATCTCCGGCGCGCGGCCGGTCGAACAGGACGCCTATCTGGCGCAGTCGGCGGCGGCACACGCCACCTTCCTCTCCCGCTCGCGCTGGTTCGACTACGACTACGGCGCCGACCGCGCCGGCCTATGGGCGACGCAGGACGCGACGGACATCGCCATGCTCCGCTCCTGGGAGCGGAAGCTCGCCTTCGGGCTGGCCGACACGGCGCAGCAGGTCATCGCCGCCCTGTTCCGCACCGAGCCGATGCCGCAGCCGGAACTGAACATCTGGGCGCAGGGCCCGGTGGCCGAAGCCATCGCGCCCGAGCGGGACATATCCGTCATGCAGGACCTGGCGCCCCACGGCGCGCATCTGGTGACCAGGCTGACCGGCGCGGACCTCGACAGGCTGGTCATCCGGCTGGCGCTGCGCGGCGTGCGCTTCGTCGAGATCGCCGGCATCCGCACCACCTTCCTGACCGTCACCTCCGGTCGCGAGGTGGCTGCGCCCGAGGGTGCGCAGGCCGTCTTCACCTATCCCCTGCCGGCCGACCCGGCACGCCAGCGCGTCGGCATGGCCGTCAACGTCGCGCTGCTGCATGAGGTGCTGCCGGCGCTGGCGGCGCAGGGCGCCGAGATCGAGCACATCTATATCGACTGAGCGTCCCCGCCCGCCTCATGCGCAAGCGCCCTGACCGTGCGTTCGAGCAAGGCGGTGCCCCCCGGCGTCCAGCCCAACGCGCGCAGCCTATCCGTCGCCATGACGTTCAGGCCGGCTTCATCGGCACGCGGCGGCAGCGCGCCGGACATTCCAACACGCGCATTGAGGATGGCGACCAGATCGGCATTGTCGACCACAATGTCGGAGACGTTGAGCGTCAGTGCCGCCGTCTCGTCCGCCAGCGCGCGGATCGCGACGACGACTGCCCGCGCGACATCCTCGCCATGCACTTCCGTGCCCGCGCGTGTCGCAACCGGGCGCCCCGCGCGGACATCGTCGATCAATCCCTGCCATTTATGCGCCGCTCCCGCGCCGGCGGGTCCGTAGACGCCGGTGACGCGCAGGGTCGCCGTGCGGAAGGCCGGTGAGGCCATCGCCGACAACGCCCGCTCCACCGCGAGCTTGGCTTCGCCGTAAAGCGTGTCCGGACGGCATTCCATATCCTCCGACAGGACCGCGCCCGGTGCCTGCGTGCCATAGACGGCGCGGCTGGAAAGGAAAAGCGCGCGGCCGACGCCGGCCTGCCGGGCGGCATCGAAGAGCGCGATGCTGCCGGCGACATTGCGCCGGCGGAACGCGTCCGGGTCGTCGCCCTCGCCGCCGCGATAGCGGCCCGGCACATGATCGAAGGCGCAATGGACCAGCACCTCTCCTCCGCCGAAGAAGGCCGGGGTGGCTTGATCGAGATCGAAGGAACGGAAACTCACCGAACGCGAGAAAAAGCCGTCGCCCGGCGGCGTGCGGCCGAGCACCGTCACCTGCCAGCCATCCGCCAGCAAGCGCTCCACGATGAAGCGCCCGACATAGCCCGTCCCGCCGGTGACGATGGCACGCCCGCTCATCTGCGCGGCAATCCGGCCGGGTCGGGCAGCGTGGCGATATCGGGCAGCGGTCCGCCGTCGTAGAAGCCGCGCCAGAGTTCGATGAGGGTGCCTAGCTTTTCCGCCTTCGGGTGGTCCGCCTGCCACGGCTTTTCATACTGGTAATGGATCACCGAAACCGACGGCCAGTGCCAGAGCTCCGGCAGGTTGAACCAGACATATTGCAGCATGTTGAAATGCACCGGCAGGCCGTGCCACTCCGGGAAGAAGGCCTGCAGCAAGGTCTGGTCCGTGCGCGGCCAATAGGCATCCGGCGCGTCGAGCATCGCCAGCATCCGCACGAAGGTCGCCTTGTCCGGCCGCGCGACGAAGACGCCTGAGTTCATCCGGTGGAAGTCGGCGAGGCTTTCATAGACGTTCGGCGCGGCGCAGAATTCCGGATAGGCGAACAGCCGGTCGATGTTGCGCAGCACGATCGCATCGGCGTCGATGAAGACGATGCGCTCATACTGCTCCATCTCCCACAGCCGCAGCTTGGCGAAATTGTCCAGCGGCGTGTGGAAGGCCGGCTTGCCGCCCTTGGTGAAGGGATTGGCCGCATGGATCTTCGCCTTGGCGTGGCGGGCGTTGAACGTATCCGAGGTCGGCAGCAGATCGACGGCAACCAGCTGCGCGCCGAGTTCCTCGAGCGGCGAAAGCGCGCCCGTCGCCACCCCGCCCGTATGCATCACGACGATGTCGGCCGCCGTGCCCGAGAGCTTCAGCGACCGCACCAGCGCCAGCGCGCCCATGGCATAGTCGGCATTGGTGACCAGGGTCGCATAGGCATGGCGTGCGGTCACCGATGTTTCCCCTCAGGCTTCAGGCGTCACCCGACGCTCTTCAGCCGCTTGCCCTCCGGGTCAGCGTCGAGCATGGGCGCGATGTCCTTCGTCCAAGCGGACAGCGCCGGGATGCGGCTGCGGTCGACGCGATAGGCGAACTTCTTCGCCACGTCCACGACTTCCGACAGCAGCCCCTTTTCGAGCGTCGTCGGCGACAGGCCGAGCGACAGGAACTGCTCGTTGCGCACCACCAGATCGTTCTCCGCTGCTTCCTTGCGCGGATTGGGCAGGTAGGCAACCTTGCCGCCGGTCAGCGACGCGACAAGCTCTGCAAGGTCGCGCACGCGATGCGTCTCGGTCATCTGGTTGAAGATCTTCACCCGCTCGCCCCGCTTGGGCGGATTGGCGAGCGCCAGTTCGATGCAGCGCACGCTGTCGCGGATGTGGATGAAGGCGCGCGTCTGCCCGCCCGTGCCGTGCACGGTCAGCGGATGGCCGATCGCCGCCTGGATCAGGAAGCGGTTCAGCACCGTGCCGTAGTCGCCGTCATAGTCGAAGCGGTTGACGAGTTGCGGATGGCGCAGCGTCTGGTCGGTATGCGTGCCCCAGACGATGCCCTGATGCAGGTCGGTGACGCGCAGGCCGTCATTCTTGGCGTAGAACTGGAACAGGAGCTGATCCAGGCACTTGGTCATGTGATAGATCGAGCCCGGATTGGCCGGATAGAGGATCTCCTGCTCGACCTGCTCGCCGGCGAGCGTCTCGATGCCGACCGGCAGATAGCCCTCGGGGATGGCCGCGCCGACCGTCGAATAGCCATAGACGCCCATCGTGCCGAGATGGACCAGATGCGCATCGAGCCCGATCTCGACCAGCGCGTTGAGAAGGTTGTGCGTGGCGTTGACGTTGTTGTTGACCGTGTAGTTCTTGTGCCGGTCGCTCTTCATCGAATAGGGCGCGGCGCGCTGCTCGGCGAAGTGGATGACGGCGTCCGGCCGGTTCTCCGCCAGCCAGCTCTTCAGCACGTCGTAGTCGCGCGCGACGTCGATGAGATGGAAGCGGATGCGCCGCCCGGTCACCTCGTGCCAGATGCGCGTGCGCTCCTGGATGGAATCCATCGGCGTCAGCGACTGCACGCCGAGCTCGGTATCGATCCAACGCCGGCTGAGATTGTCGACGATATGCACGTCGTGCCCGAGGTTCGACAGGTGCAGACAGGTGGGCCAGCCGACGAACCCGTCACCGCCAAGAACCGCGATCTTCATTCAGAATCCCTTCCGTGGATGCGCTGGCGAAGCTCTAACCGTCGAATATGACAGCATTTGTTCGCCGATACGCTGCGTTGCGAAAGCTGGCAGGATTCGACAGGCGCGCCAAATCACAACGGAACGCCGCAGAACCGGTGCCGCCGGCCTGTTTGAGCATGAAATTTAACGTCGCCGGCGGTTTTCGGAGCGTTTTTCCTGCGGATGTTACGTTCCGGTAGAAAAATTTGATTTGCAAACGCTTGCTAGGCGCCGGTTTGGCGATAGTGTAAGATTAGGTGATAGAGACCGGCCTTGCCGGCCCTTTTCCCGCTGTGGTTGGGAGGCCATGATGACGGGTATCGAAGTATCCGGACGGACGTTCAGGAAGCCGAAATCGCTGAAGCGAGCCGCCGAATCCGGCTCCTACAATTGCGACGACATGGCTGTGATGCGCAGCGCGGTCGATGCCGTCTGCGCCGAACTCGGTATCGCCGTGACGGACGAGAGCGGGCGTGATCGCGTGGCGCGGCGTGTGGTGGCGTCTTATGAGATCGGCCGCAGGGCGCCGCTCTATCTGGTCCACGCCGGCCTGTCCGAACACGCCTGACGTTCCCGCGGCGCGCCTTGCGCCGTCGACATCCCATCGGCTTCGACACGGCCGCCGCAACTGTGGCCGTCGCCCGCCTCCCCGCCTATATTGAACGCGAGCAACGCATGCGGCCGCGCGACCGGCCCGAGGCCTTCGTCATGAGCGATACGAGATTGAAGCCGCGCCCCCGCGTGAAGGTGGAGCGCCCTAAACTTCACAAGGTCATCCTGATCAACGACGACTTCACTCCGCGCGAATTCGTCGTGATGGTGCTGAAGGCCGTCTTCTCGATGAGCGAGGACCAGGCGCACCGCGTGATGATCACGGCCCATCAGCGCGGCGTCTGCGTCGTTGCGGTCTTCACCAAGGACGTTGCGGAGACCAAGGCCACGATCGCCGTGGATGCCGCAAAGGCGGCCGGCTTTCCGCTTCTCTTCACCACCGAGCCGGAAGAGTGACGACGTCGCGGCGGCGTCTTATCCGCGCTTCTTTTTCGGGGTGCCGGCAGGCTTGGGCGCCGCCTCCTTCTTTTCCTCCAGCGCCAGCCGCGCGGCACGAAGACGGGCGGTCTTCGCCTCACGGGCGTTCAGTTCCGACTTGAGGATGGCGCGCGCCGCAGCGTCGGTGACGTCGGCGCGGGATTCCATCTTGGTGCGGGCTGGGCGGGTGGAAGTCGGGGAAATGTTCGGCTGGCTTGCTTCGGCCATTTGCTTCTCCTGCTTCAAACGAAAAAGGTCGGGCGTCTAACCCGACCTTCCACGTCTCGACGGTGCGCCAGTACATCCGTGGTCGCTGCCGGAGACGAACTCGTTTCACCACATATGGGGTGCGCCGCGGCGGATTCAAGGCCTGCGTGCCGCCGGAAAGGAACCGTGCTAGGCTGGGCGCGTTTCGTTTGCTCAGTATCCGGAGTAGCGTAATGACACCGCGTGCGCAGTGGAAAGGCTATCTGAAGTTCGACGAGATCAGTTGCCAGGTGGCGCTCTACACCGCCGCCAGCACCTCCGAGCGGACCAGCTTCCACACCGTCAACAAGGAGACCGGCAACCGCGTCAAGCGCGAATTCGTCGACGAGAAGACCGGCAAGCCGGTCGAGCGCTCCGACCAGGTCAAGGGTTACGAGGCCGACGACGGCCACTACATCATCCTCGAACAGGACGAGATCGACGCGGCGGTGCCGCAGAGCGACAAGATCCTCGCGGTCGATTCCTTCGTGCCGATGAACGCGATCGACACCGTCTTCTTCGACAAGCCCTACTATCTCGCCCCGGTCGACAAGGTGGGGGCCGAGGCCTTCGCGCTGATCCGCGAAGGGATGAAGGCGCGCAAGACGGCCGCGCTCGCTCATGCGGTGCTCTTCCGCCGGCTGCGCACCCTGCTGATACGCCCGCTGGACAGGGGCCTCGCCGCCAACACGCTCAACTTCGACTATCAGGTGCGTTCGGCAGAGGAGGCATTCTCCGACGTGCCGGCGCCGAAGACGAAGAAGGAGATGCTCCAGCTCGCCACGCACATCATCGACACGATGAGCGGCGAGTTCCATCCCGCGCAGTTCGAGGACCGCTACGAGGCGGCGCTGGCGGAACTCGTGCGCGCCAAGATCGAGGGCCGTGCGGTGAAGCGGGCCAAGCCGCGCAAGGAGGCCAAGGTGGTGGACTTGATGGAGGCGCTCCGCCGCAGCGCCGAGGTCGTCGCCAAGCCGGCGAAGAAAACCGGTCGCAAGGCAGCGTAAGGGGCGCGTCCTCACTTCTTCTTGCGATTGGCCTTGTCGAGGCTGGATTTCAGCGCATCCATCAGGCTGATGACGTTAGAGCCGCCGGCGGGCTCGTCGTCCTCAGCCTTGCGGGCCGGCGCCTTGCCGCCCTTCTTGCGCTTGGCGGCGATCAACGCCTTTAGCTCGTCCTGGACCGGATCGGTGACCAGTTCGGGCGACCAGTCGCGCGACCGCTGCTCGATCAGGTCGGTGATCATCTGGAGCATCTTTGGCTGGCCCTTGCCCGGCTGGATGTCGCCGAAATAGGCGTTGGCCTCCCGCACCTCGTTGCCGAAGCGCAGCGTCCACAGCACGATGCCCTTGCCGCGCGGCTCCAGCATCACCGCCCGCTCGCGCCTTGCGATGACGAGCCGGGCGATGCCGACCACCTTCTTGGCCGCCATCGCCTCGCGGATGACCGCGAAGGCCTCTTCGCCGACCTTGTCGCTCGGCGTGACGTAATAGGGGCTGTCGAGCCAGATCCAGTCGATCGAGGCGGCCGGCACGAAATTCTCGATGTCGATGGTGCGCACGCTTTCCAGCGCCACCGATTCCAGTTCTTCTTCGTCGAAGGTCACGAACTGGCCGTCCGAGGTCTCGTAGCCCTTGACCTCGTCATCCTCGTCCACGGGCTTGCCGGTCTCTGCGTCGACATAGCGGCTGCGCACGCGCCGACCGGTCTTGCGGTTGACCGTGTGGAAGCGGATCTTCTCGCTGTCGGTCGTTGCCGGCGTCATCGTCACCGGGCAGTTCACCAGCGACAGCTTCAGATAGCCTTTCCAGAAGGCGGGTGCGGGCATCGGCGCTTCTCCCTCCGCGCGAAAACGCGGAGGGAGCCCGCCGGGTTCCGATGCCCCGTTTCCGGCAGTGCCGTCAGGTCTGCGAGCGGTAGTGCTGGCGCGACGCCTCGTGGATCGGCCAGGGATGCACGGTGGCGCGCACATTCACCTGCCGGTGGCGCTCCACCATCGGCTTCAACGTGCCGCCGTCCGGCTCGCCCCACACCACGCTCACCTCCGACCCGGTGGCCGCATTCGCCTCGGGCAGGATGGCGAGCGAGATCCACGCCTTCTCGTTGCTGGAGAAAACCGGCGCGATCGAGATGCCGACATCCTTGCCGCCCGCCTGCACGCGGTCATAGGGATGCGTGGCGTAATAGGCGCCGGGCATCTCCATATATTTCGGCGCCAGGCCGTCCTCCATCATGCCGCCGAAGACGTCGAGCACGTCGGCCCTGTCCCAGACCAGCGTCACTTTCCTGCGGTGCGGCCCGGCGGCCATCTTCTCAAGTGCGGCGCGGCCGATGAAGTCGTGGTCGAACTTGACCACGCGGCCGTAGTCGAGGTCCCACGGCGTCAGGTAATAGTCCTCGATCCGCTCCGATTGCAGGCTGCCGCCCAGCGACGAGATCGCCTCAAAGCTCTTCTCGGTCAGCCATTCGCGGTAAGGCTTTATCTTTTCGCCGGTGAAGATGGCCGGCAGCGGCGACGGCACCCAGCCGGACTCCGCGGCAGCGGTGGAATAGGCACGCGCGCCGGCCTGCTTGAGGCCGAATTCCCTGCCGGCCTCGAGGATGGCGGCCTTGACCTTCGGGCCGTCGGCGACTGGCCCCCAGAGCTCCAGCCCCTGCGCGCCACCCATGCCGTGCGACAGCGTGCGCGCCTTGCAGCCGGCGATGGTGATCTCGCCCATGTTGAAGAATTTTGTGGTGAGCGGCCCGCCTTCATTGACCTTTTCGAGGATCTTCAGCGCGTTCGGCCCCTGCACCTCGTAGCGGTAGGTCTTGCGCGGCTTGTCGGGATTGTCGAGGCTGCGCTCGTCGCGCTCGACCGTGACATCGTAGCCGCCGGTCTCGGCATGGAACTGGATCCAGTTCGGCAGCACCGGCCGCCCGACGATGTTGAACTCGTCGTCCTCCAGGCCGAAGATGATCGCGTCGCCGATGACATGGCCCTCATGGCTGACGCAGACGATCTGCTTCGCCTTGTTGCGGCCGAAATTGGCGAAGCTGTTGACTGCGAGGTCCGACACCAGCTTCAGCGCGTCCGGTCCCTTCACATAGAGATCGGTCATGTGGAAGGACTGGTCGAGCAGCGCCGCGCTCTCGCGCCACGATTTCTGCTCCTCGATCCAGTTGGTGAATTCCGCCGGCACCGGGAACTGGTAGCGCCCGGTCTGCGCATTCTGCAGCATCGCCACCGGGCTGGCATGATCCTTCAGCTTCTGTTCCAGGCTTCGCATGGGTCCGATCTCCTCGCCTTCCTTGAGCTTCCGCGATATGCGGCTGACCCCTCAATGACAATTTGGGATACAATAATCAAGATACGAAAGGAATGTGCGCGTCATATTGCGTCTTTGTATACCAAAATCGAACGACAAAGCTCCGGCAGGAGCATGGCGCGCCGGTCCCCGCCGCGTCAACGCATCCACGCCTCCGGCGTATTTCCATCCGGTGCGGTTCGGTCAGCCGGCGGGATCGTCGCGGCGCAGATGGCTTGCCGCCACATTGGCGTCGAGCAGCGGCTGCACACGCCTGCCCTCCGGCACGATCACCCCGCGCGCCAATCCCAGGCTGACCTTGATCAGCTCGCCATGCTCGCGGAAGATCGCTTCGGCGCGCGCGCCGTCGCCCTCGGCCATCGCCGCGACGATATAGTGGTGCTGCCAATGGGCGTGCTGAAGGTGTTCCGCGCGCGCCCGCGCGCCATAGGTCTCGAAGCGGATCGCGTCCGGCGTGCCGAACGGAATCCGGTCGATCAGGTGGCGGATCTGCTGCACCAGTTCCACTTCGGACGCCTCGTAGATCAGCGAATGGAACGCCAGGTTCATCGCGCCGTAGCGGGCCTCGTCGACATTGTCGCCGCCGTCGCGAAAAATGGCGTCGCCTTCCCGCAGCAGGGCATCGAAGCGGTCCTTCAGCTCAGGCGACAGGCCGGTCCTGGCCAGCTTGCGCGCTGCATAGCCTTCGAGCAAGGCACGCAACTCGATCGCCGCGACCACGTCGGCGACGCGATAGGTGCGCACGTGATAGCCGCGCGCGCCGGCGCGCGTCAGCACGCCCTCCTCGACCAGCACCGCCAGCGCGTGGCGGACCGGCGTGCGCGACACGCCCAGCGCCTCGGCCAGCGCCGATTCCGACAGCTTCTCGCGCGGGTCGAATTTGCCCGCCTGCGCCCAGTTGCGCAACGTGTCCACCACATGGCGCTGGCGCGTCTCGGCGGGGGCTGAGGATTTACGGCGCGTCGGTGCCTTCGACATCGATGGTTCCCATGCAATGCGCAGGACCAGACCAGATGCAGCCTGCCGATGCAATGCGTTCGCGTCGCGCGGCGATGCCGTTATGGTGCGTCCGGCGAATCGGAGGAGGATTTTGATGACGAAGATCGCACGGGTGGGTGCCCGCGTCCTGAACGTACCGGCAACGCTTGATCTGGGCGCGCGCAAGAAAACGCAGGTCATGGCGATATGCCTCGTCGAGATCGAGACCGACGACGGCCACAAGGGCCACGGCATCACGGCCATCACCGATGCGGTCATCGCCGCTGCGGCGGTGAACTCGAAGGCCGCAGAGATGCTGGTCGGCGAAAATCCGCTGGACAGCGAGCGCATCTGGGAAAAGCTCTACTGGCTGCTCACCCCGCGCGGCCAGAGCGGCATCGGCGCGCATGCCATCGCGGCGATCGACGTGGCGATATGGGACCTCAAGGGAAAGATGCTCGGCCAGCCGGTCTGGCGCCTGCTGGGCGGCGCGCGCAGCACGGTGCCCGTCTACGCCACCTTCGGCTTCGACTTCTTCAGCAAGGACGAGCTCGCGGCGGCCGCGAAGGATTGGGTGGCGAAAGGCATGCGCGACCTCAAGATGACGGTCGGCCACAATGCGCTCGCCGAGCGCGGGCGCGAGCGGCCGGTAAGCGAGGTGATCGCCGAGGATGCGCGCCGCGTCGCGGCCGTGCGCGAGGCGGTCGGCCCCGACGTGCGGCTCTATCTCGACGCCAATTGCAGCCTCGACCTCTTCCACGCCACGCGCCTGGCGCAGTCGGTCAGGGAATATGGCATCGCCTTCTTCGAGGAGCCGATCACGCAGAACGACGCCCGCCAGATGGCGGACCTGCGCCGCGCGGCGGGCATTGCGCTCGCCTGCGGCCAGAACGAAGGCACCGCCTTCCGCTTCCGCGAACTGCTGGCGGCCGAGGCCGTCGACGTGCTGCAGCCCAATGTGGTCATCACCGGCGGCTTCACCCAATGCGCGAAGATCGCCGCGCTCGCCCAGACCTACAATGCGCCGATCGCCAATGGCGGCGCGTGGATCCACTACAACATGCACCTTCAGGCCGGCATGTCGAACGGCTCGCTATGCGAGTACCACCACCTCGCAGTCGTCGCCTACGAGCAGCTCTGCGACGATCTGGTGAAGCCGAAGGACGGCTGGATGGAGCTGGACGAGCGCCCCGGCCTCGGGTTCGACATCAAGCCGGAAGCCATCGCGGCGTTCGGCGCCAAGGCCTGATCCGGCTACAGCCGGCGCAGGTGGTTGTCCCACTGCACCCCGGCCGGCCCGGCAAGCGGCAACTGCTTGTCGGGCGTCATGTCGGCCATGTCGCCGCGGCCGCTGGTGGCGAGCACATGGCCTTTCGCCAAGGGCGCGACGCCGCAGACGTCGGCAAGGCTCCGGTCGCCCAGATGCCGACCCGTCGCGGCATCCCAGAAGGCGACGATCCCGCCGCGCGGCGAGGATGTGGCGATCACGTCGCCCGCCCGGTCGATCGCCATGGAGCCCACATAATTGTCGAGCCCGCGCAATGTCCCGGCACCGCCGGTGAACAGTTCGGGCGCGCGGCCGCGCCGGTGCCGGCCGACCAGCGGCGGCCGGTCGCCGGGCTCGCCCTCGTACTGGCAGCCGAACCACACCACGCCGGCCGCATCCAGCACCATGTGGCGGATGGACAGCTTGTGCAGCTCCGGCGCGAGCTCAACCTGCTCGACCACCTCCCCCGACGCGATGTCGAGATAGGCGATGCTGGGCTTCATCGTATCGATGTTGAGCTTCAGCCGGTCATAGTCGGGATGGGTCAGGATGCCGCCATTCGCCACGCAGGCGGTGCGGCCGTCCGGCATCAGCAGCACCTCGTGCGGGCCGATGCCGGCGGTGTCCAGCTCGCCGACGCGGCGGAAGCCGTCGGTGGCGTCGTAGATCCCTGTCACGCCGCGCTCGCCTTCATAGTCGCTTTCGGTCGCCAGCATCAGGCGGCCGTCCGGCGTGAAGATGCCGTGGCCGAAGAAATGCCGTCCGGGTGCGGCGGCGATGGCGACGGGTTCGCTTCGCCCTGCGACATCGAAGGCGACCGCGAACCGGCCCGGCGAGCGGGCGAAGGCCACGGCGCGCCCGCGCGGCAGGTCGATGGCGAAGGAGTGGCCCCGCGCCTCCAGCGGCAGGACCAGCCGGTCGGTGCCGGCCTCGTCCACGACGGCCGCCTCGAACTTGTCGCCGTTCAGCCGCGCGCCGAGGAAAAGCGCCTGCTCATCGGCACCCGCAAGCCGCGCCGGCAGCAGCGACGCGCCGGCGAGCGCCAGGAAGGTCCGTCTGTCAATCGCCGTCGAGCGCATTGAACCCCATCGTCAGTCCCAGCGCCGCGGCGAGATTTTCCGCCACCAGATGGCCGGCATGATCCAGCGAAAGATCGACAACGGTCAGACGCTGTCGATCGGCTTCATTGCCGAAGGCGGCCTCCGGCGCTTCCGCAACCGCGCCCAGCATGCGCGCCGCATTGGCGAGTTCGAAACGGATCGAATCGGCGATGTAGCGGCTGTCGGCCGGAAGGTTTTCGGCATAGCCGGCGATGGCGAGCAGCGCTTGCGCGCCCTCGACCTGCGCCAGCATGAGATCGAATGTCAGGCGGCTGCGCCAGAGCGGCGCGCGGCGCCCGCTCGCCTTTTCGGCGCTGTCGCCCATCGCCGGCAGCAACTCCGCCGCGCGCAGATATTGGAAGACGGTCGCAAGCGCCTTGATGATCTCGCCGTCCACCTCCGCGGCACTGCGATAGGGCTCGCCGCCCGGCGCGGGATTGCGGAACGACGCGGCGAAGTCGCCTTCGCTCCAGCCGGTGCGGACCTCGCCGGCGAGGCGCGCCACATTGCCGGCCAGCGCCTGCGCGAAGGCGCAGCGGAACGCCCCTTCCGGCGTGGCGAGGCTTTCGGCCCCGGCTCCGAACAATGCGAATTCCAGCGCCGGAATGCCCTGCAGCGCCGCGCTCTTGCCGGCCACGCCATCGGCCAGCGCGGCCGTGTCGGCATCCGCCAGCAGGCCCTGCACCTGCCTCAGCGCGATGCCGCGCGGATCGGGCCAGAAGAACAGCTTCTCGAACCTGCTGTCCGCCGCCAACGGGCCGAAGCGCAGCACGCTGACGCGTCCCCACGCCGCGACGATGCCGCCGAAGCTGGACCGCGCCGCGTCGAGCGCCTCCGCGGAAGGCGCCGTGCAAAGCTCGCCGATCTGCGCGTCCGCGACCGTCGCCAATCCTTCCAGCGCCGTCAGCGTCGGCATGGCGAACTGCTCGGCGACGGCGGTTCCATCCGCCCGTGCGGAAAGCCCGCAGCAGAGCATCGCAGCGACCGCTAGTCCAATGCGCGCATATGCCGTTCTCATGCCCATACCCTACAGCGATTTGAGGAAACGGATCAGGTCTTCGCGTTCCGTCCGCGCCATGTCGGCGAAGGCATCGCGGGCGGCCTGCGCCTCGCCGCCATGCCACAGGATCGCCTCGGTCAGGTTGCGGGCGCGGCCGTCGTGGAGATAGCCGGCCTCGGCGCTGACCTGCTCCGCCATGCCGATGCCCCACAGCGGCGGCGTGCGCCATTCGCGGCCGTCGGCCAGCCCTTCCGTGCGTCCGTCTGCCAGCCCGTCGCCCATGTCGTGGAGCAGCAGGTCGGTATAGGGCCAGATGAGCTGGAAGCGATGCGCCGGATGCGCGGCCTTGCGGCTGGTGACGTATTTCGGCGTGTGGCAGGCGATGCAGCCGGCCGCGTAGAAAGCCTGCTTGCCGCGCAGCACCGCCGCGTCCCCCACATCCCGCCGCACCGGCGGCGCGAGATTTTCCGAATAGAAGACGACGAGATCGAGCAGGTCGCCCGGCACCTCCTCCGCGCCCAGTGACGGCTGTGCGCCGTGCGGCATCGACAGGCAGTCCTGCTGGGCGGCGGTGCAGTCGCCCCAATGGCTCGGCGCCGGCGGGCTCGACAGCCCCATGTCGCCGGAAAAGGCATGCGCCGACTGCTGGCGGATGTCGGGCTGGATGCCCTTCCATCCGAAGCGGCCGATGGTGAGGCCGCCTGCCCCGTCGCCCACCATGTTGGGCCTGCCGGAAATGCCGTCGTCGTCGCTGTCGTCGGGGTCTGCGCGGGCGAGGATGTCGGCCGGATGGATCGCTTCCAGCAGCCCCATCCCGGCCATGGCCGGCGCGATCCGCGCCGAGCGCATGACGCTGTCGCCGATCGGCCCGTAGCCGGGATTTTCGATGGCGAGGACGGGACGGCGCAGCGTCACAACCTCGCCGTCGCCCAGCGTCACCGGTTCGTCGACATAGTCGATGCGGACCTTGCCCTCGGGCGGCAGGCCGGCCACGGCATTGTCCTGCAGCTGCAATCCGTAGACGGGATGCGGCGCCGCCGGCAATGCGCCCGTCGCGATCAGCTCGCGCTGCGCCGCGTCCGGCTCCACCGACAGGCGCACCAGCAGCGAGGTCGCGTCGCCGCCCGGCGCGACGGGCGCATGGCCGCGCCCGTCCTTGATATGGCAGGCCTGGCACGCGCGCGCATTGAAGAGCGGCCCCAGCCCGTCCGAGGCCTGCGTGGAGGACGGGGCGCTGACCCAGTCCTTGCGGAACAGGCCGTTGCCGACGAGGAACCGTTGCTGGTCGTCGAAGCCGAGATTTGCGGAAGGCTGCGACAGCGCATTGGCGTCGCCGATCTTGGGCGTCGTCGCCGCCCCGCCCTGCTTCGCCTCGAAACGCTCCGCCTTGGTGAAATCCGCCGTCGGCCGGGTCACGGCCTCGATGCGCGCCGCGTCCTTCGGCGTGAGATCGTCACGCATGTGATCCGCCGCGAGCGCTGTGGCGGAGACAAGGGCGAGGGCGGCGGCGAGCAGGGTTTTCATGTTGGATGCGGCCGGCCATGCCGGCCGCACTCGTCGTTGGTGAACGCGCCTTACTTGAACACTTCGTCGGGATTGTCGAGGCTCTTCGAACCTTCGATCGTCACATCGGCAAGCTTCAGACCGGCGATGACGCGCTCCAGCGAGCGCGTCTGCGCCACCAGCCCGTCGATGACCGCCTGCACGACGGCGTTGCCTTCCGCATTGCCCTCGCCGATCATCTGGTCATAGGCCTCGCCGCCCTCGGCCCGGGCCTTCATGACCTCGGCCGCCTTCACCGTCTCGGCGAGCTTCGCCTCCATCTCGTCGGCAAGCGCGGCATCGGTCTCGCGCACCAGCGCGGCGAGGCTGGCGCCCTCCACCTTGCTGCCGTCCACGCGGGTATAGCTGCCCTTGTAGACATTGTTGATGCCGACGATGTCGTAATAGTGCGAGTTGTGGGTGTTGTCGGAGAAGCAGTCATGCTCCTCCTCGGGATCGTGCAGCAGCAGGCCGAGCTTCATGCGCTCGCCGGCCAGCTCGCCATAGGAGAGCGAGCCGAGGCCCGTCAGGATGGCGGAAAGGCCCGCCGTCGGCTCGCCATCCGTCAGCGCCTTGCGTGCCGCGCCGTCCTTGCCCCAGTTGGCGACCATCTCGTCCAGGTCTTCGATGAGAAGATCGGTGGCGGCGGCAAGATAGGCGGCGCGCCGGTCGCAGTTGCCGCCGGTGCAGTTGGCGGTGTCGAAATCGGTCGCCGGGCGGTTGCCGGCGCCGGGCCCCGTGCCGTTGAGGTCCTGGCCCCACAGCAGGAACTCGATGGCATGATAGCCGCTGGCGACATTGGCCTCGATGCCGCCGATCTCCTGCAGCGACTGGATCAGCTCGGGCGTGATGTTCGTGGCGTCGATCGTCTCGCCGCCGGCGGAGATGTTCGCATTGGCGATGACGTTGACCGCATAGAAGCCGTTGGCGTCGGACTCGGTGCCGTAGCTCGAATCCACATAGTCGATCAGGCCCTCGTCGAGCGGCCAGGCGTTCACGCGGCCCTCCCACTGGTCCACGATCGGGTTGCCGAAGCGGAACGCCTCCGTCTGCTGATAGGGCACGCGGGCGGCGAGCCACGCCTTGCGCGCCGCCGTGAGGTTCTCGTCCGTCGGCTTGGCGATCAGCGCGTCGACGGCATCGTCCAGCGCCATCGCGGTGGAGAGGCTGTCCTCATAGCCTGCCTGCGCGATATCCGCATAGTTCGTCAGGATCGCGCCGAGGTTGGCCGCGTGGGAATTGGGAACAAAGGCCAGCAGGCCGGCGCAAACCGCATAGCGGGCGACGCGCATGGGGAAATCCTCCTTCGGATGGGGCTGCGGAATTCTGTGCATCCAGACATTGCACCAAAAAACCTTCACTGCAATGTCAAGTTTTGAGCGGGCGACGCGACATGCCGTCCCGCCTCGCCGCCAGCGCCTTCCGCCTCCTGCAAACGGCGCGTTCAGTCAAGACAATATGCCGGCCGCCGACTAGGATGAGGCAGCATTTCCGTACATGGGAGGGGATCGAATGCGCATCACCAGGGTCGAGGATCTTCATGCCGATGGCGGCTGGCGCACGCTTTCCTGGCTGAAGATCACCACCGACGAGGGCCTTGTCGGCTGGACCGAGATCGCCGAGGGCATGGGCGGTCCCGGCATGATCCAGGTGATCCGCCGCATGGCGGAGCTCGTCATCGGCGCCGACCCGCGCGACATCGGGCCGATCGGCTCGAAGCTCTACTACATGAACCAGATGACGCAGGGCGGCATGGTCGCGCAGGCCATCGGCGCCATCGAGAATGCCTGCCTCGACATCAAGGGCAAGGCGGCGGGCCTGCCGGTCTACGACCTCTACGGCGGCGCCTACCGGCGCAGGCTGCCCAGCTACTGGTCGCATTGCGGCACCTATCGCGCACGCAGCGGCGGCCTGTTCGAGAAGGTCGCCGACACCAAGCCGGTGCGTTCGCTGGACGACATCGTGGAGCTCGGTCGCGAGGTCGTCCAGAAGGGCTATCGCGGCATGAAGACCAACCTGCTGCTGTTCGACGGGCCTGAGCCGCGCCAGTATCGCCCGGCCTTCAGCGGCGGCGCCGGCAGCCCGGAGCTCAACGCGCCGCAATGGCTGCTCGAGGCCGCGCGCGACCAGATCGCCGCCTTCCGCGAGGGCATCGGCCCGCAATGCGACCTGATGTTCGACCTCAACACGCACTACAAACCCGAGGGCCTGCGGCGCATGGCCGAGATACTGGAGCCCTATCGCCTGAACTGGCTGGAGGTCGATTGCTACGACCCGCCGGCGCTGTCGAAGCTGCGCCAGTGGACGCGCACGCCCATCGCGTCGCTGGAGACGATCTACAACCGCCGGCAGCTCAAGCGCTTCCTCGACGTCGACGCCGTCGACGTCTGCATCATCGATGCGGTGTGGAACGGCTTCCCGGAATCGATGAAGATGGCGTCGATGGCCGACGCCTATGAGGTCAACGTGGCGGCGCACAACGCCCATGGCTATCTCGCCACCATCATCGGCGCGCATATGTCGGCCGCCATCCCCAACTTCCGCTACATGGAATATGACGTCGACGAGGTGCCATGGGCGGCCGATTTCGTCACCCATCCGCCGGTGGTGGAGAACGGCGACATGCTCGTGCCGACGGGCCCGGGCTGGGGCTGCGACGTCAATGAGGAAGCGGTTCTCGCCCGACCGCCGAAGAACCCGGCGGCATCCTGGATGCTCGACTGGCACAGGGCGCGGGGCGTCGCGCTCTGAGCTGCCGTCAGGAGTTCGATGACTCGGGGAAATACTGGTAGACCCAGCTCTCCGTCACCGCCTTCTGGGTCTGGTCGACCATCACCATGCGAAGGTCGACCGGGTCGGGCCCGTTGGCCGGCGCCGCGATGTCGAAGATGGCGCGCCAGCGGCCGTCGCCATTGACGACGGGATAGGCGGCGGTCTGGCCGCGCACCTCGCCGCGCGAGGTCCAAACCTTCACGCCGAGCTCGCCGCGCTTGAACGAGGCGAGCGGCCCGCCGACGAAATCGACGACGAACTTCCTCACCCCCTTCGGGCGCGGCTGGCCGGGTATGCCGCCCGAACCGGAGAAGGAGTTCTCCACCGTCGCCAGCGACGGCCGGAAAGGCTCGTCCGCCGTCCAGTGGAGGCGATAGCGCCATTCGCGCGCGTCGCCCGCCTTCACCGGCTCGTCCGACACCCAGTAGGCGACGATATTGTCGTGGATCTCGTCGTCGGTGGGTATCTCGACGAGCTGGATGCTGCCCGCGCCCCAGTCGTCCAGCGGCTCCACCCACACCGTGGGGCGCCGCTCGTAGAACACGCCGTCGTCCTGATAGTCCTCGAAGTTGCGGTGCCGCTGCAGCAGGCCGAAGCCGCGCGGCCCCTTGTCGAGGAAGCTGTTGGTCATCACCCGGTGCGGATTGGCGAGCGGCCGCCAGATGCGCTCGCCCGCGCCGGTCCAGATCGACAGGCCTTCCGAATCGTGGATGCGCGGGCGCCAGTCCACCCCCTGCGTCCGGTCGATCTGGCCGAACCAGAACATGCTGGTCAGCGGGGCGACGCCCAGCCGCGCGATGTCCTTACGCGCATAGAAGGCGCAGTCGACATCCATCAGCACCGCCTTGTCGCGGCGGCAGTCGAGCCGCACCGCGCCGGCGATGCTCGGCCCCTCCAATATCGCATTGATGATGACGCGGTGCGCATCCCCGCCGGCCGGCTCCATGTAGAAGGCGGTGAAGCGCGGAAACTCCTCCGGCGTCGGCAAAGCGGTGTCGATCGCCACCGCGCGGGCGGAAAGGCCGTACTGGTCGAGCTCGCCCGAGGAACGGAAATAGGCGGCGCCGAGGAAGGCGAGCCAGTCGCGGTCCTGCGCCGCGTTCATGACGCGGAAGCCGCCATAGCCGATATCGTCGGGCAGCTGCCGCGCGACATGGTCCTCCGGCATGTCGAAATAGTCGCGCCGATAGAGGATCTCGCGCGCCGCGCCGCCGTCCACGGCATAGATGCGCGCCGGTTCCTGGAAATAGCGGCCGAGATGGAAGAGCTGCACCGGCGGCCGGTTCGCGTCGTCGGCCCACAGGCTCGCCTCCTTGCGGAAGCGGATCTTCTGGTAGGCGTCGTAGTCGATCTGGTCGAGGATCGCGCCATAGGGCGATGCGAGGCTCTTCCAGGGCCGGGCGGCCAGCGCGCGCGCCTTGTCCTTGAGCCCGGCGAAGGAGAAAGGCTCGGCCGGCCCGAACGAAAGCCCCTGCTGCGCCGCGGCAGCGGCGGGAAGCGCGCCGGCGGCGAAGGTTGCAAGAATGGAAGCCAGCGTCTGCCGGCGGTTCAGCGTCATCATGGATGTCCCTTCCGTCGACCCGCCCGGCCACGCCCCATTGCACGACAATGGGGACAGAGCGTGACATCGGTCGGATTCACAAATGCTAATGCGCAACTTTCGGCGCTTGTCGAGCCCCCTCCCCCTGCGACATGTGCGTAGGCGGGGTCAGTCGCGCGGGCGATCCAGCCGCTCGATCACATGGTCGAGCACGGCGATGGCGATCTCCACATGGGCCGGATCCAGCCCTTCGTGCAGGTGCATCTCGTCGGCCTGGGCGATCGCCTTGAGGCGCGCCACCATCGCCTCGCCTTCCGCCGTCAGCGAGACCGCATTGGTGCGCCTGTCGGGACCCGAGGTGCGCGCCACCAGCCCCTCCGCCGCCAGACGGTCGAGGATGGGCACGATGCTGGAGCGGCGCACGGCGATGGCATGCGCCAGCGCGCTCTGCGGCTGGCCGGGATTGGCGGCGATGACCATCAGCAGGCCGAAATAGCGCGGCGCGACGCCGAGGGCGGCATGCCTCTCCTCGAAGCTGCGGTAGGAGGCGATCTGCGCCAGCCGCAGCTTGTAGCTGATCGTGTGGTCGAGCTCGCCCGCCTTGAGCCGTTTCTTCGCCTTGCCCGCCACCTTGCCTCGCAAACATCCTTGACTCGGCCGCCGCCGATTGTATTCCATCGAACAGGTTTCCAGAAATCATTTTGCGCGAAACCTGTCGGGAGGAGCTTCAGCACAGCGCGCCGAAGCTCGCAAGCTGGAGTGCCGTCCATGCAGAAGATGTCGATATGGGAGCCGCGCGACGAGGGCATCGCGCTCTGGCAGATCACCGTCGGCGAGCTGCTCGACCGGCAGGCGGCCGCGATACCGGACAATGACGCGATCATCTATGACGACCCGCAGGCGGGCTTCGTCTTCCGCTGGACCTATCGCGAGCTGCACGAGCGGGTGGAAAGGCTGGCCGCGACGCTCCTGGCCTGGGGCATCGGGCGCGGCGACCACGTGGCGCTGATGTCGGCCAACCGGCCGGAATGGATATTGCTCGAATATGCGGTGGCCAAGCTGGGCGCGGTGCTGGTCACCGTCAACCCCGCCTTCAAGCACGAGGAAATCCGCTACATCCTTGCGCAGGGCCGCATCTCGACCTTCTTCGTGGCCGGCGAATATCGTGGCTACGACGTGGCCGCCGCGCTGGTCAAGATGATGCCGGACCTGCCCGGGCTCGCCGAAGGCGCGATCCGCGACAGCCGCACGCTGCCGGATCTCAGGCGGCTGTGCCGGGTCGGCGAGGTGCCGGTGCCTGGCGCGTTGCCCTTCGCGGAGCTGGAGGCGCGCATCGGCGCCGGCGACCGCGCCGCGGTGCGCGAGCGGCAGGCCACCGTGAAGCCCGAGGACATCTTCCAGATCCAGTATACGAGCGGCACCACCGGCGCGCCCAAGGGCGCGATGATCCGCCACTTCAGCGCCGTGAACAATGCGCGCCTGTCCGCCGGCCGCGCCGGCTTCACCGCATCGGAGCGGCTTGTCAGCCCCATGCCCTATTTCCACACGGCGGGCAGCATCTGCAACGTGCTCGGCATGTGCACGGTGGGCGGCTGCCACATCGGCATGTCGGCCTTCGACGCCGGCGAGACGCTGCGCATCATCGACACCTATCGCGGCACGGTGATGAACGGCGCGCCGACCATGTTCGTGCGCATGCTGGAACATCCGCTCTGGACCGAGGGCAAGGTCGACCTGTCCAGCCTGCGCATCCTCTACACCGGCGGCACCATCATCTCGCCCGCGCTGATGACGGAGCTCAAGCAGAAATGGGGCGCCGACCCGATGATCATCATGGGCATGACCGAATGCAGCCCGATCATCACCCAGACGAACCCGGACGACGATTTCGAGACCAAGATCAGCACCGCCGGCACGCCGCTGCCGCATACCGGCGTCATGGTCGCCGACCCCGAGACCAATGAGGCCGTGCCGATTGGCCGGAAGGGCGAGCTGCGCATGCGCGGCTATCTCGTCACGCCCGGCTATTTCGACATGCCCGAGCGCACCCGCGACGCCTTCACCGCCGACGGCTGGTTCAGGTCGGGCGACCTCGCCGTCATGCATGAAGGCGGCTATGTCGAGATCGTCGGCCGCCTGAAGGACATGCTGATCCGCGGCGGCGAGAACATCTATCCGGTCGAGATCGAGGAATTCCTCCAGCGCCACCCGGCCATCGCCGAGGCCCAGGTTGTGGCCGCGCCGGACAAGGAAATGGGCGAGGAGGTCTTCGCCTTCGTCGTCAGGCGCCCGGGTGCTGCGCTGACGGCAAAGGAACTGCGCGACCACTGCCGCGCCAACCTCGCCCGCCACAAGCTGCCGCGCTACATCGCCTTCGTGGACGGCTTCCCGCTCACGCCGAGCGGCAAGGTGAAGAAATTCGAGCTGCGCGACCTTGCCGCCAAGCTCGTCGCGGAAGGGAAGACCGAATGAGCGAACCGCATCTCCTGTTCGAGAAGCGCGGCCACGTCGCGCTGATCACGCTCAACCGCCCGCATGTGCGCAATGCGATCAGCCCGGAGCTCGGCTGCCGCCTGGCCGATGCCTTCACCGAGTTCGGTGAGGACGACGATCTGCGCGTCGCGATCGTCACCGGCGCCGGCGACGAGGCCTTCTGCAGCGGCGGCGATCTGGCCCTGTCCATGCCGCTGCTCACCGGCGCGCGCCATCCGCAGGACGACTGGGACCGCCGCTTCGCCGCCAGCGGCGAGATCACCGACCGCGGCGTGATGCGCAATTTTGAGATCGCCAAGCCGGTCATCGCCGCCATCAACGGCTTCTGCATGGCCGGCGGCATGGAGCTGATGCTGGGAACCGACATCCGCCTCGCGGTGCCGGAAGCGACGTTCGGCCTGCCGGAGGTGCGCCGCGCGCTCATTCCCTTCGGCGGCTCCATGGTGCGCCTGCCGCGCCAGATCTCCTACGCCAACGCCATGGAGATCCTGCTCGTCGGCGACCGCATCGACGCGGACCGCGCCCTGCAGATCGGCCTCATCAACCACATCGTGCCGCGCGCGCAATTGCTCGACCGCGCGCTGGACATGGCCGCGCGCATTGCCGAAAATGGCCCGCTCGCGGTCCGCGCGGTGAAGGAAACCGTGCTTGCCAGCAGCGGCCTGACGCTGCACGAAGGCTACAAGCTGGAAGACGCAGCCAAGGAGCGCGTATTGGCCTCGCGCGACGCGCGCGAAGGCCCCCGCGCCTTCATCGAGAAGCGTCCGGCGGTCTATGAGGGTCGATGACATGGCAAGAGCGCCGCTGGAAGGAAAATCCGTTGTCATCACCGGGGCCGCGCGCGGCATCGGCCGCGCCGCGGCCATCGCGCTGGCCGATGCCGGCGCGGGCGTGATCGTCAACGATCTGGATGCAGTCGGCGCGGAGGAAACCATCGCCGCGATCGCCTCCAGGGGCGGGCGCGGGCAGACGCTCATCGCCGACATCAGCGCGGAAGAAGGCGCCCGCGCCTGCATCGAGGCGGCGGTATCCGCCTATGGCCGCTTCGACGTGCTGTGCGCCAATGCCGGCATCCTGCGCGACCGCACGCTGTGGAACACCGAGGCGGACGAGTTCGATGCGGTGATCCGCACCCATCTGCGCGGCTCCTTCCTCTGCGGCCGCGAGGCGGCGCGCCATTTCCGCGCCGCGGAGCATGGCGGCAGCATCGTGCTGGTGACATCGCTGTCGGGCCAGCTCGGCAGTTTCGGCCAGACCGCCTATTCCGCCGCCAAGGCGGGCATCACCGGGCTGGTGCGCACCTGGTCGATCGAGCTGGCCCGCTACGGCGTCAATGTCAATGCGATCGCGCCCATGGCGCTGACCCGCATGGTCGCCACCATCCCCGGCATGGAGGAGCATGTCGCGGCGGCCGAACGCGGCGAGCCGGTGCCGGGCGAGCTGCGCCGCGACGGGCTGGGCACGCCGGCGGATGTCGCACCGCTCTTCGTCTATCTCGCTTCACCTGCTGCCGCCCACATCACCGGCCGCTGCATCACCATCGGCGGCGACAAGCTGGCCGTCTGGAGCGAGCCGCGCGAGACCGAGACCGCGCAGCGCGACGGCGGCTGGTCGCTCGAGACCATCGCCGAGGAGCTCGGCACGCTCGTGCCGTTGAAGTGAGGCGGCCGCTGCGCGCCGCATGACGATCGCGCATAGGCCGAAAGGCTGACCGCCGGGGCGCCGCCTGCATATTGGCAAGGCGGCGCCTGATTGTTATAGATTGTTACAATTCATAAGAGCGGCCGGCACGGACACGGCCCGAAGGGGAGGCAGGCTTGGACAGCATCGTCCTTGCATTCCTGTTACAGGACGGCATCACCAATGGCGCGATCTATGCGCTGCTGGGGCTTTCGCTCGTGCTCGTCTTCGCCGTGACGCGCGTCATCTTCATCCCGCAGGGCGAATTCGTCGCCTACGGGGCGCTCACCCTGGCCTTCCTCGATGTCGGCCGGATGCCCGGCACGGTGCCGCTGCTTGCCTGTCTCGGCGCGGCGGCCTTCCTCTTCGACATGTGGGAACTGCGCAAGGGTTTCGAGGCCGGCAGGCTGCTGCGCAGCGCGCTGGTCAATCTCGTCCTGCCGGCGCTGATCTGGGGTGTTGTGGTCATCGCCCTGCCGATGCAGCTCGGCAGCCTCGGGCGGGCCGTGCTCGCCATCCTCATCGTCGCGCCGATGGGCCTCTACATCTATCGCATCGCCTTCCGGCCGCTCGCCGACGCCACCGTGCTGGTGCTGCTCATCGCATCCGTCGGCGTGCATCTGGCGATGATGGGGCTCGGCCTCTTCGCCTTCGGCGCCGAGGGCCTGCGCGCCGGCGCACTGACGCCGGGCACCGTCACGCTCGGCTTCCTGCCGGTGCCGCTGCAAAGCGTGTGGATCTACGGCGCCACGATCGCCGCCATGATCGGCCTCTACTTCTTCTTCGAGCGGACGATCCTCGGCAAGGCGCTGCGCGCCACCGCGGTCAACCGGCTGGGCGCCCGCCTCGTCGGCGTGCGCACCAACCTGACCGGCGGCACGGCCTTCGTTCTCGCCTCCACCATCGGCGCGATCTCCGGCGTCCTGATCGCGCCGATCACGACGATCTACTACGACACGGGTTTCCTGATGGGGCTCAAGGGCTTCGTCGCCGCCATCATCGGCGGCCTGTCGAGCTTCCCGGTCACGGCCGTGGCTGCCATCGGCGTCGGGCTGGTCGAGGCCTTCGCCTCCTTCTTCGCCAGCAACTACAAGGAAATCATCGTCTTCGCCCTGATCATCCCCGTCCTGATCTGGCGCTCGCTGGCCAGCGACCCGCACGAGGAAGAATAGATGCAGCGCTTCCCGATCCTTGCACTGATCGTGGTCGCGGTGCTGGCGGTGATCCCGCTGCTGCCCGTGCCGCCCTTCGTCATCACGCTGATGGACAATGTCGGGCTGGCCTCGCTCGTCGCCATCGGGCTCGTCCTGCTCACCGGCGTCGGCGGCCTCACCTCCTTCGGCCAGGCGGCCTTCTGCGGCTTCGGCGCCTACACGACCGCAGTGCTGACGACGGCCTACGGCTTCTCGCCCTGGATGACCCTGCCGCTGTCGCTGGCCGCCGGCGCGATCGCCGCCTTTCCGCTCGGCCTCATCACCGTACGGCTTTCGGGCCACTACCTGCCGCTCGGCACTATCGCCTGGGGCATCGCGCTTTATTACCTCTTCGGCCAGCTCGATTTCCTCGGCCGCTATGACGGCATCACCGGCATTCCGCCGGTGACGCTGGCAGGCCATCGCTTCATCGACAGCACGTCGATGTACTACCTCATCTGGGGTTTCGTGCTCATCTTCGCGCTCGGCGCGCGCAACCTGCTGGATTCGCGCGTCGGCCGCGCCATCCGCGCTTTGCGCGGCGGCTCGCGCGCGGCCGAAGCCTTCGGCGTCGACACGGTGCGCGCCAAGCTGACCGTCTTCGTCTTCGCCGGCGTGGTCGCCGCCCTTTCCGGCTGGCTCTACGCCCACATGCAGCGCACGGTGAACCCGACGCCCTTCGGCCTCAACATGGGCATCGAATATCTGCTCATGGCCGTCATCGGCGGCGCCGGACACATCTGGGGCGCCATCTTCGGCGCCGGCATCGTGCTGGTGCTGAAGGAACTGCTGCAGCGCTACCTGCCCGGCCTCATCGGCACCAGCGGCAATTTCGAGACCGTGTTCTTCGGCATCCTGCTGGTGCTGATCCTGCAATTCGCCCGCGAGGGACTGTGGCCCTTCGTGCTGCGCCTCCTGCCGCGCCGGACGCCGGCGCCATTGCCGCAGACGCAGGAGAGGCTGCCGCAGCGCGACGTGCCGGCCGCGGGCACGCCGCTGGTGGCGCTCGACAAGGCGCGCAAGCAGTTCGGCGGCCTCGTCGCCGTCAACGATGTCAGCTTCGAGATCAAGGCGGGCGAGATCCTCGGCCTCATCGGCCCGAACGGCGCCGGCAAGAGCACGACCTTCGACCTGATCACCGGCGCGACCACGCTGACCAGCGGCGGCATCCTTCTGACCGGCCGGGATGCCGGCGTGCATCGACCCGGCGATGTGGCGCGCGAAGGCATCGCCCGGACTTTCCAGCACGCCAAGATCCTGCCGGACATGACGGTGCTGGAGAATGCGGCGCTGGGAGCGCATCTGCGCGGCGATGCCGGCGTCTTCCGCAGCTTCCTGCGGCTGGAGCGCAGCGAGGAGGCCTCGCTGCTCGCCGAGGCGGACCGCCAGCTCGCACGCGTCGGCCTCGCCGAGGAGCGCCATCGCCCCGCCGGCGATCTGGCGCTCGGCCAGATCCGCATCCTCGAGATCGCCCGCGCGCTGGCGCTCGATCCCAATCTCCTGCTGCTGGACGAGCCCGCCGCCGGCCTGCGCCATGGCGAGAAGCAGCGCCTGGCCGAGCTGCTGCGCAAGCTGCGCGCCGAAGGCGTCGCCATCCTGCTCGTCGAGCACGATATGAGCTTCGTGATGGAACTGGTGGACCGGCTGGTGGTGCTCGATTTCGGCACCGTGATCGCGCATGGCGAACCGGCCGAGGTGCGGCGCAACCCGGCCGTCATCGCGGCCTATCTCGGAGGCGTGGCATGAGCGGGAACCTGCTCGAACTGCGCGACATCCGCGTGTCCTATGGCCACGCCGAAGTGGTCCACGGCATCTCGCTCGATGTCGCCAGCGGAAGCATCGCCACGGTGATCGGCGCCAACGGCGCGGGCAAGACGACGCTCCTCAACGCCGCCATGGGCGTGGTGCCCTGCACCGGCACGATCCTCTATCGCGGCGCACCCGCGCCGCGCTCGATCGAAGGCCGCGTGCAGGCCGGCATGTGCCTCGTGCCCGAACGCCGCGAGCTCTTCACCACCATGTCGGTGGAGGACAATCTGGCGCTGGGCGGCTTCCTGCGCAGCGGCGACGAGCGCCGCGAGACGCTTGCGGAGGTCTATCAGCGCTTTCCGCGCCTGGCGGAACGGCGCAAGCAGATCGCCGGCACATTGTCGGGCGGCGAACGCCAGATGCTGGCGCTCGGCCGCGCGCTGATGAGCCGCCCGCAGCTGCTGCTGCTCGACGAGCCGAGCCTTGGCCTTGCGCCGAAGATCGTCGCGGAAATCCTCGGCATCGTCTCGGAGCTGCGCGCCACGGGCGTGTCGATCCTTCTGGTCGAGCAGAATGCCCGCGCCGCGCTCGAAATCGCCGACGACGCCTATCTGGTCGAACTCGGCGAGGTCCGCCGCTCCGGCAAGGCCGCCGACATGGCCGCCGACCCCTCGCTGGTGGAAAGCTATCTCGGCGGCGCGACGCAGCACTGAAAGCGCTGTCGCGACGCTTCACAAAGCCATCCCAGCACCACAAAAGAAAAGGGCCCGCGCGATGCGGGCCCTTTCTTCGTTTCAGGATACCCCGTTACTGGACCAGGTCGAACTTGCCGTCCTTGGCGGTCAGCAGCACGACGGCGCGCTTGTCGAGGCCGAAATGGTTCTCGGGGGTGAACTCGAACACGCCCTGGCTGGCCGGGAAAGGCCCGCCGGCTTCGATCGCGTCACGCAGCGCGGTGCGGAACTCGGGCGTGCCGGGCTTGGCCTTCTTCTTCGCCTCGGGGATCGCCTTCTTCAGGATCGCCATGGCGTCGTGGATATGCGCCCCGAACTGGGTGCGCGTGCCGGCGCCGAACTTGCCCTCATAGGCGGTCACGTAGTCGAGGCCTTCCTTCTTGGTCTCGGAGCTGTCCGGCTGCAACTCGGCGACCATGACCGGCCCCGAAGCGAAGACGGTGTTGTCGGCCGCCGCGCCCGCGATGCGCAGGAAGTCGAACGTCACCGCGCCATGGGTCTGGTAGATCGGGCCGGTGAAGCCGCGCTCGCGCAGCGCGAGCTGCGGCAGCGCCGCACCCGTGCCCGAGGCGCCGACGAAGACCGCGTCGGGCCGCGCCGCGACGAGCTTCAGCACCTGGCCGGAGACCGAGGTGTCCGGGCGGGCATAGCGCTCTTCCGCGATCATCGACAGGCCGTACTTCTCGCCGGCTGCCTTGAACTGGCTGACCCACAGGTCGCCGTAGGAATCCGAGAAGCCGATATAGCCGACCGTCTTCACGCCGTCCTTCTGCATCTTCTCGAACAGCGTCCGGGCGATGAGGCCGGCATCCTGCGGCATCACGAAGGTCCACTTGCTGGCCGCGACGTTCGGCGGCACCGGCGAGCAGGCCAGATGCGGAACGCCGCTCTCGGCCGCGACGTTCGAGATGGCGATCGAGGCCGGGGTGAGCGCCGAACCGACGATCACGTCGGCCTTGTCGTCATTGGCGAAGCGGCGCGCATTGGTCGTCGCCATCGACGGGTCGCCTGCATCGTCCAGGACGATGACGTTGAGTTTCTCGCCGTCGATTTCGGTCGGCCACAGCTCGACCGAGTTCTTGAGCGGAATGCCGAGGGCCGCACCGGGGCCCGTGGATGAAACGGTCACGCCGATGGTGATGTCCGCCAGCGCCATGCCGGTCATGCAAGTCGAGATCAGGGCAGCAGCCGCAATGCGGCCGATCATCTTTTTCATTGTAGGTTCCTCCCAATCGATACGCGGAACGCGTCGCCCGCCTATTGTTATATAACAGACCTTTTGCGACCCAAGTCAATCGCGCAAGGCGGGCCGGCGGTTCGACCAAAGTCATAGGCGGCCGCGGCCGCGTCCCGTCGATCAAATGTCACATGACGCGTTTACACGACTCGTTCAGTAGCGATAATGTCGCCCGAGAGATCAGGCACAGGAGGTTCACAATGACCCGCGTCGTTCCCGCGCTTCACGACCGCCATGCACCGATCAGCCTGCAGGACGCCTTCCTCGATGCCGTCGAGGCGTTCGAAGGCTGGAAGCCCGGGCAGGAAGAACCCGCCATCGCCTTCGAGGAGAAGCTGATTCCGATCAGCTCGATCTTCGGCAGGATGCGCGCCAGCGACGATCTCGCGCCGGAAAAGGTGCGGCTCGCCTATTCGGCCACTGTCGGCAACGATCCCGGCGCGCCGGACCCGCATGCCTTCACCTATGGCTATGCGGCGGGCCGGCTGCGCGAACTCAGCCTCGAAATGCTGCGCGAAAGCGCCGGATGACATCGGCCGGCCCGGACATCGCCCGGGCCGCCTGCCGCCGGCCTCACTCCGCCGGCGTCGTCTCCGCCGGCGCGGTGGCCGTCTGGTCTTGCAGGAACACGCCCTGGCTCTTCAGCGTCGCCCGCAGCTCGGCATAGTCGACATCGCGCGGCTGCACGCCGCGATTGGCGGCCACGCCCGCCGCCGCGCCGGCCGCCTGGCCGGTGAGCCAGCATTGCGGGATCTCGCGCATGAAGCCGTGCGAGTTGGCGTCGCAGGAAATGTGCCGCCCCGCCGCGAGCAGCCCGTCAAGCCGCGCCGGCACGAGGCAGCCATAGGGAACCGAGACCACGGGGAATTTCGGCGAGACGGAGGGGCTCACCCCCACCTCGTCGGCGAGAGGCTTGCCGTCGCCCCACTGGCTGCGCTCGATGCGCCCCACGCCGCCCAGGCGGCGCGTATGGCGCACGCCGAGCTGCGGCGCCGACAGCAGCATGTAGGCATTCTCGAAGCCCGGCGCATTGTCGCGGAAGAAGTTGCAATGCGTCTGCATGAAGCGGTGCGAACGGATCTCGGTCTCTGTCATGTCGTCGACATTCACCGCCGAAAGGCCCGACTGGCGCGGTCCCAGGAACAGCGCGATGTCGTTGCGCCACGACACGTAGGGCGGCTGGAAGAAGCCCAGCTTCTCGCGTCCCATCTTGGTGAATTCGGCATATTGCTCCGGCTGGCCGCCGCGGAAGTCGAGCCACTTGTTCATGTCGGCGCCGCCGAGCATGAAGCCGGTGTTCATCGAGTGGTGCACGTCGCCTTCCTCGATGTCGGTGTCGAAGCCCGCGCCGGCGCGCGAGAACACGTCGCCGTCGCCGGTGCAGTCGACGACCACCTTGGCCATCAGCGCCTGGCGGCCTTCCTTGCTCTCGAAGATGACGCCCTTGACCGCGCCATCCTCGACGATCGGCACCGCCATCCAGCTATGGAAGACGATGCGCACGCCCGCCTCGATCATCATCTCCTGCGACAGCAGCTTGAGGCGCTCGGGGTCGAGCGTCGGCGCCCAGGTGACGATGCCGTGATGCGCCGAGGTCCTGAGGCTCCAGTACTTCGCCTTGGCGGGATCGCGCGAGCCCCAGTCCTCGCGGTCGGGCCCCGCCCTGCCCTCCTTCGGCAGGCGGTCGAAGACGTCTTCGGCGAAGCCGCGGATCACCTGCCGGCCCTCCCAGTCGGTCATCCGGTCGATCCAGATCACGACGCCGCCGGTCGAAAGCCCGCCGAGATGGTTGTAGCGCTCCATGACGACCACATCCGCGCCGGTGCGCGCCGCCGCGAGCGCCGCCGCCGTGCCGGCCGGCCCGCCGCCGACCACGAGCACGTCGCATTTGTGGTAGACCGGCACCGTGCGCGCCGCCTCGCTGACCGTGCCGGCGCCGTTGCGCGGGCCGAAGACCCGCGTGCCCTGCTCGAAAACGTCCGAGCCGAGGAACTTGTCCTCGCTGCGCCTGATCTCGCGGACGGTCGGCATCGATGTGTTCACAGCTCGCTCCCTTCTGAAAATGCGTCGCGCCGGAAGCACGATCGGCCTGCCTCGCTGATGCGGCAGGGCTTCGATTCTAGTGACAGGACCTGCGCGGAGCAATTCCAGGATCGGCAGCACATCTTTCGTAATTCGCGAAAGCTGGCAAATCTCGGCCGGGCCCGCCGCGACCCACTGCCGCTGGTTCTTCCCTCGCACAATGTGTGCCGCTGCGCTATATGAGGCCTATTGTGCGCGACGACATCCACACCAGCGGGCTTCCCCGCCTCTGTTCCTCCTGCGAGGCGCGTCATCGTGGCATCTGCGGCGCGCTGAACCCCGATCAGCTGGTGACGCTCGCCCACGCTTCGGCGCGGCACAGGATGGGCGTCGGCGAGGAGTTGCTGGGCGATGCCGAGAACATCAACCGCTATTCCAACATCCTCTCCGGCGTCGTCAAGCTGACCAAGTCGCTGTCGGACGGCCGCCAGCAGATCGTCGGCCTGCAATTCGCGCCCGACTTCCTCGGTCGCCCGCTGCGGGCCGAGAGTGCCGTCAATGCCGAAGCCGCCACCGATGTCGAGCTGTGCTCCTTCCCGCGCGCCACGATAGAGCGGATGATGACCGAGCAGCCGGACCTCAAGCACCGTCTTCTCGAGCAGGCCCTCAAGGAGCTCGACCAGGCACGCGAATGGATGGTGATGCTGGGCCGCAAGACCGCCGCGGAGAAGGTCGCCAGCTTCCTGCTGATGATCGCCAGGAACATTGATCCAGCTGCCGCGGACAACCGCCGCTTCGCCGTCTTCGACCTGCCGCTGACGCGCGCCGAGATCGCCGATTTCCTCGGCCTGACGATCGAAACGGTCAGCCGCCAGATGACCCGCCTGCGCACCGACGGCGTCATCCGCATCGAGAACAACCGCCATATCACCGTCGACGATCTGGCGCGGCTCGAAAAGCGCGCCGGGAACTGACGGCGGCGTCCCGCGCATGTCCCGAAGCGGGTGCCCGCTTTCGGAAGACAGGCGTCAGTGCTCTTCGTTCACCGCCGGCATGATGTGGTCGCGCTCGAAGGCGATGTGGCGCCGCATGGACTCGAAGAACGCCCGCAGCATGTAGCCGAAGGCCTCGGGGTTCTCGATCGGCAGGCCGTGTCCGTGCGCCATCAGGCGCTCGCTGAGATCCTCGGCCGCGCAATCGTCCTCGAGATGTTCCGCGGTGAGCCGCCGGATGATCTCGTCATTGCCGGCACCGCGCAGGAAGGCGGGGAAGACCGCCTCCTCCTCGAATCGGTGGCATTCCCGCAGCAGCGGAACGAGGCTGCCGGCAACCGAAAGGCATTGCAGCCGGTCGACCTGCGAGGGCAGGTCGTCCGCGATCGCCTCCAGCGTGGCGCAGAGCTTCAGCTTCTGCGCATGGGCGCGCGCCATGTCGATGCAGGGCACGAAGCGGGCCGGCGCGCAGGCCGAACTCACCGGGCAGTCCGCGCCATGTGTGCAGGCGGCGGCTGCCGTCATCCTTTCGCTCATGCGCATGAGTGCCATGGGAAGTGTCCTCTCCGGAACGCCCTTCCTAAGGCCAACAGGACTGCGAGCATTTGATTTGCGTCAATCCGCCCGATCGACATCCGTGGGAAACATCTCCCGTGCAGATGCACGCGCATGAACGGAACGCTGCCCCGCCCTTCGCAGCGGTCGGCCGGTCACGCGGCGGGAGTCTGCCTGCACCGACCGCCGTTCCGGCCGCCGCAAGCCGGACGGCGCAGGCCGGCGCCATGGCATGGGGTGGGCCAGGATGCCGCGCGAACACGCGCAGCGCCCTGGCCTTGCCGTGGCGCCGGCCGATTCTTCACAGGCGATGCAGTGCCGCTGCGCTACGCGTCAGGCCCATTCGCCGCGGCGGAAGACCGGCACGCGGCTTCCGTCCGCGCCAATGCCGTCGATGTCGACCTCGCCCGAGCCGATCATCCAGTCGATGTGGATGAGGCTCTTGTTGCCGCCCTGCGCGGCGATCTCGTCCGGCGTCAGCTTGTCGCCGCCGACGAAGCACTTGGCATAGCACTGGCCGAGCGCGATGTGGCAGGACGCGTTCTCGTCGAACAGCGTGTTGTAGAAGAGGATGCCGCTCTTCGAGATCGGCGAGGAATGCGGCACCAGCGCCACTTCGCCCAGCCGCCGCGCGCCCTCGTCCGTGTCGAGCACCTTGTTCAGTACTTCCGCGCCGCGCGCAGCCCTGGCCTCGACGATCCGTCCGCCCTCGAAGCGAACCGAGATCTCGTCGATCAGCGTGCCCTGGTAGGAAAGCGGCTTGGTGCTGGTCACATGGCCCTCGACGCGCAGCGCATGCGGCGTGGTGAAGACCTCCTCGGTCGGGATGTTGGGATTGCAGACGACGCCGTTCTTCGCGGTAGAGGCGCCGCCATGCCATTCATGCCCGTCGGCCAGCCCGACGGTGAGGTCGGTGCCCGGCCCCGAGAAATGCAGCGCGGCGAAACGACGGTCGTTCAGCCATTCGGTGCGCCGGCGCAGCGCCGCATTGTGCGCGGCCCAGGCGCCCACCGCGTCGTCGCCATCCACGCGCGAGGCGGCGAAGATCGCATCGGCGAGCTTCTTCACCGCGCCTGCCTCGTCCGTGTCCGGGAAGACCAGCTTCGCCCATGCCGTGCCCGGCCAGGCGACGATGTTCCAGTTGATGTCGAAGCCGGCGATCTTCTGCAGCGCGGGCTGGTAGGCCATGGAGTTCGCCTTGTTGGCGCGCGCCACCTTGGCCGGGTCCTCGTTCGCCAGCAGCATGGGATTGTCGCCGACGATGGCGAGCCGCGCCGTGCTCTGTGAAAACGCCTTCGCCATTCCCTCATAGAGCCAGCCGGCGGCGCGGTCGAAGCTCTGGTCCGGCCCGAATCGATAGCGGCTGAGCGCGATTTCCTCGTCGGAGAAGATCGGCGTCACCAGTCCTGCGCCCGCCGCATAGGCATGCCGCGCGATCGCCCGCACCAGCGGCAATGCCGCGATGGGCGCGGTCAGCAGCAGGTCCTGCCCCGGCTGCAGGCCGAGGCCCACCTTGACGGCCACCTGCGCGAGCCGGTCGAGTTTCACCTGATCTATATCGTGCGGAATAGTCTGGCTGGCCATGGGTGCAGTTCTCCTTTGCATCTTGGGTAAATGGCCGTGCATGCCGCATCAAGCCCCATCGCCAGACATGCGGACGCCGGCGCATTGTGCATTGCACAAAACGCAACCCTTCAATGCATAATTGTGGGTGGAAAAAAGTTTGAACCCGTCCTATCTTCGCATCATCAGATTTCGTTCAGCTCAACCTCCTCCCTGACCTGAACGAATAGCCGGCGATCACCTCCTCCCGATTAGCCGGCGCTTATACGACGCCCGCCGCTCCTCCTCCCGCGGCGGGCGTTGTGCTTTTCAGCCACCGGCACCGACCGTTTTCACGCCGAACCGGCGACCTGCATGACGCGCAGGTCTTCATGCGCGCGAGCGCGACACGCGGCCATCAGCGCGGTCGTCAGCAGATCCGCGTCGTGTGCGTCCTGCGGTCGCCAGCCGCATTGGCAGGCGCCGATGCCCGTATGGGCATCCGCCATCTCACGATAGATGGTTCCGATTGCACGCGCGGCAAGCCGCAGGACGGCGATCGGCGGCAGCCCGCTTGCGCCCATCACCTCGCAGAGTTCCTTCATCATCGTCGCGCGGATGTGCGCCTCCGCCTCATCCTGGCGGCGCTCAAGGTCGATATGTGTCACGCGTTCCATGCTCCGGTCTGGCCAGTCCTGCCTGCGGGCGTCCTTCGCGCCGATCGAAGGCGCGCATGCCGTCCGCGGCAGGGCGTTGAAGGGATCGGGCAGGCTTCCGGCACAGGGACACCGTGTCGATTCGCGCGCGGAAACACCCGGCGCCGTATCTGCTGGCGGATTGGCTGGCTGTCGGCGACGGCGATCCTACCGCGTACGTCAACGGGAGGAAACCAGAAACTGGATTAAAAATATCATGTTTTGAGCGTACGCCGCCGCCGAGACATGCTTGAGACCTGTTTGATAGTAATTGTCTATCGTCCGATAATATCAGCCGCCTTGATCAAGGCCCGCTGCCACGCCATTTGAAAATGTCATGAGCACTGAATTCATCGGCAAGAAATCGTCGGCCGCTGGCGGCTGGGGCGCACTCAAGAGCTGCGGCAAGCGGCTGATGGAAAGCGGCTCGCCGCTTTCCGGCGCGCGCGCCATGCTGAAGGCCAACCAGCCGGACGGTTTCGACTGTCCCGGCTGCGCCTGGGGCGACCCGGAGCACGGCTCGTCCTTCGAGTTCTGCGAGAATGGCGTGAAGGCCGTCGCCTGGGAAACGACGGAGAAGCGCGCGACGCCCGAATTTTTCGCGCAGCATACCGTTTCGCAACTGCGAACGCTTTCCGACTACGAGCTCGAGCTGAACGGCCGCCTGACGCATCCGATGCGCTACGACCGCGCCAGCGACCGCTACCTGCCGGTGGCCTGGGAAGACGCCTTCGCCGAGATCGGCGCGGCCCTGCGCAGCCTCGAAGACCCGAACCGCGCCGAATTCTATACGTCGGGCCGTGCCAGTAACGAGGCTGCGTATCTCTACCAGCTCTTCGTGCGCCTCTACGGCACCAACAATTTCCCCGACTGCTCCAACATGTGCCACGAGGCGAGCGGCGTCGGCCTGCGCCAGGCCATCGGCGTCGGCAAGGGCACCGTGCTGCTGGAGGACTTCGAGAAGGCCGACGCGATCTTCGTCATCGGCCAGAACCCCGGCACCAACCATCCGCGCATGCTGGGCGACCTGCGCCGCGCGGCCGAGCGCGGCGCGCGCATCGTCGTCTTCAACCCCGTCCGCGAGCGCGGGCTGGAGCGCTTCTCCGACCCGCAGCGCAAGATCGAGATGCTGCGCGGCGGCTCGGGCGAGATCGCCAGCCACTATTTCCAGCCGCGGCTGGGCGGCGACATGGCCGCCGTGCGCGGCATGACCAAGGCCGTGCTTGCCGCAGACGACGCGGCGATCGCGGCCGGCAGGCCCTCCCTCCTCGACCGCGCCTTCATCGCCGAGCATTGCGCCGATTTCGACGCCTATCGCACGGCGGTCGACGCCACCTCGTGGGAGGAGATCGAGGACCAATCCGGCCTCACCCGCGCCCAGATCGAGCAGGCGGCGGACATCTACATGAATGCCGAAAGCGTCATCTGTACCTGGGCGATGGGCATCACCCAGCACCTCCATTCGGTGGTGACGATCCGCGAGATCGCCAATTTCATGCTTCTGCGCGGCAATATCGGCAGGCCCGGCGCGGGCCTGTGCCCCGTCCGCGGCCATTCCAACGTGCAGGGCGACCGCACCGTCGGCATCAACGAGAAGCCGCCGGTCGCCTTCCTCGACGCGCTGGAGAAGCATTTCGGCTTCAAGGTGCCGCGCAAGAACGGCCACAACGTGCTTGCAGCCATCGGCGCCATGCTGGACGGCACGGCGCAGGCTTTCGTCGGGTTGGGCGGCAATTTCGCCCGCGCCACGCCGGACAGCGCTCTGGTCTCGAAGGCGCTGGGCGGCCTCAAGCTCACGGTCCACATCGCCACCAAGCCGAACCATTCGCACCTCATGCCGGGCGAGAAGAGCTTCATCCTGCCCTGCCTCGGCCGCACCGAGATCGATCTCGATTCGCGCGGCGGCTCGCAGCTCGTCAGCGTCGAAGACTCCATGAGCATGGTGCACGGCTCGGGCGGCATCAACCGTCCGGCCTCGCCGCACCTCCTGTCGGAAGTCGCCATCGTCGCCGGCATCGCCGCGGCGACGCTGGGCTCGGAGAAGATCGACTGGGCCGCGCTTTCCGACGATTACGACCGCATCCGCGACCATATCGAGGCGACGATCCCCGGCTTCGAGGACTACAACAAGCGCCTGCGCAAGCCGCGCGGCTTCCACCTGCGCAACACGGCCGCGCATCGCGAATGGAACACGCCGGCCGGCAAGGCCACCTTCTTCACCGGCCCGCTGCCGCAGGAGACCGTGCACCAGCGCGCGCGCAAGGACGGCAACCGTTTCGCGCTGCAGACATTCCGCTCGCACGACCAGTACAACACCACCGTCTACGGCCTCGACGACCGCTATCGCGGCGTCTATGGCGAGCGGCAGGTCATCTTCATCCACCCCGAGGACCTGAAGGCCATCGGCGCCGAAGCGGGCGAGCGGGTCGACGTGGTCAGCGCCTATGACGACGGCGTCGAGCGGGTCGCCGCCGATTTCCGCTTCGTCCCCTACGACATCCCGCGCGGCAGCATCGCCGGCTATTATCCCGAGCTGAACGTGCTCGTGCCGCTGGGCAGCGCCGGCGTGGAAAGCGACACGCCGACCTCCAAGTCGATCATGGTGTCCTTCCGGCCGCGTCCGGTGGCCGAGGCGGCATGAGCGGCGGGTCCGACGACACCGAGCGCTTCATGGCGCAGGTGGAGCGGATCGCGATCGCACATCCGCACCTGACGCAGTTGCAGGCGGCGCTGATCGCCGCCTCGCTGCTCGGCATCGCCCAGGACAGCCGCAGCTTCGCCCGTCTCCTCGGCCTCGCCCATGCACTGGTGCTGCGCGAGCTCAACGCGCTTGCCGGGACGGACCTTGTGGAGATCACAAGGCGCGATCCCCGCACCATGCGTGCCTTCTACGCGGCTGCTCCCGCCGCGGCCGGCCTGCTCGAAGCGGCCTGACCCCGGCGGTATCCGACCTACCGCTCAGACGATGCGCGGCGTGTCGAGGTTGACGGTGATGCTCTTGCGCTGGGTGAACGAGTCCAGCATGCCCTCCAGCGAGCCCTCGCGTCCCATGCCGCTATATTTGTAGCCGCCATAGGACTGGCCGGGCAGTTGCCCGATGCCCTGGTTCACCTGCACCCAGCCCGCCTCGATCGCATGCGCGGTGCGCAGGCCCGTGCCCATGTCGCGCGTCCACACATAGGCGGCGAGGCCGTAATGCGTGTCGTTGGCCATGCGGATCACCTCGGCCTCGTCGCGCCACGGAATGGCGACCAGAACCGGTCCGAAGATCTCCTCGCGGGCGAGGCGCCAGTCGTTCGACGTATCAGCAAAGACCGTCGGCACCGCGAAATAGCCTTCCGAGAGCGGGCCTTCCTTGGGCGGCAGGCCGCCGAAGACCAGCTTCGCTTCCTTGCGGTTCAGCCCGTCCTCGACATAGCCGCAGACCTTGGAGAACTGCTTCTCGTTGATGATGCTGCCGATGTCGCTCTTCTCGTCCAGCGGGTCGCCGATGGTCAGCTTCTGAGTCTTCGCCATCAGCCGCTCGAGGAAATTGTCGAAGATGTCGGCATGGAGGAAAAGGCGCGAGCCGGCCGTGCAGGACTGGCTCTGCCGCGTGAAGCGCATCGAGTTGATAATGCCGTCCACGACCCAGTCGTCGCTGGCGTCGGGATAGACGATGGAGGGGCTCTTGCCGCCCAGCTCCAGCGACACCGGCACGATGCGCTCGGCCGCCGCCGACATGATGATCTTGCCCACTTCCGTCGAGCCGGTGAAGGACAGCTTGCGCACCAGCGGATGCCGCGCCAGCGGCTCGCCGGCCTCCTCGCCATAGCCGGTGATGACGTTGAGCACGCCGGCCGGCAGCACTTCCTGGCAGATTTCGGCGAGCAGCAGCACCGACAGCGGCGCATCCTCGGCAGCCTTGAGCACGATCGTGTTGCCGGCGGCGAGCGCCGGCGCGATCTTCAGCGTGCTAAGGCCCACGGGCCCGTTCCACGGCACGATCGCGCCCACCACGCCCATCGGCTCGCGGCGCGTATAGCTCAGCATGGTCTCGCCGACGGGAACCGTCTCGCCCTTGATCTCGCCGATCAGGCCGCTGAAATAGCGGATCAGCGCCGAGGCGCTGTGCCCCTCCGGCCGCGCCTGCGTGCGCAGCGCATTGCCGGTCTCGAGCGAGATCAGCCGCGCCAGGTCCTCGCCGCGCGCGGCGAGCTTGTCGGCCACCTGGTTGAGGATGCCCGACCGTTCGCGCGGGGAAAGCCTGCTCCATGCGGGGAATGCCTTGTGGGCGGCCTTGACGGCACGGTCCACATCCTCGGCCCGGCCGCGCGGCACATGGGCGACGATGCGGCGCTTGGCGGGGTTCTCCACCGGCAGCGTTTCGCCGGAGGCGGCGGAAACCCACTCGCCGCCGATCAGCATGCGCGCCATCTGGATCTCGGTCGTGTCGGCCGACGGAATCCGGTCGATGAAAGACATTGCGTGCTCCTCCCTGCAATCAGCCAGTTTTACCGCCGAATATAGCGCCTGCGAAGGCGCGCCAAGGGCGGCCGCGCCAATAGGAGAAATCGATATATCCGATGAACGGGCGGTGGACCATCAACGCTCCTGTCGTGGAGTCCGGTGCCGCATTGAAGCATCGTGGAAAAATGTTCTAAACAACCGCTGATGTCCAGCATGGGAGGTTTGGGATGTTCAGTCACATCGTCGTCGGATCGAATGACCTCGAGGCGTCGAAACGCTTCTACGATGCGTTGTTCCAGGCCGCCGGCAGCACGGAAGGCACAATCGACGCGAAGGGCCGCGTGGTCTACCGCAAGGACGGCTTCCGCTTCCTCGTCACCAAGCCGATCAACGGCGAGCCCGCCACTTTCGCCAATGGGGGCACCATCGGCTTCGTGCTGGCCGATCCGGCGATGGTCGAAGCCTGGCACGCGGCCGGCGTCGCCAATGGCGGAACGACGGCCGAGAACCCGCCCGGCGTGCGCGACGTGGGGCACCGCAAGGCCTATCTGGCCTATCTGCGCGATCCTGCCGGCAACAAGCTCTGCGCGAGCAGTTCCGTACCGGATTGATGCCGTCGTGAAGACGGCCTGCTGCGCGCAAGCGCGCAGCAGGCCTCAGGACCGGCGCTGCACGCTTGCAGCCTTGTCCGGCACGATCGCCCCTTCGCCGACGCGCGCGATGCCGGCCGCATTCGCCTCGTCGGTGTCGATATGCATCTCGGTGAAGGAATCGGCGCCGACCCGCACAAGCGTGCGCGCGAAGGTCAGGCCCCGCTCCTCGTCGCCCACCCGCACATCGACGAACTCGCCGTCCTCGAGGCCGAGCCGCGCGGCATCCTTCGGATTGGTGTGGATATGGCGCGCCGCGATGATCAGGCCGTCCGTCCTGAGCATTCCGGCCGGCCCGTGGATTGTGACGGTCGGCGTCCCGTCCAGCTTGCCGCTGTCGCGCAGCGGCACGTCGATGCCAAGCGCGAAACTGTCGGTGCGGGAAATCTCGATCTGCGTGCGCTTGCGCAGCGGGCCGAGGATGGCGACACGCTCCAGCCTGCCTTTCGGCCCCTCCAGCGTCACCCGCCCCGCCGCCGCCCAGTGGCCGGGCTGGCGCAGCGGCGCCTCCGGGGTCAGCGCATAGCCAGCCCCGAACAGCACATCGACCGCCTCGCGCGACAGATGGACGTGCCGTGCCGACACCGCAATGGGAATGGCATCGGCGACCGGATCGGGCCGGGCGAGCGCGGCTTGCGTCTCCCGCGCGATCATCAACTGCTCCGCCGTTTCGGTCACGAAAACGCGCACGCGCGACCCATAAGCCTGTATCTGCGGCGCGGCCTGGCCGGCGAGATCCACCGACTGGTTGCGGTCGTGGTCGAGCTGCAGGCCCATGAAGTCGAGCCCGTCGCAGATGCGCCGGCGCATGGAGGGCGAGTTCTCGCCGATGCCGCCGGTGAAGACGACGGCATCCATGCCACCCATGGCGGCGGCGTAGGCGCCGACATATTTGCGTGCCCGGTAGGCGTAGATCTCGATGGCGAGCTGCGCGTCGGCATCGCCTTTCGCGGCCGCATCCTCGAGGTCGCGCATGTCCGACGATCCAGTCAGCCCCTTCAGCCCGCTATCATTGTAGAGGGCTGACTCGATCTCGGCGATGGACAGGCCGAGCTGGCGGTTGAGGAAGCCGAAGGCGCCCGGATCGACATCGCCCGACCGCGTTCCCATGACCAGCCCTTCCAGCGGCGTGATGCCCATGGAACTGTCCATGCTGCGGCCGCGGTTCACCGCGCAGACGCTGGCGCCGTTGCCGAGATGGACGCTGACGATCTGGAGGTCGGAAAGCGGCCGGCCGATCTCCTCGGCCGCGCGCAGCGCCACATATTTGTGCGAGGTGCCGTGGAAGCCGTAGCGGCGCAGCCCGGCCTCGCGCCAGCTTTTCGGCACCGCATAGGTCGAGGCGAAGGGCGGGTTGGTAAGGTGGAACGACGTGTCGAACACCGCCACCTGCGGCAGGTTCGGCCAGAGCTCGCGGCACAGCCGCATCGGCGCGAGATTGGCCGGATTGTGAAGCGGCGCCAGCGGCGTCAGCGCCTCGATCTCGGCCAGCACCCGCCCGTCGAGGATCGCCGGAGCCGAAAACAGGCCGCCATGGGCGACCCGGTGGCCGATCGCGTCGAGCGCGCCGAGACCGAAGCGCTCCAGCACGGCGGGGATCGCCGCGGTTGCCGCCGCGATGTCCGTGTGCGCGGCGATCCCGCGCTCGTCGGTCTCGCCGTGGCGGAAGCGGAAGTCGCACCCGCCGTCGCGGAAGCGCTCATAGGAGCCCTTGAAAACCTCGCGCATGCCGCCTTCGGAAGAAAAAACGCCGAATTTCAGGCTCGAGCTTCCTGCATTGAACACGAGTATGTTCATTCGACTGCCTTCCATGTCTGCACTGCAACATCGCGACATGGTCGCAGACGGGATCATTTCCCGGGCGACTGTATGAATTCAACATTAACGTTTGTCGACAAGACGCTCAGCTCCGCAAAGCCTGCGCGGGCGACTGCCTGTAGGCGATGAGCACCGGCAGCAGGGTGACCAGCGCAGCCGCGCACAGGAAGGCCGCGACGGTCCAGATATCCGACGCCTGGAACGCGACGGGCATCGCCACGCCGCTCGCCTGCGACAGGCGCGCTGAGACGAATGCGACGACGGCATAGCCGATGCCGAAGCCGCAGATGACACCCGATGAGAGGATCAGGAAGATTTCCAGCCAGACCATGGTGAGGACCGACGCACGCGGCGCACCGAAGGCGCGCAGCGCGCCGATCTGCCGGCGCCGCTGCAGCACCTGAACGGCGATCACCATCAGGATGGCCGCCGCGACGAGAACCTGCGCCCCTGTCGCGACGATGGACAGGATGCGCCGCGCATCGCCGAGCGTACCATAGAGGCGGGTCAGCACCTCGCCCGGGAAAACGGCCATCGTCGCGTCGCGGCGATACTCCTGCCGCAGGTTATAGGCATCCGCGATGCTGTGCGGCTTGACCATGATCGCCGGAACGCCGGGGTTCTCGCCGTCGAGCATCGCCTCGTCGATCGCCATGGCACCGAACGCGGACTCATGATCATGGTCGTGGTCGTGGTCGTGACCATGATCGGCATCAGCCGCTTCGCCCGCCTCATGGGCCTCTTCGGCACCATGGTCATGGTCCTCGTGCACGTGCCAGACGGCCTGCAGCGGCACCAGGATCGCCCGGTCCCACGGCGTGCCCGTCGGCGCCATGCGGCCGACGACGCGATAGTCGATGTCGGCATGGACCTCGCCGGGCTGGCCCGGAAGGCCGTGGAACGGATGGAAGCTGTCGCCGATCCTGCGGGTCACCTGCGCGCCGATGACGGCGTCGCCGAGATGCCGGAAGCCGGAACCTTCCGCCAGCCCGCCGAGCGCCGCGATCGCGTTGCCGGTGGTGCCGATGATCGGATAGCCGGCGACGAAATCGCCGAAGCCCACCGGTATCGCTTCCTTGACGCGCGGATCGCGGCGCAGCGCCGTGAGCACGTCATGCGGCAGGAGCGGCAGCGGCGCCGGCTGGAGGAAGACCGACGACAGGATCAGTTGCGTCTCGCTGCCGGCCGCGCCGATGACCAGATCGAAGGCCGCGGCGGCGCGGGCGCTGCCCAGCCGCAAGGCGCGCTCCTGCAGTGTCACGCCGACGCCGAGCGCAGTGGCCAGCGCGATGAGCAGCCCGACAATGGCAACGCCGATCCAGTTGCGGCGCAGGTCGGCAAGAATGAAATGGAACATCGCCGCCCCCGCGATCAGGCCGCTATCCGGCCGTTGTCCAGCCGCAGCACGTGTTGAAGCCGCCCGACGAGGCGTTCGTCGTGGCTGGCGACGATCAGCGTCGCACCCGCCTCGCTGCTCAGTTCGAGCAGCAGGTCGGCGACCGCGGCGCCGGCCCCTGCGTCGAGGCTGGCGGTCGGCTCGTCGGCGACGATCAGCCCGGGCTTGCCGACGAGCGCGCGCGCCACGGCGACGCGCTGCATCTGCCCCCGCGACATGGTCTCGACCGGCTGGCCGGGGCGGCTTATGCCGACGCGCTCGAGCAGCTGCAGCGCCCGTTCACGCAAACCGTCGGGCAGCGTGAAATGCGCCAGCCGCTGCGGCAGCAGCACGTTCGCTTCCGCCGAAAGGCCCGGGAACAGGTGGAACTCCTGCATCACCAGCCCGACATTGCGGGAGCGCCAGCGATCCCGCGCGCCTTCCGGCATGCCGGAGAGGGACTGGCCGTTCCAGGCGATCGTCCCTGAAGCGGCGCGCTCCATGCCGGTGATGATGTTGATGAAGGTGGTCTTGCCCGAGCCGGACGATCCCACCACGGCCATGCGCCCGCCGGCCTCCAGCGTGAGCGTGTCGATATCCAGCGCCGGCACGGGAAGATCCGGGAAGCGGACGACCAGCTTTTCGATCGACAGGGCAAGCATCTTCATGTGGCCGCGAAGTCGGCGTCGACGATGCGCAGGAGGCTGACGAAGCCGGTTTCGGGGTCCGTCCACGAGCCGACCTCGAGCTTCCCCCTCACGTCGATCAGGCCGTTGGCCTGCTCGAATGTCTGGGCGCGGTTCAGGTAGACCACGACGATGTCGTCCGGCCAGTCGGCGTCCGACGAGCAGAACGGACAGAGCGCCATCGGCACTTCTGTGAGCACGAAGAAATTGGATTCGGCCTTCAGCGGCGGGGCCATGAAGCCGCGCATGGTGACCTTCTGCTCCGCAAGGCTCTTGACCTTGTCGGAAAAGGTGAGCCCCAGAACGCTCACCTTCCCGTAGAGCTCATCGAAGGTGATGCGGGCATCGTCGGCGCGAACGGCATCCGTTCCGAACGGCGCGGCAACGGCGGCAAGCGCGGCGAGCATCCAGCGGCGATTGAAGCGAACCGTTTGCATTCTCGGTCCTCCATCATGAGGGATGGCCCGGCGGTTCCGCCGGGCCATCCCGTCCTCTCAGGGTCTTACTGCGACTGCTTCACGCCGAGCGCCAGCGCCTCGGCCAGCACGCGGTAGACATCGCTCTGCTCCATATAGCCCTTGAACTTCTCCGAGCCCGGGCCGGTCGCCTGAAGCACCACGTCGTCGACGGCATGGACGCCGGTGTCGCCGCTGCGCGGGATGTTGCCCTGCACCAGCACGGCGCCGGGAACGTCCTTGTAGGCCTCGTTCGCGATATACTTCTTGTTCTCGTCCTGGATCGCCGGAACGAACGGGCCGTCGAGCTTCGGACGGAAGGTCTCGTAGTGGTCCGGACCGTTATTGGCGGCGAGGAACAGGCGACGCGAGACATGGATCCTGTCTGGGAAACCATCGCCGTCGGCATCCACATAGTTGGGGAAGCCGGCTTCCGCATAGGTGCCGACCTTCTCCCGCATGTCGTCGCCCTTCTTGTCGTCGTCCACGGTGCCGATGATCGACACGCCATGGGTGTGGTCGCCGGTCACGACGATCAGCGTGTCGGGGTTGCTCTCGGCGAACTTGCGCGCCACGCCGATCGCCTGGTCGAACTCGATCGTGTCGAGCACGGCACGGTCCCAATCCAGCGGGTGGGACATCTTGTCGACATTGGCGGCCTCGACGACGAGGACGAAGCCGGCGGCATTCTTGGAGAGCTGGCCGAGGGCCGCCTCGGTCATGGCCACCAGACCCGGCTGCTCGGGGAACTTGCCCACCGTGCCCTTCTTCAGGAATTCGCGGTCGAGCGTCGAATCCATGTTGCCGGTGTGGAACAGGCCGAGCACCTTGCCGGTGTTGGAACCGGCGGCCGCATCGAGCTCCGCCTTGGTGGTCGCCAGCGTGTAGCCCGCCTCCTTGTAGAGGCTGATATGGTCGATATCGTCCTTGCGCTTCGAGCCGGCGGTCGACTGGGGCAGGAAATAGGCCGAGCCGCCGCCGAGGATGACATCCGGCTTGAGGTCGTAGGTCTGATTGTTGATCACCGCCTTGTCGGCGCGCCGGCGGGTATGGGCGAACAGCGCGGCCGGCGTTGCGTCCTGCAGCTCCGACGTGGTGACGATGCCGATGGCCTTGCCGGTCTGGCGGCGCAGCGCCTCGGCCAGCGTCTCGAACTTCGGATCGTCGAGCGAATCCTTGGTGCGGTCGGCATAGACGCCGAGCGCGTTCACCGCCGTCTTGTGGCCGGTCATGTAGGCAGACATGGTGTTGGCGCTGTCGGTGGCGACGGCTTCGGTCGAGGAGGTGCCGATGAAGGCCATCCGGTCGAGATCGTCCATGTTGAGGCGGCCGTTCGCCTTGCCCTCGGTCATGCCCTTGGACATGATGCGCGCCGCGGTGCGGTGGGCGACCGAAAGGCCGTCGGCGAGCATGAAGATGACGTTCTTCGCCTGCGCGGTATCAGGCGTGCCGTAGACTTCCCAGCTCACGGTCTTCTCTTCGCCGCCGGCCTTGGCGACGACCGTATAGGTGCCGGGCTCGGCGATGACGACGTCGTTCAGGCGCACCGCCGAGGCTTCGACGCCCTCTTCCTTCTCCACGAAGGACACGTCCTTGCCGAGCACCTCGGCGACGGGCTTGCCGTTGATGGTCACGCTGACATCGGCGGCGGCAACCACGCCGTCGAACTCGACCTTCAGGTCGAAGGGCGAGGAAGCGAGGATCGTCGCGCGATCCAGCGGAAAGATGGTGGTCGCGCTGGCGATGGTGGGGCAAACCAGCACGGTGGTTGCTGTCAGGCCGATGAGCAGGCGGCGCATGTGTGGGTTCTCCAATTCAAGGGACCCGTCACCGCTAGACCACGTGAATTACAGCTCCATGACACTCAAGCGATGCCGTCAGGGACGTGGTCGGCGCCGACGCACGCGCGCCCCGGCAGGCGTCCTCAGAGGTCGAGCCGCGTCCACGCGGCATCCTTCTTCGCCGACCTGACGCATGCCTCGACGAAGGCGACCCCCTCGACGCCGTCCGCCACCGTCGGGAAGACGACCTCGTCCGCCGGCTCGCGGCCGTCGCGCGCCGCGCGGATGGCCCGCGCCGCCTCGGCATAGATGGTGGCGAAGCCTTCCAGATAGCCCTCGGGATGGCCGGCCGGAATGCGGCTCACCCGCGCCGCCGCCGCACCCGCGCACGCCCCGCCGCGGGTGATGAGCTGCTTCGGCTGTCCCAGTGCCGTGAACCAGAGATGGTTGGGCTGCTCCTGGCTCCATTCCAGCCCGCCCTTGGTGCCGTAGACGCGCAGCCGCAGCGCGTTCTCGTTGCCCGGCGCCACCTGGCTCGCCCAGATAACGCCCTTGGCTGCCGGCAGCCCGTGCTTCGGCGCGAAGCGCAGCAGGATATGCGCATTGTCGTCGAGCCGGCGGCCGGCCACGAAGGCATCGAGGTCGGCCGACAGCGTGTCGAGCGTGAGCCCGGTGACGAAGCGCAGCAGGTTCCACGCATGCGTGCCGATGTCGCCCGTCGCGCCGCCCGCGCCCGACTTGGCCGGATCGGTGCGCCACGCCGCCTGCCGGGAGCCGCTGTCCTCCACCTTCTCGGTCAGCCAGTCCTGGGCATACTCGGCCTGGACCACGCGGATGTCCCCCAGAAGCCCGTCCGCGACCATCTCGCGCGCCTGCCGCACCATCGGATAGCCGGTGTAATTGTGCGTCAGCACCAGCAGCCTGCCGCTGCGCGCCACCAGCGCGGCCAGCTTGCGCGCGTCCGCGAGGTTCGACGTCAGCGGCTTGTCGCAGATGACATGGATGCCGGCCTCCAGAAAAGCTTCCGCCGCCGGCCAGTGCACGTGGTTGGGCGCGACGATCGACACCGCCTCGATGCCGTCGGCGCGCTTCGCCTCCGCCTTCGCCATCTCAGCGAAGGAGCCGTAGGAGCGTTCCGGTGCGATACCGAGTTCGCCCGCCGACGCCCGCGCCCGCGCGGGGTCGGATGAGAGCGCGCCGGCAACCAGCGTGAAGGCGCCGTCCAGCCGCGCCGCGATGCGGTGCACGCCGCCGATGAAGGCACCCTGCCCGCCGCCGACCATGCCCAGCCTGATCGGGCCGTTGTCAGTCGTCATCTCCGCTTCCTCCTGCACGCGCGACACGTTCCTATTCGATCCCCATCATCCTGCGCAGCGCGGCGCGGTCCGTCGTGCCGCCGGCGAAGTCGTCGAACGCCTTTTCGGTCACCTCGATGATATGCGCCGCGATGAAGGGCGCCCCCTCGGCCGCCCCCTGCTCCGGGCCTTTGAGGCAGCATTCCCATTCCAGAACCGCCCAGCGGTCGTAGCCATACTGTGCCAGCTTCGAGAAGATGCCGCCGAAATCGACCTGCCCGTCGCCCAGCGAGCGGAAGCGCCCGGCGCGCTCGATCCAGCCCTTGTAGCCGGAATAGACGCCCTGCCGGCCGGTCGGGTTGAACTCGGCGTCCTTCACGTGGAAGGCCGAAATGCGCTCGTGATAGATGTCGATGAAGGCGAGATAGTCGAGCTGCTGCAGCAGGAAGTGCGACGGATCGTAGTTGATCGTGCAGCGCCTGTGCGCGCCGACGGCATCCAGGAACATCTCGAAGGTCGCGCCGTCGAACACGTCCTCGCCGGGATGGATCTCATAGCCGAGGTCGACGCCGTTCTCCTCATAGACGTCGAGGATCGGCTTCCAGCGCCGCCCGAGCTCGGCGAAGGCCTCCTCGACGAGCCCCGCTGGCCGCTGCGGCCAGGGGTAGAGATAGGGAAAGGCCAGCGAGCCGGTGAAGCTGACCGAGGCCTTCAGCCCCATATGGGCCGAGGCCTTCGCCGCCATCCGGAGCTGCTCGACCGCCCAGGCCTGCCGCGCCTTCGGATCGTTGTGCAGCTCCTTCGGCGCGAATGCGTCGAACTGGCTGTCATAGGCCGGATGGACCGCCACGAGCTGGCCTTGCAGATGCGTGGAAAGCTCGGTCACCGCGACGCCCGCATCGGCGCAGACGCCGCTCACCTCGTCGCAATAGTCCTTGGATGCCGCCGCCTTCTTCAGGTCGAACAGCCGTCCGTCCCATGTCGGTATCTGGACGCCCTTGTAGCCGAGCCCGGCCGCCCAGCCGGCGATCCCGGCAAGCGAATCGAACGGCGCCTCGTCGCCCACGAACTGCGCCAGAAATATCCCCGGCCCCTTGATCAATCCGGACATGGAAACTCTCCTCACGCTCGATCCGCCGCGACCAATTCAGGGCATCATGACCCTCTTCAGCCTGTGATGCCGGGGGCGTCGCGGATTTGCAAGCAATCCCCCGCGCGCGGCGCATGGCCGGGCGGCCGGACGGCGCCAATTCCCCGGCCGAACGGGCGGGTGATTTTTTTCAAGCGATCGCTTGCGTCGGCACCCTTGTTCCGTCGATGATTGTCTTCGACTTTCGTCACATTGGGAGGGGATGTATGAAGTGCGTTGACAGCCGAATATTGCCCGTGGCCGTCATCAGCCTTCTTCTGCTCACCATACCGCTCCATGCCGAGGAGATCGCCGCCCCCATCGACCTGACGCGGCACCCGGTCGGCTATCTGGCACTGCTGATCTTCTTCGTCGCCTACGCATTCGTGGCCGTCGAGAACGCCATCCACATGCGTAAGTCGAAGCCGGTGATGCTGGCGGCCGGCCTCATCTGGGCGCTGCTCGGCATCGTCTATACGGCCCGCGGCCAGGGCCCTGCGCTGGAGGCCGCCGCCAAGCACGTCATCCTCGACTATGGCGAGCTGATGCTCTTCCTCGTCGTCGCGATCACCTATGTGAACACGATGCGGGAACGGCGCGTCTTCGACGCGTTGCGATCCGTGCTCGTGAGCCGCAACCTCAGCTTCCGCCAGCTCTTCTGGCTTGTCGGGGGGCTGGCTTTCGTCTTCGGTCCCATCATCGACAACCTCACCACCGCGCTGGTGATGGGCGCAGTGGTGGTGACGGTCGGCGTCGGCAACTACCGCTTCATCGTCATGGGCTGCATCATCATCGTGGTCGCGGCCAATGCGGGCGGCGTCTTCTCGCCCTTCGGCGACATCACCTCGCTGATGGTCTGGCAGAAGGGCAAGCTCCAGTTCCTCGAATTCTTCAACCTATTCCTTCCGGCACTGGTGAACTTCCTCGTGCCGGCCGCGCTGATGCATTTCAGCGTGCCGAAGGGCGCGCCCGAGCCGGTCACCGAGCTCACGCGGCTGAAGCCCGGCGGCGCCGTGGTCGTGGTGCTGTTCCTCGCCACCATCACCACCGCAGTGCTGTTCAAGAGCGTCATCGGCCTGCCGCCCGCGATGGGCATGATGCTGGGCCTCGGCTATCTGCAGATGTACGCCTATCTGCTGCAATCGATCGGCCGCCGGCGCAGCGACGATTCCATCGCCTTCGATTCCTTCCGCGCCATGCGGCATGTCGAATGGGATACGCTGCTGTTCTTCTTCGGCATCATCTTCGCCGTCGGCGGGCTCGGCGTGGCGGGCTATCTCGAGCTCGTCTCGGCCTATCTCTACGGCGATCTCGGCCCGACCGTCGCCAATATCGCCATCGGCATCCTCGGCGCGGCCTTCGACAACATCCCGCTGATGTTCGCGGTGCTGACGATGGACCCCGAAATGTCGAGCGGGCAGTGGATGCTGGTCACGCTCAGCACCGGCGTCGGCGGCAGCCTGGTGTCGATCGGGACCGCTGCGGGCGTGGTGCTGATGGGACTGGTGCGCAACCACTACACCTTCATGAACCATCTGCGCTGGGCCTGGGCCATCGCGCTCGGCTATGTGGCGAGCATCCTCACCCATCTATGGGTCAACGCCGCGCTGATGTAGGCTTCGAAGGCGGAGGATGGCCGGTCGGGACCTGCCGGGCATTCCCGACTATCATCGGCATTCCCGATTCGGGCGTTGCCCGCGCAGGCAGAAAGGACACATCATGGGTTCCCTGACACGCTTTTCCGTCCAGCCGCTTTCGACCATGACCCGCAAGCTGGCGGCCGTCGCCTCGGGACGGGCGGAACCGGATCTCGTCATCGGCGGCGCGCGGGTCCTGTCCACCTATTCGGAGCGCATCCTGCCGGAGCGCGAGGTGTGGCTGACGGGCGGGCGCATCGCGGCGGTGAAGCCGGCCGGCACCTATCGCGGCGCCGCCAAGTTCTATGATGCGAAGGGCGGCATCGTCGCGCCGGGGCTGGTCGATCCGCACATCCACATCGAGTCCAGCATGGTGACGGCCTGCGCCTATGCCGAGGCCGCGCTGCTCAACGGCACGACGACCATCTTCTGCGACAGCCACGAGATCGGCAACGTCATGGACGTGGCCGGCGTTGAGGCCATGCTGGAGGATGCGCGCCAGGCGCCGCTGTCGATCTTCCTCACGGTGCCGAGCACCGTGCCGGCCACCTCGCCGGAGCTGGAGACCGCCGGCGGCGACCTGACCGCCGACAAGATCGGCGCGCTGTTCGACAAATGGCCGGAGGCGCTGGCGCTGGGCGAGAAGATGGACTTCGTGCAGGTGGCCATCGGCGACGAGCGCAGCCACGCCATCCTCGCCGCAGCACTTCAGCGCGGCCGCCCGGTCTCGGGCCATGTCTACGGCCGCGAGTTCGTCTCCGCCTATGCGGCGTCGGGCGTCACCGACACGCATGAGGCGATCGACCGCGAGATCGCCGACGACATGCTGGAGGCCGGCATCTGGCTGTTCCTGCGCGGCGGCCCGCCGACCACGCCGTGGCACAGCCTGCCTCAGGCGATCCGCACCATCACCGAGCTCGGCGCCTCGCACAAGCGCGTCGCCGTCTGCACCGACGACCGCGACGCCGACGACCTGCTCGCCTTCGGCCTCGACTGGGTGGTGCGCGAGGCGATCGCCGCCGGCATGAGCCCCGAGCAGGCCTGGAGCATGGGCTCGCTGCACGGCGCGACGCGCTTCGGCGTCGAGGGCGAGGTGGGCGGCATGGGCGGCGGACGCCGCGCCGACCTCGTGCTCCTCGACGACGCCATGAAGCCGGTCAACACATGGTATGGCGGCGAGCTCGTGGTGGAGGACAGGAAGATCACGCCGCTGCTCGATGCCGCGCTTTCCGACCGCTACCGCTATCCGGAAGCGGCCTATCACACGGTCAAGCTGCCGAAAGAGGTCAGGCTGACGCCCGAGCTGCCGACGACCGCGGTCATCGCCAATGCGATCCGCACCGAGCTGCCCGGCATCACGCTGGGCCACGAGAAGATCAGGCTGGAGCCGGCCAACGACTGGCAGGCCCATTTCGACCGGCACGGCCTGTGCTTCGTCACCGTGATCGAGCGCCATGCGAAGTCGTCCGGCAATGTGGCGCACGGCCTGCTCAGCAATTTCAGCCTGAAGCGCGGCGCGGTCGCCTCCTCCGTCGGCCATGACAGCCACAACATCATCGTGGCCGGCCTCAACGAGACCGACATGCAGGTGGCGCTGAAGGCGATCGAGGCGACGCAGGGCGGCGTGTGCGTGGTGGTCGACGGCAAGGTCACGGCCATGGTGGAACTGCCGATCGCCGGCCTGCTGTCCGACAAGCGCGTCACCGCCGTGGCCGAGGAGATGAAGGTGCTCAAGAAGGAGTGGGACGCCGCCGGCTGCTCCATCCCCTATATGGGCTTCAACCTCATCCCGCTCTCGGTGATCCCCGAAATCCGCATCACCGACAAGGGGCTCGTGCTGGTCCCCGAAATGGCGATCGTGCCGCCCTTCGAGGATGCCTGAAGCGGTTCGGCGCTTCATGCGGCCGGGCGCCCGGCCGCATGAATGCTAGCCGCGTGGCCCGCCCACAAGGCTCAGCCGGGCGCTCACCACGCGGTTGCGGCCGGCGGCCTTGGCCGCATAGAGCGCCTGGTCGGCGCGCCGCGCGAGATCCTCGAACGTCCTGTCGCCCGGCCGGTGGACCGCGACGCCCGCCGACAGGGTGACGGCGATCGTCACGCCGTTCATGTCGAACCGCGCCCGTTCGATGGCGAGCCGCATGCGCTCCACCACGGCCAGCGCCTCCACATGTCCCGGCTCGTCGAGCAGCACGGCGAATTCCTCGCCGCCGGTGCGTGCGATGACGTCGGTGCCGCGCAGTTCGGCCCGCAGGCAGTCGGCGACGTGGACGAGAACCTGATCGCCCACCTCATGGCCGTAGGTGTCGTTGATGGCCTTGAAATTGTCGATGTCGAGAATGGCCACGGCAAGTCCCGTGCCCCGCCCCGCAGCCTGCTGGAAGCGCGCCTTGCCATGGCTTGCGAGCGTGCGTCTGTTGGGCAGCCCGGTGAGGTAGTCCGTCGCGGCCGCCGCCTCGAGCTGCCGCCGCAGCTTGTCGGAACACATCAGCAGGAAAGCCGTCGTCCCGACCACCGGCAGCACGGTCATGAAGATGGGCGACAGCAGGTTCAGCCAGTTGGCGCCCGATTCCACGGCAAAGTCCCTGCCCGGACCCAGCAGCGGATAGGTGATGCCTCTGGCCAGGGTGAAGACCACGACGATGCCGAAGAGACCGAACAGGATGCGGCGGCTGAGCGAACCGTCGTTCTGCGTCCCGCTGCGCAGCACCCACATACTGGCGAGCATCAGCCAGACCCAGGCGACCGAGACGACGGCGAGCCGCGACAGGAAATCCACCGTGACGATGGAGAACCAGCCCACGCCGGCGATGGCGACAATGCCGGGGAGCAGCTGCCATCGCGACGGCCGCTTGCCGTTGAAATGCTGGAGCGCCGCATGATAGGCGGTCAGGCCGAAGGTCAGCATGGCATTCGAGCCGAGCAGCATGACCGGCCGCGGCAGCACGCCGCCGAACGCGAAGAGGGCGCATCCGGCCGCGATCAGCATCGTGCCGACCTGCCAGTAGAAGGCAGCCGGATGCAGGGCTGCCGGCAGGTCGCGCGAGACGATCGCCAGCACGAGGCCGTTGGCGAGCATCATCAGGGCCGCGGTGGTGAAAACGGTTCCCGCCTCGAACATATCCTCGCAACTCCCCGGTTCACGCACTGCAAGAACATTCGCAGACGATCCTACACCGTGGTTGCTGAAGATGTTGTTCCAACTGGTGCTGAACGGATCCTTATCGGAATTGCGCGAAAGCGACCGGTCGGCGCGATGACCCGTTGCGTCGCCATGCACATGCCGCGACGAAAGGCGCTTTTCGGAAGGACCTGTTAACCATCCCTTCCTATTGCTTGGCGTGCAGTCAGCAGCAGGTCGTCGAGCATGTCATCCGCGCGTCATCCAAAGGCAAATCCATCGATCAACATCACCGGAGAAGACGCCTCCCGACAGGAGTCGGAGGCCGGGAGGCCCGCCTGGCAGGACCTCTTCTACATGGCGCCGAACGTCCGCTTCACGCGCACGCCGGACCGCGAGATCCGGAAATCCGGAAAGGATGAAGAGCAGGAGCTCACCGCTTCCGCATCAACGCGACCGGCAGCGGCAGCCGCCACGCAAGCACCGCCGCTCCCGTCGCGCGACAGGGCGGCGCCCGCGCCCGCGGCGCGACCCGCCGCCGAATCGCGGCCGGCCGACGAGACGGCCCTCGCCTATCTTTCCGATCACGCCTTCTTCGAATGCGGCATGCCCGAGCTGGAGACGCCATTGCCTGCAGGCCAGCCCGCCCCCGTGCCGGTCGTCTCGCGCACGCCGGCGATGCGGCGGCCCGCACCGATCGCGCGCCCCGAAGCCGCAAGGCCGGTGCCGCTCGCCGCGGCCGACATCACGACGCTCTACCGCGTCATCGAATGCGCCATTTCGCAGCCGCCCTTCACGCCCGAAGCCGCGGAACGGATGCCGTTGCCGGCAGGCGAGACCGCATCGCCCCCGGCAGTCCGTCAGGCCGAATGCGCGCCTGTCGATGCCGGGACGGCGCATGCCGCGCCTGCGGAGCCGGCTCCCGCCGTGCGCACCGTCGAGATCACGCGGCCCGCGCCGCGCATGGCTTCCCTGCCGCCGACCGCTCCGGTCGCCGCCTTCGGGACCGAAGGCGACTATGAATTTCCGTCCGCCGCCTTCCTTCAGGAGGTGCCGGACGGCCAGGGCTTCTACATGTCGCAGGAGCGGCTGGAGCAAAATGCCGACCTGCTGGAAAGCGTGCTGGAGGATTTCGGCGTCAAGGGCGAGATCATCCATGTCCGGCCCGGCCCGGTGGTGACGCTCTACGAGTTCGAGCCGGCGCCGGGCGTCAAGTCGAGCCGCATCATAAACCTCGCCGACGACATTGCGCGCTCCATGTCGGCGGTCTCGGCCCGCGTCGCCGTGGTGCCGGGGCGCAATGTGATCGGCATCGAGCTGCCCAACGAGACGCGCGAGACGGTCTATTTTCGCGAGCTGATCGAGTCCGACGGCTATCGCAAGACCGGCTACAAGCTGGCGCTGTGCCTCGGCAAGACCATCGGCGGCGAGCCGGTGATCGCCGAGCTCGCCAAGATGCCGCACCTGCTGGTCGCCGGCACAACCGGCTCGGGCAAGTCGGTCGCCATCAACACCATGATCCTGTCGCTGCTCTACCGGCTGAAGCCGGAGGAATGCCGCCTCATCATGATCGATCCGAAGATGCTGGAACTGTCGGTCTATGACGGCATTCCGCATCTGCTGACGCCGGTGGTGACCGACTCCAAGAAGGCCGTGACCGCGCTCAAATGGGCGGTGCGCGAGATGGAGGACCGCTATCGCAAGATGGCGAAGCTCGGCGTGCGCAACATCGACGGCTACAACCAGCGCGCGGCGGCCGCCCGCGACAAGGGCGAGATCGTGCTCATGCAGGTGCAGACGGGCTTCGACCGGACCACCGGCGCGCCGGTCTTCGAGGAGCAGGAGATAGACCTCGCGCCGATGCCCTACATCGTCGTGATCGTCGATGAGATGGCCGACCTGATGATGGTGGCCGGCAAGGAGATCGAGGGCGCGATCCAGCGGCTGGCGCAGATGGCCCGCGCCGCCGGCATCCACCTCATCATGGCGACGCAACGTCCTTCGGTCGACGTCATCACCGGCACGATCAAGGCCAACTTCCCCACCCGCATCTCCTTCCAGGTGACGTCGAAGATCGACAGCCGCACCATTCTGGGCGAGATGGGCGCCGAGCAGCTTCTCGGACAGGGCGACATGCTCCACACCGCCGGCGGCGGCCGTATCGCGCGCGTGCACGGCCCCTTCGTCTCGGACGAGGAGGTCGAGCAGGTCGTCGCCCATCTGAAGACGCAGGGTCGGCCCGAATATCTCGACACCGTCACCACAGACGAGGAAGAGGAACTGCCGGAAGCCGATGGCGGGCCGGTTTTCGACAATGGCGCCATCGCGGCCGAGGACGGCGACGCGCTGTTCGAGGAGGCGGTGAAGGTGGTGATGCGCGACAAGAAATGCTCAACCTCCTACATCCAGCGCCGCCTCGGCGTCGGCTACAACCGTGCCGCCTCGCTGGTCGAGCGCATGGAGCAGGAAGGCCTGGTCGGCGCGCCGAACCATGTCGGCAAGCGCGAGATCCTGGCACGGCGCGAGCAGGCCGCCTGAGCATGGTCCGGCCGGATCGGAGCATCCGCCCTTCCGGTCGCCACACGAAAAACGCATCCCGCCTCCCCGTTTGACGGAGGTCAAGGCAGCCGTCGCAGCCGCGTCGCACAGTCGGGCGATCATCGCTCGGCATGAACGAGCCTGTCATGTGGCCGGGTATGGGAGACAAGGCCGGAGACCCGCGTTTCGCGGTTTCCGGTTCGGCTGCGCGCTCCCGTCCCGTTGAAACTGAAGGATGCTTCTGATGAACGAATTCGAGGGAAGGGTCGCGATCGTCACCGGCGCGGGTTCCGGCATCGGCGCGGCGATCGCCAGGGAGCTGGCCGCGAAGGGAGCGGAGGTGATCGCTGCCGATCTGGACCTCGCGGCGGCGGAAGCGGTCGCGGCGGAGATGCAGACGGCAGGCGGCAAGGCCCACGCCGCAGCAGTCGACGTGGCGGATGCCGCCTCGGTCGAGCGCATGGTGGCGTTCACGATCGAAAAATGCGGCGCGCTGCATCTGGCAGTGAACAATGCCGGCATCGGCGGCCCCAGCGCGCTGACGGCCGACTATCCGCTCGACGGCTGGAAAAAGGTCATCGACATCAACCTGAACGGCGTCTTCTACAGCATGAAATTCGAGATCGCCGCCATCCTGAAATCCGGCGGCGGCGCCATCGTCAACATGTCCTCGATCCTCGGATCGGTCGGCTGGGCCAAGTCCTGCGCCTATGTCGGCGCCAAGCACGCCGTGGCGGGGATCACGAAAGCCGCCGCGCTGGAATATGCCGCGCGAGGCATCCGCATCAACGCGGTCGGGCCCGCCTTCATCGACACGCCGCTGCTTTCGAAGAACCTCGACGCTGAGACACTGGGCCAGCTGGCGAGCCTTCATCCGCTCAACCGCCTCGGCACGCCGGAAGAGGTGTCGGCCCTCACCTGCTTCCTCCTGTCCGACAGAGCGAGCTTCATCACCGGCAGCTATCACCTCGTGGACGGCGGCTATACGGCGAGATAAAGCGCGAGAACGTTAGCCGGCCGACAGCCGCCGGTAACGCAGCGGGGTGGAACCCGCAAAGGCGCGAAAAGCCTTGATGAAGGAGCTGGTGCTCTCGAAGCCGGCTGCCAGCCCTATCTGCGTGACGCTGTCGCTGGTGGCCGCCAGCAGCTCCATCGCCTTGATCATGCGGGCCCGGTGCAGGAATTCCGACAGCGACATTCCGAGTTCCTGGCGCGCCCGGCGGCCGAGCGTGCGTTCCGAGAGCCCGGCGGCGCCGGCAAGCGCCGCCGCCCCGATATTCTCGTCGAGATGGGCGAGCGCATGGGCGCATGCCCGCCGCAGGTTCCGGCTCTGCGCCAGCGGCAGCCACGTCTCCAGCGGCGCGGCAGCGAGTTCCGACACGACGCCAGCGAGCGCCCGGAAGAAGTCGGCCGCCTCCGGTCCCGCATCGTGCGCGCGGTCCCAGCGCATGGCGTGTTCGGTCATCAGGCGGGCGAGATCCGACATCGCGAAGATCCGGCAAGGCGCGTCCAGCCGTCCAAGCTCGCCTTCGTGGAAGAGGACCGAAGACGACATCGTCGGCCCTCTGGTGCGCACGCTCAGCACCGTGCCCGCGGCGATCAGCGCGGCGCGCTGCGGCGGCAGGAGCCATTGGCGGTCGCCGACCTCCAGCAGGAACATGCCGCTGGAGGCGAAGAGCAGATAGTCCGCCTCGAACGTCCGCGCCCCGCTCTCGAAGGCGGCGGGAAACGTCTGGTGGAACGCATGGGACGATGTCGTCATCTGGCCAAAGCTTCCTCAGCCGTTGCCTGTCGCATCCTTCTTCATCTGCGCGAGCAATGACTGCGTGTCCAGCAATGCCGCATGCTCGACGATCTCGCCGTCCGACAGCACGAAGCTGCGATAGGCGCGGACCGATATGGGATTTCCGCTCGCCGGAATGCCGCGGAAGGCGCCGGTATGGGTGCCGGTCAGCCGCATCTCGCAGATGACCGCCGTGTCGTCGGCAACCATGCGGTCGACGGTCCAGACGGCATCGGCGATCGTTGCCTTCAGGGTCTCGACCATGGAACGATGGCCCTCCGCATCCGGCGGATTATACGCACGGTCGACGAAGCCGGCGGAGACGAAATCCGCGATGCGCTCCGTCAGGCCGCGGTTCCATACATCCTCGATGAAGCCGCGGACGATCTGCTGATTGCTGGTGGGGGACATTTTCCATCTCCTCGTGAACGGGACGGAAAATACCGAATGCGGCCGATGGGGCTCGCCGCGTCAGGTCAATAAATTGTTCCTGACGGCCAATCCGCGGGGAGAAATGCGCGGAGCCGGCATTGGGTAACGCCGGCTCCGCTGTTCAGCAAGCGCGCGCGGTCACTCGACGATGCGCAGCTCGACCGTGCGGCCCTGGTCGAACCAGGTCTCGATGCCGGTCACCTTGAGTTCGAGGCCGCCCTCGATCACTTCGCCGATATAGGAGATCGGCAGCGGCTCTTCGGCGGTGTCGTCGCCATAGACCACGCAGAACTGCTGGCGCGGGCTGTAGAAGCAGACCGAGCCTGCACCGCTGCCATACTTGGCGCGGCGCTCGCGGCCGACTTCCTCGGTCAGGTACTTGTTTTCCCACGGGGCGACGATCGGCAGCGTGAAGAACACCATGTCGCCGATCAGCTTGCCGTGCTGCAGCATCGTGGTCATCGGCAGCTTTTTGCGGAATTCCTCGGCGAGCTTCGGGACCTTGTCTTCCCAGACTTCGATCGTGCAGACGTCCTTGCCCGCGACAGCCATCTTGAGCTTCATTTTCGTATTCCTTGCTTGTTCTTGATCAGGCCAGCTTCTTGCGGCGGAAACCGTCACCCAGCCCCCAGGGCAGGATGTAGTCGACCCACATGTGCAGGCGGTTGGCGTAGCTCAGCATGGCATGCGTCAGGCGAACCAGTTCGGCCACGTCCTTGCAGGCCATGGAGGCCTCGACATAAACCTTGGTCAGCTCGGCTGCTTCCGGCAGGCTGACGAAGTCGAAGAAGTCGGCCTTGTAGCCGATGATCTGCCTGATGATCGCCTGCAGGGTCTTGAGGTCGGCGTCCGGATCGTCCTCGCCCACGCGGATGATGCCCCACAGCATCTCGTCGGCGAGCGTGCGGGTCTCGCCCTCGGCGAAGATGATCGTGCTCAGATACTGGCCGCGCGAGCCGGTGCCGCGCGGAACCTCGCCGCGGCCCAGCGCCGCGACATCGGCCGGGCTTTCGAGCCAGATGCGCTCGCGTTCGCTTTCGAAGCGCTTGATGGCTTCATCAACAGTCATATCGGTCTCCTAAATCGAACAGCCTCGATGTTCCGCACCTGACTGCTGTTCATGTGTCAGGCCGGTATTTGCCAGTCCCGCGACCTAAAGCACGTGCGCGAGGAAGCTGCGCGCGCGCTCGGTCTTCGGGGATTCGAAAAGCTCGGCCGGCGTGGTGCACTCCACGATCCGTCCCTCGTCCATGAACGCCACCCGGTCGCAGACCTCGCGGGCGAAGTTCATCTCGTGCGTCACCACGATCATCGTCATGCCTTCGGCGACGAGGCCGCGCATCACCTCCAGCACCTCGCCCACCAGTTCGGGGTCGAGCGCCGAGGTCGGCTCGTCGAACAGCATCAGCTTCGGCTTCATCGCCAGCGCACGCGCGATGGCGATGCGCTGCTGCTGCCCGCCCGAGAGCTGGCTGGGATAGGACGCGGCCTTGTGCGCCAGCCCGACCTTCTCCAGCAGCGCCATGGCGTTCTCGATCGCCGCCTTGCGCGGCTCGCGCTTCACCTGCATCGGCGCCTCGATGACGTTTTCGAGCGCCGTCTTGTGGGCGAAGAGGTTGAACCGCTGGAAGACCATGCCGATCTCGGCGCGCTTGGCGGCGGTCTCGCGCTCGCCGAGCTCGTAGAGCGTGTTGCCCTCGCGCCGGTAGCCGACCAGCTCGCCGTCCACCGCAAGATAGCCGCCGGTGATCTTGGTCAGGTGATTGATGCAGCGCAGGAAGGTCGACTTGCCGGAGCCCGAGGGTCCGATCAGGCTCACCACCTCGCCGCGCGCGACGGTGAAGTCGATGCCGCGCAATATGTCGAGATGGCCGATACGCTTCTCGACGCCGCGCGCGTCCACCATGGCGTGGCTCATGCTCAACCTCCGGCGCGGCCGAAGCCGCGTCCATAATGCGCCTCGATGCGCGACTGAACGATGCTCAGCAGGCTGGTCAGCAGGAGATACCAGCAGCAGCAGACGAGCAGCAGCGGAATGGTCTCGAAGGTGCGCGAATAGATCGACTGGGCGGAATAGAGCAGGTCGGACAGGGCGATGACGCTGACCAGCGAGGTCATCTTCAGCATGCCGATGGTCTCGTTGCCCGTCGGCGGGATGATGACGCGCATGGCCTGCGGCAGCACGATGCGGGTCAGCGATTTCAGCCGCGTCATGCCGAGCGCGCGCGCCGCCTCGTCCTGGCCGTCGTCGACCGAGGCGATGCCGGCACGGACGATCTCGGCCATGTAGGCGCCCTCGTTCAGCGCCAGGCCGAGGATGGCGGCGGCGGCCGGCGTGACGATCTGGTTGGTGTTGGCCTCGAAGAAGGTGATGCCGGTGAACGGGATGCCGAAGCCGAGATTCGGGAACAGCGCCGCCAGATTATACCAGAAGATGAGCTGCACGAGGATCGGCGTGCCGCGGAAGAACCAGATGTAGAGCCGCGCGAAGCCCGAGACGATGCGCACCTCCGACATGCGGCATATGGCCAGCACGATGCCCAGCACGATGCCTAGCGACATGCACAGCGCGGTGAGCCAGACCGTCGTGGCGAGGCCGCGCAGAATGGAAGGGGAGAACAGGTAGCTCACCACCAGCGGCCATTCGAAGCGCGGATTGAGCAGCACGCTCTCGATCAGCATCAGGCCGAAGAAGATGATGATGGCGATCGGCACCCAGCGGAACCGGCTGTTGCGCGGGACGATGGTCAGCCCGGCCTCCGGACCCTGCGCCGGTCCATCCGGCACTGCGCCGACTTTGGTATTGGACATCAGCTTACCTTTGTGAAGGCCGAGCCGCCTGCGGCGGCTCGGTCAGAAGGCCCGGGTGGTCAGGGCTTGGGGTATTCGAGCGGGTTGCTGGAAGCCAGGTTGATCCCCGGCTCCTTCAGGGCGAGCGCCGAGATGCTCCACTTGGCCATGACCTTGTCGTAGACGCCTTCGGCATGCACGGCCTTGAGCGCGGCCAGCAGCGCCTCGGCGAGCTGCATGTTGTCCTTCTGAACGACCATGCCGTTATAGTACTTGGGCAGCAGGCGGCTGGTCTCGAGGCGGATCGCCCGCGGCGCCGCGGCCTTGATCGCCTCGGCGGCGGCAAGGTTGTTCAGCACGAAATCGGTGCGGCCCGAATAGAGCGACAGGAGCACGGCGTCGGCCGCCGGATACTCGTTCGCCGTGATGGCCTTCAGGCCGGCGTTCTCGCAGTGCGGCGTCATCACCTTGTTGACGACGTTGATGAAGTCGAAGCCCTGCTGGACGCCGACGGTCAGGCCGCAGAGCGACTTCGGGTCCTCGGTGATGACCTTGTTCTCGGCCAGCGTGTAGACGGCGCCGGTCGCATAGGCGTGCACCACGAAGGTGACGCGCTTCTCGCGCTCGAGATTGTCGGAGATGCACTCCGACGCCATGTCGTAGCGGCCGCTCTCGACGCCGGGGATCAGGCCGGCGAAGGCGATCGATTCGACCTTGTAGGTGATGCCGAGCTTCTGGGCGATGGCGTTCCACAGATCGGGCTCGTAGCCGATGATGGTCTTGCCGTCCTTGGCGAAGGACTGGCAGGGCGGGTAGTTGGCATCGGTGGCGATGGAAATGACGCCGGCGTCCTTGATCTTCTGCGGCAGCATGTCGTGCAGCTTCTGATCCTTCTCGAGCGCCTGCAGGCCCGAGCCGACCACCTCTTCGAATTTCTCCTGTGCCGCCGCGGCTCCGACGCCGAACGCGAGCACCGTGCCGACGACCATCGTCGTCCACATCCGCTTCATGGAAGTCATTCCGTGTCTCCTAGAAAACTGTTCCCCGAGGCAAGAAGCCTCCAAGGCAAATGTATGTACAAAACAAAAATGTCGTCAATCCCCCGGATCGCGCAAATCCATCGTTTTCATACATGGTATCCGATGCCCGGAAAATCCGGGCGGCGGCGGCATTTCGCCGAAATCAGCATGCCGAAACGTCAAGGCGCACGACATTCTGCGCTTGCGATACGCCGATCACCGGGTCGCTGCGGACGGCTTCAGCCGATCGGCCCATCCGCGAGGCGAGCCACTCCAAAAGGATCGATGCAGGCGCTAGGATCAATGTGGGGACAACTTATGGACAAGCCCATATTATGTCTATACGAATTTTGACGCCTATATTGTAATGGATACCATAGGCGGCATCCTCAGGCAGAGGTAGGTTCATGATCGCACCGGGGTCAGCAGCGCGCGCAGTGGACGAGGACGATCCCAGGGGCACCGGCGCGGCGAGCATTTCCGAAACAATCCAGCGCGACGTCGAGATGAACATCGTCTCCGGCAACTGGGCCCCGGGCGACCGCATCCCGAGCGAATCCGAATTCATGACGCAGTACAACTGCTCGCGCATGACCGTGAACCGCGTCCTGTCGCGCCTGTCCGAGCGCGGGCTGATCGTGCGGCGGCGCAAGGCCGGCTCCTTCGTCGCGACGCCGCGCAACGACAGCGCCATGTTCCTCGAGATCCGCGACTTCGCGCGCGAGGCCGCCGGGCAAGGCCGCCGCTACCGACACGAAATCCTGCTGCGGCGGCCCGAGCGCCTGTCCGACAAGCGCGCCGCCAGCCTGCGGCTGGAGCCCGGCCTGCCGGTGCTGCGCGTCCTGTGCCTTCACGTGCTGGAGGACCAGCCCCACGCCTATGAGGACCGGGTCATCTCCCTGCAGAAGGTGGCCGCCGTCGCCGGGGAGACGTTCGAGGCCATGCCGCCCGGCACGTGGCTGCTCGGGCACGTGCCCTGGTCGGAAGCGCGCCACACGATCCGCGCCCTCAACGCCGATGCGACGCTCGCAGGCATACTGGGCATCGCCGAACGCGACGCCTGCCTCGTCCTCAACCGGCGGACCTGGCATCAGGGCGAGTTCGTCACCGACGTGGACATCACCTATCCCGGCGAGGGTCACGAGCTGACGGGCCAGTTCTCGTCGACCACCGGCCAGACCACCGCGCTCGACGTGCCCCATCGCTGACCCATCACCATAAAGATTTCCGGGAGGAGCCTTCGTGAAGAAGCTGATCAACGCCGTTCCACATGTGGTGCGCCAGTCGCTGGAGGGGCTGGTGTCGCTCAATCCGCAGCTTGCCATGCTGGCCGGCGAGACCACGGTCGTCCGCGCCGACGTCGCGACGTTGCGCGCCAGCGGCAAGGTCGCCATCGTCACCGGCGGCGGCGCCGGCCACGAGCCGGCCCATGCCGGCTATGTCGGCAAGGGCATGCTGACGGCCGCCGTCAGCGGCGACGTCTTCGCCTCTCCCAGCACCGATGCCGTCCATGCGGCGATCCGGGCCGTCGCGGGTCCCGCGGGCGTGCTCATCATCGTCAAGAACTACACCGGCGACCGGCTGAACTTCGGCCTCGCGGCAGAGCTTGCGCGCGCCGAAGGTATCGCGGTCGAGGTCGTCGTCGTGGCCGATGACGCCGCACTCGGCAGCGCCGAGAAGACCGCCGGCCGGCGCGGCATCGCCGGCACCGTGCTGGTGCACAAGGTGGCTGGCGCGGCAGCCGAGGCCGGCCTACCGCTGGCGGAGGTCGCCGCGGCGGCGCGGCGCGCCATTGACGCCGTCGCCAGCATGGGCGTCGCCCTCTCCGCCTGCACCGTGCCGGCCGCGGGGAAGGCGAACTTCACGCTCGGCGACGACGAGATCGAGCTCGGCCTCGGCATCCATGGAGAGCCCGGCGTGCGCCGCGCCAAGATCGCGGCGTCGGCGGGCATCGTCCATCAACTGCTCGACGCCATCGTCGCCGACCGCGGCATCGCCGCCGGCGAGCGGGTCGCGCTTCTCGTCAACAATCTCGGCGCGACCCCCGCCATGGAGCTCGGCATCGTCGCCAATGACGCGCTGTCCGATCTGGCGGCGCGCGGCATTCCGGTCGCGCGCGCCTATGCAGGCGCCTTCCTGACGGCCATCGACATGGCGGGCATATCGCTGAGCCTGATGCGCGTCGACGACGCCACCCTCGACGCGCTCGACGCGCCGACCGAAGCGCCCTCCTGGCCGCAAGGCGCAGGGCGCCTCGCAAACGGCCCGACCGTCATCGCGAAGGCTGCGGGCGATGCGGACGCCTATGCCGGCAACGGCGCGACGGCGCCGGACGGCGTCTTCGACGCGATCGGGACGGTCTGCCGCGCCCTCATCGCGGCGGAGCCGCAACTGACCGAGATGGACCGGCAGGTCGGCGACGGCGACATCGGCCATTCGCTCGCCGCCGGCGCGACCGCCGTGCTGGACACGCTGGCGGGCCTGCGCGGCCAGCCGATCGACGCGGCGCTGCATGGCATCGGCATGACGCTGCGCCGCAGCGTCGGCGGCACGTCCGGCCCGCTCTACGCGGCCTTCGCCATCGCCGCCGCGCAGGAATTGCAGCGCGGCGCGCTCGACGCCGGCGCCTTCTCGCGCGCCTTCCGGGCCGGCACGGACGCGATCATCCGGCTTGGGGGTGCTGCTGCCGGCGACCGCACGATGGTCGACGCGCTCCTGCCGGCGGCCGAGGCATTGGACCGCGACGGCGCCACGCTGGCCGATGCCGCCGCAGCCGCGCGTCGCGGCGCCGATGCGACCAGCACCATGCCGCCACGGCGCGGGCGGTCCAGCTATATCGGCGAGCGGGCGCTGGGGCATCCCGACCCCGGCGCCGTCGCGGTCGCGCTGCTTCTTGAAGCGGCGGCGAAACGCTAGCTGGAAGGCGTGAAACGGGCGACCAGCGTGTGGCGGTCGCCCGGATAGGTGAAGCGCGCATGCGTGACCGGACCCGTCGGGCTCCATGTGCGGCGCTCGATGACGAGGCAGGCGCAGCCGCGCTCCACATCCAGCAGGCCGGCGGTCGCGGCGTCGGCGGAAACGGCCTGCACCACGTGCTCGGCGCTGGTCCACGGCACCTGCTCGATCAGCCACTGGCCGGGCGACATGGCGGAAAAATCCGCCTCGGCGGCGGCGGGCACCACCGCAAGGTTGATCAGCCGCGCCTCGACGCAAAAGGGCGTGGCGCCGGCGCGGTGGATCGTCAGCAATTCCAGCACCCGGTCGTCGCGCGTCACGTCGAGGCGGCGCATGTCGGCGCCGGTCGCCTTGCGCACCTGCCTGCGCTCCACCGCAAAGCGATAGGGCTGGCCGAGCTGCTCGACCTCCTTGCGGATGTCGTGGATTTCAAGCACGGCGGACTGGATCTGCGGCTGGCGCACGAAGCTGCCGCTGCGCTTGCGCCGTTCGACCAGCCCCGCCTTGGCGAGCTGGGTCAGCACCTTGTTCACGGTCATGCGCGACACGCCATATTGCGCGGCGAGGTCGATCTCGAAGGGAATCCGGTGGCCGGGCGCCCATTCGCCGGAGACGATGCGGCCCTCGATGTCGCGAAGGATGCGCTGGTGCAGCGTCGGATCCTTGCCGGTCTTCATCTTCCCGCCCTGTGACACCGTCGCATGTAGCATCATTTCCAATCGCGCTGGCAAGGCCGGCGCCTATCCGGCGGTCAGGCGCTCCATCACGCCGTTGAACGCCGACGCCAATGCGTCGCGGTGGACATGCCGTCCGCCCTGCACCTGCCTGCGTCCGCGCGCCCAGACGGAATCCACGGCGATGCCGTCGCCGAAGATCCAGTTGTCGAGCAGCTCGTCCTTCGTCAGATAGGGCGCGCCCGACCGGTCGAGCGACACGATGTCGGCCCAGTTCCCTTCCGCCAGCCCCTGCGGCACGCCGAGCGCCTGCGCGCCGCCCGCCAGCGCGCCGTCGAACAAGGCGCGGCCGGTGGAGCCGCCGGTGTTCGCGATGGCGTTGCGGATGCGCAGCCGCAGGCGCTGCGAATATTCATATTGCCGCAACTCGCCCGGCAGCGAGATCGCGACGTTGGAATCGCTGCCGACACCGAAGGCGCCGCCCGCCTGACGGAACTCCGTCCCGGCAAAGATGCCGTCGCCGAGATTGGCCTCCGTGATCGGGCAGAGGCCCGCCACCGCGCCGCGCGCGGCCATGCCGGCGATCTCGTCGGCCGTCATGTGGGTGGCGTGGATGAGGCACCAGCGCTGGTCGACCGGGGCATTGTCCAGAAGCAGGCGCACCGGCCCGACGCCGTGATGCGCCTTGCACGCCTCCACCTCGGCAACCTGCTCCGCCACATGGATATGGACGGGACCATCCGGCGCCAGCGCCAGCAATTGCGCTATCTCTTCCGGCGTCGCGGCGCGCAGGCTGTGCGGGGCCAGCCCCAGCACCGCCCCCTCCAGACCCGACACGATTTCGGCGCTGCGCGCATGCAGGCGCGCAAAGCTCTCCGGCGAGGAGATGAACCGGCGCTGCTGCGGCTGCGGCGGCGCGCCGCCGAAATCGGAATGGGCGTAGGACACCGGCAGGAGCGTCAGGCCGATGCCGGTCGCGGAACTCGCCGCGGCGATGCGGCCGGCCATCTCGCCGATATCGGCGTAGTGCCTCCCATCCCTGTCGTGATGGAGATAGTGGAACTCGCCGACGCGGGTGAAACCGGCCTCGAGCATGCGCGCGTAAAGCATCGCGGCGACCGCCTCGACATCGTCCGGCGTCATGGCAAGCGCGAAACGGTACATGAGCTCGCGCCATGTCCAGAAGCTGTCGCCCTCACGGCCGCGCCGTTCGGTGAGGCCGGCCATGGCGTGCTGGAAGGCATGGCTATGGAGGTTGCCCAGCCCCGGAACGAGCACCGCGTGGCGCTCGTCGCCTGCCGCCGGCCCTTGCCCCAGATGGACTGCCGCGATCCGCCCGCCGTCTATCTCGATCCGCACCCCTTCATGCCAGCCCGTGGGCAGCAACGCTGTGTCGGCATGGAGCGAGTTCATGGCGAAATCTCCGGTTCGTCGTTTCGGCACAGGCAATTCGGGCTTGCGCGTCTCGCATCTATGTATATACATAATCGCATCGAAGCGCCAGACGTTTTGGCGCTTGAGTCCCGGCATTGCGCCATGGAGCCGATATGCGGATCTGGCAGAATCTGAAACTGGCGAGCCTAGCCGACGGCACCGCCGCCACGGTCGAGGACGGCGCGATCGTCACCGCCGACGGGCTCGTCCTCTATGCGGGACCGCGCGGCGCGATCCCGGCGGATGCCGCTGATGGCGAGGTGGTGGATCTCGGCGGCCGGCTCGTCACGCCGGCGCTGGTCGATTGCCACACGCACCTCGTCCACGGCGGCAACCGCGCGCGCGAATTCGAGATGCGTCTGGCCGGCGCTTCCTATGAGGAGATCGCGCGCGCCGGCGGCGGCATCGTTTCGACCGTGGAAGCCACGCGCGCGCTCGACATCGACGGGCTGGTGGCTTTGGCCCTGCCCCGCCTCGACGCCCTGCTGGCCGAAGGCACCGGCACGGTCGAGATCAAGTCTGGCTACGGCCTGAGCATCGCCGCCGAGCTCGACATGTTGCGCGCTGCGCGCAGGCTCGAAAGCCTGCGGCCGGTCCGCATCGTCACCAGCTATCTCGCCGCCCATGCCGTGCCGGCCGAATATTGCGGGCGCCCCGACGACTACATCGCCGATATCGTGCTGCCCGGCTTGCGGCAGGGACATGCGGAAGGGCTGATCGACGCGGTGGACGGCTTCTGCGAGGGCATCGCCTTCTCGCCCGACCAGATCCGCCGCATCTTCGACCTCGCGGCCGAGCTCGGCCTGCCGGTCAAGCTCCATGCCGAGCAATTGTCGAACCTCGGCGGCGCGAGCCTTGTAGCCTCCTATGGCGGCCTCTCGGCCGACCATCTCGAATATCTGGACGGCAAGGGCGTGGCGGACCTTGCCGCGGCCGGCTCCGTCGCCGTGCTCCTGCCCGGTGCCTATTACATGCTGCGCGAGAAGCAGGCGCCGCCCGTGGCCGCGCTGCGGGCCGCCGGCGTTCCGATGGCCGTGGCGACCGATTGCAACCCCGGCACCTCGCCGCTCACCTCGCTGCTGCTGACGATGAACATGGCCGCCACGCTCTTCGGCCTCACCATCGACGAATGCCTCGCAGGCGCCACGGTCAACGCGGCCCGCGCGCTCGGCCTCAACGCACAATCGGGCACGCTGGAGCAGGGCAAGCGCGCCGACTTCGCCGTGTGGGACGTCCGCTCCCCTGCCGAGCTGGTCTACCGGATCGGCTTCAACCCCCTCCATGCCCGTATTTTCGACGGTCAAAGGATCTGACATGACCATCACCCTTCAGCCCGGCGCGGTGACGCTCGCCACGATCGAGACCCTGTACTGGACGGGCGAGCCGGCGCGCCTCGATCCCGCCTGCGACGCGGCCATCGAGCGCGCCGCCGCGCGCATCGGCGCCATCGCCGCCGGCGAGGCGCCCGCCTATGGCATCAATACCGGCTTCGGCAAGCTGGCCTCGATCAAGATCGCGGCGCAGGACGTGGCGACGCTCCAGCGCAACCTCATCCTCTCGCATTGCTGCGGCGTAGGCGCGCCGCTGCCTGAAAACATCGTGCGCCTCATCATGGCGCTGAAGCTCGTCTCGCTCGGGCGCGGCGCGTCCGGCGTGCGCGTCGCCATCGTGCGCCTGATCGAGGCCATGCTGGAGAAGGGCGTGATCCCGGTCATTCCCGAAAAGGGCTCCGTCGGCGCCTCCGGCGACCTCGCGCCGCTGGCGCATATGACGGCGGTGATGCTGGGCGAAGGCGAGGCCTTCTTCGGCGGCAGGCGCATGTCCGGCGCGGATGCGCTGGCCGCGGCCGGCTTGAAGCCCGTCGTTCTGGCGGCCAAGGAGGGCCTTGCACTCATCAACGGCACGCAGACCTCGACGGCGCTGGCGCTGGCCGGCCTGTTCCGCGCCCATCGCGCGGCGCAGTCGGCGGTCATCACCGGCGCCATGTCCACCGATGCCGCCATGGGCTCGCCGGCGCCGTTCCATCCCGAGATCCATACGCTGCGCGGCCATCGCGGCCAGCAGGACGTGGCGGCGAGCCTCAGGGCGCTGCTCGACGGATCGGAGATCCGCGACAGCCATATCGAGGGCGACGAGCGCGTGCAGGACCCCTATTGCATCCGCTGCCAGCCGCAGGTTGACGGGGCCTGCCTCGACATCCTGCGCAGCGCCGGCCGCACGCTGGAGATCGAGGCCAATGCGGTGACGGACAATCCTCTGGTGCTCTCCGACGGCTCCGTCGTCTCCGGCGGCAATTTCCACGCCGAGCCCGTCGCGCTCGCCGCCGACCAGATCGCGCTTGCCATCTGCGAGATCGGCGCCATCGCCCAGCGCCGCATCGCGCTTCTGGTGGACCCGGCTCTCTCTTACGGGCTTCCGGCCTTCCTCGCCAAATCGCCCGGCCTCAACTCCGGCCTGATGATCGCCGAGGTCACGTCGGCGGCGCTGATGTCGGAGAACAAGCAGATGTCGCATCCGGCCTCGGTCGATTCCACCCCGACCTCCGCCAATCAGGAAGACCATGTCTCCATGGCCTGCCATGGCGCGCGCCGTCTGCTGCAGATGACGGACAATCTCTTCGGCATCGTCGGCATCGAGGCGGTGACGGCCGCGCAGGGCCTCGACCTGCGCGCGCCGCTGCGCACCGGCACCGAACTGCGCAAGGCGCATGCGGCGCTGCGGAAGGTCGTGCCCGAACTGGAGGTCGACCGCTACATGGCGCCCGATCTCGAAGCGGCGACCCGGCTGGTGGCCGAGGGTGCGCTGGTGGCATCGGTCGAAGCGGCAATTCCGGTGGCGCTGGGAGACGTTCATGGCTGACATCGTCACCGTCAGGCAGGGCACCTCGCCGGTCATCCTCGCCTTCCCCCATAGCGGCACGCATCTGCCCGGCGACATCCATGCGCGCCTCAACGACAATGGCCTCCTGCTGGCCGATACGGACTGGCACCTGCCGCGGCTCTATGGCGACCTGCTTGCCGATGCCACGCTGGTCCAGGCGGTGAACCATCGCTACGTGATCGACCTCAACCGCGACCCCACCGGCGCCAGCCTCTATCCCGGACAGAACACCACCGCGCTGGTGCCGCTGACCGACTTCGACAATCAGCCGATCTGGCAGGCTGGCGCCGAGCCCGACGACGCCGAGATCGCCCGCCGCCGCACGCTCTATCACGCGCCCTATCACGCCGCCCTTGAGGCCGAGGTCGAGCGGGTGCGCGCCGCGCATGGGCTGGCCGTGGTCTACGACTGCCATTCCATCCGCTCGCGCATCCCCTTCCTCTTCGAGGGGACGCTGCCGGATTTCAACATCGGCACCGACAGGGGCGTGACCTGCGACCCGGCCATCGAAGCGGCGACGCTCGGCGCGGTGCAGCAGGCGTCCGGCTTCACCCATGTCCTCAACGGGCGCTTCCGCGGCGGCTGGACGACGCGCCACTACGGCCGCCCCGAGACCGGCGTCCATGCCGTGCAGATGGAGCTGGCGCAGTCCACCCATCTGGCGAGCGAGGCGCCGCCCTTCGCCTATGACGAAGCCCGCGCCGGGCGGTTGCGCGATGTGCTGCGCGCCGTGCTGACCGGCATCGAGGCCGCCGCCCTCAAACTCGCAGATCAGGGAAAGAAGAACAAATGACCGATCCCCGCCGCAATGACCGCGTGGTGCGCGCGCCCCACGGCACCGAGATCAGCGCCCGGAGCTGGCAGACGGAAGCGCCACTGCGCATGCTGATGAACAATCTCGATCCCGACGTGGCCGAGAACCCGCACGAGCTGGTCGTCTATGGCGGCATCGGCCGCGCCGCGCGCACATGGCGCGACTTCGACCGCATCGTCGAAACCCTGAAGACGCTTACCGAGGAAGAGACGCTGCTGGTGCAGTCGGGCAAGCCGGTCGGCGTGTTCCGCACCCACGCCAATGCGCCGCGCGTGCTGATCGCCAATTCCAACCTCGTGCCGCACTGGGCCACCTGGGACCATTTCAACGAGCTCGATAAGAAGGGGCTGGCCATGTACGGCCAGATGACCGCCGGCTCGTGGATCTATATCGGCACGCAGGGCATCGTTCAGGGCACCTACGAGACCTTCGTGGAGGCCGGCCGCCAGCACTATGGCGGCAACCTCAAGGGTAAGTGGATACTCACCGCTGGCCTCGGCGGCATGGGCGGCGCGCAGCCGCTGGCCGCCGTCATGGCCGGCGCCTGCTGCCTCGCCATCGAGTGCAATCCCGATTCGATCGATTTCCGCCTGCGCACCCGCTATCTCGACGAAAAGACCGACTCGCTCGACGAGGCGCTCGCCATGATCGAGCGCTGGACCAAGGCGGGCGAAGCCAAGTCCGTCGGCCTCCTCGGCAACGCCGCCGACATCGTGCCGGAGCTGGTGAGGCGCGGCGTGCGGCCCGACATGGTCACCGACCAGACCTCTGCCCACGACCCGATCAACGGCTATCTGCCGAAGGGCTGGTCGCTCGCCGAATGGCGCGCCAAGCGCGAAAGCGATCCCAAGGCCGTCGAGAAAGCGGCCCGCGCCTCGATGCGCGAGCATGTCGAGGCGATGGTGGCCTTCTGGGACCGTGGCGTGCCGACGCTCGACTACGGCAACAATATCCGGCAGGTCGCCAAGGACGAAGGCTTGGAGAACGCTTTCGCCTTCCCCGGCTTCGTGCCCGCCTATATCCGCCCGCTCTTCTGCCGCGGCATCGGCCCCTTCCGCTGGGCAGCCCTTTCCGGCGACCCGGAAGACATCTACAAGACCGACGCCAAGGTGCGCGAGCTGACGCCCGGCAACACCCACCTGCACAACTGGCTCGACATGGCGCGCGAGCGCATCGCCTTCCAGGGCCTGCCGGCGCGCATCTGCTGGGTGGGGCTCGGCGACCGCCACCGCCTCGGCCTCGCCTTCAACGAGATGGTCAGGAACGGCGAGCTCAAGGCGCCCGTCGTCATCGGCCGCGACCATCTTGATTCCGGCTCCGTCGCCTCGCCCAACCGCGAGACCGAGTCCATGCGCGACGGCTCCGACGCGGTGTCCGACTGGCCGCTGCTCAACGCGCTGCTCAACACGGCGTCGGGCGCGACCTGGGTGTCGCTGCACCATGGCGGCGGCGTCGGCATGGGCTATTCCCAGCATGCCGGCATGGTGATCTGCGCCGACGGTACGGACGAAGCGGCCGAACGCCTCGGCCGCGTGCTCTGGAACGACCCGGCGACGGGCGTCATGCGCCATGCAGATGCCGGCTACGACATCGCGCTCGACTGCGCCCGCGAACAGGGCCTCAACCTGCCGGGCATCCTCGACTGATGGCGCACCGGCTGCTCACCCCGTCGGACTACCGGCGCATGCCGTGGAAGAACAGCGGCGGCGAGACCGTCGAGATCGCCGTCTGGCCGCCGGAAAGCGATCTCGACAGCTTCGAATGGCGGCTGAGCCTCGCGAGCGTCAACGAGGACGGCCCGTTCTCGATCTTCCCCGGCATCGACCGGCACCTGAGCGTCGTGGAGGGTGCCGGCATCGGCCTCGCATTCGGCAACGGCGACGCGGTCACGCTGACGCGCGCCACGCCGTCCTTCTTCTTTCCGGGCGACATGCCGGTCTCCGGCCGCCTGCTCGACGGGCCGATCGTCGACCTCAATCTCATGGTGCGCCGCGCCAGGCGCGCCGCCACCGTATCGCGCCTCGAGAACGGCATCGAGCGGCCATTCGATCTCGTCCCCTGCACGCTCGTCGTCCATGCGCAGACGCCGGCCCGGATCGTCCTTGCCGGCACAGCGATCGCCGTCGATGCGGGCTGCACCCTCATCGCGACGATCGCCGAAGGCACGACGGCAACCGCGACGGCGCAGCGCGCGCATCTCATGACGATCACAGCTACCGCATAGCGTCCGCCGCCCGTGGCGGGTGGCTTTGCGTGCGCCGCGATGCAATAGGTTGCCCATGATCGAGGCACTATGCCCGTCGCGGCAGCAGACATCCCGGTGAGAACGTGCACGCATCCGCCAATTCAAGTGACGCCTTTCCGCTGGTGCCGTGGAAGAGGCACATCCGGGAGACGATCCTTCTCGGTCTTCCGCTGATCGCATCGCAGCTCGCGCAGACGCTGCTCAACGTCACCAACACGCTGGTGCTCGGGCGGCTGGGGCCGGAGGAACTCGCCGCGTCGGTCCTCGGCTGGCAATTGTTCTTCGTCATCTGGATGTTCGGCTCGGGCTTCGGCTTCGCCGTCATGCCGCTGGTGGCGAACGCCATCGGCGCGAAGGACCCGCGGGGCGGACGCCGCTTCGTGCGGATGGGGCTCTGGATCAGCCTCGCCTATGCGCTGGTCATGATGGTGCCGCTCTCCAACGCCAGGGCGATCTTCCTCGCCCTCGGCCAGGATGCCCATGTGTCGGCGCTGGCCGCCGACTATCTCTCCGTCCTGCAATGGTCGCTGATCCCGCAGCTGACGATCATCGTGCTGCGCTCCTTCCTGGGGGCGCTGAGCCGGCCGGGCATCGTCGTGGTGGCGCTGCTCATCGGCGTCTGCGTCAACGTGCTTCTCAACATACAGTTCGTCTTCGGCGGCTTCGGCCTGCCGGCCATGGGCATGCGCGGCGCCGGCCTGTCCACCCTCGTCGCGACATCATGCGTGGCCTTGTTCCTCATCCTGCACATCGTCCGCCACAAGGTGCTGCGGAAGCAGCAGCTCTTCGTGCGCTTCGCGAAGGTCGACCGGCCTGCGCTCATGGAGGTCTTCCGGCTGGGATGGCCTATCGGCACCACGGTTGTGGCCGAAGTCGCGCTGTTTTCGGCCGCGTCGTTCATGATGGGCCTGTTCGGCCCGATGGCGCTCGCCGCCCATGGCATCGCCCTTCAGCTGAGCGGCCTCGCATTCATGGTCCCGCTGGGGCTGTCATCCGCCACGACCATCCGCGTCGGCCACGCCTTCGGACGGCGCGACGGCGGCAACCTCGCAAGGGCGGTCTCGGCATCGCTCGGCCTCGGCCTGCTCATCGGCAGCCTGTCGGCGCTCGTCTTCCTGACCGTGCCGGACCTGCTCATCGGCTTGTACCTCGACACGCGGGCGCAGACCTCGGTCGAGGTGATCCCGCTTGCCGTCTCCTTCCTCGCGGTTGCCGGACTGTTCCAGATTTTCGATGGCGTCCAGGCGCTTTCCAGCGGTGCGCTGCGCGGCATGCGGGACACGCGCGTGCCGATGTTCATCGCCCTCATCAGCTATTGGGCCGTCGGCCTCTCATCCGGCTATGCACTTGCCTTCCATCTGGGCTGGGGCGGCGCAGGCATCTGGTGGGGCCTGGCGGCCGGGCTGGCGGCGGCGGCCCTGCTGATGACCGCGCGGCTGATGCTGCGCATCCGGGCCACCCTGGCTGACCGGGGGTCGAGCCGATGAACGCCTATCTCCTGTTCGAGATCGCCGTCATCACGCTGTGCCTGGCAGGCGGCGGCGTGCTGAAAGGTGCGACGGGTGCAGGCGCGCCGGTGCTGGCCGTTCCGGCGCTGGCCGCCTTCTTCGACGTGCGCTTCGCGGTCGTTATCATGCTGGCCCCCAACCTGCTGACCAATGCGGTGCAGGCGTGGCGTTTCCGCGAGCACCGGCCGCCTGCGAGCTTCATGATCCCGCTGCTTGTTGGCGGCGTCGTGGGGATCGTCGCCGGAACCCTTGCGCTGAAATCGTTCGGCACGCGCGAACTGACGCTGCTGGTGGCCTTCGCGGTGTTCGGCTACGTGGCGCTCCGGCTCGCGCATCCGCACTGGTCGCTGTCGATGGCGGCGGGCCGTCTCCTGGCGCTGCCGGCCGGCGCGCTGGCCGGCGTTCTGCAGGGCGCCGCCGGCCTTTCCGCCCCCGCCAGCATCACCTTCATCAATGCCCTCCAGCTCGGCCGCGACGGCTTCATCGCGACCATATCGACGTTCTTCGCGGTGTTCACGTCGGCGCAGGTGGTCGCCATCACCGCCAGCGGGCTCATAAGGCCCGGCGAGATCTGGCTCAGCCTGCTGGCGCTGCTGCCCGTCACCCTCGCCATGCCGCTCGGGAGCTGGATCGGCCGCCGGGTCGATCCCATCACGCTCGACCGGCTGATCCTCGCCCTGCTCCTGCTGATCGCGCTCAAGCTCGTGTGGGACGCGCTGCCCGCCTGACCGGAGGCGCGGAACGGCGCTTCCAGCCGGCAGGATTTCAGCGACCGCCGCGGCCGCGGAATCGCCTGCGGGTCCGCAAATGCTGACTTGACAGGAAAGGGGTTCGGGCCGAGCGTCATGACGTAAGGGAATGCAATGCCTAACCGCGCGCAACGAGCATCCGGAAAATAACCACCCGATCGGATGCCTGCGTCACAAGGGGGTGTACCATGCCAGGCATCCGCATATCACATCGCTTCTTGAAGTTCACATCGTCATTTGCCGCTGTCCTTGCCGGCTTCGCCATCGCGACGGCCTCGGCAGCCGACGCACCGCTGTCGGCCACGGCGGCCGGCAAGATCATCGACGCGCAATCGGGCTGGTCCGCGGCGTTCGCCGACCCCGGCAAGCGCGTGCCCGTCATCGTGGAATTCGCCATGCCGGCGCTTCCCGACAAGGCCAATCTCGCAACGGAAGCCGACATCGACGCGGCCCATATCGCGACGGTCAGGGCGGCCCAGACGGCCATCCTCGCGTCACTGTGGTCGTCGCCGGCGCAGATCGACGGCGCGCAGTCCTCCGCCGACGTGACGCTGAAGCTGATGGACTTCTCGCCCCAATTCGCGCTGCACGCCACCGCCGCCGAGCTGGAGAAGATCGCCGCCGACCCCTCGGTGGTGAAGATCTACGAGGACCGCATCGACGACGCATACCTGTCCGAATCCGTCCCGCTCATCGGCATGCCCAACGCCTATCTCCAGGGCGCGACGGGCAACAATTTCCGCGTCGCGGTGCTCGACACCGGCGTCCGCCGCACCCATGAATTCCTGACCGGCCGCGTCGTGTCGGCCGCCTGCTATTCGACAACGAGCTCGGGCAGCAACTCGACCAGCTATTGTCCCGGCGGCGTGTCCTCCTCCACCGACATCGCATCCGCCAACGACTGCGACCGCGCCACCATCGGCGGCTGCGGCCATGGCAGCCATGTCGCCGGCATAGCAGCCGGCTTCAATTCCAGCCTCAGCACCGGGGAACCGGCGCATGGCGTCGCGCGCGACGCGCGGATCATCGCCATCAACGTCTTCTCCCGCTTCACCAGCGGCTGCAGCGGCACGACCCCCTGCGTCCGCGCCTTCACCTCCGATCAGATCTCCGGACTGAACCGGGTCAACGCGCTGCGCACCTCGATGAACATCGCGGCGGCCAATATGAGCCTCGGCGGCGGCTCCTTCTCCGCCGCCTGCGACTCGACGGATTCGCGCACATCGATCATCAACACGCTGCGCGCCAACAACGTCGCCGTCGTCATCTCCGCCGGCAATGACGGGCTGAACACACAGGTCGGCGCGCCCGCCTGCATATCCGGCGCCATCACCGTGGCCTCTTCCACGAAGGCTGATGCGCGCTCCAGCTTCTCGAACTGGGGAACGCTGATCGATGTCGTGGCGCCGGGGTCGTCGATCAACTCGTCGACCACCAGCGGCAGCAGCAACACCACGTACTCCTTCTTCAACGGCACCTCGATGGCGGCACCCCACGTCGCCGGCGCCTGGGCGGCGATCCGCTCGCGCCTGCCGAACGCCACGGTCACGCAGATCGAGAATGCGCTGGAATCGACCGGCGTCTCCATCACGTCGTCCAACGTCACGCGTCCGCGTATCCGCGTCGCCCATGCGCTCGCCAATCTGGGCGTCGCCCTGCCGCCGCCTGCAAACGACAATTTCGCCAGCCGCGTGGCCATCACGCCCTCCACCCTCAACGGCGGAACGCGCGTCGTCACCGGCAACAACGAAGGCGCCACGAAGCAGGCCGGAGAGCCCAACCATGCCGGCCGCACCACGGCGACCACCAGCGTATGGTGGAGCTTCCGTCCGGTGAATTCCGGCACGGTGACCATCACGACTGTCGGGTCCAGCTTCGACACGGTGCTGGCGGTCTATACGGGAACCGCCGTCAACGCGCTTGCCTCGGTCGCCTCGAACGACGACTACAGCGGCATCTCCCCACGCTCGCGCGTGGATTTCCCGGCCGTCGCGGGCGTGCAGTACCAGATCGCGGTGGCAGGCTATAACGCCGCTTCGGGCAACATCACGCTGAACGTCACCGGCGGCGGCGGTGTCGCCGTGAACAACAATTTCGCCAGCCGCATCGCCATCACGCCGCCCTCCACGACGACCGGCTCGGTCACCGTCACCGGCTCGAACGGCGGCACGGACAAGGAGACCGGCGAGCCCAACCATGCGGGGGCGACCAGCGCGACGACCAGCGTCTGGTGGCGCTATACGCCGACCAGCACCGGCCAGGTCACCATCGAAACCACCGGCTCCAACTTCGACACCGTCCTTGCGGTCTATACCGGCAGCGCGGTGAATGCGCTTACCGCCATCGCCAGCAACGACGACATCGACGGCGCGAACAACCGCCAGTCGCGCGTGCAGTTCTATGCGATGGAAGGCATCCAGTACCAGGTCGCCGTCGCGGGCTGGAACGCCAATGTGGGCTATATCAACCTGAAGACGACCGGCGGAGGCGGCGTGACGCCGCCGCCCACGGCGCGGCTGGTGGCGGCGGTGACGCCGGTCGCCCGGCGCGGCGTGGTCGGCGGCTCCGCCATCACGGCTTTCGCCACCGTGATCAGCCCTGTAGACAGCGGCGCTCCGGCGACCGGCTGCACCATCGTGCGCCCGGTGGACGGCCAGCCCTACGCATTCTCCTATGCCGAGCGGCTTCTGCCATCGAGCAGTCTCGGCCCTACCAACGCACCCTTCACGCTCACCGTCGGACAGGCGCGCCACTTCCTGCTCGCCTTCAGCCCGACGGCGGTGATGTCGTCCAACATCCAGCTCGTGTTCGACTGCGCCAACACCGCGGCCGCACCGACCTCGCTCGGCCTGAACTCGTTCAACCTGGTGGCCACCGCCACTGCGGGCGCCGACGTTCTGGCGACGGCCATCACGCCGAGCAATGACGGTATCCTGCGGGTGCCGGCCACCACCGGCGGCGGCAATGCCGCGGCGATGGCGGGGCTGAACATCGGCACCACCGCGGCGCTGCAGGCGCGGATTTCCTCGGTCGCCATCGGCTCATCCGCGGCGGCGCTGCCGATCGGCCTGCTTTTGTGCCAGACCAACCCGTCGACGGGCGCCTGCCTGGCAACGCCGACGGCGAGCCCGATCACCTTCACCGCGACGGCGAACGAGTTGTTCACCTTCGCCGCCTTCGTGAACTACCAGGGCACGGCCCTGCCGCTCGATCCCGCGACGCGTCGCGTCTACATCCACTTCGCCCAGGGCGCCACGGATGTCGGCTCGGCCAGCGTGGCCGTGATGACGACGTCGGGCGACGCCATCGCCATGAAGGCCGCATCGCTCGACTAGGCATGGTGCCGACAGCGGGAAGCCGCTTTCGGTAAGCACGACATGGAAATGGCCGCATCTTCCGGGATGCGGCCATTTTGCCGTCATCACCGCTCGCCATCCGGAGCCGACTGCCCCCCGCCCGATGGCACGCTTCCTGCTTCGCTTCCCCTTGGGGAAACTTGGGGTGTGCCGTTTTGAAACGGCAAAGTGGGGTGACTATTGAAAAGGTTGAAACAGCGGGCGCCCTTGCTGGCGCTCATCGCCTATCTGTGCATATGGCTCGCCGCCCTGGCATATGCGGGATGGTGGCTCGGTTCGAAGCTCTACGGATCTTCGCCCTCGCAGGAGGTCCAGTCCCGTGACGATGTCCGTCACCGGAACGTGACGCGGTTCCTGCGCTCCTGAGCAGCGGATCGGGCGCCGCGGCGATCGCTCACTGGTGCAGATAGACGGCGCGCTCGTGCGAGAAGGCCTTGAAGCCGAAATAGCCGTGATAGCTGCCGGTGCCGCTCTGGTTGACGCCGCCGAAGGGAAGCTGGTTTTCCCGGTAGTGCGAGAACACGCCGTTGACGGTGACGCCGCCCGATGAGGTCCGGCTGAGCACCTTTTCGACATTGGCAGCGTCGTCGCTGTACATGTAGAGCGCCAGCGGCTTGTCCCGCGCCGCGATGTAGCCGATCACCTGGTCGATGTCCTCATAGGTCATGACCGGCAGGATGGGCGCGAAAATCTCCTCCTGCAGGATCGTCATCTGGGGCGTGACGTCGGTGAGCAAGGTCGGCGCGATGGTGAGGTCGGCCGCGTCCAGTTCGCCGCCCGCCGCGACGGTCGCACCCTTGGCGACCGCATCGTCGAACAGCGCTTTGACGCGGACGAAATTCCGCTCGTTCACGATCTGCGCGATGTTCTCCTTGGCGATCCTGCCGTCTTGCGAATAGAGGTTCTTCGCCACATTGGCCTTGAAGGCGTCGACGAGGCGGTCCTTCTGCTCCTCCCTGACGAAGACGAAGTCGGGGCAGATGCAGGCCTGGCCGCCGTTGAACTGCTTCGCCGCGGCAAGGTCGGCGCCGATCTTCTCGATATTCGCGCCCCGGTCGATGATGACCGGGGATTTTCCGCCGAGCTCCAATGTCACCGACGACAGGTGTTTCGCCGCCGCCGCCATCACCAGCCTGCCGACCCGCGTGCTGCCGGTGAAGAAAATATGGTTGAACGGCAGTTCGAGCAGCGCCGTGACGACCTCGACACCCCCTTCGAACAGGGCCACCTCGTTCTCGTCGAAGGTCTCGCGCAAGATCGCGCCGGCGATGCGGGCCGTGGCCGGGCACAGGTCGCTCAGCTTGACCATGCAGCAATTGCCGGCGGCGATGGCCGCCGCGAGCGGGCCGAAGGTGAGGCCGAGCGGAAAATTCCACGGCCCCAGGATCAGGCACACGCCGCGCGCCTCGTGGACGATCCGCGCCCTGTCGTTCGGGTTCACCGACGGCGTGACCTCGGTCGGCGCCATCCACGCGTCGAGATTGTCGATGTTCCGCTGGATGTTGGCGATCACGTTGAGCACTTCCGTGGCGCGGATTTCGCGTTCCGGCTTGCGCGTGTCCTCCAGCACGGCGGCGACGATGTCGTCGGCATGCGCCGCCACGGCGGCCTTCAACGCCTCGAGCTTCGCCCTGCGCTCGTCCGCCGTCGAGGCTTTGACGTCCCATTGACGCTGCTGCTGCAGGGCGAAGACCCGTGCCATCTCCCTGGTGGCGTCGGGGGCGATATGGGAGGCGCTTGTCATGGGCTTTCCGCCTGTCATCGAAAGGGGTTGGTATTTTGCGATCCTAGCGCCGATCATGCGGGAGACGGCATAAGTTCGGGATCGCCCTCATGCAGTTTCGGCAGAGGCCGCATCTTATCCGCTCAGCCGCAGCACGGCCACGCCGAGCACGACAAGCGTGATCGACAGCAGCCGGGCAAAGGTCGGCCGCTCCCTGAAGACGAAGATGCCGATGGCGGTGGCGAAGACGATGCTGGTCTCGCGCAAAGCCGAGACCAGCGGGATCGGCGCATGCGTCATCGCCCAGATGACCGCCCAGGCCGTGACCAGGCTCATCAGGCCGGCGAGGATGCCGAGCCATGTCGCACGGGTGGTCAGCGGCGCCGCAGCGCCGCGTTCGGTCAGGCGCGTCGACACCACCATCAGCAGCGACAGCAGGAAGGCGAGCATGGCGACATAGCCATGGGTGCTGCCCGACACCCGCGCGCCATAGCCGTCGATCATGTTGCACAGCGCGGTGAGCAGGCCGCTCGCCAGCGCGACCGCGACGAGCGGACCGTTCTGGAGGCTGTGCAGGCTCCGCGTCAGCGACAGGCTGGTCACGCCGAGGCCGATCAGGAAGATGCCGCCGAAGCTCTCCCAGGTGATCTCCTCGCCCAGCAGCGTCATGGAGATGACCGCGACGAACAGCGGCGCGCTGCCGCGCGAAAGCGGGTAGACTTGGCTCAGGTCACCGAGGCCGTAGGCATAGCTCAGCACCAGCATGGCCCCGACGCCGATGATTGCGCTCACCGCCAGATAGGGAATCGATTCGACGTTCGGCAGCGGCACGAACGGCATGATCGCCAGTGCCGCGGCGATCTGCGTGGTGAACATCACCCGCAGCATGCCGCGCTTGTTGGCCTCGGCCCTGAGCAGGGCGTTCCACGCAGCATGACCGAAGGCCGCCATCATGACGACCACGAAAACGTCCCACGTCACGGCGTCCCTTTCCCGATGCGGCCACCCGAGCGGTCTAGCCGCCGCGAGGTCGATGTCAATTCGACCAGTGCGGCTTTCCGCGCAAGTCCCGCCTGCGGCGGCACGCAGTTGAAGGCGAAGCGTTCAGCCGCGCCGGCCGGCTGCGACCTTCTTTCGCGTTGACGGGAACCGCCCGGCCATCCACAAGTTGTGCGGGGAGTGCCCGCAAACAGCGATAGACAATGTTCGAGATGTTTGACGGTTTAGACGCGCTTTTGCTGGCCCGGTTCCAGTTCGCCTTCACGGTGTCGTTCCACTTCATCTTTCCGGCCTTCACCATCGGCCTGGCGAGCTATTTGGCGGTGCTGGAGGGGTTATGGCTGTGGACGGGGAAAGCCGTCTATCTCAACCTGTTCCGTTACTGGATCAAGATATTTGCACTGAGCTTCGCCATGGGCGTGGTGTCCGGCATCGTCCTGTCGTACCAGTTCGGCACCAACTGGGCGGTCTTTTCCGACCGGGCGGGCCCGATCGTCGGCCCGCTGATGGCCTACGAGGTCCTCACCGCCTTCTTTCTCGAAGCGGGTTTCCTCGGCATCATGCTGTTCGGCATGAAGCGGGTGGGAAAGGGCCTGCACTTCACGGCGACGCTGGCGGTGGCCGTCGGCACGCTGCTCTCCTCCTTCTGGATCCTGTCGGCAAATTCCTGGATGCAGACCCCCACCGGCCACGCCATCAATGCCGCGGGACAGTTCGTGCCGGTCGACTGGGTGGAGATCATCTTCAATCCATCCTTCCCCTACCGCCTCATGCACACGGTCATGGGGGCCTATCTGACCACGGCGCTGGTGGTCGGCGCGGTCGGCGCCTGGCACCTCCTTCGCGACCGCAGCAACGAGGGCGCTCGGGTCATGTTCGCCATGGCGATGGGGATGATCGTACTGGTGGCGCCGGTACAGGCCGTGGTGGGTGATTTCCACGGCCTCAACACGCTGGAGCATCAGCCGACGAAAATACTCGCGCTCGAAGGCCATTTCGAGAGCCATCCGGACGGCGCGCCGCTCTACCTTTTCGGCCTGCCCGACCAAGAGAGCGCGACTGTCCGCTATCCGATCGCCATTCCCAAGCTCGGCTCCCTGATCCTGCATCACAGCCTCGACGCGCCGGTGGAAGGGCTGATCACCGTGCCGCGCGAGGAATGGCCCCCCGTCGCCATCGTCTTCTGGTCCTTCCGCATCATGGTCGGCCTCGGCCTGCTGATGATCACGCTCGGCGCGGTGGCCCTCGTGGCGCGGCTGCGCGGCCGGCTCTACGACTGGCGCAACCTCCACCGCTTCGCCCTGCTCATGGGCCCGGCGGGCTTCGTGGCCGTGATCGCCGGCTGGGTGACGACGGAAGTCGGGCGCCAGCCCTACACCGTCTATGGCCTGCTGCGGACCGCAGAATCCGTCTCGCCGCTCGATGCGCCCGCCGTGGCCGCGTCCCTGATCGCCTTCATCGTCGTCTATTTCACCGTCTTCTCGATCGGCGCCTGGTACATGCTGCGGTTGATGGCCCACCCGCCCGTGCCGGCCGAGCCGGGCCTGGAGGAAGGCGCCGCCCCGATCCGCAGCGCCGGCATCACGCCGGCTCCCGCGCTCGACCCCGACCGGACGATCGGGCCCGGCCCGACAGGGGGATGACCATGGATCTGCCGACGCTCTGGGCCTTCATCATCGCCTTCGCCGTATTCGCCTATGTCGTCCTGGACGGATTCGACCTCGGCATCGGCATCCTGTTCCCCGCATTCGAACGCGGCGGCGACCGCGACCAGGCGATGAACTCGGTCGCCCCGGTCTGGGACGGCAACGAGACATGGCTGGTCATGGGCGGCGGCGGGCTGATGGCGGCGTTCCCGCTCGCCTATGCGATCGTGCTGCCGGCCCTCTATACGCCGATCATCGCCATGCTGCTGGCGCTGATCTTCCGCGGCGTCGCCTTCGAGTTCCGCTGGCGCGATCCCGCCCACCAGAAATTCTGGGACGTCTCCTTCGCCGGCGGCTCCCTTCTGGCCGCCTTCGCCCAGGGCGTCGCGCTCGGCGCGCTGCTTCAGGGGATCACCGTCGAGGGACGCGCCTATGCCGGCGGCTGGTGGGAATGGCTGTCCTTCTTCAGCATCCTGACCGGCCTCAGCGTCGTCGTCGGCTATGCGCTTCTCGGCGCCACATGGCTGGTGATGAAGACGGAAGGCGCGCTGCAGGAGAAGGCTTTCCGGCTGGCGAAGATGGCGGGCATCGGCACGGTCGCCTGCATCGTCGCCGTCAGCGCCGCGACGCCGTTCCTGGAGGAAGCCTACTACCAGCGCTGGTTCGCCTGGCCGCACATCCTGTTCGCGGCGCAGGTGCCGCTTCTCGTCGCCATCGTCGCCGCAGCGCTCGGGATCAGCCTGGCGCGGCGATACGAGCGGCTGCCCTTCCTGTTCTCGCTGGCCCTCTTCGCGCTCAGCATGATCGGGCTCGGCATCAGCGTGTTCCCCGATGTCGTGCCCGGCAGGATCACTATCCACGAGGCGGCGGCACCCGAGGCGAGCCTGGTCTTCATGCTGGTCGGCGCCAGCATCCTCATCCCGATCATCCTCGCCTACACGGCCTATGCCTACTGGATATTCAGGGGCAAGGTGGGCCACGCAGGCTACCATTGACCGACCAGCCACATCCCGGCCCGCTCTGGAAGCGGCTGCTCTGGTTCGTCGGCCTTTGGGCGGCTGGCGTGATCACGGTCGCCGCCGTCGGCTACGGGCTCCGCCTGTGGCTGACGTGACGAGGCAGGCCGGCTGCCGCGCCGGCGATGCCGGCACGGCGCCTGCAAGGCGATCGGCGGTGCGGTTCAGTTCTTGGGGATGCCGGCGAGCCGGACATATTCTTCCCATTCGTCGACCGACTGCTTCATGAAGGCCTGCCCCTCCGCGGGCGACATCACGAAGACATCCGATCCGAACCCGTTGAGGAACTTCTGCGTCTCCTCGAGGGCCAGCGCCTCGTTGAACCAGGCGTTCCAGCTGTTGATCTGCTCATCCGGGGTCCCGGCGGGAAGCATGGCCGCCCACCAGCCGAAGACGTTGATGCCCGGAACGCCTTCCTCGACCATCGTGGGAATGTCGGGAAGGGATTTCATGCGCTCCGCGGTGCTGACGGCGAGGATGCGCAGGCGTCCCTCGCGCGCCTGCGCCGAGGCGAAGGCCGGGTCGTGGATCGCGTAGTCGATCCTGCCGCTCAGCGTGTCGTTGAGGGAATCCGCGGCGCCCGCATAGCTCACCTCGGTCGACTGGAGCCCGGCCGCGCGCTTGTAGAGCGCACCGATGACGCGCGACGCGGTGTTCGACACCGCGTAGTTGGCGGCCTCTCCCTTGGCCTTGATCGACGCCGTCAGTTCAGTGACGTTCTTCACCGGGCTGTCGGCCGCAACCATCATCATGTAGGGCTGCTTGTTGATCGTCGCCGCGACGCGCAGGTCCTTTACCGCGTCGAATGGCGGGTTCTTGAACAGGTGCATGTTGGCCGCGACCGTATTGCCCCCGTGGACATAGAGCGTATGCCCGTCCGGCTTGGAGCGGACCACATATTGCGCCGCGAGGTTGCCGGCGGCACCGGGCCGGTTCTCGACGATGATCGTCGCCTTGGTGATCTCCGTCAGCCGCTGCGCGAAGAACCGCACGATCACGTCCGCGCCGCTGCCGGCCGGAAACGCGCAGACGAAGGTGACGGTGCCGCTGGGAAAGGCGGGCTGGCCGAAAGACATGGTGGTCGACAGTGCCAATGCGCCTGCCGAAGCGCCGAGAAAACGACGTCGATTGAACTGCATGATCTCCTCCTGTGGTCCTGGTTAAAGCGACACGTGCCGAGCGCCGTCCAGATCGCGTCGGTCCCGTTTCCTGGCGGTTGTCGGCCTCCCCGATTGCCTGACGCGCCGGCTTGTCATCGGCCGGATGCGAGCGCCCGCCCGCCATCCGCCGAGCGGTCGATCGTCGCCAGCTTCAGTTCCTGCACCGTCCGCGCGTAGGGCTTCGGGGCGACAACCGCCCTGACAGCCGCCTGCCGGTGGCGCTCGACCTGCGGCTTCCGCGACCCGCCGTCCGGCTCGCCCCAGATCAGGGTCACCTCCGTGCCGGGCTCCGCATGGTCGCGGTCCAGAATGGCAAGCGCGATCATCTCGCGTTCATTGACGGAATAGGCGGAGTAGACGGAGACGCCGATCATCTCGCCGCGCCCGTTCTGCACCATGTCGTGATGCTGGAAGGCATAGTGGGCGATCGGGTAGTTGATCTGCTTGGCCGGCAGGCCGGGCTCGAAGGCGGAGCGGAATATCCCTTCCAGATCATCCTTGTTCCAGACCAGGGAAACGGCCGTGCGGCGCTTTTCGCCCGCCATCCGCTGCAGCGCCTCGCGGCCGATGAAGTCGTGGTCGAAATTGACCAGGCGGTCGTAGCCCATGTCCCATGGCGTGACGTAGTAGTCGGCGATCGACGCGGCGCGATAGCTGCCGCCGAGCTGCACCCGCACCTCCCAGGAGTCGGCCGCCAGCCACTCCCGGTATGGCCGCATCGCCTCGTCCGTGAAGACCGCCGGGACCGGATAGCCGATCCAGCCGCTTTCGGCGCCGGTGCTGAAATAGGCGATGGTGCCCCCGGCTCGCAGCCCATGCTTCCGCCCGGCGGCGAGCAGGGCCGCACGCACGATCTCGGCATCCTCGTAGCGGCCGGAAAGCTCGACGCCCTTGTGGCCTGCCATGCCGTGCCGGAGCGCGACGACGTCGCACCCGGCGATTCTCACCTTCCTGAAGTTGAAGAAGGGAATTTCGGGTGCCGCACCTTCCACGACATCCCTGAAGACCCGCTCCGCATGCGGCCCATCCATCCCGAAGCGGAATTTGGACCGCTGGCCGGGGTTGTCGGCGGTGGCGAGGTCACGCTCGATCCGGACGTCCTGGCCGCACGTCTCCGCCTGGAACTGGATCCAGTTCTGGAAGTGCATCCCGCTGACGAGCTCGAACGCGTCCGCCTCGTGGTAGTAGATGACGCACTCGCCGATCATGTGGCCGCTCGGGCTGCAGCCGACGAATTGCTTCGCCTTGCCGGGCTCGAACTTTGAGAAGCTGTTCACCCCGATGCGGTTGAGAAAGCGAAAGGCGTCGGGGCCCCTCACCCACATCTGCGGCATATGGTGCGACTGGTCGAACAGGATGGCCGTCTCGCGCCAGGCCCGCTGCTCGTCGCGCCAGTTGGACCATTCGAGCGGAACCGGCGCCTTCGTCCGCCGCCCGCTGACATGGGGCGACAGCGTTTCGTTGAAGAAATGATCGACCAGATCCGGGGTGGCACCGACGAAGTCCTGGAGGGATCCCGGCCTGTCTCCTGATGCCATCCTCGCCTCCCTTCAAAGCGCGCCATGTTCGACGGGTCATTCAATAGCAGGGCAGATAAAATGATCAAGGTATCAAATGAGAGCATGCTCACTTTTCCCATCGATTGGAAAGTGGCCGTCGATACGCTATGCAGCTGCCATGACCGTCGCGAGCCAGGGCAAGATCGGAAGTCTGCGTGCGTACCACCGCCTGGAGAAGCGCTCCCGGATCAGGGAGGCGGCGCGCGAGGTCTTCAGGAGCAAGGGCTACAAGCAGGCGACCACGCGCGAGATCGCCGACAAGGCACGCGTCGCGCATGCGACCCTGTTCCGGTATGCGGGCGACAAGCGCGAGCTGCTCCTGCTGATCATCAACGACGACCTCGACGCCATCAGCCTGGACCCGGACCGCTATCTCGGCGGCCATATCGTTGAATCCATAGTGGAATTCTATAGCCCCAGGTTCTTCTACTTCTCCCGGGACCCCGAGATCTCGCGGCCCTTCGTGACCGAGTCCTTCAATTTCATGGCGACTGACGAGGCCGAAATCGGTCCGGAGGCGCAGCGCAACAGGGCGAGGCGTCTCGAACTGATCACCGCCCTCACCGCATTGATCGACCGCCAGAAGGCCGCGCTCGACGGGTTCTCCGCCGCGTTGGTGGCGGAGCTGGTGCACGCGATCTATCTCAGCACCGCGCGCGCATGGCTGGAGACGGACCAGCCCGACCCGAAGGATGGCCTGAAACGCCTGGCCGGCCTGATGGAAATGGCTGCGAGCGGTTTCGCCAGATAATGAAAACCTGCCGCCGGTTTCGCGCCGCGCCGCGGTTGACACTGCCGGAATAATTTAACATGATAAATAAATGAAGCGCTCGCCAGAGGCGCTTCCGGCGCTTGGAGGAGCGTCGAGGCGATACGCCTTGAGGGAGGACTGAATGGCATCCGAAGAGATGGCCGAGCTGCGGCGCGAATTGCAGGCGCTGCGCCTGGAGGTAGATGAGCTCGCTTATCTGCGGGATCATCAGGAAATCTGCACGCTCACCTCGCGATACACGCATCTCTACTACATGCTGCGCAACGAGGAATGCCCGCAGCTTTTCGCCCAGAAGCGTGACGACGTCTCGATCGAAATCTTCGACGGCGGCGTTTTCGTCGGGCTGGAGCAGGTCAGGAAGGTCTATAAGGCCATGACCCGCAACACGACGCGTCCGGGCTGGCTGCAGCAGCACCTGGCGGTGAACCCGATCATCGAGATTTCGAAGGACCGCCAGCGGGCGCGCGGCCTGTGGCACTCGCCCGGCATCGTGTCGCGGTTCCGAAACGACAAGCTGACCGCCTACTGGAACTGGGCGAAATACGACATGGAATACGTCAAGGAAGACGGCGAATGGAAGTTCCTGTCCATCACCGCCAGGCTCCAGTTCCAGTCGCCCTATCACAAGGGGTGGGTGAAGGAGCCGGTCGCCTCCAGCTCCGGCGGCTTCGCCGAGCTGCAGCCGGATCGTCCGACCACATACCACATGCCCTACAACCCTTATCGGATAAACCGCTTCGAACCGTCGCCGCCCGAGCCCTTCGAGGACTAGGCAGGCGCTCGATTGTTCATTGACCGTCGGGCCGATGGGAGCCTTGCCGGTCGTCATGGGAGGAAAATGGATGAAGACTTTTCGTAGCCTGCTGCTCGCGGGAGCGTTTCTCGCGACCGCGCAGATGACCGCACAAGCCAAGGAGCTGCAGATCTCGACCTGGCTGCCGCCGACGCATTCGCTCCACAAGCAGATGGAGGAATGGGCAAAGTCCGTCGAGGAGCAGACCGGCGGCTCGCTCGAGGTCAACATCTACCCGTCGTCGCAGCTGGGTGCCGCGCCCGACCACTACGACATGGTGCGTGACGGCATCGTCGAGATGTCCATCGCCGCGCCGTCGCTCAATGCGGGCCGCTTCCCGCTCTGGGCCCTGATCGAGGTGCCCTTCACCTTCGCCAATACCACGACGGGCGCGCGCGCCTTCCACGAGTGGTACCAGGAATATATCCCGACCGAGATGCCGGATGTGAAGATGTGCTTCATCACCGTCCATCATCCCGGCGCGCTCAATTTCAACAAGCCCAATATCCGCGTTCCGGCCGATCTCAAGGGCCTGCGCATCCGTCACGGCGGCCCGATCCTCTCCGACTGGCTGACGCTGCTCGGCGCCACCACGGTGCCCTCGGCCCTGCCGGAGGTGAAGGAGCTGGCCGACCGCGGCGTCATCGACGGCGTGACGCTTCCCTGGGACATGGTGCTGTTCGGCATCCACACCGCGATGCTCTACCACATCGACGAGCCCTTCTACGTCGGCGGGCAGGCCTGGATCCTCAACCAGGCCTTCTATGACGGCCTCACCGACAAGGAGCGCGAGGTCATCGACGCCCATTGCGGGGCTGACTATTCCGAGAAGCTTTCGACCAAGTGGTACGAGGAGCAGCGCGGCTTCCGCCAGCAGCTCATCGACGATCCGAAGCAGCACGTGTACCAGCTGACGCCGGAAGAGCGGAAGCTGTGGATCGACGCCTCTGCCCCGATCTCCGACAAGGCCGAGGCCGAAGTCACGAAGAAGTGGAAGATCGACGGCGCGGACGCTGAGAGCAAGCTCAGGGCGAAGCTCAAGGAGCACAACGCGCTCGTTGAGTAAGGCGCCGGCCTAACGACGGCCGAGCCGCTCGGCCGTCGCCCCTTTTCCCGGAGCGAGCGCAATGGATAGATTGGTTCGTCACATCGAAATTCTCGCCGGCTATTCGCTCGGCATCGTCGCAGTGCTGATTTTCTCGGAAATCACCCTGCGCTACCTGTTCAACGTCCAGATCCCCGATGTCTATGCGGTTGCAGCGCAGCTGCAGGGCATCGCCATCTTCTGGGGCTTCGCCACCGCGACATTCTCCGGGCGGCACATAACGGTCGATATCGTCTGGGAGGCGTGCCCGCCGAAGCTGGCGCTCGCCATCGACACGCTTGCCGACCTCATCACCGCGGCCTTCTTCGCCGCGCTCGCCTACATGCTCTACGTGAAGGTCGGCTCCCTCTACGCATCCGGCGAGGTGACCAACACGGTGAAGCTGCTGCTGTGGCCGTTCCTGGCAGTCGCGGCGCTCGGCATCGGCTGCAGCGTGGTTCTCGGCATCATTCGTATCATCCTCCGGCTTCAGGGCCGGACACCTGTGGAATCGGGGCTACAGCTCAATGGATAGGGATATCGCCGCCGTCGGCGGCTTTGTGGTGCTTTTCATCCTGATGTTCCTGCGCGTGCCGATCGGCATCGCGATGGGCATCGTCGGCATCGGCGGTTTCGCGGCGCTCAAGGGTTGGGACGCGGGCCTCAACCTGCTGCTCAACTCCCCGTGGCGCACCGTCACCGACTACTCTCTCAGCGTCGTGCCGCTGTTCCTGCTGATGGGCGTGTTCGCGTCGGCATCCGGCATGAGCCGCGAGCTCTTTCGCGTCTCGCGCGCCTGGGTCGGGCATCGCCGCGGCGGCCTTGCCGTGTCGACGGTGCTGGCCTGCGCCGGCTTCGCGGCGATCAACGGTTCGTCCGTCGCGACCACGGCGACGATGACGCAGGTCGCTTTGCCCGAAATGCGCAGGGCGGGATATAATGCCGCCACCGCGGCCGGCACGATCGCCGCCGGCGGCACGCTGGGCATCATGATCCCGCCCTCGGTGGCGATGCTCATCTATGCCATTCTGACCGAACAGGACGTGGCGCGGCTCTTCATCGCCGGCATCCTGCCGGGGCTGCTGGCGGTGGTGCTTTACACCCTCACGATCCAGATTCTGGCGCGGCGGAACCCGGACCGGTTTCCTGTCAGCGAACGGCAGGGCTATCGCGAGCGTATCGCATCGCTGAAGGATATATGGGCGACCATCCTGCTCTTCGGGATCGTGGTCGGTGCCATGTATGGCGGCATCGTCACCGTGACGGAGGCCGCCGGCGTGGGCGCCATCGGCGCCCTGCTGATCGGCCTGGCGCGGCGCCGGCTCGACTGGAAGACCATCCAGGCCTGCCTCGTGGATTCGCTGCGCACCTCGGCGTCGATCTTCATCATCGCCGTCGGCGCCTTCCTGTTCAGCTACTTCCTGACGATCACGCGCTCGACGCAGAACATCACCGCCTTCCTTGTCGACCTGCCGATCGGTCCGTACGGTGTACTGACGGTGCTGCTGCTGATCTACATCCTGCTCGGCGCGGTGATGGACGAGCTGGCGATCATCATCCTGACGGTGCCGATCGTCTTCCCCGCGATGATGGCGCTCGGCTTTGACCCGACATGGTTCGGCGTCATCATCGTCATGACGATGACCATCGGCCTGATCGCGCCGCCGGTCGGCATGAACGTCTTCGTCATCAACGCGATGGCCAGGGACATCGGCCTGTTCAAGATCTATGGCGGCGTGATGCCCTTCCTCTATGCCGACATATTGCGCCTCGCCATCCTGTGCGCATTCCCGTCGATTTCGTTGCTGCTGCCGAACCTCATGCCCTGACTTCGGAACGCAACGCGGGCAACGAACGAAAAGGCCGCGGCGCTCGGAGCGCCGCGGCCTTTTTCGCGATGAAGCGCGTTCCGGCTGGAGGTCAGCCTTTCCCCTTCGGCGGCCAGGCGATCTCGCGGCCGGTGACGGGATGGAGATAGTGGAACGGCATCACCCACACCTCGGGCGCGGTCCGTCCGTCATGGCTCTGCTTGCGATCGGGCGGCATTTCCGCGCTTTCCTGGCTGGCGGGCAGGAACGTCTTGCTCCAGCCGTCCGCATAGGGCGTCGTGAAGGTGGGGAACCAGATCAGGCTGGCAATCTTCCAGACCGCGCCTTCCTTGCGGTACTGCACCTCATAGGGGCCTTCCAGCCAGTTGGCGACGCCGTTCAGGTCGCCGAACTGCACCCAGGCGCGCCAGCGCGCGCTTGCAGAGCGGCCGTCGTCAGCCAGGGTGACGATGGCCTGCAACTGGAAATGGTTGCCGACATGGCCATGGACCGGACCTTCGACGCCCTGCCCCAGCAGCGCCACGAGGAAATCGTGGATGCGCTCGCGGCCCTTGTAGACGCCGCGCGCTGCGATCTCGATCTCGCCATCGTCGGTGAACAGATCGGCCACCGCCCGGTAGAGGCTCTTGTCGAGATAGTATCCGTAGGCCCGCTGCAACCGTTTGATCGCCTCGACATCCTCCTGCCGCTGCAAACGCGCCTCGGCCTCGGCCAGCCGCGCCTCCAGCGCCGAGATCCGCTGTTCCATTCCCTCGCTCATTCACCCCTCCATGTGATGGATCGTGCCGCATCCGGCAGCCGAAGCGGTCATTTCGCCGATCGGATCATATCCGCGCATTTCTCCGCGATCATCACCGTGGGCGCGTGCGTATTGCCGCTGGTGATCGTCGGCATGACGGACGCATCCGCCACGCGCAGACCAGCGATCCCGTGCACCGCCAGTTCGTGCGAGACGACGCTGGCGGGGCCCATGGCGCAGGTGCCCACCGGGTGGAAGGCGGTGTTCACGGATCGGCGGATATGATCCGCCAGCATGTCGGCGCCGTCGACATGCGCACCCGGCGCCACTTCGCAAGTCCCCTTTCCGGCGAAGGCGCGTGTCGCCAGCAGCCGGCGCCCGGCCGTGAGCCCCGCCAGCAGCACCCGCAGGTCGGCCTCTTCCGACAGAATGTTCGGGTCGATTGTCGGCGCATCCCCGGCAGCCGGGCCGGAGAGCTTCACCGATCCCCGGCTTTCGGGCTTCAGGCCGACGATGCCGACGCAGTAGCCATGGCCCATGCCGATGGTGCCGCCCGGCTTGCGGAAGGCGGCGGAGAATACCAGCTGGATGTCCGGCTCGTCCAGTTCGGGGCGGCTGCGTATATAGCCCGCGGCCTCGAATATATTGCTCCCCAGCATGCCGCCGCCGCTCAGCAGATAGCGCAGGCCGGAGAAGGCGAGCTTCGGGAGGGCGCGGCCGGAGAGGCCGTAGGATTCCGTCGTGGCGCCGCGCCAGATGATCTGCACCGAAGGGTGGTCATGAAGATTGGCGCCCACGCCCGGCAGGTCGGCGACGACCTCGATCCCATGATCGCGCAGATGGGCCGCCGGCCCGATGCCCGAGCGCATCAGGATCACCGGCGAACCGATGACCCCGGCGCAAAGGACGATCTCCCGCCGCGCCGCGAGCCGGCGGCCGTCGGCAAGGACGAGGGCGCGCGCGCGGCCTTCCTGGATGTCGACCTTGGCGACTTCCGCGCCCGTCACCACGCGCAGGTTGGCGCGCGACCGGGCCGGCCGCAGAAAAGCGCTGTCCGAGGAAACCCTGCGCCCGCGCTCGATGTTGACCTGCCGCAGGCCGAACCCTTCCTGTCTCGCCCCGTTGCTGTCGGGATTGAGCGGATAGCCGAGTTCCCGCGCCGCATCGAGGAAGCGGGCCACCAGCGCATTCGGCGCACGGACGGTGGCGACCGTCATCGGTCCGCCGCGGCCATGCCATTCGTTCTCGACGTCGAGATTGTTCTCGGATTTCCTGAAATAGGGGAGGACGTCGCGATAGGCCCAGCCGGGGTTCCCCAGCGCCGCCCAGCCGTCATAGTCGGCGGCCTGGCCGCGCACATAGACCATGCCGTTGAGCGAGCTCGAGCCTCCCAGCATCTTGCCGCGCGGGATCGGGTACCGCCTGCCGCCGAGGGCCTGCTGCGGCGCCGACATGAACCGCCAGTTGAGGCGCGGATGGTCGATGAGCCCGACCATCCCGACCGGCACCGAGACATAGGGATGCGACGCTTCCGGCCCGGCCTCGACGAGGCAGACGCGCGCGGCGGGATCTTCCGACAAGCGGCTGGCGACGACGCAGCCGGCCGATCCCGCGCCGACCACGAGATAGTCGTATTCGTCCGCCGTCACGCTCATAGCGTGGCGATCACCGACTTCTTCTCGGTGTAGATCTCCACGCCGTCGCGGCCGTATTCGCGCCCCCAGCCCGACTGCTTGAAGCCGCCGGCGGGCAGCCCCTGGTCGAGCCCGCCGCCATTGATCTTGACGGTGCCGGCACGGATGCGGCTGGCGAGCTTGTAGGCGGCTGAAAGGTTCTGCGTGTAGATATTCGCGGCCAGCCCGTAGGTGGTGTTGTTCGCCTCGGCCGCCAGCGCGTCGATCTCGTCGTCGCCGAAGGATTGCGCGCAGAGCACCGGGCCGAAGATCTCGTCGCGCCGAACCGCCATGTCCGGCCGCGTGTCGGTCAGCACGGTGGCCTCGACGAAATAGCCGTCGCGGTCGAGAACGTTGCCGCCGGCGGCAACCTTCGCGCCGTCCTGCTGTCCCGAACGGATGTAGCCCTTCACCCGTTCGAGCTGCTTGGCGTTGACCAGCGGCCCGAGCGTGGTCGACGGGTCGATGCCCGGCCCGATCTTCATCTTGCGCGCGATGTCGGCCACCCCGGCGATGACGTCGTCGAACACCTTCGCATGCGCGAAGAGCCGCGAGCCGGCCGTGCAGACCTGGCCGGTGCAGAAGAAGATACCGTTGGCGATCGCGGGGATCGTCTTGTCGAGATCGGCGTCGGGCAGCACGATCACCGGCGACTTGCCGCCGAGCTCCAGCGTCAGGCGCTTGAGATTGCCGGCTGCAGCGCGCACCAGCGACTTGCCGACCTCGGTCGAGCCGGTGAAGGAAATCTTGTCGACGTCGGGATGCGCGGCCAGGGCGGCGCCTGCCACCTCGCCGGTCCCCGTCACGATGTTCACGACACCGGCGGGGAAGCCGGCCTCCTCGATCAGCTCGCCGAGCCGCAGCGCCGTCAGCGGCGTGTCTTCCGCCGGCTTGAGCACCATCGTGCAGCCGGCCGCGAGGCTCGGCGCGAGCTTGGCCACGGCAGACGCCAGCGGCGCGTTCCAGGCGATGATGTGGCCGACGACGCCGACCGGCTCGTAGACGGTGTAGGCCACCGCTTCGAAAGGCAGCGACGTGGGCACGGACTCGCCCGTCAGCTTGGTCGCCCAGCCCGAATTGTAGCGCATGCGCTCGGCCGCGAAGGGAACGTCGAGATTGCGTGCGACACCAATCGGCTTGCCGTTGTCGAGCGTTTCCAGCACGGCCAGCTCGTCCGCATTCGCATCGATCAGGTCGCCGAGCCGATAGATCAGCTTCGCGCGGGCGGCGGGCGTCATCCTGCGCCACGGTCCGCGCTCGAACGCCTCGCGCGCGACCCTGACGGCACGGTCGATGTCCTCGGCGCCACCATTGGGGAAGCTGGTGAGAACCTTGCCGTCGGCAGGGTTGCGGGTCTCCAGCCGGCTCCCGTCCGCCGCCTCGACCCACCTGTCGCCGATCAACATCTTGCGGGGCGTCGCCAGCCCCGCCTTCACCTTCTCAATGACGGCTGCATCAATCACGGGCGGTCTCCCCCTTGTCGCTGTTCCAGAGCGTGTCGAAATATTTGTAGCTGTAGGTCAGGTCCTGGTTGCCCATCGTCTTCAGCGTGTCCTCGAGCAGGCGCGCGAAATGCTCGGGCGTCTCGGCGCCGAAGCCCACCGCCTTCGCGGTGTCGGCGGCGATGCGCGCATCCTTGGCCGCCAGCGCGAGCGAGAAATTGTGATGGAAGGCACCGGAAAGTATCTGCTGGCGAAGCACGATCTCCGTCGACAGGTTCTTGGCGTAGGAGCGGTCGAGGATCTCGACCATCACCTCAGGCTTCAGGCCGAAGCGCTGGCCGATGAGCAGCGCCTGGAAATCGAGCAGCATCTGGCTGGTGCCGATATAGTTCACCAGCGTCTTCATGGCGTGGCCGGCGCCGACCGGGCCGACATGGTGGATGGCCCCGCCCAGAGCATCGAGCACGGGACGCACGCGCGACACATGCCGGTCCTCGCCGCCCACCATGAGGGTCAGCGTTCCGGCCCGCGTGCCCGCGACGCCGCCCGACACCGGGCTGTCCACCAGCCCCACGCCCAGCGCGGCCAGGTCGGCCGCGAGCGACTGCGTGTCGGCCGGCGCGCAGGACGAGCAATCCAGCACCACGCCTCCCTCCGCCAGCGCCGTGACGGCCGGCGTCGCGCCGCCGAGAAGCGCTGCGCGCACCACCTTGCCGTCCGGCAGCATGCACACGACGATGCCGGCGCCGCGCATCGCCGCTTCCGCCGAATCGGCCGCTTTTAGTCCCGTCTCCGCCTCGAAGGCGCCGCGGGCGGCCTCGGCGGGATCGAAACCCCGCACGGCAAAGCCGTTGCGCGCCAATGTGCCGGCCATGCCGCTGCCCATCGTGCCCAGCCCAAGGAAGGCGACGGTCTCACCCGCGCCGGCGGCTTTCACTTCCGACATTCAATCCTCACGAACAATTTCCCGCCCTCGCGCGGCAAGCACGATTGCGAACCCCAGGCGTTGCGGACGGGAACTCCTCCCCTGCCCTGTGCGGCGCGAAACATTTCGGTTCACACTATTTAATATGTTAAATAGAATGACCGCGTGCCGTCAACATGGATTGCTCGCCAGAGCGCAGGTTGACCGGCCAATTGGCGCTGGTTGAGCGGCCTGCTTGCCGCTATGCCGGCAGAAGCTGTTTTACGAGCCTTGGTAAAGGGGAGGACCGAACGACGTGACCGATGCGAGCCTGAGTGGAAAATCCGTTTTCGTCACCGGAGGATCGTCCGGCATCGGGCGCGCCTGCGCGCTGGCCTTCGCGCAGAGCGGCGCCGACGTCGGTGTCGCCGCGTTGCCGGACGCGCGGCTGGCCGAACTGGAACGCATGCAGCTGGCGGACGGAAGGCGCTTCCGGTGCTTCGGCGGCGATCTCACCGACGATGCGTTCCTGGACCGCGTCGGCGCTGAGGTGCATGACGCCGATATCCTGCTCAATTGCGCCGGCATGGCCATCGCCGCGCCGTTCCTGGACAACGATCCCGCCGACTGGGACCGGATGTTCGCCATCAATGTCAGGGCGACCATGCGCCTGACCCTGGCGGCGACGCGCGGCATGGTGGCGCGCGGCAGCGGTCACGTCATCACGATCAGCTCGGCGCTGGCGCACAAGGTGAGCGCCAACACGCTCTGCTACGCGGCGACCAAACATGCCCTCTCGGCCCTGCATCAGGGACTGAGGCTCGAACTGATGGGCAAGGGCGTGCGCTCCACGGAGATCAGGCCGGGCCTCGTGAAGGATACCGGGCTGGGCAGCCAGTCGACCCATCCCGCCGTCAGGGACCACACGACCGGCCGCCACTATCAGGGCATGGATGTGGCGGATGTCGCGCGCGCGGTCCTATTCGCCGCCACGGCGCCGCTGAATGTCGAGGTCGATGTGCTGGAAGTGAAGCCGCTCGGCCAGCTGTGACCGGCGCCGTCGATGCAACGGGAGGGGGAAACGTGCAGCTAAGCATGGAAGAAGCGCGGCGTCTGCTGGAAGCGGCATTGGGCGCAAACGGCTATTCGGGAAACGAAACCGCCATCATCGCCGATCATCTCATGGACTGCGAGCTGCGGGGACTGGGCTATGCCGGCCTGGCGCGATGCGTCGCCATCATCGAGCATGACCGCCGCTGCGGCCTGCGCAGAAGGCCGATCTCGGTTCTGCGGGAGACGCCCGTCTCCGCCCATCTCGATGGCGGCGACGACCTCGGCTATCTCGTCGCGATGCGGGCGACCGACATGGCGATCGCCAAGGCGAGGGGGTCCGGCATCGCCATCGTCGGCGCGTCGAGAACGCACTTCACCGGCATGTACTCCTTCTACCTGGAGAAGGTCACGCAGGCGGGCTTCGTCGGGATGATCGCGGGCAGCGGACCTTCGGCGGTCGCCCCTTACGGCGGCACGCAGCCCCGCTTCAGCACCAACCCGATCGCCTTCGGCTTTCCAAGCGAGGGCGTGCCGGTCATCTGGGATATCTCGACCTCCAGCCTCACCCATGCCGAGGCGCTGCTGGCGAAGCGGCTTGGACTGCCGCTGCCGCCCGACCGCGGTTTCGACGCCGAAGGCAGGGCGACCACCGATGCCGCGCGCGTGCTCGACGGCGGCGCCATGGCGGTGTGGGGCGGCCATCGCGGCTCGGGGCTTGCGATGTCCGTGCAGCTGCTGTCGATGATGGTCGGGCAGAAGAACGCTCACGGTCCCTACGACGAGCCGGGCGATTTCGGCTATCTGATCATCGTCGTCGATCCGGGCCTGTTCGGCGACCGCGAAGGCTTCCGCAAGTCCGTCGCCGCCTTCGTGGCGGAGATGCACGACACCCGGCCGGTCGATCCCGTAGCGCCCGTCCGCGTGCCGTTCGAGCGTTCCGCGCAGGTGCGCGCGCAAACCCTGGCCCGCGGCTTCATCGACGTGCCCCAGCCGGTGGTCGACACGCTTCGCGCCTTCGCCGGAGAAGCCTGAGCCGTGGTACCGCAACCGCGCCGGCCTGGGCTCCCCGGCCGGCGCCGGCTCGCTGCCGTCGTTCGAATTCGAGTCAAATCCTAACGAATTCTGAAACGCTTCATTGAGCCGACTCGACCGACGCTCCCCTGCAATCTGCAGTGCATGGGCTCGGTCAGCGCGTCATGGAAGAACGTTTCGAAGTCGTCATGGAGCCGAGCAACCTCTGGACCGTCTGGGACAGGGAGCTGAAGGAGCCGGCGATCTTCTTCCACCGCATCCTGGCGGGAATGAGCGAGATCGAAGCAACCGCCGCGTGCGAGCTGCTCAACCGCTACGACCAGAAGCGCAAACGGGAAGATGCCGCCTAGCGCGAACCGCCGAAGCCCCCGGGTATCGACCCGCGACGATCGGGGATATAGAGCAATTCCAGCAAAAGTGCGCAGCGGTTTTGCGTCCGGAACTGCGTACAGACAGAATGATGGAGGCGGATCGCGTCTGCAGCCGCATCGGCTGTTCGCGATGCGTTCGTCGAAAGGCGGCACGAATGTCGGGATCGGCTCATCGCGTGGTTGTCGTCGGGGCGGGTTTCGGCGGCCTGGAGACGGTCCATCGCCTGCGCGGCGCACCGGTGCGCATCACCGTCATCGACCGGCGCAACCACCATCTCTTCCAGCCGCTCCTCTACCAGGTGGCGACCGCCTCCCTCGCCACCTCGGAGATCGCCTGGCCGATCCGGCACCTGCTGCGCAGGAGGCCGGAAGTCACCACGCTGCTGGCATCGGTCGCCGGGGTCGAGAAGGCATCCCGGCGGGTGTTGCTGGATGACGGGTCGGCGGTGCACTACGACACGCTCGTCCTGGCGACAGGCGCGCGCCACGCCTATTTCGGCCATGACGACTGGGAGCCCTTCGCGCCCGGCCTGAAGACGCTCGAGGATGCGACGACCATCAGGCGCCGCATCCTTGTCGCCTTCGAGAAGGCGGAACGCGAGCAGGACGCGCAGCGCCGCGCTGCGCTGCTGACCTTCGTCATCATCGGCGCCGGCCCGACCGGCGTGGAGCTGGCCGGCACGATTGCCGAGCTTGCCCGCGCCACCCTTCCCGGTGACTTCCGCAACATCGACACGCGGCAGACGCGCGTTGTCCTGATCGAAGCCGGTGAAAGGGTGCTCGCCAGCTTCGACGCGGACCTGTCGGACTATGCCCGCACGTCGCTCGAGCGGCTCGGCGTCGAGATCGAGCTCGGCATTCCCGTCTCCCGCTGCACGGCGCAGGGCGTCGTCTACGGCGACAGGCATCTCGACGCCGCCACCATCATCTGGGCGGCGGGCGTGCAGGCATCGCCGGCGGCGCAATGGCTCGGCGTCGCCGCCGACCGCGCCGGCCGCGTCATCGTCGAGCCCGACCTCTCCGTTCCCGGCCATCCGGAGATTTTCGTCGTCGGCGACACCGCCGCCGTGACCGACCAGCAGGGAAAGCCCGTTCCGGGCATCGCCCCCGCCGCCAAGCAGCAGGGCAGATATGTCGCCAGCACGATCCGCGCCCGGCTCGCCGGGGCGCCGGTGATGCCGCCGTTCCGCTACAGGCATGCCGGCAGCCTGGCCACCATCGGCAAGCGGCTGGCGGTGATCGATTTCGGCTGGATCAAGCTGCGCGGCGCGCTCGCCTGGTGGATCTGGGGGCTGGCCCACATCTATTTCCTCATCGGCGTGCGCAACCGGCTCAGCGTGGCGCTCAACTGGCTCTGGGTCCACACGCGCGACCAGCGCAGCTCGCGGCTCATCACCCAAGGCAGCGCCCAGCCCGAAGCACGCACAAACCCGCCGGATTGATCGACCGGCTTCGCGCGCGACCATCACACAGCCATCATGGAACCCCGCTAGACAGGCAGACCGCAATCGAAGGTCGGCCCGATGGCAGGGAAATCGTCGCACACCGCGGAAAGAATCATGAAGGCCTGCGAGCAGGTGATCTGCGAGGCAGACCATTTCGACGCGGCCACGCTGCGCAAGATCACCGCGCGCGCCAACACCACGGCCTCGGCCGTCAGCTACCATTTCGGCGGCCAGGAACAGTTGCTCGTCACCGTGGCGGAACGCGTCTACCAGCGCCTCAACGCCGAACGGCTCTCTCTGCTCAACCGCGCGCTTGCCAAGAACGCACCGAAGCCGCCCCTGCTTGCCGACATCATCGAGGCGATGGTGGCGCCGTCCGTGCGCTGGGCGCTCGACCCGTCCTCCAGCCACCGGGTGCTGGCCCACCTGACCCAGTCGGCCAAGTCCACCCAGCACCCGGAAATCTACCACAGCATCATCTTCGACGTGGAGCACCACCGGCAGTTCGTCCCGCACTTCAGGACCCATGCGCCGTGGCTCAGCGATGCCGAGATCGGCTGGCGCATCGCCTGCGTGCTGGCCATCCGCTCGCAGGTGCTTTCGGCCCGCCCGCGCACGCGCGCGCTGACGGGACCCGACTTCGCGCTCGACAGCGCCGACGCGATCGTGGCCCATATCGTTGCCGTGGCCGTGCCGATGTTCAGCCGCCCGCCCGAGCCGTCGCCGCATCGCAATTCCTGAGGAAGCGCGCCGCTGCGCGATTCCGAACAGCGTTCGAAACCTGTCATCCGCGCTTCAATCCTGCCCTCTAATCGGTCCCCGACGAAAGACGGAACGGGATGGCCGCGATGGGCATGATCGATATCAGGGCAGTGCAGAAGTTCTACGGCAAGACGCTCGCGGTGCGCGGCATCGACTGCACGATCGAATCGGGCGAATTCGTCGTCATCCTCGGACCGTCCGGCTGCGGCAAGTCAACGCTGCTGCGCATGATCGCCGGGCTGGAGGACATCAGCGCCGGCGTGGTCGCGATCGACGGGACCGTCGTCAACAACATGGAGCCCGGCGAGCGCGGCTGCGCCATGGTGTTCCAGAACTACGCGCTCTACCCGCATATGAGCGTGGCGCAGAACATCGGCTACGCGCTCAAGGTGGCTGGCGTGCCGAAGGCGGAGCGGCAGAAGCGCGTCGCGGCGATCGCCGACATGCTGGAGCTCGGCAAGCTGCTCGACCGCAAGCCGGGCGAACTCTCCGGCGGGCAGCGCCAGCGCGTGGCGATGGGCCGGGCGATGATCCGCTCGCCGAAAGTCTTCCTCTTCGACGAGCCGCTTTCCAATCTCGACGCCAAGCTGCGGCTGCAGATGCGGCTGGAGATCAAGCGGCTGCACCGCGAGCTGCGCGCGACCAGCATCTTCGTGACCCACGACCAGGTGGAGGCGATGACGCTGGCCGACAAGCTGGTCGTCATGAGCGAAGGCCGCATCGAGCAGATCGGCGCGCCCGGCGAGGTCTATCAGCGCCCCGCAAGCCGCTTCGTGGCCGAATTTCTCGGCGCGCCGCCGATGAACATGTTTGCGGGCCGCATCGATTCCCATGGCCGGGTGGTGCTCGCCGATGGCAGCCAGCCCTGCCCCACCACCCGCTGGGCGCTGCCGAAAGACGAGGAGGTCGTGCTCGGCGTGCGTCCCGCGGCGCTGCGCTTCGCGGCGGCGGGCACGGCGGGCGCGCTGCCTTTCATGCCGGAGCTTCAGGAGGACCTCGGCAGCGAGCTTCACCTGCACGGCACCGCCGCCGGCACGCCGGTCTCGATCTCCCTGCCCGGCGGCACCGCGCTTCCGGACGGCCCCCTGTATCTCACCGTTCCGGCGTCGGCGCCGCATCTCTTCGCCATGAGAGACGGGCGCCGCGTCGAGCCGATCACCGAACCCTCCCTCACCCAGCAGACCATCCCCCTCGACGGAGACAGCAAATGGAACAGACAGTTTTCATCCATATGACCGACCTGCATGTCGGCGATGCCGACGACACCCACCTCTTCAGCGACACGGCAGAGACGCTGGAGCAGATCCTCGCCGACGTCGCCAAGGTGGAGCCGCGCCCGAGCTTCATCGTCGCCAGCGGCGACCTCACCAATCGCGGCGACGCCGAAAGCTTCCGCCGCCTGAAGGCGATCATGGAGCGGAGCGGCCTTCCGGTCGTCTATGCGCTCGGCAACCACGACACGCGTCCGGGCTTCTATGAAGGCATGGGCGTGGCGGCGACCGCTCCGGAGGCGCCCTACGACCACGATACGGTGATCGACGGCGTGCATATCATCACGCTCGATTCCACCTCCCCCGGCCTCATCGGCGGCACGATCGAGGACGCGCAGTTCGCCTGGCTGGAAGAGGCCCTCGATCGCCATGCGGACCTGCCCAAGCTGATCGTCTCGCATCACGCGCCGGCCCTCGACGAGACCGCGGCGGAAGCGCCGTGGCGCTCGATCCGCCTCGAGGACAGCGAAAGGCTGGGCGTCCTGCTGCGCGACCGCACGCAGAAGGGCCGCACCATCCTCGGCATACTGTGCGGCCATATCCACCACGACCGCGTCTCGATGTGGAACGGCATCATGGTGGTGGTCGGCATGGGCCAGCACGCGGCCACCGACCTGCTGCGCACCGACGTCCTGCGCATGGTCAAGGGCGCGTCCTTCGGCATCTGCACCGTGCGCAGGACCGGCCTCACCGTCGCCTTCGTGCCGCAGCCGTCGAACCGCGAGGAACTCAACGTCTATCCGCTCGACATGCTGCGCAAGGCCGTCATGCAGCTCGCGGCCGAATGATCCCTCTTCTTTCAGGAACAGAACCGATGAATCGCCGATCCATTCTCAAGCAGATCACGGCGCTTGCCGCCGCCACCGCCTTCTGGCCGCTCGCGGCCCATGCCGAGATGGCCGCCTCCGTCGACAAGCCGGTGACCATCACCTTCTACAACTACAATCTGGCGGCGGCGAATGCCGGCGCCGACGCCACCCGCGAGATGATCGCCGCCTTCGAGGCGCAGCATCCCAACATCAAGGTGGAAGCGCTTCCCGTCGTCGTCTCTGACATCTTCACCCGCATCCAGGCCGACATCGTCGCCGGCCAGCAGCCGGACGTGGCGCAGCTTCCCTTCCGCGACCTCATCTATCTGGCGACCGACATCGGCGCGAACGCACTGGAGGACATGGTGCCGGAGGCCGAGCTCAAGGAGCATCTGTCCCCGCTGATACCGCAGGGCCTGGAACTGGGCCGCTACAACGGCAAGACCTACGGTCTGGCCTACACGTTCTCGACGCCGATCCTCTACTACAACGCCGATCTCTTCCGCGCCGCCGGTCTCGATCCCGACAAGCCGCCGAGGACCTGGGACGAGGTGGAAGCGGCAGGCATCGCCATCTCCCAGAAGACCGGCAAGCACGGCTTCTTCCCCGGTGCTTACGGCCCGGTCGACGGCAGCTTCGTCTATCAGGCGATCATCATGTCCAATGGCGGCAATGTGCGCGACGGCAACCGGGTGACCTTCGGCGAGGGCGAGGCGGCGCAAGCCGTCGCGAAGCTGCGCCAGATGGTCGACAATGGCGCCCATGCCCGCATCGACCTCGGCAGCCATGCCGACACGATGGCGAGCGGCAATCTCGGCATGTTCCTGTACACGAGCGCGCTGATGTCGAGCCTGCGGAAGTCGGCCAAGGACAAGTTCGAACTGCGCGTGGCGGCGATGCCGGGCTTCGGCGACAAGCCGACCAAGCCGACCAATTCGGGCAGCGCGCTCTTCACCTTCTCCAAGGACCCGGTCAAGCAGCGCGCCTCCTACGAGCTCCTGAAGTTCCTGACCAGCAAATACGCCTACACGGTCATCACCTCGAAGATCGGCTACCTGCCGCTGCGCACCGACATCCTCGACGATCCGCAATATCTCGGCGAGTGGGTGAAGCAGAACCCGATGATCCAGCCCAATCTGGAGCAGCTCGAGCGCCTCACCGCCAACGTCGCCTTCCCCGGCCCCGACTACCGCCAGGTGGAGAGGATGATGATGGACGGCGTGCGCGAGGCGATCTTCGGCAAGGACGATCCGCTGGAAGTGCTCGCCATCGCGCAGGAGCAGGCCCAGGCGCTGATGCCGCAGGACTGATGCCAACCGGAAACCTGCGCGGGAGGGCCCTCTCCTCCCGCGCGGCCAATCGAGAAGCGCTGCCATGACGACCATTGCCATAACAGGACCGGGATCGGCCGCCGACGGGCTTCCGGCCGCGCCGCGCGCCACCCTTGCCGCCACCGCCAGGGCGGCCGTGCCGTGGCTCTACCTCGCGCCCGTGCTGCTCATCCTCGCGGTATGGGTCTACCTGCCGCTGATCGAGGCGTTGCAGCTTTCCTTCTATAAGTGGAACATGCTGCCGACGGCGCCGAAGACGTTCGTGGGCCTCGAGAACTACCAGCGGCTGATGACGCTCCCGGACATGCGGCGGGCGCTGTGGAACACGCTTTTCTATATTCTCGGCCTGCTGCCGCTCTCCGTGCTCCTGCCGCTCGCCGTCGCCATCCTGACGCAGGACCTCGCCGGGCCGCTGCGCAATGTCTATCGCACGCTCATCTTCCTGCCGATGATCGTCGCGCCGGTGGTCGCCGCGATCCTGTGGCGCTGGCTGCTCAACGAGGACCACGGCCTCGTCAACCACGCGCTGACCGGGCTCGGCTTCGCCAGGATCGGCTTCCTGATCGACCGGGATTATGCGCTCGGCACGCTGGTGTGGATCACCGGCTGGAAGCTGATCGGCTTCTCGACGCTGCTCTTTTCCGCCGCCAATGGCGGCATCAACCGCTCCTATGTCGAGGCGGCGCGCATGGACGGGGCGAGCGCCTGGCAGATCATCCGCGACATCCGCCTGCCGCTGCTGTCGCCGACGATCCTGCTCATCACCATGATGACCATCCTGTTCGGCGCGCAGTGGAGCTTCGTCTACATCAACGTGCTCACCAATGGCGGACCGTTGAAGTCCACCACCAACGTGTTCTTCCTGCTGTGGGAGTACGGCTTCGAGACGCTCGCCGCGGGCTTGAGCGCGGCCGCCGGCATGATCGTCTTCACGGGCTTCGCGCTGATCGCCTTCATTTGCCTGAAGCTGATGAGAAGGTACAGTTTCCATGACAATTGACATTGAAGCTGCGGCGGCCGCGCCCGCCCGGCCGTTCGACGCGCGCAGGCTTTCGCGCAAGGCCGCGCTGCACGGGACGATGATCCTGCTCTCGCTGGTCGCCATCCTGCCGATCTACTGGATGGTGGCGACCTCGTTCCGCCCCGCCAACGACATCTTCTCAAGCAGCCTGTGGCCGTCCGCGCCCTCGCTCGAGAACTACCGCCTGGTGCTCGAGAGCCTGCCGATGTTCCGCATGCTGGCGAACACGCTCGTCATGGCCGCCGCCACAGCCGCGCTCCAGGTGCTGACCGGCCTGCTGGCCGCCTATGCGCTCACCCGCTGGCGCTTCCGCTTCTCCGGCGCGGTGCACGGGCTGATCGCGCTGAGCTGGCTGGTGCCGTTTCAGGTGACGATGATCCCCAACTACGTGCTGGCGACGCGGCTCGGCCTGCTCGACACGCTGACGGGTCTCGTGGTGCCGAATGCGGCGGCGGCCTTCGCCGTGCTCATCCTCTACAATGCGATGAAGTCGTTTCCCCGCGAGGTGATCGAGGCGGCGCGCATGGACGGCGCCAAGCACTGGCGCATCCTGTGGGAAATCGTGACGCCGAACCTGCGCGCGGCGATCGCCTCGCTGGCCGTGCTTGCCTTCATCTCGGCATGGAACGAATATTTCTGGCCGCTGCTGCTGTCGCGCAAGATCGAGAACTCGGTGGTGCAGATCGGCTTGCAGATGTTCATGGCGCAGGAAGGCAATCTGTGGGGCGCGCTGATGGCGGCCGCGACGCTTGCCAGCCTGCCGATCCTCGTCATCTATCTCATCCTGCAAAGGCAGGTCATCGAATCCTTCATGAAATCGGGACTGAAATGACATCGCTTCCCTATTCCCGCCAGATCGCCGTTCAGGGCGCCTACAATCTCCGCGACATCGGCGGCTACGTGACGGCCGGGGGCGCGAGCACCCGCTGGCGCAGCCACCTGCGCGCCGACAGCCTGCACGCGCTGACCCCCGACGACATGGAACTGCTCGCCGGACAGGGCCTGCGCCTCGTCATCGACCTGCGGGGCGACCAGGAACTCTCCGAGCAGCCCAATCCGTTCGCGTCACATTCCGCCATCCGCTACGTGAACGTGCCTGTCTTCGCCGCCCTTGCGCCGATCGCGATGATGCGGAGCAGGGCCGGACGGTTCCGCATGGCCCAGCACTATCGCGACGCGATCGACCAGTGCGGCCCCGCGATCGCACGCGTCATCGGCCTCATCGCGGAAGAGGAAGCGGGATCGGTGCTGTTCCACTGCACGGCAGGCAAGGACAGGACGGGCGTGATCGCCGCGCTGCTGCTGCTCGTGGCCGGCGTGGACCGGGACACCATCATCGAGGACTATTCGCTGACCGGCATCCTCGCGCCGGGCCTGATCGACTATCTGCGCGGCCGGGCGCAGACGCGCGGCATGGACAGCGAGACGCTGGAGGAGATGCTCGCCTCGCCACCGCAGACCATGGCGACGCTGCTCGACCACATCGACACGCGCTATCGCGGCGTGGAGCCCTACCTTGCTTCCATCGGCATCGGCGCCGACCACCTCGCCCGCCTGCGCCAGCGGCTCCTGGCAGCCTGACGGCTGAACGACGCCCGCAGCGCGCGAAGCGCCTGCCACGCGCTTCGGAGTTTACGCTGTACTCCTGCAGCTTGCCGTCGTTTGAACGTCCGCCGGCAAGAAGCAGGCCGCGCCTAGACGCTTGGCGCCCTATCGCAGTGGCTCGCGGTTGGGGTGACCGCCGCAGCCGGACCTGACCGTCAGCCGCCGTCCTGCGTGCTGCTTCCTTGCGAGGAAGGTGGCTTTTTCGCACCGGAGACGAGCTTGATTATCGTCTGCTGGGCCATCGTTCCGTTCGCGATGACGATCTGGCGGCCGTCGTCCGTCCTGAGGACCGTATAGCCGAGCGAGATATCCTCGATCTCGCCCATTTCGAACCCGTTCATGGTGGGTGCGGCCACCTGCACGCGGTCGCCGCGGCGGAACGGCTTGTACAGGACCAGGCTTATGCCCGCGATGAGGTTGCCCAGCGTGGTCTGGGCCGCGAAGCCGATGATCACCGACACCAGGCTGACACCGGCGAGCAGGGCGGTTCCGAGACGGTTGAGCGCTGGAATGAGATGCGCATAGAGCGTCGCCAGCGCGATCCAGATCGCCAGGATTATCAGGTGGCTGAGGAATGACAGGGTGATCTGGTCGATCCGTTCCGAACGATCATAGCGCAGAGCCTCACGAACCAGCCGACGCACCAGTCCCGACAGGACAAGCCCGACCACGGCGAACAGGCCGCCCAGAACCAAAGCGCCCGTAACCTGATGCGGATCAAGAAACCGCGGCATCGCTCAAGCCTCGTGGGTCGGATAGCCTGTCCGCAGCACCACGGACGATCGATCGCATCTGCTGGATGGCTGGTCCCAGACTGCTCATATCGCGCCGTTTCCGATATGGCACAAGCGTGATGACTCACCTCGTAGGTCGACCCGTAGCGAGTTGTCGCTTTGATAGAGAAATAGCGACCCATTTCGAGCGGCAATGAGCGGTGAAGTGGCGGAGAGGGAGGCAGTGCGGAAGCCCGGACTTACGCGGCTTTGAGGGCGGTGGTTTCCGAGCACATACGTGAGCACATACCCTTGGCACGCTGTTAGGGTGAATGCCTGTCAGCCTGTCCGGCCTTCCCTATCATCCTTTCGCGACCTCTTCCAACGCCTTCAAGACGCCCCGATTTGCTTCAAGAATCTTGATCACTGTATCTACCTCGTCGGATGATATCAGCGTGAAGGTGCCTGCGAGTGTTCGCCCGTTCATGGTGATCTCAAGACGCTCCGAAAGTGGCTTGGGGCCAACTGACGCGAGAACGCCAGCGAACGGGTCATTACGAACATTCGCCGGTGAAGGCACAAGGCGAGCGGGCTCGTCGTGCTCCTCGGGCGGCACCTGCACTTCTGTCGGCTCTACATCCTCCGCCAAGCCCGCGTAGGCAACAGTCTCATCGAATATCTTCAGGAACGTCCGGGCCGACTCGGGGGTAAACCCACGGTCAAGATGCAGTTCGCTGATGCAGTGGGCATCGCTCGGTCGGTCTGGGACCCATTTCGGAAGATACTCGGCAATCACCTTGGGAAGTCCTGCCGCTTCTTTGATCGCCTTCTCGCGCGCGCCGGGGCGACTATCCGAAAGAATACGTCGAGCAAGATCAGATATCTGTATCTTGCGATCCTCGCCGCTTCCCAAGTCCTCGACAAGACCAAACTGTTTGAGCGCCGCCACCGTTTGAAGCAGGCCGCTGCTCTTCGTCCCGAAGCCCCACGTTGGCGCTACCGTTACGAGCCGCGCTGCTTCTCGCTTGTGCGTGGCATGAAGGGCGTCCGCACGTTCGATAGCTTTCTTGAGTGAGATGAAGGGAAAAGACGGGCTGCGCTCATGCTTCGGTTTTGGCGCAGTTGCCGGTGCATTTTCTTCAGCCATAACGAACTCCTCTAGCCTATCAGGAGCCATAACAGCCGGCGACCGAGAATGCAAGACTGCCTATCTTTGGAGAACTCCTATCAGCCTATCTGTTGATAGCACGCGACAGGTATTGCCAAGTATCCTGACGTTTGCGATGATGGCGAGGCTGAAAGGAGCGAATCGATGAAAAGACCCGTTCGGCCCCCACGCTCGATCACCGGCGTTGGGGGAGACCAATAAGAAAGCCGGCCCCGCGAAGGACCGGCTTTCGTGGTGATCAAGCAACAGGCGGTCGGCCCGGTACTCGTCCCTGAACAAGTCGAAGATCGCACGTCGACCGCCACAATTCAATCTCGGATTGAAAGGGCCGCCGGCCATGGTCTGGGTGAATCCCTATACACGCGTCCGTTTCGGGCGCTTGGAATCGGTGTGCGGTCACTACCGCAGCGTTCGTCATTAAGGTGCTCTTCGGGGTGGCGCGTTTTCGCCGCCCCGATACCTTAGATGGCAACAGGTGCACCACTTCGCTGGAAAGGGAATGAGCGGAAGCTGAGCCGCGCCTGATTCATTGGACCGCTATTCCGATATCTTCTGCTGGAGGTTTACACCTCCCTCGGACAAGAAATCCTTGAGCGCTTGATATCGCGCTCTGTATTTCGCGCTCTTGATCACCTTCGGCGATAGCAGCATACCGAATTCTGAAACCTGTTGAGTCCCATTGGCGCGTACGAAGAGTGGAGATAACAGGGCTAGCAGCGCGTGGGCACTGCCCACCTGTGCTACTTGGTCCCGCGTGTGCACGTTGACCGCGTAGCGCAAGCTGCCAAGCGCGATATCAATGAGGCTGGTGAAATGGCTCTGTCCTACCGCCGTGTAATGGAGGCCGAGGACATGCGTCAGGCGATATTCTTTGTCATCTGGAGGAAAGCGAACCCCTATCGCAAACTTTTCGGTCAGATGCGCGTCGATGGCGTTCCCGGCGTCGTTAAAGCGGTCGATCAGAACTAGTCCTTTAGATTTCAACGCCCGCAGGCAGCAGTCGAAATGATAACAGACGGTATTGATGCCGAAGCGACGAGCTTCGTCGGGACTGCTGCTGATGTCGTGCAGGATCGCGTAGGTCAACAGCGCGACGTCGTGTTTTGCTGCAGCCTGCAAGATGGCCTGCTTCACGTCACGGTAGTCGATGTGTGACATGCCCTCAGGTTTGGGATTGAACTTCAGCTTGAAGTTTCTGTCGATGCCAGCGGTTGTTCTGATCTTCTCGATTTCCGCCGAGAGGCTCGCCGCCGCGTCAGCCGACACCATCACGCCGCCGTAGATTAGGAAGTCACCAGCGTTTTCGTCTAGATTGCTCTCGTCGCAGTATAGAAGGTGCATCGAATCAGCCTACCTCACTTTGAGGTCAATTGCATTCTACGACGCGGGAACTCCGCTCCAAACACACAACATTACACCATGCGAGGCCGTATCGGCCTCCCCACGCAGTCGGCCGTATCGCAACGCGAGGGGATGCGAGCCCGGTCGCGGGTGCGATACAGGGCGCGCTAACCACCATCTCCAGCATGTTGCGGTGGGCGCATTTCGCGCTGGCTTCCGCTGCGGTTCCAAGCAGTTGTCGGCCATCGACAATCCTAGCAGGAGACCCGACGATGACCAGCAACAGCAACCACTACCGCAAGGTCCGCGCCCTCGTGATGAAGACCGTCGCGACCGGCTGTACGGTCGGCGAGGCCGTCAACGCCGCGAACCTCGCGTCGAAGATCATCGCCGACCACGGGCTCGACCCGGCCCGCATAGACTGGCCGACCTCGCCGACCGGCTACGGTTGGGACGGCGAGCCCGGCCGGGGCGGAAAGATGATCGAGCGACCGGCCTCGAAGCCCAAGCCGGCCAAGACCGAGGCGAAGCCGCGCCGCGAGCGCAAGCCCAAGGCCCCGGCCGAGCCGAAGGCCCCGCGCAAGACCAACGGCGAGCGCCTCGCCGAGATGGCCGCGCGGCCGGAGGGGTTTACCATCGAGGAGGTCATCGAGACCTTCGGCATCCTGCCGCACACGGCTCGGGCGCTCATCTCCATCGAGTTGCGGAAGCGGCGCGGGCTGAAGGTGGAAATCGACCGGGAGACTAAGCGGTATCGCACCGCCGCATAGACTCGATGGGCAACCTTGTCTGCTAGAATTACACTGCGCGCGACCTATTGTCGGAGTGGAATTGTGGAGACAATCACCTTTTCGGCAGCGTCGGGCACGCCCGCATCCGTCAGCAATGACACTACAGCTTGGCGGGTTTGGTAGGGGAACTCTGTCGGGCCGATGATGACCCGTTCAATCAGTTTAGCCAATTCGGCACCGACGAGCCCTTCTTCTGGATAGTCTTTGAACGGGATGCTGTGGACGATCTGCGGAACGCCACGGATAAGCTCGACAGATGGGATAATACGATCCGAACTGTTGAGGCTGGGCGCGTAGACGATCCGCCACTCGCGCTCTTCGGCAAAGCCCGGATGTTTTGTGCACAGCATGGAAGTACGGAAGGCATGGAAGAGGCTACCGTAAAGTTCGTCTCGCCCGCCTTCCTTGATGAATTCGAGATTGCTTTCGATGTTGCTGACCACCCGCTTGAACTCGAGTTCGAAGGTTTCCGGGCTTAGGTAAGCCACAGGCGACGTAAAGGCAGGCAGCGCATCCGACACGCTGAGAAAGACCGCTGGGTTCAAGACTACTGCGACACCCGAAACACCGCCGTAGGCGCGCCACATCGACAGCCTGCCGAGCTCATCCTCCCCCGGATCGTGTTCGGACAGACACGTGATGAACGTCTCAGTGCGGAAGCTGTGGCTCCATGCATCCAAAACACCTGCCAATTCCTTTGGCAGGCCGGGAAACAAGTCTTCGACAATCTTCTTAAGATGCTCGCCGGTTTCGCTATGCCACGCGCGGGCAAGGCATGCGGAGCCATGTTCGATCTCCAAGAAATCGTTCATAACAGCGGCGTTGCGCAGTCGCATCCTCCCCGACTTCAGGATATGAAAAGCCGCTTCCGCGCTGCAGTAATGCACGAAGCGCGCACGTGGCACGTGCATGGCTTGGTACTTCTCGAACGCATGTGGATGAAAGATCGCGAATCTTCGCAGGTCTTCGGCGCTGAAACTCGCCATTGTCCTCGCCCCATTCTCTCCCAACCCAAGCACCTATTATACATCAGTTGGCCGAATGTGGAGTTGCCGCGCTTCCGGTTGTGCGCCGGACCGCGCGACAACGTGGCCCGTATCGCGTGGGTTGCGGGGCTGAGGGCATCGACGGGCGATATCGCGCCGTGTGGGGCTGTGTCGCGTAACGTGGCGGCTTCTGTGTCGGGTTGGGATAGCCGGCCGATTATATCACAATTTCCGGCATCGCTTACGACACGCAGCCGATCCGTGCCGTGAGGCACAGTGTGGCTCAAAGGACACAGTAGCGGGGATCGCCGGATGGCCCCGATGTAGGATTACCATTTCATTCACCATAGCTGGGGAAGCATCGTGCGTCTGCCGCCCCGCTTGGAACTATTGCCCTGCGGAGTACCTAATCTTAACCACTCGTTAACCATCCGCGCCGCTCAACCTTAACCCATCGCTAACCTTTGAGCCCTCGGAGCGGGCTGGCCCGAGGTCGATGAGGCCCTCGATGCGGCGACGAGGTGCATCGATTCTGATCGTTCACACGGCCGGGGCGACGATGGGCTCAACGGCGATGCCGGCCATGACGGCGGCGGCGGCAAGCGATGCGCAGAGCATCCGCCGAGGTCCGCCGCTCCACAGGGCCGGAGCTGCCGCCGAAGGCCACTGGCGGTTCGCCGGAGCGCGGTCTGCTACCATGGGCAGGGGGATTTCCCCATGCCTGCCTGTCGCGAGGGCGGGAGGCTAAATGCGGTTCTATAGGTAGTACACTCAATATACACACACATAGTGTGCATTTATATCGGAGTGGTAACTATAGAAGAGCAATTACCCTCGCGACACCCCCGCCAGCCATGGGGGAAATCCCCCACCCATGGCAGGCGAGCTCGCCTCAAGTCTCCGTATCCGCCTCCGTGGTCCCCTCGGTGATCGGCTCGGCGCGGACAACCACCGTGCGGTCGAGGAGATCGTGGTCGACCACGAGCCGATGGGTCTCCGCGCCGAGCACATAGGCGCTCTCCTTCTTTCCCCCGCGCCAGCGTCGCCGCTCAACGCGCCGCCCGCCCAACTGCACCATGGCCCGACCCAGCTTCTCGTAATGGGAGGCGCGCTGCGCGACGGGGATGTTGAGAATCTCCCACACATCGGTGGTGAAGATCAGCCCGTTCTGGTGGCCGAGGAACGGCAGCAGCTTGTCATAGATCGGGTTCGGGGCCTCGCGCTTCTTCTGCTGCTCCACGGCCGCATCCCACAGGGCCGGATCGAGCCGGGTCGACTCGCCCTGCGCCTCCCGCGCCGACGCCTCGGCCCATAGCTGATCGCGGTCGCGCTTGAAGGCTTCAAGGTCGATGCGCCTAACCTCGACCGGCCAGAAGCGCCGGTTGCCGGTCAGGCTGGCGAGATAGCCCGTGGCCTCGGCCGGGTTCACCGTGCCGAAGAACACGCACTGCCTATCTACTTCGGACGGCATTCGGTCGTAGGCCAGCCGGGCACGGTCGCGCCGGCGCGATAGCTGGGCCTTGATCAGGCCGACATCGCCCTTTCTCATGCCCTGCAGTTCGGAGATCTCGATGATCCACTTGCCGCTGGCGTTCTCGATCATGCGCTTGTCGTCCACGTTGAGCGGCAGGCTGTCGGAAAACCATTCCTCGTTGACCGCCAGTTCCTGCAGCAGCGTGGACTTGTTGAACCCTTCGGGGCTCTCCAGAACCAGCATCTCGTCGTGCTTACAGCCGGGCCGGCGAACGCGCCGGACGGCGGCGATCAGCATGATGCGGCCGACAGCGCGGGTATACTCGGTGTCCTCGACGCCGCAATAGTCCGACAGCCACGTATCGAGCCGGGCCGTCCCGTCCCATGTCAAGCCGTCGAGATAGCGGCGCACCGGATGGAACTGGTTGGTCAGGCAGGTGTCGAAGACGACCGCGTGGAAGAAATCCTTGCGCGGCCGAAAGCGGAACCGCTCATCGATCTCCAGCCACAGCCGGGTCTCGGCGTTGTCGTCCAGCGTGGGACCGAAACCGTCCAGCCCCTCTATGATCGGCCGGCGCGCGAAGGCGTCGAAGCTGAGCGTCACGTCCAGCTTCGCGATGGCGATGCGGATGTTGCCCTGCGTGGGCAGCACGGCACCGGATTTGGCGTCTCTCTCGAATCCGTCATCATGGTTCTCGTGCTGCTCGGCCTTGCGCTCGCGGCGCATGGCCATCAGCTTGCGGAGGGTTCGGCTGACGTCCTGCTCCAGTTCCCGCACGCGGGGCACGCGCTTTTCCCGAAGCGTCTTCATCAGTTCTTCGTAGCGGCCGGGCTGGTCGGCTTTGAGCAGGGCCATTTCCGCCAGCGCCTTGCGCTCCGACAAGGCCGGCCGGTCGGCCGGCTGGAACTCGAACAGATAGGCGTAGGGGTCGGGGTGGCCGACTCCGCCGGTGACGCTATTCTGCTTGTCCATCGTCATCATCCTCGTTCAGGTGGGGAGCCTCGCCGAGCCACGAGGAAGAACCCGGCGAGGCTCCCCGGCACCGAGGACGCGGGCGGACGTCCTCGATCTGTGTTGGTGAAGCCGCTGCCAGCAACCGCCCGCGCCGACAGCGGCCTGCGCTACGCGCTCGATCCCTGCTCAGCCCACCATGACTCGGGGTCGGGCCAGTCCTTTCCGCTGTCCAGCGACTCGACCCTGCCATCAGGGTGCTGGACCGCGCAGGCGAGGTTGGACCACAGGCCGACCACATCAGTGGGGCCGGCGACCAGCGGCCGCGTCTGTCCATCACAGACACGCCAGCCGATCACTCCCCGGACGAGGTAGCCCACGTCGAGGAGGGGAAGCAGCGCGTAGGTGCCGGGCGCAGCCGGAATGTACGTGGTGGCCATCACGCTGCCCTCCTCTGATCGGCCGAGCCGCGCGCCACGGCGGCCTTGACGCCCGCATCGGAACCACGACCCCGATACCGCTCGACCGGGAGGGCGATGCGCCGCCAGTGTGCCGCCCGAAGCGCGTCCCCGATGGTGTCCCGGTCGCCGGGCACCACGAGGCCCCGGTCTGCCAAGAACTTCGAGAGCCGCGCCCACTCGCCGACGCCATCCGTGACGGTGTGGTCAGGGAGAATGAAGGCGTCGATCTCGTCGGCCGACGCAGGGACGGGCTGCCCGCCGCGCCGGACGCACCACTGCCCATTGAAGATGCGGATGGGTTCGAGCACCAACTTGTTGCGCGAGAGGGTGACTGCCGTGGCGTATGAGGATTCAGGGTGAATAATCGGGAGCCGGATCATCGGGCTTCCTCCTTCTGCTGGATCGTGTCGGGAGCGATTCCGTGCGCCTGCGCGAAGGCGGACAGATCGGGCCACCAGCGCCATGCGCCGTTCTCGACCGTGCCGTCCTGCATCAGCAGGGCGTCCGGCTGGGGCGTGACGTTGTCGAGCGCGACGAGCTTGCCGCCGCGTTCGACCATCCACTGGCCGTCGCGAACGCTGACCGGCTCGGTGCGCAGGACGTGCCTGCCCGGAATCGTGGCCGCAGAGTCAGTCACCACGTAGAGCGCCGTCGCGCTGCGGTGCCGGGGCCGGCAGACGGGGAGCGCGCTCATCGCTGCACCTCCCATTCTGCCAGCGCGGTCTGGACGGCCCGTGCCGCCGCTGCGGCCCGGTCGCCGCCCGTGGCGGGCAGCAGCCGGTGGAAGGCGGAACGGACGGGCTGGGTGATATCCGCGCCGTTCGGGGCGAGGACCACGGCCCCGCGCGTGAGTTCACGCGCGAGTGTCGTTGCGGAATCGTGGGCCATCACCTCGACCTCCCGCGCAGCGTGCTAATGACGGGCCGGCGCTTCTGTGCCGGCTGCGGGTGCTTGGCCCGGTATCGCTTCCAGAAAGAGTCGGTTACGCCGGCCAGACCGTCACGGACCTTGTCCGCGTCGACCCGCACCACCTTCATCGACTTGCGGGCCGACGCCGAGATCGGCTGGGCGTTGCCCACGATCTCCAGCATCCTCAATGCCGTCTTTTCGGTCGCCCGGCCGTCAAGGACAGCGCCGAAGAGGTCGAGCATTTCATTCGCCTCGTCGTAGCTGTAGCCACGGGAGGGGGTTGCGCTAGCTGTCACTGCAATCAACATTGTCATTCTCCATTCGCGTTGCGCCGCCGTGGCGCGGGTTGAGAGGGTTGCGGGACGGACTTTCAGCCGACCGAGGGCAAACGCGGCCTGAGAGCCCGTCCCGCCATCCGCCCTGAGGCGGATGTTCTGTTGGTGCCCCGGCCGGCCAGCGTGACCACCACGTCACCAGCCGGCCGGGACAGACCGCGCACTGCCAGAAGTCCCAGCGCGCGGTGTTTGAGGTCAGGCGACCCCGAGGACAGCGCGCGGGTCGGCGTCTGCCCGGAAGAACACCGAGGTGTCGCCGTTGCGGATTGCCTGCCAAACGAGGGCCGCTTCGATCCGTTCGAGTTCGAGGAGCCGCGCGTCGATCTCACGGAGCTTCTTCGCCTTCTCGTGGGGATCGAGCGCCAAGCCGACGCCCTCGTAGCGCTGGTCGAGCCCGGCCCGGATTTCGGCCCGGATCGCGTCACCGAAGTGCCGAGCGGCAAGGGCCTCGACGTCGATGGTCATCACTCGCTCGCCCGCCAGCCTCGCCTGCGCGCGCAGGCCCACGGTGGGCCAGCTGATCGAAGGTTGACGAGCATCCCCGTCGCCGAAGCCGTCATTCCCGATATCGACGCTGATCTCGCCGCGCCTTGCCGCCTCCGCGAGGTCGGCGAGAAGCCGGCGCTCCACGGATTCCCGCGAGGGGACGGCGTTCGCGACACCCACGCGGTGGGCACGCAGCGCATCGATCTCGGCCGAGACAGCCGACAAGCTCGCGCCCTTCGGCACCTTGGTCTCCACGATCCGCAGATCGAGGCCAGCCAGCTTGCCGCGCTCGGCGACATGCTGGAGATCACCGGCCCGCTGGGGCATCGGCTCGTAGGTGCGTGCTCCCTCGACCTTGCGGGTGCATGCCAAGGCCACGGTGCGGACCGTCTCGCGCCGGCCAATCGCCTGCTGCACGTCGACGTGCCGCTGGTCGAGCCGCTTGCGCGCGCGGTCGAACTTCTCCTGCGCCGCCTGCTTCTGACGCTCGTCCGTGTCGAGGCCGAGGCTGTCGCGGGCACTCTTCGCGCGGTCGAGGTCGTCCTGCGTGGAGGCCAACTGCGCCTGCGCGCCGTCAACAGCCGCGTGCGCGTTGGCGTATCGGTCCTCGAACGTATCGAACTTCTCCTGCAGGACGGCAGGGAGGAGGTCGTAGGTCGAGGGCTCCGGCCGGGGAAGGCCGGAGGCGTTGTAGGTCAGGGTGTGATGGACACTACTGTTCATTGTCGTATTCCTTCGGTTGTTAGGTTTGGGAATCGATCCACTGCTGGACCTCACCGGAGCGCCACGCCTTCGCCGCCGTGCCGCCGAGGCCGACAGGCCGAGGGAAGCTGCCCGCCGCAACGGCTCGATAAAGCGCGCTGCGGCTGAGGCCGGTCGCCGCTAGGACGCGCGGCAACCGCCAGAGTTCGGTTGTGGTTGTGGTGTCGGGCATCAGTCCGCTCCGTTACTGCACGAGCGGACTATGTGGACTACCGGGCTGTCAGTGTAGGGTACGGGCCGAAATCGGCAGAGATGGTCAGTCCCGGTGTGCGCTGGGATTCCGCCCTGCGCCTCGTCAGCCTATGAGCCAGACAGCCTCATCAGCCACGGTCTGCTCCCAGCCCGGCGAGGCGATCATTCGCTTGACCGTGCGAGGGTCGGTACGGCTAGGGCTCTTGAGAGCGGCAGCAATCTCGTCAGCGTGGTTGACGGGCTTACCGTCGAGACGGCGCTGGGCCTCGACGCGCGCTGTCACCCGGTACAGTCCTGAGCCCCGCCAGCCTCTGAGCCAGACCGCCTCAACGGTCACGGCCGTCTCCCAGTCAGATCGGGCGATCCAGCGCTCAACCCACCTCGGGTCGACACGCATGGCGCGGGCGATCAGCTTCGCGTTATTAGGCTCCTTGCCGGCCTTGCGCCTTCCCGCTTCAACGCGAGCAGCCTCACGGACGAGATCGGGGTTGCGCGTTCCGCCGTGGATCGCGGCGAGTACGTCTGTCCGCCAGCGACCCTTCTTAAGCAGGTCCAGCGCCGCCGCGACGGCGGGCCTGAGGGCTCGGAGGTCCTTGCCCTCGGCGACGGCAGCGAAGAGCGCGACGTCGTCCGGCACCGGGCGGTTACGCAGGAGGTGCACTGCTCGGGTGCTGATCCCGAGGTCGGCCGCAATCGTTTTCTGAGATCTACCCTCGGCCTCCCCACGGGCGATCACATCCCGGCGCTCCAGCGCCTCGATCTGGCGCGGGTCGATTGGCATCGCACGGGCCAGCAGTTTCAGCGCGTGGTCAGGCAGGCACTCGCCGCGCGCGACGTGGTGGTCGTAGATCTGCATCGCAACGATGCGCGGCTTCAAGGGCGGCACGGGCTTGCGCGCGAGGGTCACAAGGGCCTCCTCGACGGCGCGAACGAGCGCGTCGTCCTCGGGGAACCGACGCATCTTGGCATCGGCGCATAGGCGCATCTCGGCATCGGCTCCATCATAGGTGACCGACGACGTGCGCCACGAGGGCGGGCCGGGCAGGAGCGGCAGGTAGGGCTCGATGGGGGTATGGCTGATCGGCTGCGCGTCGGGATCGGCGAAGCTCAGGTCATTGAGCGCCTGCTCGATGCGGTTCATCTCGGCGCAGGCGATCCGGACTCGCTGCTCCCGCTCTCGACGCCGGTTAAACGTCTCGCCCTCGGGCGGGATGATATTAGCAGCCGCGTAATCACGCCTCGCGGCGGCGTGCAGCGCGAGCAGACGCTCAAACTCGGCGTCGTTGGGATGCGGGTCGTGGGCAAGGCCGTGGTCCATGACCACTATAAGGCTTATGTCGGCAGGACTATCCAGTCATTCTCCTCTGCCATGCTGCTCGCCCGAGGCGCATGCTGTGGGTCAGGTAGCTGACGTCGTTGACGCCGTTTCGGCGTCAACGATTAATGAACGGTCGCTGCTGGCGTCGATATTCCTTGCCGCCGCTCTCTCGGCACACACCTTCACTACCTCGACGGTGGTCTGCCGCACCAATTCGCGCTGAATGTTTTCCACGGCAAGGTTGAAGTATTTCCGCTCCACCTCGATGCCGATGTAACGACGACCGCTACGCACGCATGCAACGCCGACAGGTCCCGAACCCATGAATGGATCGAACACCACATCGTTGAGGGAAGTGTAATGCCACATCGCGCGTTCCATCACGCCCGGTGGTTTTGGCGTCGGATGTCTTCGGTTGCGTTTGTAGCGCGGGACAGGCTCCGTCCAGATGTGGCCTGCGTCCCAGTGGCTCATAACCGCATCGGGATCGTCCGGCTTGAAACGCCCGGCGTCCACCCAGCGTCTCCGGGGCGGTTTGCCTTTGAAGGCTTGCAGGATCATCTCGTGCGCGCGAGAAGGTGAGAAGTATCGATCCGGGCGTACGCCGCCGTAGACCTTGTGCCAGATGAGTGGTGGGTACGGCAGGGTGAGACCGGCGTTCAGCATCGCCTGCATCCACGCGCCCATGAGCTTGGGCTTGGGGGAAGTGAAGAGGCACATCGCTGTGTCGGGCTTCAGAAGATCGGCCATCAACGGGACCGACCAGAGTGGCGGCTCCTTGTCGTTGGCGATGCGCTCTCCAGCCTCATTGACGTAGTCCTGCCCGTAGGGCGGATCGCTCAGCACGAAATCGACAAGCTGTCCGGTCTCCCGAAGGTGCTCAATCACCTCCCGGCAGTCGCCCCAATACAGGTCGATGCCCGGCGTCAGGGTGCGGCAGTGGAAGGCCATGCGAGCTTGTCTATCTGATTGAGGAACTCGTCGCGCTGCCGGTCGCTGGCGCGCTCCCATGCTGCTACAATGGGGTTGATAGTCGTCTTGCGACCGGACTTCTCATAGGATTCAACGGACCTTCGAGCAAAGGTGACCTGCTCGTCCCGAGGCACCAGTCGAACCAGTTCTAGGAAAGTCCTGCTATTCAGGACCGGGTGGTCTCGGACGACTGACTCGACATCCGGGTGGAGGGCAGAGCCAAGCGCTGCGTATTGCTGAGCGGTTCGCTGGCTGATGCCGATCAACTCGGCGACCCTTTTGGAGAAAGGGGGTGTGTCTTTGTCCTGAACCTTGCGGCCCATCTTTGCGTTGGCGGCGTTTGCGCGGCGGCGACCTGCCACCGACTCAGGATGAAGTTCTTCGTAGATCTTCTTGCGCCGTGTGATCGCAGAGACGAGGTCTACCGGGCTTAGACTTGCCCGGATGAGATTCTCATCGATCATCGCCAGCTCAGCGCGGAGGTCATCGTCCGTCACGATGTGGCAGGGGATCTTCGCCCAACCCAACTCTCGACAGGCCACCGTACGATGTCGGCCGGCTATGATCTCGTAGTAGAAGCCGTCTTTCCAACGGACACGGACAGGGTGGATGAGTCCGATTTCCTTGATGCTCTCCTTCAACTCCGCGAGACGCACGTCGTCCACCTCCCTCGCGTCCTCACGCGATTGAAGCAGTTCAATGTCGATGTCCGTCACAGGGAGCCGCTCGCTCATCTGCGGTGACGCTTCGGTCATGACAACCCTCACACAATAATGGAGAGTTTCTCAAGCGGCGATCACGAAGTCCTTAATGGTTCACGGCCATGTTCTAATAAGATTAATGGTACCTATCCTGAATGCTAGAGCATAATACTACAGAATCGCGACAAAGCCACACAGCCGCCCCGTGCCCGCTATCGCAGCGCGACCGGGCCACGGTGTCGACCGACGCCCTGATAGCGCGCGTGTGGGCCTGTGTGGCGGTCGATTCTCGGCAATGACGAGGTCTACCCAGCGCGATAGCAGTGGTCTGCCCAAACCTGCATCAGTTCCCGCCGCTGCTCCAGCCGGGTGGTCCGGGCGTACGCGCCGATCACTTTCGACCGATGCCCGTGCGCGAGTGCATGCTCGATCACCTCTTCCGAGAAGCTGGTCTTCTCGCGTGCCCATGTAGAGAACGACGACCGGAAGCCGTGGACCGTGACGCCGTCATCGCGCAGGCCGCGCAGGCACTGCGTCATGGCCATGTTCGACAAGCCCTGCCGCTTCCGCGCGCCGGGGAAAACCAGCCCCGTCCGCGAGCCGGGCAGCGACTCCAGCAGCGCCACGGCCTGATCGGACAGCGGCACCTTGTGATCGCGTTTCGCCTTCATGCGGTCGGCCGGGATCGACCAGAGCCTACCCTCCAGATCGATCTCCTCCCACGTCGCGCCCAGCGTCTCGCCGGTGCGGACGGCCGTCAGGATCGTCCAGAGTAGCGCGTTGGCGCTGGTCGACTCCAAGGCCCTCAGCCCCTTCACCACATCGGGCACCTCAGGATACGGGACCTCCTTGTAGTGCTTCACCTTCTGGAAGTCCGACAGACGGGGAAGCAGATGGTCGAGCGGCCCGCCTCGGGCGGCAGGGTCATCGCCGGTGCGATACCCCTTGGCCTTCGCCCAGCCGAGGATTTTGCTGATGCGACCCCGGAGCCGGCCAGCCGTCTCGGGCTTCGTCGTCCAAATGGGCTCCAACACTTTCAGCACCTCGTCCACGCCGATCTGGTCGACGGGCATTTTCCCGATGACGGGACCGCAGTAGTCCTCCAGCGTCTGAACCCACTGCCGCCGATGGGCGGGCGATGTCCAGCTAACCTCGTATGCCGCGATGTACTGTTCGGCGCACCAGTCGAAGGTCGGGGCCACGCTTGGCTCCACCGCCTTCGCTTGCTGGACCTGCACCCTCTTCTCGGCCACCGGATGGGCACCGTGGCGGCGGACGGCGATCCGAAGCTCCTCGGCCCGGTCGCGTGCTTCCTGCAGGCGCACGTCACGAACGGCACCAAGCCCGTGCCAGTGGGCCTTGCCGTTGCGTCGATATCGAAACAGGAACGACCGCGTGCCGTCGTTGCGTATCTGAATGTAGAGAGCGGGCGCGACCCAGTGCACGCCGGGCTTCTTTATCGCGTCGACCTCACGGGCCGAGAGCGCTCGTCCTTTCGCCATAGCCTCGTTTCCCTCGCGAACACGGGGCAAAGCTTGCTTACACTTGGCGGCAAGTCCAGCGCATACACTTCCACATACACATGCGAGCCGGCCGCAATGCCGCGTGATTCAGGGGTTCTTGGCCGTTGAGGCGGCGAAAACCCTCCGCCTTGGCGGCTAAAGGCCCGGAAAGGCAGGGAATTCTGGACAGGCTTGGACGGGGTGGGACCAGCAGGGACGGGTGGGTGTGCAATGCGAAATGGCGGAGAGGGAGGGATTCGAACCCCCGATGGGCTTGCACCCATGCCGCATTTCGAGTGCGGTGCATTCAACCACTCTGCCACCTCTCCGCGGGGCGTGGTCGGCCCTTGCGGGCGCGGCGAACACATAGCGATTGCGCCGCCGCGAAACAAGCGCTTTTCGCGCCACCCCGGCCACAAGCCTGTCGCACGGCACCGGGCGGCCGGCCCGGTCGCATTCCGGCGCACGTTTCGCCTTTTCGCCGCAAGTCCAGCAAAGCTTGCCGGGCGCAGGACGAGCCGGCCACATCGCCCTTGCGCGGCGCATGCCATCATGCTGCCATCACGCGCGGTAGACTTCGGCAAGAGCGCGGCAATCTGCACTGGCGCGCGCATGGGGTTGGCTCGTTCGACGTCGCGCGGCGATCGGCGAGTGACGCAGGGGGTTGCGGAAGATGGCTGCGTCGGGCGCGTGGCGGCATGGCGGCGGGGTCCGGCTGGCCTTCTGGGGCGGCTGGCTTCTGCTCGTGCTGCTCGCGGTTCCGGCTTTCGCGCAGGATCGCCTGCGCGGCGTGGCGCTGGTCATCGGCCAGTCTGCCTACCGCACGCTCGCCCCCCTTCCCAATCCGCAGAACGACGCCGAGGCCATCGACGGCCTGCTCTCGGACCTCGGCTTCGACGTGACATTGGTGCGCGACGGCGACAGGCGCAGGCTCGGCCGCGCGCTGGAGCGCTTCGTCGAGGACGCGGCGGATGCCGATGTCGCGCTTCTCTACTATTCCGGCCACGGCATCGAGGCGGGCGGCGAGAATTTCCTCGTGCCGGTCGAGACCGACATGGCCGCGCTGGACGATGCCGCCGCGCACCTCGTCGCCGTCTCGCCGCTGCTGGATGAGCTGCGCCGCACCGTGCCGGTGACGATCCTCCTGCTCGACGCCTGCCGCGACAACCCCTTTCCGGCCGATGCGCGGCTCGTGGTGGAGAAGGGCGAGCCGCCTGTCCCGCTGGCCGCCGGCGGGCTTTCCGCCCCGCGCGGCGTGACCCGCCTGGCGCCCCGCGCCGAGGCGGCAGCAGCGGAAAGCCTCGGCGCGGTCATCGGCTTCGCAGCCGCACCCGGCGAGGTGGCGCTGGATGGCGAGCCGGGCGGCAACAGCCCCTACGCCGCCGCGCTGATCAAGCATCTTGCCGCCGGCGGCTATCCGCTGGGCGACGTCATGACCATGGTGACGGAAGAAGTGTGGCTACGCACCGCGGCAGCGCAGACGCCGTGGACGAACAGCAGCCTGCGCCGCCAGCTCGCCTTCGGCGGCCGCGCCGGCGAGCCTGCCGGTGACGAGGAACTGATCCGCGGCGAGCGGCGCAAGCTGCTGCTCACCATCTCGGCCATGGGCCAGGCGGAGCGCCGGCAGGTTGCCGCCCATGCCCAGGAGGGCGGCGTGCCGATGGATGCGCTCTTCGCCATGCTGTCGGCTGTCGGCGCCGAGGTTCCACAGGACCCCGACGACCTCGACCGCATGCTGCGCGACCAGGCGGCGCGGCTGAAGGCGATGCTCGACGAGCGCGCCGCGCTGCGGGCGGCCGATCCCGAGATCGCGCGGTTGGCCGCGCTGGCCGAGACGGCGGTTCGCGAGGGCGCGCTGGCCGCCGCCATCACGCTGAACGAGCGCGCCAAGGCGCGCATCGCCGAACTGTCGCGCACCGTCGCCAGCGCCGAGGCCGAGATCGCCGCCCGGCGCACCGAATTCGCCGCCGTCTACGAAAAGAGCGCCCAGACCTATGCGCTGGCTGCGGACCACGCGGCGGCGGCGCGCGACTATGGCGCCGCCTTCGCCGAGGTGGAGCGCTGGAACCGCGATCTCGCCTGGCGCTACAAGTTCGGCGAGGCCGAGGCGCTGATGGCGCAGGGCCACTACCGCTCGGACTTCGCGGCGCAGGACGCGGCAATCGCGGCCTATCGCACCGCCGCCGATTTCGCGCCGCGCGCCGAACGCCGCACCGAATGGGCGCGCACCCAGAGCGCCCTCGCCTTCGCGCAATGGGTGCGCGCCGACCGCACCGGCGCCGATGCGGACGCGCTTGCCGCGCTCGACACCATGCGCGCCGCGGTGGCGGTGGTCGAGCGGGACGCCGACCCAGACATCTGGGCCGAGATGCAGGGCCGGCTCGGCTCCATCCTCCTCAGCCTCGGCTGGCGGTCCACCGGCACCGGCCTGCTGGAGGAAGGCGCCGCCGCCATCCGCAACGCCCTTGCGGTGCAGACACGGCAGTCCAACCCGGCCGAATGGTCGCGCCATCAGAACCGGCTGGGCGCCGGCCTGCTGATGATGGCGACACGCGAGCCCGGCACCGGGCGCCTGAAGGAGGCGATCGCGGCACTGGAAGAATCGCTGACGGAACGCCCCCGCGCGCGAGTCCCGCTCGACTGGGCGCAGACCGAGACGAACCGTGCCACCGCGCTGATGACCCTCGGCCTGCGCAGCGGCGACAGGGCGACGATCGCACAGGCCGAGCGCATCATCGCCGGCACGCTGGAGATCTACGACCGCGAGAAGAACCCGCTTTTGTGGGCCGAGGCGAAGGGCAATCACGGCGCGGCGCTGTGGCAGCTCGCCCTGCACGAAAGCGGCACCGACCGCGCCGCGCAGTCGGCCGCCGCCTTCCGCGATGCGCTGGCCGTCATCCCGCGCAGCGTCGCGCCGCTGCGCTGGGCAGGCCTGCAGGACAATCTGGCGCTGGCGCTGAAGACGATCGGCGAGCGGCGCAATGACGAGATCATAGTGGAGGAGGCTGTCGCCCACTACCGGCTGGCGCTGGAGGAGAGGCGGCGCGACCGCGTGCCGCTCGAATGGGCGTCGACCAGCAACAACCTCGCCAGCACGCTGATGGCGCTGGGCTATGCGCAGGGCCGCAAGGACATGCTGGAGGATGCCGTCGGCCTTTTCCGGCAGGTGCTCGAGGTGAACAGCCGCGGGGCTGTCCCGCTCGAATGGGCGCGCGCCAACAACAATGTCGGGCTGGCGCTCCAGTCGCTGGCCCATGCGGAATTCAAGATCGGCACGCCGGAAGCTGGCCGCGCGCGGCTCGCCGAGGCGATCGCGCATTTCCGCCTCTCGCTGGAGGAAAACACCCGCGAGCGCGTGCCGACCGACCACGGCATGACGCAGGTGAACCTTGCGCGCGCCCTGCTGGAACTCGGCCACGCCGCGGGCGACCACGCGTTGCTGACGGAGGCTAAGGCCGCCGTGCAGGCCGCGCGCGAGGCTTGGCTCAGCGCCGGTTACACGCAATATGCCGCGAACTTCAACAATCTGGAGATCGAGATCGGCCTGGCCGAACTGCAGATGCAGGTGCAGGAACAAATCCGCAGGAACAATGCCGGCGGGGCGACGCCGTAAAATCCTCCTGACAACCTGCTGTCAGCACCTGCCCTGCCGTCGCCTCCCTGCCCTTTCCATCGGGCCGGACTCTCTCCATATTACGGCCATGGCCAAATCCCCCAGCAAACGTCCCGCTGCGCCGGACGATGCGTCCGCTTTCGGCGCGCGCCGGCGCAAGACGATGATCACCGATTTCCTCGACGCGTCCGAACCGCTGCATCCCGGCGGGTTCGGCGAGGCGCCGCAGGCCGATTTCGAAGGCGAGCAGCTGTCGGGACCTGTCTCAGGCTGGGCGGAGCAGATCGCGCAGGAAGCGGAGAAGGAAGGGCGCGGGGCAATCTCCCCTGCCAAGAGCGAGAACGGCCAGACCCAGAAGCCCCGCAAAATCCCCGAGCGCTCCGCCGCGCCATCCAAGACCGCGCGCGGCACCTCCATGGGCGGCGCGGCCTCGCCCAAGGAGCGCGCGGCGGCCGGCCTCAATCCCGTGCCCGGCCTCGACATCGCGCTGGAGGATGCCGAGACGCTGACCTCGTCGGGCGTCACCGCCACGGTGGCGGCGCTGTCGCGGCTGATCGAGGGCGGCGACCCGAACGTCAGGCGAGACGCCTGGGTGCCCCACCGCCCCGCCCGCCCGGAAAAGTCCGAGGGCGGCGTCGAGCTCAGGATGACCACCGAGTTCAGGCCGTCCGGCGACCAGCCCACGGCCATCGCCGATCTGGTCGAGGGCGTCGGCCGCGCCGACCGCACGCAGGTCCTGCTCGGCGTCACCGGCTCGGGCAAGACCTTCACCATGGCCAAGGTGATCGAGGCGACGCAGCGCCCGGCCCTGATCCTGGCGCCCAACAAGACGCTGGCCGCCCAGCTCTATGGCGAGTTCAAGTCTTTCTTCCCGGACAATGCGGTGGAGTATTTCGTCTCCTACTACGACTATTACCAGCCTGAGGCCTATGTGCCGCGGTCGGACACCTATATCGAGAAGGAAAGCTCCATCAACGAGCAGATCGACCGCATGCGCCACTCGGCCACGCGCTCGCTGCTGGAGCGCGACGACGTCATCATCGTCGCCTCCGTCTCCTGCATCTACGGTATCGGCTCGGTCGAGACCTATACGGCGATGACCTTCCAGATGCAGGTGGGCGACCGTCTCGACCAGCGCGCTTTGCTCGCCGACCTCGTGGCGCAGCAATACAAACGGCAGGACATCAACTTCGTGCGCGGCTCGTTCCGCGTGCGCGGCGACACGATAGAGATCTTCCCCGCCCACCTGGAGGACCGCGCCTGGCGCATCTCCATGTTCGGCGACGAGATCGAGACCATCACCGAGTTCGACCCGCTGACCGGCCAGAAGACCGCCGACCTGAAATCGGTGAAGATCTACGCCAATTCGCACTATGTGACGCCCAAGCCGACGCTGGCGCAGGCGATCCGCTCGATCAAGGAGGAGCTGAAGTTCCGCCTCGTTGAGCTGGAGAAGGCCGGCCGCCTGCTGGAGGCGCAGCGGCTGGAGCAGCGCACCCGCTTTGATCTCGAAATGCTGGAAGCCACTGGCTCCTGCGCCGGCATCGAGAACTATTCGCGCTACCTCACCGGCCGCGCGCCGGGCGAGCCGCCGCCGACCCTGTTCGAATACGTGCCCGACAACGCCATCATCTTCATCGACGAGAGCCACGTCACCGTGCCGCAGATCGGCGGCATGTATCGCGGCGACTTCCGCCGCAAGGCGACGCTCGCCGAATACGGCTTCCGCCTGCCCTCCTGCATGGACAACCGGCCGCTGCGCTTCGAGGAGTGGGACGCCATGCGCCCGCTCACCGTCGCCGTCTCGGCCACGCCCGGCGGCTGGGAGATGGAGGAAGCCGGCGGCGTCTTCGCCGAGCAGGTCATCCGACCCACCGGCCTCATCGACCCGCCGGTCGAGGTGCGCCCGGCGAAGTCGCAGGTGGACGACGTGCTGGGCGAGATCCGCGAGACCACGGCCAAGGGCTACCGCACGCTGGTGACGGTGCTGACCAAGCGCATGGCCGAGGACCTGACCGAATACCTGCACGAGCAGGGTGTCCGTGTCAGGTACATGCACTCCGACATCGACACGCTGGAGCGCATCGAGATCCTGCGCGACCTCCGCCTCGGCGCCTTCGACGTGCTGGTCGGCATCAACCTGCTGCGCGAGGGCCTCGACATTCCTGAATGCGGCTTCGTCGCCATCCTCGATGCCGACAAGGAGGGTTTCCTCCGCTCCGAGACCTCGCTGATCCAGACCATCGGCCGCGCCGCGCGAAACGTCGACGGCAAGGTCATCCTCTACGCCGACCAGATCACCGGCTCGATGGAGCGCGCCATGGCGGAGACCAACCGCCGCCGCGAGAAGCAACTCGAATACAACGCCGCCCACGGCATCACGCCCGAAAGCGTCAAGAAGAACATCGGCGACATCCTCTCCTCGGTCTATGAGCGCGACCACGTCCGCCCCGACATCTCGCAGCATGCGGCCGAGGGCGCGCTGGTCGGCAACAATCTCAGGGCGCATCTGGAGTATCTCGACAAGGAGATGCGCAACGCCGCCGCCGATCTCGACTTCGAGAAGGCCGCGCGCCTGCGCGACGAGATCAAGCGGCTGCGCGAGATGGAGCTCGCCATCTCCGACGATCCGCTGGCGCGGGAAGTGGAGATGCAGAGCCCCGCCTCCGGCCGCGAGAAGGGCAGGCACAACAAGGGCAAGGCGAAGCACCGCACCGTCGAGGAGCAGCAGGCGATCGACGCGCGCATCGCCGCCCGCGAAGCGGAAGCGGCAGCCAAGGCAGCGCGGCCCAACCTGTTCCGCAAGCCGGACCTGGACGAGATGGGCACCAGCGGCGACCATGCCGTACCGGCCGGTAAGGAGAGTCTCTTCCGCAAGCAGGATCACCGCGAAGCGCACGATCCGGACTATGGCGCGCTGACCGACGGCAAATCCCTGTTCCGCAAGAACGATCTGGACGAGATGACCGTCGGCCGCACCGAGAAGCCCGTGCGCGGCAAGGCGCCCGCCAAGCCGGATGACAGCGCGATCGTTCAGCGCAAGCGTGCCGGAATCGGCTCGTACGAGGACCCGGCGGACGAGAAGCGCGCGCGGCGGTCGCGGAAGACGGGACGGCCGGGGAGCTGAGGCGCGCTTTATTCGTGTAGTGCGTCCTTCGAGACTCGCCGCGCTCGCACCTCAGGATGAGGGACGACATATCGCCGATCGAGCCCCCGACGGCGGGTGCAATTAACTCAACCTTCCTCATCCTGAGGTGCGCGGCGTAGCCGCGCCTCGAAGGACGCACCCCGAAGCGAGGCCGACCATCGAGTTGTACCGCTGCGTCTTCCAAAATCGGCCATCGCGCTTCGGCTCGCCGCCGTCGCCCTTTCCTCCCCCGCCGCACGGTGCCATAGCTTCCGGCGCGGCACGCGCCTGCCGCGCAGGGAGGGGATCATGGCTTCATCGGAACTGCATCTGATCGTCGATGCGAAGAACAGGATCGGCGAGAAGCCGGTGTGGTGCGACCGCTCGCGAAAACTCTGGTGGATCGACATCTACGGCCCCAGCGTGCAATCGCTCGATCCCGAGACCGGCGCGGTCGAGACCTTCACCCTGCCCGGCAGGACGATCGGCTATCTGCAGCTCGCGGCCGGCGACACGCCGTTCGTGATCGCGCAGGAGGACGGCCTGTTCGCCTGGACGCCCGGCGGCGAGCGCCGCTTCCTCGTCTCGCCGGAGCCCGGCGCCCCCGACATGCGCCTCAATGATGGCGTCTGCGACCGCGAGGGCCGGCTTTGGCTGGGCTCCATGCGCGAGGCCGAGCGCAAGCCGGACGGTTCGCTCTGGTGCGTCGAGCCGGACGGCACCGTCACCCATCACGCTGGCGGCATCACCATCCCCAACAGCCTCGCGGTCAGCCCCGACGGAAGCACGCTCTATTTCACCGACACGATGGCGCAGTTCATCTGGGCCTATGACTGCGCAAAAGGTAAGCCGTCACTGACAAATCGCCGCATCTTCGCGGATGTGAAGGGCCAGCCCGGCAGGCCCGACGGCGCGACCGTCGACGCCGAGGGCTTCCTGTGGAGCGCCGAGTTCGGAGGTCACCGCGTCGTGCGCTATGCGCCTGACGGGCGGGTCGACCGCGTGGTCGAGCTGCCGGTGCGCAACGTCACCTGCGTCGGCTTCGGCGGCCCCGCGCTCGACCGGCTCTACATCTCCACCGCCTCCTTCGGGCTGGACGAGGCGGCCCGCGCCGCGCAGCCGCAGGCCGGCGGGCTTTTCATGATCGAGCCCGGCGTGAAAGGCCTGCCCGAGCCGCGCTTCGCCTTCACGGGAGGCGCATGAGATGCCGCGCATCGACGAACTCTTCTCCGTCGCCGGGCAGGGCGTCATCGTCACCGGCGCCGCCAGCGGCATCGGCTTCGCCATCGCCGAGGTGATGGCCGAGAACGACGCGCGCCTCGGCCTGGTCGACATCGCGCCCGATGCGCTGGACACCGCCGCGGAGAAGATCGCCCGCTTCGGCAATCAGGTCGAGACGCGCGTCGCCGACCTGACCGACCGGGCAGCCGCGTTCGCGGCGGTCGATGCGCTGCACAACCGGCTCGGCCGGCTCGACACGCTCTTCGCCAATGCCGGCGTCAGCGGCGGTCCCGGCTTCCTCGACGCCACCGGCCAGCGTCCGCCAGCGCGCCGCTTCGAGAACATCGACCCCGCCATCCTGGACCGCGTGCTGAAGGTCAACGTCGCCGCGACCTTCTATACGATCCAGGCCGCGGTGCCGCATATGCGCGCGGCCGGCGGCGGGCATATCGTCGTCACCAGCTCGATCTCCGCCCACAAGACCGAAACCATCGTCGGCGCCGCCTATGTCGCCTCCAAGGGCGGCACCGGCATGCTGGTGCGGCAGGCGGCGCACGAGCTCGCCGCCGACCGCATCACCGTCAACGCCATCTCGCCGGGTCCGATCGTCACCAACATCGGCGGCGGGCGCCTGCACGATACGGCCACGCAGGAGCTGGTCGGCCGCTTTACCCCGCTCGGCCGCATCGGCACGCCGGCGGACCTGCAGGGCGCGGCAATCTTCCTCGCCTCCCGCGCCAGCGATCATATGACCGGCGCCGAGATCGTCATCGACGGCGGGACGACGCTGGGGCCGGTGGTCATCCCGCCCGCAGGCTGAGCCCCCTTCCGTCTCGCAGGAAAAAGAGGCCTGGGCGCGCAAGGGCGGATAGGGCTGAAACGGCGCTGCCTTGCCCTAATCTCCATCTGTGCATCTTCCTCCGGCCGCAGCCATTGCATATGCCGTGACCCAGGCCAGATGCAAATGCTTCTCATAACTATTAACATATTGATTTTCCTTTACATTTTTCTTTTTCCTGTTAGATCGCCGGTGCGGTCGGGCGAAGGCCCGGCCGTCGACGTCCATGAAGCTTCCGCCATGCCGCACGGCTTGCGTGCGCTCGCCCGGGCTTCCCTCCGGAGAGTCCGCCATGTCGCCAGCAGCGGTGTTTTTCCTGTCGGTCAGCATGTCCGTCGACGCATTCGCGGTCGCGGTGGGGCGCGGCACGTCGGTGGCCCGGCCGCGCCTGGCAGAGGCGTTGCGCACCGGCGCCACCTTTGGCCTGGTCGAGGCGACGACGCCCTTTCTTGGCTGGCTGGCTGGCATCGCCGCGGCTGACTGGGTCGCGCATTTCGACCATTGGCTCGCCTTCGGCCTGCTCGTCGCCGTCGGCCTGCACATGATCCACGGCGCCCTGCGCAGCGACGGCGTGGCGCCTCGGCGCGAACCGCGCGGCGCAGCGCTGGTGCTGATCGCCACGGCGTTCGGAACAAGCCTCGATGCCATGGCCGTCGGCCTCTCGCTCGCCTTCATCGGCATGGAGCTGCGCGGCATCGTCGCCGTATCGCTGGCCATCGGCCTCGCGACCTTCGTCATGTCGACCATCGGCATGCTCGTCGGCAAGGCCATCGGCACCCGCTTCGGCAAGGTGGCGGAGCTCGGCGCCGGCGTTGTCCTTTGCGTGATCGGCGCGATGATCCTGAAAGCGCATCTGGCCGGCTGACCGCGTCGGCGGCCTCGCCGCGTCAGGCGGCGCGCTCCAGCACGACATGTCCAGCATGCAGGAAGCAGCGCTTGTCGAACAGGCCGAGGTCCAAAGGGTTGGCCAGCCGCACATCGCCGATGTCCGGGCACGCCTTGCGCGTCGGGTCGAAACTGCGGTCGATCTGCGACAGGAAAACGAGCGAAAATCCCTTGTCACGCGCGAGCGTCCGCAATGCCGATACCTGCGCGGCAAGGTCGGGATGGTCGCGTCTCCTGTCGAGCAGTTGCAGATAGTCGATCACCGCCAGCGTGCCGCGCGGCATGCCGGCCATCCGCGAAGCGATGTGATCGGCGCAGATCGCGTCGGAATCGTCGAACAGGAACCGGTCCCCGAAGCCGGCGGCATCCATGCCCAGTGCCGCGAAGCGGCCGGCGACCTCGCGCACCGTATATTCGAGCGTGAAGAAAGCCGCCCGACGGCCGCGCTTCATCGCCTCGCCGGCGATCTCGAGCCCGAGCAGGGTCTTGCCCTGGCCCGGCCGTGCGCCGATGAGCAGCATGTCGCCCTCATCGAGCGACATCCACACCTGCCTGGCGCGCGATGCCGGCGCGGCGCGGGTGGTCGCGAGAAGGCTCCAGCTTCCGAAACCTTCCGACATGGCGACGCGGTCGAGCGCGGCATGAAGCGGAATCCGCTCGCGCCGCGCCATGAGGCGGGCGGCACGCTTGAGCTGATGGATGGGCGTGGTGAGACGCATTCAAACCTCCTGATGCGGGCCTGGAACGCAATCCCTCCTCATGCGCGGCTCGAACAGTCGGTTCGCGGAAATGAACTGAGCCCTGCATGATGGATGCTCTCCCGGCGGAGGGGGGAGGCGCGGGCCACGCCTGCGCGAAACCATACAGGGCGTTCGGCTGATTCGAAACCGGGGAAATGTACGGCGACGGATTCGGTCGGCCAAAAAGAAAAGGGACGCGGCCTCGCGGACGCGTCCCTTTTCTTGCCGTATCAGATCAGGTTACGGGCAGCGCGCGACATATTCGCGCCCGCGGCGGTCGCGATACACGCAACGGCCAGGCTCGCTCGCCTGCCCGATCAGGGCGCCCGCGGCAGCGCCGACGACGCCGCCGACAGCCGCGCCGGCAACGCTGTTCGAGGCGACGCCGCCGATGACGGCGCCGGAAGCACCGCCGATCGCCGCGCCGCGCTCAGTCGCCGTACAACCGGCCACCAGCGCCATAGCGCCCAACGCGAACAGAATGTTCCTCATTTCACCTTCTCCTTGAATACCGAATGCCCCTCGGAAACACGCAACCGCATGAAAGGTTCCAACGGCGCAATCCCCGGCCGCATCCGTGTGAGGACCAGCCATGGTCCGCCGCCGCTGTCGGCGGCCTTTATGGCGATCTTTTGATGCGGGCTGAAAATAGATGCGCCCTGCCGGGATGGGGTGCCCGGCAGGGCGCGTCGCGCGAGACGCATAAAGCGTCAGGTCCGCCGCGACTGACGGCCAAAGGAGGCTAGCCGTCATTCCGTCTCGGCTCGGCCACCTGGACCAGAGCCATCGAGAGCAGATAATCGAGAAACTTGATCGAAGGGCTGGGAACCGCCGTTGCGGCGAGTTGCTTCGCCTCTTCAAGCAGGCTCTCGATACGCCGGAGGATGTCGGTATCAACCTCCTCCGGCGCTGCGGTTCTCATGCCGCCAACCCCAGTTCGAGAGGGACGCTGGGCGTCCAGAAGCGCTGGTAGAGCGATTCATCGATTCCCATTGCCTTGCGCATGCTGTCCAGGAAGCCGTCGGAGATTTCGAACGCCCCGCAGCAGACCGGGCGGACGCCGAAGCCGTCGGCGCGGCCAAGTTCCTGGATGCGGGCGCCGGAGCGCATGTAGATGCGCTTCATCTGCGGCTCGTAGTTGGACAGAACGGTGTGGATGCCGTGCTGGATCGCGCATTCCGCCGCCGCCAGGCAGAGCAGGCCGAAGCCCCGTGCCTGATCGGTGCCGGGGAAGTCCCGGGCGACGCGGGGCGCGTCGACACATGTGCGGGTCGCTTCCCAGATACCCGGCCCGATAAGGCCCGCCGCGTCCGGGAAGGTACGGCGGAACACGTCGTAGAGCAGCGTCGGGCCGGTGGTGGGCATCAGGCGCATGGCGCCGTAGAGTGTCTGTGCATCGTCCGAGACCCACATGAGGTAGACCGGGCTCAGCTCGTCGTAGGAGTCGCGCTCCATATTGCCGCGAACCGGAACATCCCACTGCAGTTCGTCGTGAAACACGCGCTTGCGCAGCCGGAACATCTGGTCGAGCAGATGCGAATGCTGGTCGTATTGATGCGCCTGAAGAGTGATGAACATTGGTGCGTTCCCCATAACGACGTTGCCAATGACGCCATTATGGACGGACCGTCCGGGTTGGAAATCCGGAGCAAATGCCCCCCCGAAAACGGGGGGCTGACATTACGGGTTGATGAGCCGCAGCTTGATCGCCTTGGCGACCGCCTGTGTCGTCGAGGCACAGTCGAGCTTCAACCGCGCCACATCGAGATAGTTCCGGACCGTGTGTTCCGAAATGCCGAGAATGGCGCCGATCGACTTCTGGTCCTTGCCCTGCGCGGCCCAGATCAGGCATTCCAGCTCGCGCTTCGTCAGGTCCGGCACCGGGTCGCTCTCGCCGTGGATCTCGGCGATCGCCATGCGGTGCACCTTGAACGCCAGTTCGGCGATGCCGGGCCCGTCCTCGCGAATGAAGGCGTCCCATTCATCGTCGGGCAGGCGCGAGGCGATCGAGAACAAAGCGCGCCGCGCCACCTTGTCGATGAGCGGCACCGACCAGCCATGCCCGCCGAGCCCGTGCGCCTGGAAATCCACGAACAGGTCCATCGCCTGCTCCGTAAGCGTCAGCTCACGCCAGTCGAAGGGCAGCATGCGCTGGAATCCCTCGAGCACCACCGGATCGACGCGGATATAGCCGCGCAGCAGATAGCGCGTGAGCCATTCGGCCGGATAGGTGCTTTTCACATAGGGCGCATCGAGGATGCCGCCGACGACGCGCGAGAACTGATAGGTCGCATGGTCGAGCTGGTAGACGTCACGGATTGCGAACACGGCCTCTTCCACCGATGAGGCATGCCCGATCGCGTCAAATGCCTGGGCATATGCCGAAGATCGCGATAACATTCCGTCCAGCTTTCTCTTATGCCGCGCCTTTCTGGCGCACTTCGCCGACTTGGGCAAGTGTCAACCCCCCGAAAACGGGGGGTTGGCTGCGCTTCGCGAATGTGCTTTGCACCCCTAGCCGACGGGAGTACATCGTGCACGCGCTCACCACCCACCCTTGCCAGGACTCCGGCATGATCGCCGACCGCGATCTGTTAGCCGACGCTGTCGCAAACCTGCAGGATGTCTGGGGCGACCTCGCCCCGGCGGAGGCGCTGACGCGTGCGCTCGTCGCCGAGCGCACGGAGAACCGGGACATGGCGTTTCGCTGGACCCAGGTCTACCTCGCATGCATCAAGCGCAATTGATTGCCGCCCTGATGTTCCGTCGCGGCAGCGGCGCTTGCGGCGAAATGCGCGACATGGCATATAGGAATCTGTTCGGGCTTTGCTGACCCGGAGACTGGAACGTATATTGAACGACCTTTCCCCGACATCGTGAAATCTCGACCACTGCGAAACTGTGCAAGTGGCACAGACGCTTCTCAACGGGAAAAGGAGTTTCCCATGGCCCAGACCGGCACCGTCAAGTTCTTCAACACCACCAAGGGTTTTGGCTTCATCACCCCCGATGGCGGCGCGAAGGACGTCTTCGTTCACATCTCCGCAGTCGAGGCCTCCGGCCTGCGCACGCTCGTCGACGGCCAGAAGGTTTCGTTCGACGTCGAGCCGGACCGCATGGGCAAGGGCCCGAAGGCCGTCAACCTCAAGGCCGCCTGAGGCATCTCGCGCACGCCTCCCGGAGCACCGCTTCGAGCGCAGGATTGCGTGAAAGGAGCTCAGGCAGCGGGCAACGCTCGCTGCTGCGGCGATCGGATTATCGGAAGGGGCGCGCCGGCACCGGCGCGCCCCTTCTTTGTTTGGCAGAACCGCCTCCGTCCGGACGCGAACGGCCGCTTCGACTTTAGGCTAAGCCCGACGATGCGGGGACGCGCCGCACGCGGCGCCTAAAATGCGCCGGAACAAGGCGTTAGGCCGGCGCATGTGTAACCGTGAGCGCACGATGGCGCGCCGCGCGGCGCCCAGGCGGAGCAACGGACCGCCACAAGGGGCCAGAAACTCGCAAAACTTTCGCTTGCCCTTTTCCAAAAATACGGGACTAATTTCGCCGTTCGGGCATTTGCCGGCCCGGAGACTGGAATAGCCTGATCCCGGAGAAGCAGATTGAAAGGCTCCGGGCGGCTCGTCGAAAAGAAGGTCTGGCAGGACCCTGCGACGATGCAAACTGTTTCTTCTCCCCGTGTAAAGGACCTGGAATGCGCTGCCTTTGTGCCAGCGGAAAGTGTTGGTGGGAGATAAGGAGCATCCCATGCCGCAGAGTGGAACGGTTAAATTCTTCAATCACGCCAAGGGTTTCGGCTTCATAACGCCGGACGATGGCAACAAGGACGTGTTCGTCCATATTTCTGCTGTTCAGGCATCCGGCCTGCCTGGCCTGGAGGACGGCCAGAAGGTCAGCTTCGACACCGAGCCGGACAAGCGCGGCAAGGGGCCGAAGGCGGTGAACCTTTCCATCAAGTGACCGCCCGAGCGTCGCCGTCCGCGCGGACTGACCGCTGGGACGGGTAGCGAAGGCCGTCATGGCGGACCTGCAGCGCGCCGGCGGGCATTGCCGCCGGCCGGGAGCCGTCATTTCACGCGCGAAAGCCCGGTCGGTTGCCTGGCCGGGCTTTGTCCTGTGCGCGACACCGCCGCCGGCATTCCATGCCAAAGCCGTTCAGCCTGCATTCAGGCAGCGCCGCCTATATCTCCCGCCAACGCGCCGAAACACCCGGCGCGGTGTCGGAGAAAGACATGCACCGCATTCTGAAGAACCTCATCCTGACCACCGCCGTCGCCGCGACGACGCTTTCCGCCATTCCGATGGCCCAGGCGGGCGAGCGCTGGCGCGGCCACCATGAGCGGCGGCCGGTTGCCGAATACCGTCATGACAACACCGGCAACCTCGTCGCGGCGGGCATACTTGGCCTGGCTGTCGGCGCGATCGTCGCCGGCGCGTCCCGTCCTCAGCCCGTCTATCAGGACGAATATGACCGCAACCCTTATCGTCACCCGCGCCCGAGCGCCGATCGCGACTACTTCCCGCAGCCGCCCGCGCCGCATTATGTCGGCGGCGACAGCGACTACGACGACTATGACAATTATGCCGGCAGCCTCGAGCCTTGGTCGCGCGACTGGTACCGGTATTGCGTGGACCGCTATCGCAGCTTCAACCCGCGCACCGGCACCTATACGTCCTACAGCGGCGAGCAGCGCTTCTGCGTCGCCGACTGATCGGATCTGAAGCCGGGAGGAGTTCCCTTCTCCCGGCCCGGGCTCCGCTCAGACCAGGAACGGGTTACCGCGCCGCTCGTCGCCGAAGCGGCCGCCGGGCCCGTGGCCGCAGATGAAGCCGATGTCGTCGCCCAGCGGCAGCAGCTTTTCCTTGATCGAGCGGATCAGCGCCGCATGGTCGCCGCCCGGCAGGTCGGTGCGGCCGATCGATCCCTGGAAGAGCACGTCGCCGACATGGGCGAATTTCGCCGCCCGGTTGTAGAAGACCACATGGCCCGGCGCATGGCCGGGGCAGTGCAGCACCTCGAAATGATGGTCGCCGAACGACACGGTCTCGCCCTCGGTGAGGTAGCGGTCGGGAACGCAGTTGCGCACGCCGCCGCCGACGCCGAAGCGCGCGCCCTGCGCCTCGAGATTGGCGAGCAGCGGCGCATCCGCCTCATGCGGTCCGACGATGTCCACGCCGAGCGCCTCCTTCAGCTCCATCGCGCCGCCCGCATGGTCGATATGGCCATGCGTGATCCAGATCGCCTCCGCGGTGATCCCGTTGTCGCGCAGCACGGCGAGGATATTGTCGACGTCGCCGCCCGGATCGACGACCACGCCGCGCTTCGTCTCCTCGTCGAACAGCACGGTGCAGTTCTGCTGGAACGGGGTGACCGGGATGATACCGGCACGCATCTGCCCCATGGGCGCCTCCTGTGGCAGTTCCGGCAAAGTACGCAGCGACCTCGCGTCGGAATTTCATAGCAACGAATGAATGGAGGGCTACCCGCGCGCGGCGCACGATGCAACAGCCGGATCATTTCAAGCGGACCGCGGGGAGCGTGGCAGGGGCTCCCTCCCCGCAATCCATTTCGGTCGGACCCGTCCGGTCAGGAACGGCCCATCGACTTCATGACGGCCCCGACGATGCCCGTCAGCACGGCGCCGCCGGCGACACCGCCGACCGCATCGCCCAGCAGGCCGCCCATTGCGCCGGCGGTGGCCGGATCGCCGAGCAGCGCGCCGATGATCTGGCCGCCGGCCACACCGCCGATGGCACCGCTGAGCAGCTTGGGCAGTTGCGACATGGCTGCCTGCTTGACAGCCGCGCCGACAGCCTGGCCGCCGATGATGCCCGTCACGATCTGGACGATGATGGGTAGGAGCGTTTCCATGTTTTGGTCCCTCAGATGGAACCGGCAGCAATGCCGGCCGGCGGATGAGAATGCCGAACGCGACAAATGTCAAAAAGATTAGACTTTCGGCGCATTGAACGCGGCCGGACTGTTGCCCGGTCGCGTCTCCCGATCGCCGGGATGGGCCTATTCCGCGGCGACGGCCTTCGGCATCACCTCATGCGCATAATCATCCATCAGGGTGCGGACGATGTCGCCGACGGTGAAGCTGCAGGAGCCGATCTCCGACACGGGCGTCACTTCCGCCGCGGTGCCGGTGAGGAAGCACTGCTCGAAGCCGGCCATCTCCTCCGGCATGATCGCGCGCTCGTGCAGCCGGTAGCCGCGCCGGCGGATGAGGTCGATCACCGTGCGGCGGGTGATCCCGTCGAGAAAACAGTCCGGCGTCGGCGTGTGGATCTCGCCTTCCTTGACGAAGAACACGTTGGCGCCCGTCGCCTCGGCGACTTGTCCCCGCCAGTCCAGCATCAGCGCGTCGGCATAGCCCCTGGCCTCGGCCGCATGCTTGGAAATGGTGCAGATGATGTAGAGCCCGGAGGCCTTGGCCTTCGCCGGCGCGGTGAGCGGATCGGGGCGGCGATATTGCGCCATGTCGAGCCGGATGCCCTTGAGCTTCTGCGCCGGATCGAAATAGCTCGGCCACTGCCAGATGGCGATGGCGAGATTGATGCGGTTGGCGGGCGCCGAAACGCCGAGCGATTCCGAGCCGCGCCATGCGATCGGCCGCACATAGGCGTCCTGGAAGCCCTGCCTGCGCAGGAGCTGGCGGCAGGCCTCGTCGATCTCGGCCACCGAATAGGGGATGGTGAAGCCGAGGAGCCGCGCGGATTCGTGCAGGCGCTCGGTATGTTCGGTCAGCCTGAAGATCTCGCCGCCATAGGCGCGCTCGCCCTCGAAGACCGCGCTGCCATAATGCAGGCCGTGGGTCAGCACATGCACATTTGCCTCGGACCACGGCACGAAGGCGCCGTTCATCCAGATGAAGCCGTCGCTCTTGTCGAAAGGTTTCGCTGCCATTTCCTTGCCTCCCGGAAGAATATGTTCCTTATGGTTTGTTAATCGCGGCACGACGACGTATGAGGCCGGCGAGCCGCGGATCAGCGCGTTACGGACGGAGCGAAGAGTGAAGGAAGTTCCAGCATGAGGCCGCGATCAGCGCCTTTTCGTTCGCATTCCATCGAAAAGCTTGCCAAAAATTACTGTTCCACGAAAAATATGTCAACAAGGCTGACATAATTTTGCAGACACCCGCCAAAGCAGCCGTCAGGTACAAGACAGCCGTCCCGCTCGAGCCCGCGGCGGTGGACGAGAGCGACATCGACTTTACCATCATCGAGCTCCTGTTCTTCGCCTACCGCGACTTCACCTCCGACCCGGACATGATCCTCACCCATTACGATTTCGGGCGCGCCCATCACCGGGTGCTGCACTTCGTGAACCGGAGGCCGGGCCTGACCGTGGCCGAGCTTCTCGACGTGCTGAAGATCACCAAGCAGAGCCTGGCGCGGGTACTGAAGCAGCTCATCGACACCGGCCACATCGTGCAGGTGCAGGGCGAGCGCGACCGGCGGCAGCGCGAGCTCCACCCCACGGCGAAGGGCCGCGCCCTGGCGCTCGCCCTCGCCGCGCCCCAATCCCGCCGCATCAGCGAGGCACTTCGCACGCTGGAACCCGCCGACAGGACCGTCGTCGAGCGGTTTCTTAAGGCGATGGTCAATCCCGAACTGCGCGAGCAGATCGACAAGCTGCCGACGACCGGCCCGAACAGACCCATGGGAGGGAGTTGAGATGAGCCAGACCCCCGGTGGCGTGCCAGAGGACGACGCACCCCACATTCTCATCGTCGATGACGACACCCGCATCCGTCGCCTGCTCAGCCAGTTCCTCACCGAAAACGGCTTTCGCGTCACCATGGCCGGAACGGCAGCCGAAGCCCGCCGGCGGCTGGAGGGTCTCGACTTCGACCTTCTGGTGCTCGACGTCATGATGCCCGGCGAAAGCGGGGTCGAGCTGACCCGCGCGCTGCGCGAGACGCGCGACGTGCCGATCCTCATGCTGACGGCGCTCTCCGAGACCGAGGCGCGCGTGACCGGGCTGGAAGCCGGCGCCGACGACTATCTGCCGAAACCCTTCGATCCGCGCGAGCTCGTCCTGCGCATCAACAACATCCTGCGCCGCGGCGGCCCGGCGCCGGCGCTCAAGGTGGAGCAGATCGTCTTCGGCCCCTATTCCTTCCAGATCGCGCGGCGCGAGCTCAAGCGCGGCGGCGAGACGCTGCGCCTGACCGACCGCGAGCAGGAGATACTGGCGATCTTCGCCGAGCGCGCCGGCGAGACGATTCCCCGCCACGAGCTGGTCGGCAGCGACGCCGAGGTCGGCGAGCGCACCATCGACGTGCAGATCAACCGTCTGCGGCGCAAGATCGAGCGCGACCCTTCCAATCCGGTCTGGCTGCAGACCGTGCGAGGTGTTGGTTACCGGCTCAGCGTCGAATAGGCTGGTGACGGCCGGAACGGGTCCGGCGGTCACGGAGTATCATGGCGACCATGGAGCAGCGGACGGCCGGATCGACGCAAAGGGCAGCGCGCCATCGCCTGCCGATGCGCGTGTCGCGGTCGTGGCTGCGCCTGCGACGGCTGGCGGCCCGCTATCTGCCCAAGCGCCTCTATGCGCGTTCGCTCATCATCGTGATCGCGCCGATGATCCTGCTGCAGTCGGTGGTCGCCTTCGTCTTCATGGAGCGGCACTGGCAGACCGTGACGGTGCGGCTTTCCTCGGCGGTCACGCGCGACATCGCGGCAATCATCGACATGATCGAGACATGGCCGACCCAGGAAGGCTACGGCGAGATCACCCGCATCGCGCAGGACCGCCTGCTGCTGAAGATCGACATCCTGCCGCCCGACCCGCTGCCGCCGCCGGGGCCGAAGCCGTTCTTCTCCATCCTCGACCAGGCGCTGAGCTCGGAGATCCTGCGCCAGATCAACCGCCCGTTCTGGATCGACACGGTCGGCAACTCCAACATCATCGAGATCCGCATCCAGCTGGAGAACAACGTGCTGCGCGTCTTCGCCCGTCGCAGCCAGGCCTATGCGTCGAACACCCATATCTTCCTCCTCTGGATGCTCGGCACCTCGCTGGTGCTGATCGCGATCGCCGTCGCCTTCCTGCGCAACCAGATCCGCCCCATCCTGCAGCTGGCCGAGGCCGCCGAGAGCTTCGGCAAGGGCCATCCCATGCCGGCGGGCTTCGAGCCGCGCGGCGCCGACGAGGTGCGGCGCGCCGGCCATGCCTTCATCGAGATGCGCGAGCGCATCGAGCGGCAGATCGAGCAGCGCACGGCGATGCTGACCGGCGTCAGCCACGACCTGCGGACCATCCTGACGCGCTTCAAGCTGCAGCTGGCCCTGTCGCGCTCACGCATCGACACCGACGCGCTGAACCAGGACATCGACGACATGCAGTCGATGCTGGAAGGCTATCTCGCCTTCGCCCGCGGCGACGCAGCCGAGGAGGCGGCGGCCTTCGACCTCAAGGCCTATTTCGACAAGCTGACGGAGGAAGCCAAGCTGCGCAAGCGCAAGCTGGCGGTCGAGCTGGAAGGCGACCCGGAGGTCGTGGTCCGCGCCAACGCCTTCAGCCGCCTGCTCGGCAACCTGATCGGCAACGCCTTCCGCTATGCGCGCACGGTCCACCTCCGCGCGCATCATACCGACGGCACGCTCACCGTCACCGTGGACGACGACGGCCCCGGCATACCGCCCGACAAGCGCGAGCACGTGTTCAAGCCGTTCGTGCGCCTCGACGAGGCGCGCAACCAGGATTCGTCAGGCACGGGCCTCGGCCTTTCCATCGCCCGCGACATCGCCCGCAGCCATGGCGGCGACATCGTGCTCGACGACAGCCCGCTCGGTGGCCTGCGCGCGATCATCAGGATACCGGCATGACGGCTTGCTGACATTCCGGCCGCTTTGTGCAGGCGCCGCGATTACCTTCCTCATCAAAAGATGCTCTAAGAGCGCGCAGATCAGCCTTGCGAGTCGCCTTCATTGCCTAAAGCCGGTTCCACCCTCTCGCCCCTCGCCCACAGCCTTTTCCTGACCATGTGGCTTGCCAGCATGACTGGCAATTTCGGCAACATGATCCAGTCCGTCGGCGCCTCGTGGCTGATGACCGACCTCGACGGACGGGCCGACATGGTGGCGCTGGTGCAGACGGCGGTGAATGCGCCGGTCATGCTCCTGGCGCTCGTCGGCGGCGCGGTCGCCGATCTCTACGACCGCCGCACGGTGATGCTCAGCGCCCAGTCGATGATGGCGACGATCTCCATCCTGCTGGCGGTGATGACGTGGTTCGGCCACACCGGCCCGTGGCTGCTCATCGCCTTCACCTTCGCGATCGGCGTCAGCATGGCGTTCTACAACCCCTCGGCGCAGGCCAGCGTATCGCGCATCGTGCCGCGCAACGAGATCGCCGGCGCGGTCAGCCTGAACATCCTCGGCTTCAACGTCGCCCGCACGCTGGGCCCTGCCGTCGGCGGCGTCATCGTCGCCTTCGGCGGCGCCATCGCCGCCTTCGTCTTCAACGCCGGCGCCTGCCTCACCGCCGCGATCATCCTCTTCTTCTGGCGCCCGCCGGCCGAGCCGCGCGCCCCCGGCCAGAAAACCCGCATCCTCGTCGCGATTGTCGAAGGCCTGCGCACGACCTACAGCATCCTGCCGCTGCGCAGGACGATGCTGCGCTGCTTCGCCTTCACCCTCACCGGCAGCGCCATATGGGCCCTGATGCCGCTTGTTGCGCGCGACATCGTCCGCGGCGGACCGCAGCAGTTCGGCCTGCTGCTGGCCGCGCTCGGCCTCGGCGCGGTCCTCGGCGCGGCCGTGAGCCACGAAATCCGCCGCCGGATGGACAGCGAATGGCTGGTGCGGATCGCCGGCGCCATGGTCGGCATCGGCCTCATCATCGTGGCGACAGGCCCGGGCTTCCCCATCACCTTCGCCGTTCTCGTCCTGTCAGGGGCCGCCTGGGTGCAGGCACTGTCGGGCTTCAGCGTCGCCGGGCAGATGTGGGCGCCGCGCGCCGTGGTCGGCCGCGTGATGGCCACCAACAGCACGATGCTGTTCGGCGGGCTGGCGCTCGGCAGCTGGATCTGGGGTCACCTCGCGGAGGTCTTCGGCGTCGCTCCCACCATCGCCACGTCAGGCATCGCGATGTGCCTGCTTGGGCTCCTGGGGCTCGTCTTCCCGCTGGCCCCGACGCGCGACGCGCCGGGCGAATGATCAAAGCAATCGGGGCTTAGAAAAGCCGTCCGCCGTCCGGCACCTTGCGGTCGATCGCGGCCAGCACCACCGCGCCTTCCTCGTCGGGAAAGCCGAGCGTCAGCACTTCCGACATGAACTTGCCGATCTGGCGCGGCGGGAAATTGACCACCGCCATGACCTGCCGGCCGACAAGGCTCTCCGGCGCATAATATTTGGTGATCTGCGCCGACGACTTCTTCACCCCGATCGCCGGGCCGAAATCGATGCGCAGCTTGATCGCCGGCTTGCGCGCCTCGGGAAACGGCTCGGCCTCCACGATCGTGCCGGCGCGGATGTCGACCTTCTCGAAATCCGCGAAACCGATCTCCGGCATGCGCTCGCCCGCGGCCATCGTCACGCGTTCCCGTGCGTCTCGAACAGCACGTTGGACAGCGCCTCGCGCGCCGAGACGCCCGACCAGATGACGAACTGGAACGCCTGGAAATAGCATTCGCAGGCTTCCAGCGCGCTGTTGAGCAGCACCTCGACCTGCTGGCTCGTCGGCTCCGCGCCGCCCGACAGCAGCAAGGCCTGCCGGAACATGATCGCGCCCTCCTGCTCCCACAGGTCGAAATGGCCGAACAGCATCTGCTCGTTGATGATCGACAGCAGCCGCATCACCTCCAGCGTGCGGTTCTCCGGCACCTTGATGTCGAAGGCACAGGCCAGGTGCAGCGCCTCGAAATCCTCCATCCAGGAGAAGGAGACGTGATAATCCGTCCACGTGCCGGCAACCGATATGCCGATCTCGTCATCGCCGCTGCGCTCGAAGGACCAGTCATTGGTCTGCGCGACATGTTCGATCACATCGACGGGATGCAATTCGCGCGCGATCTCGAGTTCGATAAGGCTCATCAGGCAAGACTTCCCCGTTCGTGGAAACGCCCATCGACGCCCCCGGTCAAATGCCACTCGTTTACTGAACCGGGTCTCCATACAGGCACAACGAGACCGCGCGCGGACCAAGGCTGACCGCCGATCCGCGACTGCGTTACGAATCACACAGTAAATTCAGTCTATTGATGCGGAGTCGCCTGACCAGTCCCAAAGTGGGCCTGCCGGCCCACGTCACTGTGGACAGTCGTGCCGGCTAAACGACGGCGCGTTTCATAAGGGATTCGCGGCAAAGGCTTTTTGCCCCTTGCGGCGGGCCCGCCGCCTTTGTGGAAAAGGCGCGATTATTTTTTCGCGCGCGGCTTCGGCGCCGGCTTTGCCGCCGTTTCCGGCGCATATTCGCCGGCAGCCGCCGACCCGGCGAGCTTCTCCTCCAGCGCGGCCAGCCGTGCGGCGAGCCGGTCGTTCTCCGCCCGCGCCTTCACCGCCATTTCGCGCACCGCCTCGAACTCCTCGCGCTGGACGACGTCCATCGTGTTGAGGATGCGCTCCGCCTGGGAGCGGAAGGCGGTCTCGACCTCGCGCCGCACGCCCTGCGCGGCGCCGGCCGCGTCGGTCATCAGCTTGGCGAACTCATCGAGAATGCGGTTTGGTCCCGTCGTGGTCATGGCTGCCTCCGGCTGCTCGCTCCCGTTTCAACTAGGAGCGGCGGCGAATCATTGCAAGGCATATCGCCAGACGCCCTTGCCTTGACGGGCCGGAACCGCTCCATCATGGTCCGCCCTCATTCGGACGCAACGGATCGACCATGCCTGAAACCATCCTGCTGCCGCTGGCAGCACTTCCCTTCCCGCAGATCGATCCGGTCCTCATACGCCTCGGCCCGCTGGCGATCCACTGGTACGGCATCGGCTATGTCGTCGGCATCCTCTTCGCCTGGTGGTATGCCAAGCGCATCATCGCGACGGGACGCCTGTGGCCCTCGGGCAAGGCGCCCATGGAGCCCGAACATATCGACGACTTCCTGATATGGGCGGCCGTCGGCGTCGTGGCGGGCGGGCGCATCGGCTACATCCTGTTCTACGATTTCCAGCGCTACCTCGCCGATCCGTTCGCCATCCTGGCGGTGTGGCAGGGAGGCATGTCCTTCCATGGCGGCCTGCTCGGCGTGACGCTCGCCATGATCTTCTTCGCCCGCCGCCGCGGCATTCCGGCCTGGAGCCTGTTCGACGTGATCGCCGCCGGCGCGCCGGTCGGGCTCGGCCTGGTGCGCATGACCAATTTCATCAATTCCGAGCTCTGGGGCCGCGTCACCGACCTGCCCTGGGCGGTGATCTTCCCCAATGGCGGGCCGTTTCCCCGCCATCCGAGCCAGATCTACGAGGCGGGGCTGGAGGGACTGGTGCTGTTCCTCGTCCTGGGCTGGCTGGTCTGGCGGCGCGGCGCGCTGGCGCGGCCCGGCCTCGTCGCCGGGACCTTTATCGCCTTCTATGCGGCATCGCGCATCTTCGTCGAGTTCTTCCGCGAGCCCGACGCCCAGATCGGCTATCTCGCCGGCAACTGGCTCACCATGGGCATGATCCTGTCCCTGCCGATGTTCCTCATCGGCCTGTGGGCGATGGCGCGAGCGCGAAGGGCGGCTGCATGAGCGGCTTGCGGGAGCGGCTTGCACGGCTCATCGCCGCCGCCGGCCCGCTCACCGTCGCCGAATATATGGCGCACTGCCTCTTCGACCCCACCGACGGCTACTACATGACGCGCGAGCCCTTCGGCGCGGAAGGCGACTTCACCACCGCCCCGGAAATCAGCCAGATGTTCGGCGAGCTCGTCGCGGTCTGGCTGGCAGAAAGCTGGACGCGGCTCGGCAAGCCCACCGGCGTCACCGTGGCGGAGATCGGCCCCGGCCGCGGCACGCTGATGAAGGACGTGCTGCGCACGCTCGGCCGCATCGCCCCGCTGATGCTGGAACGCCCCGCCGCCCTGATCGAGATTTCACCACGCCTGCAAGAGGTGCAGGCTGCGACGCTCGGCGAGGCGCGCGTCGAATGGCACGAGAGCTTTGCGACCCTGCCGGACGGTCCGCTGCTTCTGGTCGGCAACGAGCTGCTTGACGCGGTGCCGATGCGCCAGTTCGTGAAGACAGGTTCCGGCTGGCGCGAGCGCGTGGTGACGCTCGATGCCGACGGCAACCTCGCCTTGGCCGCCGCCGCGACGGGCATCGAACCCGGCCTGCTGCCGCCGGATGCAGCCGCGGCGCCTTCGGGCGCGATCTTCGAGACCGCCCCCGCGCGCGAGGCCGTTGCGAGCGAGATCGGCCGCCGTCTGGCCCACCATGGCGGCGCGGCGCTGCTCATCGACTATGGCTATGAAGGGCCGCTGATCGGCGACACGCTGCAGGCCCTGCGCGAGCATGCATTTGCCGATCCGCTCGCCGCGCCGGGAATGGCGGACCTCACCTCGCATGTCGATTTCACGCCGCTTCTTGCCGCCATGCGCGCGCACGGCCTCGGCGCCCGGCTGGTGACGCAGGGCGAATTCCTGCTCGACATGGGCCTGATCGAACGCGCGGGACGGCTGGGCGCGGAGCGCGGACGCGAGCTTCAGGAAAGGTTGTCCAGCGAGGTCGAGCGGCTGGCGGGGCCCGAGCAGATGGGCACGCTTTTCAAGGCGATGCTGGTCGGCCCGGCGGGCGTGGACCTGCCGCCGGCGCCCGCATCCGGCAGGGCGGATTGACTTGACCATGCCGCTGCCGCACCATCCGGCGCACAAATCGGAGCCGGTGCGACCAGCCTGCATCATGGTACACGGCGGCCGGAAGGGACAATGACAACCGATGCGTGACACTGTTGGACCGGATCCGATTCGGTCGCCAGCGCTGGATTCTTTTGCCGAAAGCGGCATCCGCCACGGTTTTTTCACCCGTGCCGGCGGGGTGTCGCAAGGCATCTATCGGGGCCTGAATGTCGGCCAGGGCAGCGACGACCGGCCGCAGGACGTAGCGGAGAACCGCGACCGCGTGGCGCGCTGGATGGGGGTCGCCAACCCGCAGCTGGTCACGGTGCATCAGGTCCATTCGGCCGATGCGGTGGCGGTCGATGCCCCATTCGGAGCCGAGCGGCCGCGCGCCGACGCCATGGTGACGGACCGCCCCGGCGTGGCGCTGGGCGTGCTGACGGCCGATTGCGGGCCGGTTCTGTTCGCCGACCCGCAAGCGCGCGTCATCGGCGCGGCGCATGCGGGCTGGAAAGGCGCCTTCACCGGCATCCTCGAAGCGACGGTCGCAGCGATGGAGCGGCTCGGCGCCGCCCGCAGCCGCATCACCGCCGTGCTCGGCCCCTCGATCAGCCAGACCGCCTATGAGGTCGGCCCGGAATTCGTCGCGCGCTTCGTCGCGGCCGATCATGACAACGAGCGCTGGTTCGCGCCCTCGCCCCGCGCGGGCCACGCCATGTTCGACCTCAACGGCTATACGGTCGAGCGCCTCGCGGCAGCCAGCGTCGATGCCTCGCAGCTCGGCCTGTGCACCTATGCCGAGGAAGACCGCTTCTTTTCCTACCGGCGCACCACGCATCGCAACGAGCCCGATTACGGGCGCCAGATATCCGCGATTGTTCTTCAGGAGGCATGATGGCCCTGCATTTCGACACGGCCGAGTTCGACGCGCGGCGTGACCGCCTCATCATGGAGATGAGCGAGAACAAGCTCGACGCCATCCTGCTCTTCGCGCAGGAAAGCATGTACTGGCTGACCGGCTACGACACGTTCGGCTTCTGCTTCTTCCAGTGCCTGGTGATGAAGGCCGACGGCCAGATGGTGCTGATGACGCGCTCGGCGGACCTGCGTCAGGCGCGCCATACCTCCACGCTGGAAAACGTCGTCGTCTGGACCGACCGCGAAGGCGCCAATCCGGCCATCGACCTGCGCAATCTCCTCAACGATCTCGACCTGCTGGGCTGCCGGATCGGCGTCGAATACGACACGCACGGGCTGACCGGCCGCAACACCCATCTGCTGGACGAGCAGCTCAAGACCTTCGGCACCATCGTCGACGCCTCCGGCATCGTCGGCCGGCTGCGGCTGCTGAAGAGCCCGGCTGAGATCAAAAAGGTCGAGAGGGCGGCCGCGCTCGCCGACGACGCGCTCGACGCGGCGCTGCCGCTGATCGGCCAGGGCGCCGACGAAGGCGCGATCCTCGCCGCCATGCAGGGTGCGGTCTTCGCCGGCGGCGGCGACTATCCGGCCAACGAGTTCGTCATCGGCTCGGGTGCCGACGCCCTGCTGTGCCGCTACAAGGCCGGTCGCCGCAAGCTCACCAAGAACGACCAGCTCACGCTGGAATGGGCCGGCACCTTCCACCACTACCATGCCGCCATGATGCGCACCGTTCTGGTGGGCAAGGTCTCGAAGCGGCATCAGGAGCTTTATGAGGCGGCGAGCGAGGCCCTGCTGGCGGTCGAGAAGGCCATGGTGCCCGGCAAGACCTTCGGCGACGTCTTCGACGCCCATGCGCGCGTGATGGAAGCGCGCGGCCTCACCCGCCACCGCCTCAATGCCTGCGGCTATTCGCTCGGCGCGCGCTTCACGCCCTCATGGATGGACGAGCCGATGTTCCATGCCGGCAACATGGAGCCCATCGCGCCGTCGATGACGCTGTTCGCGCATATGATCATCATGGATTCCGACAGCGAGACGGCGATGACGCTGGGGCGCACCTATCTCACCACGGAAGGGGCGCCGAAGCCGCTCTCCCGGCATGATCTCGACTTGATCGTGCGTTGAATGCCATAATGCGGCCGAGGGACTTTCATGACGGCCGGTCCGCGCAGGCAGACCGTTCGGGGAGATGAAAGAATGAGACGCGCTTCCTGCGCCGGGCTTATGCTGGCTGCGCTGGCACTGTCCGGCTGCAACAACACCGCCGCCGTCCTCGATCCGAATGCGCTCCAGCCGGTCGGCGCGGACCGCGCGGCGGAGGTCGCCGCGCCGATCGCGCCCCCGGCCGCGCCCACAGGCCCCGCCGCACCCGCCGTCGCCGCGGTCACGCCCGGCAGCGCGCGCCTCTATGTCGCCCCCGTCATCGGCGCGGCCGAGAACGCGGCGACCCCGCTCACGCAGCGGCTGAGCGTGCGTGCCGGCGAGCGCGGCATCGCCATCGTTCCATCGGGCGCCGCCGGCGCGACCCATATGATGAAGGGATATTTCTCCGCCTTCACCGAGGGGCGGCAGACCACCGTCATCTATGTGTGGGACGTGCTCGACCCCTCCGGCAACCGGCTGCACCGCATCCAGGGGCAGGAAAAGGAGAGCGGCGGCAGCGGCGAGGGCTGGTCGGCGGTGACCCAGCGCACCATGCAGACGATCGCCGACCGCACCATCGACGACCTCACCGCGTGGCTCGCCGCACACGCCGGTTAACTTCGTGGTGCAATGCCGCGCTCATTTCGCCGGCAAGGCTTGCAATAGCGACCAACGCCGCTAAAAGCGCACGCATATTCTCGAGGCCGTTGCCGGGGAAATCTGCATGAAGCTCTTTGCGGGCAATTCCAACCGGGTGCTGGCCGAAGCCGTTTCCCGATACCTCAACATTTCGATCGGCAAGGCCAGCGTCAGGCGATTTGCCGATCAGGAGATCTTCGTCGAGGTCCAGGAGAACGTGCGCGGCGAGGACGTCTTCGTCCTCCAGTCGACCTCCTATCCCGCCAACGATCACCTGATGGAACTGCTCATCATGATCGACGCCTTCCGCCGCTCCTCGGCACGGCGCATCACGGCGGTGATTCCCTATTTCGGCTATGCGCGCCAGGACCGCCGCGCCTCGGGCCGCACGCCGATCTCGGCCAAGCTGGTGGCCAACCTGATCACCCAGGCCGGCGCCGACCGCGTGTTGACGCTCGACCTGCATGCCGGCCAGATCCAGGGCTTCTT